>TARA_R110000823_G_scaffold144958_9_pt1 | contig 20536 bp, 29 predicted proteins | sample TARA_R110000823 | Tara Oceans TARA_R110000823 (sample SAMEA4397722) | marine metagenome | biome: Polar Biome; feature: [DCM] deep chlorophyll maximum layer (ENVO:01000326); material: water (ENVO:00002006), including particulate matter (ENVO:01000060) such as... | depth 20 m | reverse complement strand
GAAAACTGGCAGCATGAAAGTGTCCACTAAAGTGGTAGCAGATCAGCGCCGCTGCGGCAAGCGTTATGACTCTTGCACGCTCCGAGATGACTTACAAAGAATTCAATGAGTTTTGCGGGGCCCTGCCTGCTACCTCCTATGTTGTGCAGTGGGGCGGTTCTCACGTATGGAAGGTGGGCGGAAAGGTATTTGCCATCGGAGGTTGGGAAAGATCAGATGGGTCAGCGGTTAATTTCAAAGTATCTGATCTCAACTTTGATATTCTCAGCGAGGAGCCTGGATTCAGGCCAGCGCCCTATATGGCCTCTCGCGGCCTGAAATGGATTCAACAATTCGATATGTCAGAAAGGCAACTAGACAGTCTAAAGTACTACATCAAGGAGTCGCATAGAATTGTTTCGCTTGGGCTCAGCAAGAAAAAGCTGAGGGAACTTGGTCTAAATCAAGCATGAAAACGAAAAGAACATATAACAAGGCCGGGCACGACCGTGCCTTCGACGCTGGACTCGCTATTCTGCGTTTCCCTCGCCTGTGCCGGCGGCGTTACAAGGTGTAGGATCGAGCGATGATTCTGGAATCGGCAATACTTGATGTAAAGCCCGGGCTTGAAAAAGAGTTCGAAGCGGCCTTCGATATAGCTCAATCTATAATCTCTAGCATGGAAGGCTATATTTCACATCAGCTCCAGCGCTGCATCGAGCGCCCCAACAGGTATTTGCTCTTGGTAAACTGGAACAGCCTTGAAGATCATACCGTAGGGTTTCGTAAATCTGATGAGTATCAAGATTGGCGTAGACTGCTCCATCACTTCTACGAACCGTTTCCGGAAGTGGAGCATTATGAGAGCGTATTCGACTATGCCGAGTAGCAACTATCGTCAGTGCGCCCCTGCGGGGCTTGACGCAAAAACCGCTGCGCGGTTTCGCCGACGCAGCTGTGAGCGTTATAGTGCGAACGCCTGTTCCGGTTTCGACATAGAAAAGACGCTGTAAGGTACATTTAACAACCTAACGTCTCCGTTCTGTGCATTTTGCCTACGTTCGGTTGAAAAGAAACCTCGGCTCTGCGCTATTTATAGAGTGACTATGGCACCAAACATTCGACTTCAGTTGTAACGCTTTTGACCCAGACTTCGTGAAAATCTAACTGCAAAAAGCCCTAGAGCAATCAAAACCAGGCTAGGTGGTGCAGGCACATAATAAAAAAGCGCGCCTGAAGCAGGCTGCCTCAATTGAGCATTTATTCCGGTAAATTCGTATAAATCACTCCAGCTCTCTCGTATTCCAGTCCTGTCGAGCACAGACAAACTAATACCGCAGCCATGTCCGGAAGCACGGCACCCTCCATCAAATTCGCTGGTCCAGGCATAAATTCCCGGGCCACCCGCATCCCAGGTTGGTCTAAAGCCCGAAGCGAAGAATGCGGGAGCCCAAATACTGCGCGCTTCGAAGTATTGAGTTGGGTAGGAACCTGGATCGGGTGCTCCAAAGTGACTCATGAGATCGACGGCGTCGCGAGGTGATGCCCAATACCAGCCAGCCATGTGGTAGCCGTTAAGGGTTTCGTTTCGACATTCTCTTCCTGCACAAACCTCATTAACTTGAGTCCAGCTTAGCCCGGAGAACAAATCAATTTGGGCCCAAGTCCTGCCGTTTTCCTCGATGGTATCGATAATTGGCCCAGCATTAGCTCCGCCAGTTACCAGCAGTAACAAAAACAGTAGTCGCGCCATGCTGGGCATTCCTTCATAGATCAAAAGATATTTTCACAGCTTAGTTCAATTTTGGAATAGACTAACAACGATTCATGCAAATTCCATAAGTATATAACCGTCAGAAGCCGTGATCTTACTCGGACGATTGCTGATCCGGAACGACCGGTGCTGGCACCAAACGGATCAAGAGTTCAGGGTTATGCAGAATAGCAAATCAAGGCTTCAAGGGCGATTCGCGCCGGGACGCGCTGACGCGCGCCCCAGCTTGAAGCATTATGCGTCTGCATCTAGATCAACAATGCATTAGCAAAGAGATGGCGTCGAATGACTGAATATGAATTAGTTGATCTTCTGAACTCCACTGCGACTGTAATTGCTGCGAACGTTTCGATTTATCTCACTATCGTATCCGCCTATCTGGTTGTCGCATATACGTCGGGCAAGAATCTTTTGAGCAGTCAGCTCTTTATTCTATCCTTGCTATTCTTTACAGCGGCTGAATTCTTTAGCATTGGTGCTTATGCCGCAAGCAACCGTGCAAGCTTCACATCGGCTGAGCTGATCTCTCTAGGTTCAGATTATCCTTTTTCGTTTCCGCGTTTAACCGGCCTGTATATCCTCGTTGTGTCGCAGCTGGGTATAATTATGTCTTTCAAGTTTATGTTCGACACACGTGGGGGCATGTCCCATCCGTAGCCCGCAGCACATAAGCATTTTGGGGGAAGTCATGTTTGATCACATCAAATTCGGGGTTAGCGACCTCGCGGTGAGTAAGGCTTTCTTTCTCAAGGCGCTCGAACCGCTCGGTATAAAGTTCGTCGACTACGCAGGGCCTTCAGGCGGTGTCGAAATCTACCCGAAAAGTGAGGAGTCGTTATGCTTGTTCCAGACGGAGGGGAAGACGGCGCCTCTTCACCTGGCGTTCAGGGCCGACACTCGTCAGCAAGTCGATGACTTTTATCGTGCGGCGTTGGAGGCAGGCGCCAAGGATAATGGTCCGCCAGGCCTGCGCCCCCAGTAGCACGCGCAGTACTATGGCGCGTTTGTTATTGGTCCTGACGGGCACAACATCGAAATGGTTTGTCATGAACCAGAGGCCTAACGAGCACAGGCTGATGTGACAAGCTAACGCGTGGCCCAGCTGTGTGAATTAGGCACCCAGACTATATTTATAGAGAATCTAGTATGAAGATGAATTATTTTGTATTCGGAACAAATGACAAGGAAAAGGCTGAGGTATTTTATGATGAGTTATTTGCAGGGTTTGGATTAAATAAGATTCATGGGCAGGGACGAATGACCCTCTGGGGCGATGAAAAGTTCATGTTTGCTTTGGCGGAACCCTTCGATGAAAAGCCAGCAACGAACGGAAATGGAACGATGTTGGGCTTTCATTTAGATTCAGTTGAGGAGGTTAATCGGCTTCATCAACGGGCTCTTGAGCTGGGTGGCGTTAGCGAGGGTGAGCCTCGGGCTCGCTCCAGTATGCATTCGGCCTATGTAAGAGACTTGGATAGCAATAAAATATGCTTTTACACGAGCAATGCTTAGCAGGGCCAAGTTTAACGGACACAAACCTCCGCCAAAATATGCCAATTGCTTCGTAGTTGCGGGCGGCCCCGCCGGCCGACCAATTTGTGAGCCTTATGTGTAATAGGAGATCCGTCCCATGATAACGAACATGTTTAAGTTGTTGCTGACGATATTTATCGTCGGTATGTTTTTCTATAGCAGCTCGGTTTTTGGGTATTCTGAAGGCCACCTGCTTCTTGTGGCATTAGCTGCACTTATCGTTTCTTCAATTTTCTATAAACCACTCACAAATTCAGTAACCAATATATGTAAGGTCATAGGCGTTCTTTCCATGTTGGCGCTTTTACTATTATTGCTTGCAGGAACAATTGGCGGGTCGTTCAATCTTTCCTCGTCGAACCAGGTAATTGCTGTTTTTCTTGGAGGAATATCGTTATTTGGTTTGACGGCATTTTTTTGGTCCGCAAAAACCTGATGTCAGCAAACATAAAAAGCCACTTATACACGGTTCGTCCAAAAAGGCGTGGTCTCTACAGTTCGCTAACGATCGCCTTTTAGCGGAGTGCTATATTCATGACATTTCACGCAAGTCTTGCAACCATCCCGGGGCACTACACTACTTTAGCAACGTTGTATGGCTAGCCTGGCTTCCGCTATGGCAGTTTTTTGCTGGTAAGAAGGGGCCTCAAATAGCCAGGATGGTACTGACATAGAGTAATACAAGGTAGCAAGGGCGCTTCGCGCCGGGACACGCTTCAGCGCGCGACCTGCGTCCAGCGGACGCCGCTGGTCTAATTTCATTATGCTCAGCGTTATGCCCATACACGTCGGAACACTGGGATATCGCCAAAGGTGCCACAGTCAGGGTGTCCGGGGCTCGTTATGTGACCAACCCTATTCGCAGCATCGACAGGCGCAAGACCGCCTGCCGCGCAGAAAGCGTTGAGATGCTTTCGATACCTTACATGCGGTGGCAAGCTGGTCTACATCCAGGCTTTTTGAGATGTATTTTCATATGTTGTAGGTTAACGAGCTGAATTCCTGCAAATGGGGCTCAACATGCAAGATTTCCTCGGACTTTGGAGTGAAGCAGCAAGTACCAGTTTGGGCTTCTTCTGGATGGCCTTGTGGGCATTTATTCTTGGTTATCTGATAAGTAGCCTGATACAGGTTCTGATAACACGGGAGCGCATGCAAAAGGCAATGGGGAAAGATGGGCCTCGCAGTATGCTGCTTGGCACTTTCTTCGGGTTTATATCGAGCTCTTGTAGTTTTTCTGCGCTGTCGTCCACGCGCGCCATTTTCAATAAAGGTGCTGGTCTCGCACCGTCCATGGCATTCATGCTTGCCTCCACCAATCTGGTCATCGAGCTGGGGATGGTGATAGCGATATTTCTGGGTTGGCAGTTTGTAGTGGGCGAGTACGTCGGCGGCATTCTATTGATATTGATTACCTGGCTTCTGATTCGGATAACCCGGCCGCGACGTCTGGAAGCGCAGGCCCGTGATCAGCTAAGCAATGAACAGGATAATCGTGATGATCGGGATATTGGTTGGAAGAAGAAGCTTCTCAGCATGAGGAGTTGGCAAAGCATCGGGCAGACCTATGTCATGGAATGGCAAATGGTATGGCGCGATGTGCTGATTGGTTTCACCGTGGCGGGCATTATCTCCGCAATGGTGCCAGACAGCTTTTTTCAGGCATTGTTTATTGGTTCAGGTGGCGAGAATAGCGCCAACCCCGGTTTTTTTGCGGTTCTGATGCAGGCTTTGGTCGGCCCTGTAGCTGCCTTTTTCACCTTCATCGGTTCCATGGGGAACATTCCGCTGGCGGCCGTCCTCTTCGGCCAGGGTGTGACCTTTGCAGGGGTGATGGCATTCATATTTTCAGATCTTGTGGTACTGCCAGTGTTGCGTATCAACGCAAGTTACTACGGCTGGAAAATGGCGCTCTATCTTCTTGCTTTGATGTTGGTCGCTATCGTCATTGCAGCGCTGACGATGCATTATGCATTGGCATTTCTCGGTATGTTGCCGGATTTTAGCGCTGTGACGGCTCCCGGAGAGCGCGAATTCTTTAAAGTAAACTACCAGCTGGTGATGAATATCATTATGCTCTCTGTCAACTTTGGCCTGGTCTGGTTATGGCACAAAGCCAGGCATGATCAGTCCGGCCATGGGCACAACCATGACCATGGGGGTAAATCCATTACTGACAAGCTTATGTCTGTACTCTCATCAATGGCGTTCATCTGGCTGCTGGGTGGGTTGATAGCAGGGGCCATGTAAGGGTTGGGTCGCCAACCAGTAGGAATGCGAGATGAACAACATTGACCTGCAACCAGTACTGAAGGGAGTTACGCTTGAGCTTCGTCCCCTGGCTCGAGCAGATTTTGAAGCCCTCTATCGGGCAGCATCCGATCCGGCAATCTGGGAGATGCATCCGGATTCGGAGCGCTATCAGAGAGATATATTCCAGAGCCGGTTCTTCGAAGGCGCAATTGCCAGTGGTGGCGCACTGGTGATAGTAGAGGGCGATAGCGGCCGCATTGTCGGTTCCAGTCGATACTACGACTGGCAGCCGGATACAAAAGAGATTTCAGTGGGTTACACGTTCATCGAGCGGGGTCACTGGGGTAGAGGCAGTAATCGTGAAGTGAAAGATCTTATGCTGCAGTATATTTATCAATGGGCGGAGGTGGTTTGGTTTCATGTGGCTGAATCCAATATGCGATCTCGCCGCTCGGTGGAGAAGCTCGGCGCAATACTATCTCACGAAGAAGAGCGAGAGCTGGATGGCAGGCCATTTACGCAGCTTTACTACAAACTCGATGCATCGGAGTACCGCTCCTGACAATGGCTGGCCTCATTAGTTCGCTATCGCCGCGCCTGCGGGAAGAGGTGTACGCATTCTGCACGGTGGATGGCGGAATTGCTGACTACGCTGCTCTCGATCCGGTGGCGACGGTGAAGGAAGATGAAGGGCTGACGTTAATACTGCCGGCCGCGGTAGCCAGAAGGGAAGGCTTCAGCTTTGAGTGCACATTTCGCTGCATAACCCTGATGGTACATTCCAGTTTGGAGTCTGTAGGGCTCACAGCGGCTGTGTCGTCGGAGTTGGCCGCATATGGCATTCCGGCAAATATTGTGGCGGGGTATTACCATGACCATGTGTTTGTGCCGGGCGACAGGGCAGCGGAAGCTCTTGAGTTGCTGGAAGCAATGGCTGGCAACGGGAATTGAATTGCAAATAGCGTCTGACGCGGCGTTGAGAGAGAACTGAATCGTCCAGCGGAGGTCTTGTAGCCAGAATACAGGCGGGCAGCCCGGGTAGCTGCGCCGGGCCTGTCTGGCCCAGACATTAAGGTTGAGGAGGAATCGTGCTCTGCTTCTGTTATGGCTCCAACATGTCGCTCGCGAGGCTGCAGAATCGCGTGCCTTCAGCCCGATGTGTGTCTGTGGCGACTTTGGTCGCTCACAGGCTCAGGTTCCACAAAGTCGGTACCGATGGTTCAGGGAAGGGTGATGCCGAGGAAACCGGTAACAGCGATGACGCAGTGATTGGCGTGGTGCACGAGATTTCCGATGAAGAAAAGCCAATCCTCGACCGAATAGAAGGGCTGGGCTCAGGCTATGATCTCAAGCAGGTTGAGGTCATTACGAGCAAAGGTAAACTGACCTGTTTGATGTATGCCGCCACTAAAGTGGATTCCGCGTTAAGACCGTACCACTGGTACAAAGAGCATGTATTGATTGGGGCCAGCGAGAACAGGTTGCCATCTGAGTACATCGCGCGGATTGAAACGGTTGAGGCCATGGATGATCCTGATACGTCCAGGACTGAGCTGGAGCTGGCAATCTACGCCCGGCGCGAGCGGGCCTAAGCTGTGCCGCGGCCAGATTCAGCTCCCTGCGGGTTCGTCTACAGATCCAGTGCAGGCCTTGCGATTGACTCTGGGATGCATGATGAGCGCGCATGAATACACCGTGGGTCTGGCCGCCCGGGAGCATATATCCTGGCTTGCCGGCATTGAGAGAGCAGCCGCTGAGCTGTTTCCCGCCGACCTTCTGAGGCCTGAGAATCGCGGCAGTACGGTGCCCCACGAACAACTGGAAGCCGCTCAAGCCGAGGGGCGGCTCTGGACAGCACTGGCGAACGGGCAGCGCCCTGTTGGGTTTGCGCTTGCGGTTCGTGAGGCCGGCTCGGCGTTTCTGCAGGAAGTGGACGTGCATCCCGATCATCAACAGAAAGGCCTGGGCCGGCAGTTGATTCGCCACGTAATGCGCTGGGCACAGGCTCAGGAGCTCGCCTGTGTCACGCTCACCACGTTTGAGCACGTTGCGTGGAATGCGCCGTTCTATAACAGGCTCGGCTTTCGCCAACTCGCCGCGCATGAGCTCAGCAACGAACTGGCTGAGCACTTGCAGGCCGAGCACCGCCAGGGGCTCCAGGAACGCGTGGCCATGCAGCTTGACGTTTGCCCGGCCCAACCCAACAATTCGCCGCAATCAACCCGGGAAGATCTTCGATGAAGCTACCGATTTTCCAGATCGACGCATTTGCAGAGAAGCCCTTTGAGGGCAACCCCGCCGCGGTTGTTCCGCTGTCTGAATGGCTGCCGGACGAAACCATGCAGGCGATAGCGGAAGAAAACAACCTCGCCGAAACAGCGTTTTTTGTCCCTGTCCACGACGGGTTTCATATCCGCTGGTTTACGCCGGCCAAAGAGGTCAGGTTGTGCGGGCACGCAACGCTCGCCTCGGCGTTTGTCCTGTTTGAGCTTGCAGCCAGCGAGCAGGACGTCATCAAGTTTGATTCACTCTCCGGGCCACTGTCTGTGACGAGAGCGGGGGGAAGCTTGACGCTGGATTTTCCGTCGCAGAAGCCGGCGAAATGTGAAACCCCCGAGGCAATGGTGAAAGGTCTGGGCAGGGCTCCAATGGCGTGCTTCAGTGGTGATGATTACCTGGCGGTGTTTGCGAACGAGAACGAGGTAGCGGAAATTAATCCGGATCACGGCTATCTTGAACAGCTTGATCTTCGCGGCGTTATCGTGACTGCGCCCTCGCTCGACCAGGATTTTGTCGCGAGGTTCTTCGCGCCCAAGTTTGGAATTCCTGAAGATCCGGTAACGGGGTCCGCCTATACGCAGCTTACTCCCTACTGGTCAGAAAGAACTGGAAAATCCCGGCTCACTGCAAAGCAGATATCGGCCAGGGGAGGCAAGTTGAGCTGTGAACTCAAGGGGAGTCGGGTGCTCATCACTGGTAGCGCCATAAAGTATATGCAAGGCACAATAGACATCGACACATAGCCCGGGGCTTGCGCGTGAATCTGCTCGAAGTACTGATGCTTTTCCTCATACTGAGCACGCTGGCAGCTATCCCCAGCGCCAGCGTGGCATTGGTCGTCACCCGGTCAGCCACCTTCGGCGTCGCCAATGGCATCGCGGTCGCGGCCGGTATCGTTCTGGCAGATCTGCTGTTCATAGCGCTGGTCCTGCTCGGGCTTACAGTGCTCGCAGAAACCATGGGAGGCTTCTTCATGCTGGTGCGATACGCGGGAGCCCTGTATCTGGTATGGCTCGGGGTGGCGTTGCTGCGTGCCGGATCGGGCGGGGCGTCGCTGCCCCAGGTTTCCGGTCACGGTGGAGGCCTGCTGGAGAGTGGTCTTGCCGGCTTCCTGCTGACGCTCGGCGATATCAAGGCGATTTTCTTCTATCTGAGTGTGTTGCCGGTTTTTATTGAACTGACCTCCGTGCGATGGCCCGATGTCGTCGCTATAGCGGTGGTGACAGTGGTTGCGGTTGGCGGTACGAAGCTACTCTACGCGCTGTTGTCGCGGAAACTCGTGCTGATGCTCAGCGCTAACAGGCATCAGGGCCTTACGCGCAAGGCGGCGGGCGCCGCGCTGGTCGGAACCGGAACTTACCTTGTAATCAGGGCCTAGTCGTACCAGCATGAACATTGCGGCTGTGGGCGCCGCAGATTACTCCCAGGGAGCAGTGCATGGTTACGAAAGAAGCGCTTGCCGGGTTTTTCGAGAAAGAGTTTCCGCAGGCTGTTGTCTCCATCGAAAGCGTGGGCGACAGATCCGCCACCCTGCGCAAGCGAATCGGCGACCGGCACCTCAGGCCGGGAGGGACCGTCTCCGGGCCGGTGCTGATGGAGCTGGCGGATGCCGCGCTGTACGCGGCCATTCTTGCCGAGATTGGCCTGGTAGCCCTGGCCGTCACTACCAGTCTCACCGTCAATTTTCTGCGCAAGCCGGCGGCTGACAAAGACGTCATCGCCCAGTGCACACTTCTGAAGGTCGGCAGGAGCCTGGTGGTAGGAGAGGTGTCGCTGTTTTCAGACGGCGAGCTGGAGCCTGTTGCCCATGCAGTGGGCACCTATTCCATTCCACCAAAGCGCACGGAGGGCGGCGCCCATGAGCCTGCAGGGTAGTTGCCGCTGTCGCAACATCCAGCTGCGCTGGCAATGCCGGGATTACGCCCTCTGGCCGCGGGAGGCAAGTTGATGCACCTTGTAGACACCTGCCATACCTCCTGCCCCTATTGTGGCGAGCCTATCGAGCTGCTGGTGGACTATTCCGTCGACTCGCAGCAGTATATTGAGGATTGTCAGGTGTGTTGCCGGCCGATGATCGTGACGGTTGAGGTGTCGGCCACGGGAGAAGCGAATGTCTATGTGTCACATGAGGATGAGTAGTCGGCGCCTTGAACCCCGCTTCAGGTTCATGCTTCTGGCGATGATCCTGGTTTTTGCGTCGGCAGCAACGCAGCGCGTGCTGGCTTCGGAGCCGCTGTTGCAATCGGGTAAAAGCTGGAACGGCGACGCTATCGCCTACCCCGAAGGTGATCCGCAGGTTACGGCGGTGATCCTGCGCATCGAGGATGGAGAAGAGCCTCCGTTTCACTGCCACCCGGTGCCGACCATGGGCTATGTGCTGCGCGGTACGCTGGAAGTGGAAACGCGAGCTGGCGAGAAAGCTGTTTTCCGTGAGGGCGATGCGGTGTTGGAACTCATGCGCACGGTGCATCGCGGCCGGGCGTTGCAAGCGCCTGTGGAGATTATAGTGTTCTACGCCGGGGCGCGTGGGCTGCCGACCACTGTACTACCGGAGCAGAACCTCGCTGCAGAGCATTGCGACATCCCCTGAGTTTATGCCCGCCGTATCTGCTGGCTGCGAGGGAGGAAAAATAATGAAACATGCGGCCTGTGTTCTGATACTGCTGGCGCTGTGCTTGCCGGGCTGCTCTTCCGAGGTGGGCAGTAACCAGTGGTGTCGAAATCTCGAAGAGAAGCCCTCCTCTGAAGTAACAGTGCAGGAGAACGAAGAGTACACGCGGCTCTGCATGTTGAAGCCGCCCGGGATTTAGTCGGTGAGCCGTGCGCTGTTGAGTTCCGATCTGCACTACCGGCTGGCGGCGGATGGACTTCTGCTACTGCACAGCCTGTTTGTGGTATTTGTCATACTGGGCCTGCTGCTGGTGTTTGTGGGCGCATGGCGAGGCTGGCAGTGGGTGCGTTACCCGCTGTGGCGCTACTGCCATCTGGCGGCCGTGGGCTTCGTTGTGGTGCAGGCGTGGCTCGGTCAGAGGTGTCCGCTCACCTCCTGGGAAATGGCCTTGCGCCAGCGTGCGGGGGAGGCGACGTATAGCGGCGCCTTCGTCGCGCACTGGCTGGAAAACCTGCTGTATTATCGTGCGCCGGAGTGGGTGTTCGTCGCGGTTTATACAGTGTTCGGTGGCCTGGTTGTGCTCAGCCTGCTCGCGGTGCCGCCACGCAGGGTCAAGAGGAAAAATCATGCATAGGGTTTCGAGGTGGGTATGGGCGGTGCTCGCATTGCTGGTGATCGCGCTCGGCTGGCCCGCCTATAGTTTCTACACCGAGATAGCCAAGGCGCGCAGCGAGGACCCGAAGGTTTGGGAGGGGGATATCCGCGCACTGGAAGCCCGCGCGCAGGGCCTGTTTCCGGCGGACACGGCAGTGGTTTTCGTGGGCAGTTCCAGTATCCGCCTGTGGGATTCGCTGGCCGTGGATATGGCGCCCGTGCCGGTGATACAACAGGGCTTCGGCGGCGCCAAGCTCAATGACGTGGTGCACTACGCCGAACGTCTGGTGAGCGCTCATCGGCCTCGCGCCGTCGTGGTGTTCGCGGGCACCAACGATATTCACCCCGGGGCAGCCAAATCACCAGAGACACTGCTGGCGAGCTATCAGGCGCTGGTTGCCGGATTGCGTGCCGTCCAGCCCCGGTTGCCCATCTTCTTCATCGCCATCACGCCCTCGCCCATGCGCTGGGACGTGTGGGACATCGCCGTGGCAACTAACCGCCTGATCGCCGAGTACTCCGCCAGCGATGAGCATTTGCATGTTATCGACACCGGCCCCGCATTGCTCGGCGCGAATGGCGAGCCGGACCCTGAAAATTATGTGTTTGACGGCCTGCACCTGAGCGAGCGCGGCTATGCGCAGTGGGTTGCGATGATCAGGCCGCGCCTGCTTGAGGAACTGGAACTCTAGCCGGCGTATTCGCTGTCGCGCTCAGGGCGTCACGATATTGAACTGCTCCTGCGGCTGTTCGAGTAACGCAAAAAAGCGGATCAGGTCCAGTTCGCTGCCCTGCAGTGATACGTCGTCGGAAAACAATATTTCCCGCACCCCCGCCCGGCCGGTCAGCAATTGCAGAAACAGCGCGTGGGTAATGCGCACCGTCGCGTTGGCATCTGCAGCCGGCTTACCCATTGAGTGGTGCAACACCGCGTTCTCCAGGCGCAACACGTGCACTTCATCAAGATCGCTAAACTCGAAGTTGAACGTGAAGCGCTTGCCGTCGGCTGCGGGGCCGTCGAGCATGATGCCGACGACCTGGAAGAACTCCTCCAGTGGCGTTTTGGCCAGTAGATCCACCGCGTTGGCGATGCCGGTGACGGTGTCCGGCGGCCCGCGCCGCAATTCCAGCGCACCGGTCAGGTAGACATCCCGCCAGGGGCCGGATTCGGCCTGGTAGCCGAGCTGTTCATACGCGCGCGCCAGCAACTCGCGCGCTTCGCGGTTGCCGGGCTCGGCAAACACCACCTGATTGACCAGCTCCGCCACCCAGCGGTACTCGCCGCGTTCGAAACTCTCACGAGCCCGCTCCAGAACGGCGGTCGCGCCGCCCATGGCGTCGACGTAGCGCCGCGATGATTCCTCCGGGGGCAGCGGGTCGAGATTGGCGGGGTTGCCGTCAAACCAGCCGAAGTAGTGCTGGTATACCGCCTTTGCATTGTGTTTCAGCGTGCCGTAGTAGCCGCGATTGGAGAAGCTCGTGCGCAGTGCCTCGGGCAGGCGAATCTCCTCGGCGATTTCCCGCGGTGTGAGGCCGCCGGCGGCGAGGCGCAGCGTCTGATCGTGAATGTAGCGATAGCCATCGCGCTGCTTCTTCAGGAAATCGAGTACCGCTTCATTGCCCCACAGCGGCCAGTGATGGCTGCCGAAGTACACCTCCGCCTCGGGAAACAGGTGTATGGCTTCGTCGATATAGCCGCTCCAGCGGCGTGCGTCGCGTACTTTCGCGCCGCGCAGGGTATACAGGTTGTGCATATTGCGCGACACCAGTTCAGCGCCGCAGAAAGCTTTTTTTGCAGGCAGGTAGAAGGTGAGCTCGGCTGGCGCCTCTGAACCGGGAACGTTCTGGAATATGAATTCCACGCCGTCGATAATTTCGCGCTGGCCGGTCGTGTGGATGATGTGCGTGGGCGCGGCGATGCCGGCGCTGCCAAAGGCAGGGCTTTTGCCCAGCCCGGTGTCCACATGGCCGCGCGCGGAGTGCTCCAGTTGATTGCCGTACATGAATATCGCGCGGCGCATCATGGTAGTGCCCGCCAACACATTCTCGCTGGTGGCCTCCTGCATGAAACCTTCGGGCGCATAGATGGGTATATTGCGGCCTGTCTCCAGCACCGCGAGTACGCCGCCGAAGTGATCCACGTGGGAGTGCGTGAAAATCACTGCCGAGACCGGGGCGTCGCCAAGCTGCTGCCGGGCAAAATCGAGCGCGGCGCTGGCGGTTTCCCGGGTGGTCAGCGGGTCGACGATAATCCAGCCGCTGTCGCCGGGAATAATGCTCATGTTGGAGAGATCGAAGCCGCGCACCTGGTACACGCCGTCGGTAACCTTGAACAATCCATGTATGTTGTTGAGCATGGCCTGGCGCCAGAGGCTGGGATTTACCGAGTCTGGCGCGTCGCCGGTAATAAAATCGTAGCTGGGCATGTCCCAGATGGTGCTGCCGTCCGCCATGTTGATCGCCAGCGACTCGGGCGTGGCGATCAGGCCGCGCCGGGCGTCTGCAAAGTCCCGGGGGTCGGCGAGATCCAGCGTTTCGGCAACTGCGGCATTTGCCCTGGCGGTGGTTGCGGTCGCGGGCGCATTGCCCTGCGCCCCGAGCGTGGTATCCGCCGGTGGTGCGGCATCACAGGCCACTAGCAGCGCACACAGTGGTAGCGGGAGGGTTCGCAGTAGCTGGCGCAAGAGGGGCATGTACTTTCTCCGGCAAGGGCGGTGCGCAGACATTAGCAGTACCGTCGGTGTGCCTCAAGCGAGGGCCGCGGCGCGCCCGCCCGCTGCAAGCGGGTTGTTGCGCCAGCGGATGCTTTATACTCTGGGCACCCACCGCACAACGCATCGCGCGGAGAAGCCCATGCAAGAACCGGCCGTCCTGCGGCATGCGCCTGGCAGCGAGTATTTTTTTGCCGAAGGGTGCTACATTACCGAGCTCGCCAACACCCCGGGGGATGCACAAGTCTCGGTGGCGCGGGCGCGCCTGGAGGCGGGGCGCACCACACGCTGGCATCGGCTGCGGGGTATCAGCGAGCGCTACGTGATTATTGCCGGTAGCGGCAGGGTGGAGGTGGAGGGCCTGGCGGCGTCGCCGGTGGGGCCGAACGATGTTGTATTGATTCCGCCCGATGCCCGACAACGCATTCACAACACCGGTACAGGTGATCTGGTTTTCCTCGCCATCTGCTCGCCGAGGTTTACAGCGCAGGCGTACGTTGATGACGAGGATGAGACACCGACGGAAGCCTGAGATCGCGGGCAGTACCCTCAAGCTGAATGGGCGGTAACAGGAAAAGGTAGAACGCACGCGCGGGTGGCTCCTGTGCAGTGCAGGCAATGGAGGAGATGCCATGGCGGACAGGTTTCCACATCTGCAGGACAAACACATCGCGTTCATAGAGCAGCAACACCTGTTTTTTGTGGGCACCGCGGGCGCGGAAGGGCGTGTTAACGTATCGCCCAAGGGCATGGACAGCTTTCGCGTGCTGGATCAGGGCAATGTCGCCTGGCTGAATCTCACCGGCAGTGGCAATGAAAGCGCCGCCCATGTGCTCGAGAACGGGCGCATGACGATCATGTTCTGTTCCTTCGACAGGCAACCGCTGATCTTGCGCCTTTACGGCAAGGCGACCACGGTGCATCCACGCGATGCCGCCTGGAGCGAGCTGGCGCCGTTATTTCCGCACTATACCGGCGCGCGACAGGTGTTCACCCTGGCGCTGGATCTGGTGCAAACCTCCTGCGGTTATGGGGTTCCGTTTTATGAGCTGAAAGGTGAGAGGCCCACCCTCACCAAGTGGGCGGATAATCGCGGGCCGGATGGTATCCGGGAATACTGGGCCGAGAACAACGTGCAAAGCATGGACGCGAAAGACACCGGCATCTTCGATAGCTGAGCTGTCGCGTCTCAGGCAAAAATACCGTGGATGTACCACTGCCGGTTGAGCCGGTCACAGAATACCCAGTAGTGCTGGCCGCTGTCGCCGGTGGCAATGTAATAGTCGCGGCTCACGGCCTTTCTCCACCAGTTGTCTTCGATGCGTTCCGGGCCGTACAACAGCTCCAGCACTCCCTGCCAGTAGAGTCGGCCGCTGTTCTGGCGTAGCAACTGGGGTTCGGGCAGCAACCAGAACGGGCGCTGTGCAGCGGGCGGAGCGGCAGGCACGTTTGCCTGGCTGCCGCTCACGCATACCGCCAGCTCCGGCAGGTGCTCGTCGCGACAGGCTATCTGTTCGACGGCCTGCAGCCCGAGGCGGTTCTGCAGCCTGTCCAGCAGGCTCGCCAATGGCTCGCGCTGGCTGCACGGGCTGAACAGATCGATGTTTTCCAGTTCGCCGGGGCGCAGTTCGCCACACTCCAGGGCCAGGCCCTCGACGCCGCCCGCCAGTTGTAGTTGCTCAAAACGGATACGGCTGAGCTGATACCAGTTCTGCCAGTCGCTATGGCTGCTGGCGCTGCGCACACAGACATCGCGCAGCGTGTGGTCCATGCCGATCAGGCGCCAGGTGATTTCGCTGCTGCGCAACTGGGTGTTGCGCAGGAACAGGCAGAAGGACTGCAACAGGCGCTGTACCGCGGGCAATAGCTCCTCACTGGCTTTTAGCTCGTAGCCGAACCAGTATTCGTCGCTGAAGGTGGCGGGAGGCTGGTAGCTGGCCTGTAAGTCTTCCCGCTGCCCCAGGACCTGTTGCAAAAAATGTGTGAAAGCCCTGCCGCAGCGCCGCCCGAGCGCCGCAGGTGGCAGCGCCAGCACATCGCCCAGCGTCTGCAGGCCGGCGCGGCGCAGTGAATTGACGCTGTCGGTGAAATCGTCCAGCAGGGCCAGTGGCAGGGCGGCCAGGCGCGACTGCAGGGAATGTTGATGCTCCATGGCGATTGTCTCTTTGGCAAAAGACAGCAGCCAGGCAGCTTTGGGGGTGGCCGCCAGCCCATAGCGTACCCGGTGGCTGCGGCTGCCAACCCCGCTTTGTACTTCAGCCAGCAGCCTGTCGAGCCCGCGGAACAGGTTCAGGCAGCCGCCGATTTCCAGTAGCAGGCAATCGCTTCGCCAGGTGTGCAGCCTGGGTGTAATGCTGTAGGCCCAGCAGCTCAGTTGCCGCAGGCAGCGCGCTTCGGCGGCCGTATCCCGTTCCAGCAACTGCATCGCCTCGTCGCCGGCCAGGGTGCGCACGGTGGCGGCACGCATGTCCTGCCTGATGCCCAGCGCGGCAGCGGCGTCATTTGCGCGCAGTACACGCTGTGCGTCGAGCACTACTACCGGCTGGTCTTCCCGGCGTTCGAGACACTCCAGCGGCAACTGCTCAAAGCGCAGGCACAGCCACAGGCTCATAACCAGGCGCACCGGTGAGCTGTGGGCGATATGCCCCGGCAATGATCAATACTGTACATACATACAGTATTGGCAGGGTATGGGAATTTGTCCAATCAGGGCTGAAAACCCGTCGCCTTGTGGCGCAGGAGGCCATGTCATTCGGCATCAGGATGCCACAACGACCTTTGCTTCCAGATGGGCAGGGCATTTCAGCGAGTTGGTGATCAGGCAGGCCTGCTCGGATTTCTCCAGCAGACGCATGGCCTTGTCTTCATCGGTGCCCGCCGGCACGGTGAGCGTCGCCTTCACCGTGAAGGCCACAAACTGCGTTTGCCGCTCCACCCGGTCAAGCTCGCCCTCTGCCGAGGCTTCCAGGTGTGTCCAGTCGAGTTTCGAGGCCCTCGCCACCGCGCGGAAGGTGAGGATGAAACAATCTGCGACGGCTGCCGAGAGCAGATGCTCGGGAGACCACTGGTTGCCGGGCCCGCCGAACTGCGCCGGAGGCGCCGATACAAGCTGCGGCAGGTCTTCGGCCTTCAGGAGCACGTTACTGTCTGTGTCGGCGCTGGCGCTGACTGCGTAAAGATGCGGCAAATCTGCCATGGGTTTGTTTCCTGTGTCGTTTTACGGGAACAGTATATAGGCCTGTTGCGAGAATACTCTAGCAGACCGCACTGTGGCGCGGTTCGTCCATTGCCGGCAATTCCCATAATTGTGGTTGCTCGGGTATATCTTCAGCCGCAGGCAGGTCCACTTGCATACCGTGGTTGCCACCGCGCTGCTTGAGAATCTGCACCCTGCGGTATGCCGGCATGCGCAGGCGCAGGCTGGCAGGCGTGTGCAGGCGCCCGGCTGCCACCGGCCGGAACACTACCGCAAGCGTATCGCCGCTGGCGGCAGCAAGCTGCAGTTTGCGCAGGTCGCCGTAGCGGTAATCCCGCGCGCCGAGCCAGCTGAACACGGCGCTACAGGTGGTGCTGCGCAGGGCCTGCTCCGTGGCCCAGAGCAGGTCTTTCTGGCTGCGGGGATGCACCAGCAGTATTTGCCGGGTATCGATGCCCCGGGCCGCGAGCAACGGTGCGTAGGGAATATAGGGGGGCGCGATGAATACCTGCCAGCGCCCCTGTGCGCTGAGCTGTTCCATGGCGGGCAGAAACAGGCCCATGGCGCCCAACCCGCAGCCATCGCTCAGTAGTTCGATGGTGCCGTCCAGGGGCCAGCCGCCCTGCTGCAGTTCGCCGTTGAGGGTGCTGTAACCGGTGTGCAGGCCGCCCGTGGTGTGACAGGCATTGTTGGCAGAAGATGCCCGGCCGTTGAAACAGCTGCCGCGACCGCGCCAGGTGTCGCTGCGGCTGATGGCCTGTTCCAGTGAATCGTTCATGTGCGCGCCTCGCTCGGTGTCTGTGCTGAGTCTGGCAGCCCGGGTTCTCCCCGTATCAGGGAAACAACCTGTTCCGTGAGGGCTCGGGCAGCCAGTATACTGTATGAATATACAGTACTCGCGATGAAGGCGCAAAACAAGCCTGCGGAAGCTGCCGCAATGGCGCAATGTATTGATTGATCGCTGCGCGCGCGGGAGAGAGAAATGAGCGCAGCGGTGTGCCGGGCGTCAATGCACGCCGCAGAGGGTGGTAACCAGGCATTCGAGCCGGTCCCAGGGCCGCCCGTCGGCGTAGCCCTTGATGCTGCCATCCACCGCAGCGGCCTGGCCGATCAGTTCTGCCAGGGTATTGCTGTCAAGACGCTTCAGGGCCGCCTGCATCAGGGGCACGCGACTCTTCCAGACGTGGTGTGCGCCCAGCACACGCTGCACACTCTGGCCCTGTTCGCAGTCGAGTTGCGCCGCGTACAGTGTGCGCAGTTCCCTGGCCAGCGCCCAGAGTACAACTGCCGGCTCCGTGCCCTCGCCGCGCAGCCCCTGTAACATGCGCAGGCTCGCCACCGCATCGCCCTGCAGGGCAGTGTCGGCCAATCCGAACACGTTGTAGCGCGCATTGTCAGATACCGCGGCGGTGACGCTTTCGACGCTGATTGTGGCATCGGTGGCCAGCAGCTTGAGTTTCTCTATCTCCTGCACCGCTGCCAGCAGGTTACCTTCCACCCGTTCGCACAGCAGTTGCAGCGCCTCGCGCTCGATCTGCAGACCTGCGGCGGCGAGTCGTTGCTCCATCCAGCGCGGCAGATCATGGCTGCGTACCGGCCACACCTGGATGATCGCGCCGGCGCCATCCAGTGCCTTGAACCACTTGCTGTTCTGGGATTGTTTGTCGATCTTGCCCGCCACGATGAGCAGAATGTCGTCGCCGCCGGACAAGGCGAGATACTCGCTGAAAGCCTTGCTGCCCTCCGCGCCCGGTTTGCCGCTGGGAATACGCAGTTCAATCAGTTTGCGCTCGGCGAACAGGGACATCTCGCTGGCGCCCTGGAGCAGTTCATTCCAGTCGAAATCCCTGGCGCTGGCATCCAGTATCTGCCGTTCGTTCGCCCCGGCTTCGCGCGCGCGGGCGCGTATCTGGTCGCAGCACTCCTGCACCAGCAGGGTTTCTTCTCCGCTGACGAGATAAAGCGGCAGAACCTGTTGTGCGAGATGCGAGGCGAGATTTTCCGGGCGTAGCTGCACGCCAGTCAGCCGGCGTTATCCGCGCCCGCTTCGGCGCTGGTGGAGTAGAAAATTATACGGCGCATGATCTGCTGTGCCAGTTCTGCGCGCATTTCCTGCTGTAGCAGGCGAATCTCCTCACCCTTGCCCACCACGTTGCGCGGATCATTTTCCATCTGCTTGAAGATCGAGGCAGTCGCCTGGGTCATGACCTCTTTGCCACGCGCATTCAGCACGCTGAAGTTTGCGCTCATGTTGAGTTCAAACTCGGCCGCGCGCGCTTCGGAGTTGAGCGTGAGATTGCGCTGGGTGAAACGCTCCGGACCAAGCACCAGGCTGTAGCTGGCGGACTGCCGGTCGGTCCATTCAACGCCGTTGGCGGAGAAATTCGCCATGACCTCGCGGCTGAACTCGCTGTTGGGGTTGGCCGTTACCAGCGCCATGCTTTTCCACGAATCCGGCAGCAGTGTTGAGCTGTTGCCCACGCCGCGAAGCTGGAAACCACAGGCGCCCAGGAGGCAGACGAGAGCGATCAACACGGTGGTGCGTAAGTAGTGCGCTGGCATGGCGTATCCTGCTGCGTTGAGGGCTCAGTTGGCCACAATGTTAACCAGTTTACCCGGCACTACAATGACCTTGCGTACGCTGACGCCTTCGAGAAAGCGCTGTACGTTGTCCTGTTCCAGTGCCAGTGCTTCAATCGCTTCGCGCGTGGCATCGCTGGCCACGTCCATGCGGGCACGCAGCTTGCCGTTCACCTGCACGGCCATTTCAACGCTGTCGCGCGTCAGGGCACTGTCATCCACCTGCGGCCAGGGGGCGTCGAGCACATCGCCGTGGCCTCCGAGCTGTGTCCAGAGAACGTGGCTGATATGCGGTACCACCGGGCACAGCATCACCACCGCCGCGCGCAGGCCTTCGTCGAGCACTGCGCGGCTGGCGTCTGCGTCGTCCAGTTTGCCGAGTTCGTTACACAGCTCCATGATCGCGGCGATGGCGGTGTTGAAAGTCTGCCGGCGCCCGTAGTCGTCGCCGACCTTGGCAATAGTCGTGTGGATTTTTCTGCGTGCGTCCTGCTGTGTCGCGTCGAGTTCCGCGGTATCCAGCGCCGGCGCCGAGCCCCGGGCTGTATGGCTGGCCGCGAGTTTCCACAGGCGCTTGAGAAAGCGGTTGGCCCCCTCGACACCGGAATCGGACCACTCCAGCGACTGGTCCGGCGGCGCGGCAAACATGCTGAACAGGCGCACGGTGTCGGCGCCATAGCGGTCGATGAGCGCCTGCGGGTCCACGGTGTTGCCCTTCGACTTGGACATCTTGGCGCCGTCTTTCAGCACCATGCCCTGGGTGAGCAGGCGCTTGAACGGCTCGTCCGAGTGCACCAGCCCTTCGTCGCGCAGCAATTTGTGGAAAAAGCGCGCGTACAGCAGATGCAGAATGGCGTGTTCGATACCGCCCACGTACTGGTCTACCGGGGTCCAGTAGTCTGCCTCGGCGTCGAGCATCGCTGTGTCGTTGCCGGCGCAGGCGTAGCGCGCGTAGTACCAGGACG
>TARA_R110000823_G_scaffold91174_1_pt1 | contig 20615 bp, 15 predicted proteins | sample TARA_R110000823 | Tara Oceans TARA_R110000823 (sample SAMEA4397722) | marine metagenome | biome: Polar Biome; feature: [DCM] deep chlorophyll maximum layer (ENVO:01000326); material: water (ENVO:00002006), including particulate matter (ENVO:01000060) such as... | depth 20 m | reverse complement strand
GGCAGCCCTGGCGTGGCCGGGCGAGGCCGGGCCAGGGTCGCGTCGCCGAAGCGCTAATCCTTGCCCAGTATCAGCGCTCCCGTGGGCACACCCACGCCGCTGCTGACAAGCACATGCTCCACCGCCTTGTCGGGCTGGCCGGTAGACGAGCCGCGGATCAGGCGCACTCCTTCAGCGATGTTGTTCAAGCCGTGGATGTAAGCTTCGGAAAGCAGGCCACCGTGCGTGTTGTTGGGCAGACGGCCACCGGGTTCCAGCGCTCCGTCGCGCACCATGTCCTTGCCCTCGCCCCGCCCGCAAAAGCCAAAGCTCTCGAGCTGCATGATAATCTCGGAACTGAAGGCGTCGTACAGGCTGGCGGCGTCGATGTCATCCGGACCCAGGCCGGCCATTGCATAAACACGTTTCGCCGCCAGTTCCATCTCCGGCAGTGAATCCAGGTCGTCGCGATAGAAGCTGGTCATCTGTTCCTGTCCCCGGCTGGAAGCCTGGGTCACGCCGCGAATCAGCGCCGGCGCCTGCCGCAGGTCTCGCGCGCGCTCGGCGCTGGTGACCAGAATTGCGCAGCCGCCATCGGTCTCCTGGCAAAAATCGTACAGACACAGCGGATAGGCCAGCAGGGGCGCTTCCAGGTACTGCTCCAGCGTCAGCGGTTTGCCGTAGCCAAAGGCACGCGGGTTTTGCAACGCATAGTTGCGTTGGCCAATCGCCACACGCCCGAGATCCTCGCGGGTTACCCCGTATTTGTGCATGTATTTGTTGGCGATCAGGGCGATCCAGGAACCGGGAATCAGCATGCCGTAGGCCATGTACCAGGACCAGTGGATAAGGTCGGAGCTGATGATATTGCCGGATATCCCCTGCCCCATGCGTTGCCCGGAGCGTCCGTTCATGGCGCGATAGCAGACCACGGCGTTCGCCTGGCCGGTCGCCACCGCCATGGCTGCCTGGGCGATGGTGCCCACCGCCGCGCCGCCGCCGTAGTTGATCTTGCTGAAGAATGTCAGGTCACCCGCGCCCACCGCACGCGCCACCTCGATTTCATCCGTGGAATCCAGCGTATAGCTGACAAAGCCGTCGATCTCTGCGGGTGCGAGGCCGGCATCGTCGCAAGCGGCCTTCACACACTCGGCAGCCAGCGCCAGTTCACTGACCCCGGATGCCTTGCTGAATTCGGTCATACCAATTCCGGCGATCGCCGCGGCGTCGCGCATTGCAATCGTCATCACGCAGCCCCCTGCAGTTTGAACACGGGCAGGCGGAAACCGTCCGGATCTTCATGCATGACCATTTCCACCGCCAGATTGAAATCGACGTCTTCGGGGCTGCAATCCACCAGTTGCGAGGTGATGCGTGTACCCTCTTCGAGATCCACCAGCACGATAATCAGCGGGTAGTCGTATCCCGGGAACTTCGGGTGAGTAAGCGTGGTAAAACTGCAAATGGTGCCTCGGCCGGAAGACTCCACCGCATCCCATTGCATGGAGTGGCAGTCACCACACATCGGTCGCGGCGGGTGGCGCAGCGTATTGCAGCCAAGACAGCGCTGAATGCCGAGTTTGCCCTCGGCGGCCATGTCCCACCACCAGGCGTTGTCGTGTCCCATCGGGGGTTTTATGCGTGTTGCCTGCGCCATCGGTCACTCCTCTACTTTCAACAAAGCCAGTGTAATGATCTACGCATTGGAGTCACCCGGAGCGCAGTGCCTTCGGGATATTTTTTGCGATGAGTATAAAAAGCCGGTTCCGTTGCGCTGCTTGTGGCTGAGTGGCTGACGCCTGGGTCGAGCGTGGCCTGATCGTGCCACTGATTCGGACGATTATATTGCCACGCGCGGTTGAATATCAGGTCATTCGTTCAGATAGAACTTCAACGATAAGCAGGCTCAGTGCCCTCGCCAGCGCAACTTGATGTGTGACTGTCTGATACCGATCTCGTTCTGGCGCTGTTTCGGGGACACTTTCGGTGTATCCGGCGGCAACAAGGTCTCCAGCTCTCTCAGGTTCACCCGTTGTGCAGTAGCGCGCGGCATGTCCTGCTCCTCAGGCGTCTCCCTGAAGACGAAACGCAATGAAATAAAGCCCTGCTTCAGCCCCGTGGTGTCCACCCAACCGGCTACTCCCGGGTCGCGTAGAGCGATGATGTAGTAGCGCGAGCCGTCACTGGCAATTGGCAGCTGATGGCCGCTGAGACTGCTCACATAGTTCTGTTGATCTGGCCCCTCGAACCACAGATTGCTGAGTTGAAAACCAATATAGTGGGGCTCTTTTGGCGCTGTGACTTTTACAAGTAGCGCCTCGTTTTCTTCCAGGTCGAACATGCCACCCGAATACAACTGCTGAGCACCGGCCACGCCGCCAGCGGTGAAGGGAGGAGCGGGAGGGTTAACATCATTCACCGGCATGTTTCTGCGCCCGTCAGCGTTAACATCACCACGCGCCTCCAGCGTGATTTCCTGCAACAGTTGCCAGAACCTGATCTGGTTGGGCAATACCTCGGCAATGGTCTCGAGTTTCTTACTCATCAGCACGGCTGTCATCGGGGGGCGATTCTCGCCGATGGCATCAAGGCGCACGATCTCCAGTTCTAGGGGCCTTTCGTTTTCCCAGTCTGAAAAAATCTCCCGCACAGAGAGAAACTGTGCATCACGTTCTTCTTCCTTGCCCGTGCCCGGGCATTGCATACGCTTCCGGGACCGGAGAAAGTTACCAGTGTGGCCATCCGGGCGCTCAGGACCCACCAGAATGTCGAAATGGCCGTCCTCATCCACCGCAAGTTCAAAGCTGTTGATGAAATCGAGCGTCTGGTTTCTACAGTCGCGCATCTCAGCGAGCTCGCCTGTGGAGCCGGGCACATCGGTGATGGTCTGGAACGTTACCAGGCGCGGTGCCTTCGGGCCTGGCAGGCCGCGCTCCGAGGTGCGCCACTCCTGCGTTGTCTCGGCTTTGCCGGAAATACGATAATAGGCAGTTGCGTCTATCGGGGCTTTCAGGTACATCGTGTCCGGATTTTCCGCAGTCCACTTACGCAGCATGTCCATAGAACGAAAAAATTCGGGAAAGCGTGGGTCCTGTCGCATTTCCATTTCGATCAGCCGGCCCAGGTGTCCCAGCAGGTAGCGATATCCCTCTGAAAGATTGCGATCTGTAGGTTCGGGGGGGAACGCGGCCGGGTCAGTCAGGCTGCTTTGGGCCTGTTGCAGACCCTCGATAAACGTTTGCCAGCTCTTGTCCAACTGCTCGTTTGCGAACGCGCCACTGACAGTCATTGCCAGTACCAACCCGAACCATATCGATTGTTTCATCTAATCAATCCTCAGCGTACAACGATGTGCTTGCGGTAATTGGGCCGCAATGTGCGCGTTTCCTAGGCGAATATCAGGGTGAGATGGTGGCTGAGATCACCCTTTAAATCCAGCATCGAGTAATCGCGAAAACTGAAACGCCATATACCATTCTCGCGTTCGAACTCGTCGTGGTAGCGGCCAGCCGCTATCACTTGTAGCGGCAGCGTGGCCGTGGCCTGCAGTACTGTGTAATAGGAGCGGCAGGTGGCCCTGTCACCAGCCTCATCCACAGTGACGATGGGGTTGGTGATCACGTGTTTGCTGAGGGGCGTGCCACAGGGATGAATCCGTACGACTTTCTGCCACTGTGCCAACAGTTGCAGATTATCCAGCACGCCACCCTGAGTTTTTATACGGGCATGGCTGAAAAGCTCAGCTGCGCCTTCCAGTTCGCCCGCGTCCATCAGCTCAGCGTAGCGGTAGAGCAGATTCGTTATCTCCGTGGCGCTGTTACTCATGCTCGACTCCCAAGTCTACTCTCAGTATGCGATTCCCTGAAAAAGTCCCGATAAAAAGATCAGAACCTATTTTTAAGCCAACTGTGCCCGCGCCCATCGGCGCTGCGCCGTTCTCGAACAAAATCTGCGTTGCGAGTGTGGCGGGGGCCAGCGCCACTATGGCAAAGTCGATGGGGCAGACGCCAACGGCCGACAAAGTACATGCGGCGAAAACCGCGCTGTCCTGGCTACCTGTAAAAGAAGCCGCGAGCAGTGTGCTGCCGTCGGCCGACCACTTCAGGTTATCTGCGGCAGGCACTGTTCTCTCGGCCAGCACAGCGCCGCTGCTAGCGTCCAATTTTCTGATACGGTTTTCGCCGGAATAGGCAACGAAAATGGAGCTACCGTCTCTTGTTGCGGCAATGCCGTTGGGCATAGAGCCCCGACTACCCGGCACCTGCTCAAAGCCCGTGGTCTTATGCCAACGGTAAACACGACCCGTGGCCGGTTCCGGTGCATCCGCATCACCCTGCCAGGAAGAGTCGATTGACTGCATGTTAGTGACGAACATCGAGCCACCATCGATTGCGGCAACAGAATTCAGACTGGCTTTGCCGGGAGCAATGGCGCAGCCGCGCCAGATCAGGCGCAGATTATCCGGAACACCGATGAGCTCGAAAAACTCCACCGATTCACGACCGCCATGCTGAATTACCAGCAGCTGCCAGCGCCCGTCTGTGCGTCGACTGAGATCTATGCCGTGTGGGCTGAAAACCTCCCCGGGCGGTGCCAGGCAGGATGCATCACCCCATACCTGGTCCGCTATGTGAGTATCTCTGCCGTCGTAGGCGATGCGACGTTGCTGCGTAGCATAATCGTAGAAGACCAGCGCCCCCGGTTGCGTACCGTGATAGTCGCCAAATTCACTGACGATCAATACACTGCTGCCCGGCACCAGAGCCAGATCTTCGGGGTTGGAAAATTTACAGATGGGTTGCGTGTTTTCAAAGGGTTGGCAATTCGTGACCGCTGAGGGGTGAGACTGCGGTGCTGTTGTTGCACAGGCCATCAGGGCGCAACTGAACGCCACTGAAAGCACCGTCTTGGCTGAGCGCAGCGAAGCAGGTGTCTTGTGCATCGTTATACCCTCCAAGGTCGACCGGAAGAGGCTGGGTGGTGAGGCCCGCAGCGCCTCAGTTGCGCTGGTTCATCGCCCGCGAATCTCACCGATCGCTGCCTGGACCGCCCCTGTCACTGCGTATAAACCCATAAACACCCCGCCACCGTGCAATGCTTCGTGGCTGGATATGTCCAGATACAAAAACGCCGGCGCTAAGGCCGGCGTAAGCACTGAGAATCACTCAGTATTCGTAGGCCAGTTCCACACCCCAGGTGCGCGGGTCGCCGTAGTTCTCGACAATAATACCTACACTGGAGCCAAAGTTGATGGAGTAGTTGGGGTAGGTCTCATCCATAAGATTTTTGCCCCACAGGCTGACCCTCAGGTTGCCATCGCCGAGCTCGATGTTCTCGAGGCTCAGGCGCGCATCAATCACCGTGCGCTCGTCCATAACCTGGTGCGGGTACACCACCGGGTTACCATCAACCACTGCTGTCCATGCGGCCGTCTCGTACCACTCGTCCTGCCAGTTCAGGTTCACGAAAGTCGTTAAATCACCGAACCCGGTGCGCGCAATCAGGTAATCTGCGAACACGTTCAGCTGGTTATCCGGCGAGGCACCGCGCCTTGCGAAGTCTTCACCCGTCAGGCACTCCTGCGGCACATTGGTGCCACACAGGTCCGGAAATTCCTCATAGTCGCCGTCGAGGTGCGAGTAGCTCACACCGAGCACCAGATCATCCACCGGCGCCAACAACATTTCGATCTCCCCGCCCCAACGCTCTGCCTTACCCGCGTTGACGATGCGCGTGGACGGTGTGCCATTCACGATCTCGATCTGGCTGACCTGAAGATCGTCCCAGGTGTAGGTGTACAGCGCGGCATTCACGCGCAAGCGGCCGTCCCACCAGTCGCTCTTCATGCCAAGCTCCCAGGTCTCGATAGTTTCTTCCTCAATGGGAGCGCTGTCGAACAACTCGCCGTTGAAACCACCACTGCGATAGCCGGTGGCATAGCGCAGGTAGGTGTTAACGTCAGGCGTGGCCTGGAAGGCGACCGTCAGGTTACCGCTGACATTATCAAAGCTTTCGTCATTGGTCGCCGTTGCCGCCGGCACGGGCGGCTGCAACACGCTGATCTGGGCGTCATTCCTCCAGTCAATGTCTTTGTCTTCTTCCGTGTAGCGCAGGCCACCGGTAATCTCAATGCGATCATCAAGCCAGCCCGGTGCCCACGTTGCCTGACCGAATGCAGCCCAGGCCTCGTTCGTCAGTTTGTAAAACGTCGTGCCCACCGGCGCGAGCGGCACCAGTGCCAGCGAGGTGCGTTCGTACCTGGCGTCGTCGTCAAAGTAGTAAAGGCCTGCAACCCACTCGATACTGTCGGTTGAACCCAGCACCTGCAACTCCTGCGAAAACTGCTGGTAATCAGAGCCGCTGTTCTGCGAGAAGTGCGGTGCACCGCCAGTGGCATCAATCGCGCCCCAGAAAGCATCCAGCGGGACCTGCGGAATGCCCGGGTCGAAGCCGCCGGTAGCGCCATAGATCTGCCCCAGGGTCAGGTGAGCGGTATCGTTGAACGCACCCACGCCATTGGCATCAATTGAGCTATCGATGTCGTCGATATCACCGAAAGCACTGACTTCCACCTCACGGTATGCGGTAATGGATTTGAAAGTCAGGCTGTCGACATCCCAGGTCAGGGTGAGAGCGTGGCCCTCCACGTCTACCGTAGAGCGCGGTTCGAAATCCGCCTCGCCGCTGCTGCGGCGCCCCTCTCCCTCGGCAAGGCTGCCCTCATACGCGTCGATCGTGCGTTCCAGCGAAGGAATCCAGCGCGATGCAATGCGCGGGTCCGTACCGGGGGTGGCGGCCCAGCCCCGTGCCTGTGCAAGCGTTCCCTGCAATGCTGTTATGCGGTCGACATTACCGGCAGAGTCCAGCGGGTTGAAACCAACCACGGCATCCAGGTTATTTATCTCGTCAAGTTGACTACCGTCGTAAGCGTAGTCGGCGAAGAACCTGTCGCGAAAGTTCAGGCTGATACCGGCACGCCAGGCCTGACGATCAAGATTGTTGTAGTCGTCGCTCCCGGTGTTAAGGTCATAAAAACCATCTCTGTTGCGAGTCTGCACGCCGAAGTTGGCAGCAACCTGCCCAATACCGCTGTCAACATCGCCAATTGAAGCTGTGTCAACATTCAATTTGAGCCCGTACAGATCGTAATCACCCACATTACCGATGGCGCGAACACCGAACTCGCCAGACGGCTTGCGCGTGATGTAGTTGATCGCGCCCCCGGTTGCGTTGCGACCGTACAACGTGCCCTGCGGGCCTCGTAGCACCTCGATACGCTCTATTTCGGCCACATCCACCGAACCACCCGCCATCTTCCCTATGAAGACGCCGTCAATATAGGTGGCAACCGCCGGATCCAGTGACAGGTTGGACGCAGAACCACCCGAAACACCACGGATGGAAACGTTCGTCGTTCCACGTGCACCGGGAGATATGACGCCACCAACGCCAGGTATCTGGCCAATCAGGTCGTCGGTGTTTTCAATACCACGGCGCGAAATAGCATCGGCGCCGAAGGCGGTAATGGAGATCGGCACTTCCTGGTTGCTTTCCTCCCGCTTCTGGGCGGTCACAATGACCTCTTCCAGCATGCCAGCCTGCGCCTGAGCCTGGTGGCTGACGGGCATTCCGGCCAGCACGGCGACCGCGAGGGCAAGGGCACTTCTCGTGCCGAAAACAATCCCGTTGCTGCGCGCTGCGCAACCTGTAGTGTTCTTTTGCATCTGCTCGACCTCCTCATTATCGGTTTAATCCCGCACCCCTTCTGCCTTGCGGTGCAGATAAAGCGAGGGTGATATGGCACGCGGGATTATCCGTGGCGGGAGGAGCCACAACAAAAGCGTTTTACGTCAGATATATGTACATTTGGCTTCGCAGGGGCGAACCCTGGTCGAAGAGAGTGTGATGGCGTGTGGCCAGCAGTTGCCAGCTCATGCCGCTGAAACCGCGTGAAGGTTTTCAACGGCTCTGACCCCATTGATTATCAATGGGGTCAGAGCCGTTGATCAGTACTCGTCCGGCCTGAACACGGCGTCGTGACCGCCGTCGACGAACAGCACCGAACCGGAAACGAAGCTGGCCTTGTCACTCAGCAGGAAGCTCACCGCGTTCGCCTGGTCTTCCGGCAGGCCGGGCCGGCCGATGGGAATGGAATCCACGAAATCTCGAATCGCCTGGCCGTATTTGGGATCGTTCTTGCCGGATTCCGTCATCCCGGTCTCGGTATAACCGGGTGCGATAGCGTTGATACGCACACCCGCCGCCGCCGCCGGGCTATTATTGCGCCGCATCCAGCGCACCAGCGCCTGCTTGCCGCCACCGTAGGCGCCCTGGCCGTCCACCGGGCCCTCTTCCACCATCTTCACGGCAGTGTCGCGATCGCCATTCAGCAGCGCCTGTATGTAATCTTCATTGTAGGCCGTCATGCGAGAAGAATTTGAACTGATTAGAACCACCGCGCCGCGTTTCTTCTCCAACGCGGGACGCAAGCCGTCCACCATGCTTACCACGGCAAAGTAGTTCACCAGTGGCAGAAGTCTGGGCTGCGGTGCGTCTGGCCCCACGCCCGCGCAGGGTACGAAGCCGTGAAGGCCCTCCGGCGCATGCTCCAGAACCTTCTGTACCGCCGCCGCACAGGCATCGGCGTCAGAGAGGTCGGCCACCACATCCGCATCGCGAATGTCCACAGTGATCACACTGTGTCCTTCTGCGCGAAGCGTTTCCGCCACCGCCTTGCCAATTCCGCTGGCGGCCCCCGTTACTGCATACAATCCCATGCTCATCTCCTTGAATTACCTTGATTGCGAATGCCGGCTCATCAGCACGGCGCGCGTTTAATCTACCGGCGGTTCCCAGTTCACCCCGTTGATGTGTCCTCCACCGTCCACAAACAGCGTGTTGCCAGTGAGGTAGCGTGCGTCTTCCGACGCGAGGAACACCGCCACACCGCCGATGTCGTCCTGCGGGTCGCCCATTCGGCCCATCGGGTTCTGCTGCAGCATCAGCGCGGCGTTTTCCGGCGAATATTGCTGGAATCTCTCAAATGCCGTGGTCAGCGCCGCGGGGCAGATCACGTTCACGCAAATGCCGTGTTTCGCCCACTCACGCGCTGCGGTGCGCGAGAGGCTCCGCAGCCCCTCCTTCGCGGCATTGTACTGTGCAGTGTACGGGTGCGCGTTCACCCCGTTCAGCGAACAAATGTTGATCACCCGGCCCCAGCCCCGATCCCGCATCCGCGGGAAAGCGGCCTGCATCGCCCACCAGGCGCCCATGAAACCGGCCCTGAACGCGCTGTCGAAGGCCTCGTCACCCAGCGTTTCCAGGCGCGCCGGCGGCGCTCCCGTGGGGTAGGCATTGTTGACCAGGATGTCGAGCTGGCCATGCCGCGCAAGCGTCTGCTCAACACCGCCGGTCACCTGCGACCGGTCGGAGACATCCATTTGCAGGAATTCGCCGCGCTCCAGCGACTTTGCCGTGCGCTGGCCGGTATCGGCGTTGTACTCGGCGATCACCACGGTGGCGCCTGCCGCGTGTAAACGGCGCGCTATGCCTTCACCGACACCCTGTCCCGCTCCCGTCACAAGCGCGACCCGGCCTTCCAGAACCATGCTCTTCCCTCGTCATTTATTGTGAACGCTGACCTGGCACGCTCGGCGTGCCTCGCCACCATCGCAGCAGTATGCCGCGCGCCGCGCCCGCGAGAAGCGTCATCAAAGACCGTATCCATTGACAAATTCGCTCACCGCCGGGGCCGCGGCGGGATCTACATCAGGAGAAATCACGAAACTCCTGTTGGTACTCAAAGGGGGTTTTTCCCGTCCAGCTCTTGAATGAGCGCACAAAGGAGCCTGGATCAGCAAAACCCAGGTACTCGGCGACATCGACGCTCTTCAGATTTTCATTCAACAGCTTGTCGATGGCGATATCCCGGCGCAGCTCATTTTTCAGGCTCTGGTAGCTCACGCCCTCTTTCACCAGACGCCTGCGCAAGCTGGAACCAGACATATTCAGCATTGCCGCCACTTCAGTAAACGACGGCAGAGAGCCCGCTGTGAAACTGTTGCTGATCAGGGACTTGATGGCGGAACCGGTGCTGTTCGTGCGGCGCCCCACCGAAATCAAATGGTAGATGGTGACATCCAGGAACTCACGCAGCGATTCGCTGTTCTGTATCACGCGTTTATCGAGAAAGCTGCGTTCGAAGGTGAAGGCATTTTCCTCGGCATCGAACAACAGCGGGCAATCGAACATGGAAGACAGGCTGTTGTGCAACGCCGGACCGACATAGGGCGCTGCAATATTCACTTCCCGCAGTTCAAGCTGACAGCCGGTAAGCCAGCCGCAGATGCTGTGCCAGACTGCCAGCCCCGAGGCATGTGCGATGGTCGGCTGAAAGCGCCCGCCCTCCCATACCTCGGGAGAGACCACGATGGGCGAGCTGCTGTCCAGATCTACCGAGTACCTGAGCTTCTGCAATTCGCTGCTCCCGGCATCGGCCAGGCTCACCGCGTGATGCATCAGCGGAGCCATCAGCTGATCGTAGCGCTGCGCGAGTTGCAGCGCCTCGCCCAGCGTGCGTGCGCTGATCAGGGCACGACACATGAACTCAAAGGCGTCGCTGCCAACACCCGCCGCCCAGGGAATGGGCTGCTGCATCCGCTGCATGCGAATCACCGCGAGCTTGTAGAGTTTGGCGTACTGCAGCACCGGGAGCTGGCGGTTGGGATCTACCGCCGCGATACGCTGCGGCGAGAGCTTCAGGGGCGCCGCGATCTCTTCGGGATCAATGCCCACCTGTCGCAGGTATTCAAACAAACGGGTAAATTTGGCAGCACCCACGGTGATGTCATTCTGCATGGGGAATTCGGCGTATTATGCCTATCAATTCGACCTCTCCAGTCCTTATCCGGCGCCCGCAACAGAATATCATGGCTGGCGTGGGGTATTCACGGCGCGGGTTTCGCTCGGCAGGCAATAAAGCGCCGGCACCACAGCCATGGCTACCAGGACCACTACAGACACCATGACAGGAGTGAACAAGAGAATGAACCAGGCATGGAAAGTCGTTGCAGGCGGGTTCGTCGCCCAGCTATTCGTAGTTGGCTTTTTCACCTACGCGGTGAGTTTGCTCGTTGTACCGGTGCGCAACGAGTTTTCAGCATCGCTTGAACAGGTAATGTACGCGCTTACGGTGGGCACCATCGCGGGCTTCGTGCTGCAACCCGTGGCAGGCGTGATGGTAGACCGCTTCTCGATGCGCTTGATCATGAGTGCCGGCGCACTGGTGTATGCAGCCGGCCTGTACGCCACCTCCCAGGCTGCAACCCTCGGCGAGTACATCCTCTTCTTTGGCCTGACAATGGCGCTGGCGAATGCCTTCGCGGGCTCCCTCTGCGCCTCGGCTGTCATTTCCCGCTGGTTCAGCGCAACCCGGGGCAGGGCGCTGGGTATCGCGGCCATTGGCACCTCCCTTGGCGGCGTTATCGTACCGTGGCTCATTGCCTTCTGGCTGGAAGCGTACGACTGGCGCACCGCTCTGGAGCTGTTCGCCCTGGCGACGCTACTCATCATGCTGCCAGTCATCCTGCTGACTATCCGCGACAGACCGCAGGAAGACCCCGCCACACGCGCCGCGGCGGGCGGTTCAGAGGCACTTGAAGAGGCCGGCAAGATTGCGGCTTTATCGCTGAAAGGCATTATCGGCAACCAGAATTTCTGGGCTCTCGGCCTGAGCCTGGGGTTACTGTTCGCAGCGTACTCCTCTTTGCTCTCGAACATCACGCCCTACATCACCGACACAGGTGGCAGCGAGAAGCAGGCTTCCACACTGATCATGGTCATCGCGCTCGCCGGGTTTGTCGGCAAACTGGCCTTCGGTGTTGCCGCGGATAAATTCAGCCTCAAGGCCAGCCTGTGGACAGCGCAACTGTTCGTGATTATCGCCCTGCTGGTATTCGCCCGCCTGCCCACACTGGCGCCGCAGATGGCAGCGGCGACGCTGCTGGGTCTGGCTGCCGGCGGCATGCTGCCCGTGTGGGGAAACATGATGGCGCACCTGTTCGGGCTGGCGAGCTATGGCAAGGCCATGGGGCTCATGAGCCCATTGATCACACTCTGTGTGCTGCCCAGTTTCCCGCTGGTCGGCAGGCTGTTCGACACCACCGGCAGTTATACGCTCGGCCTGTATGTCGCCGCCGCATGTACCCTGCTGGGCGCGGCCCTATTGCTTCTGGTTCGTCTTCCCGAGGCCCAGGACGCTGGCCAACGCGGGCAGTAACAATAGCGCGCCAAGCATGTTCCAGAAGAACATGAAGGTCAGCAGGAGCCCCATGTCCGCCTGAAACTTGATGGGCGAGAAGATCCACGTAGCCACCCCGGCCGCCAGCGTCAGGCCGGTGAAGGCCACTGCCGTGCCGGTCGACTTCAGGGCTTCAAAATACCCCTCGCGCAGCGAATAACCGTGATTCAGATAATGCTGCAAAGCACTGTAGATATAGATGCCATAGTCAACCCCGATACCCACACCGAGGGCAATCACCGGCAGCGTCGCTACCTTCACGCCGATGCCGAGCCACGTCATCAGGGCCTGCGCGAGCAGTGAAGTCAGCATCAGCGGCAGGATGATACAGGCGGTAACACGCAACGAGCGGAAGGTCAGCAGGCACAGCAGTATCACCACGCCATACACCCAGGCGAGCATACGGTACTGGGCTTCGCTGATGACGATATTGGTCGCGGCCTCCACGCCGGCGTTGCCCGCAGCGAGTTTGAACTGAATACTGTCGCTATTGTGCTCCGCGGCAAAATCCTCCACAGCGTTCACCACCCGCATGAGCGTATCGGCCTTGTGATCCTCCAGAAACAGAATCACCGGTACCATGGAACAGTCCGTATTCAACAGGTTACTGGGCACGCGGCTCAGGGAATTGTTGAGAATGTAGCGATTGCGGCTGATGGTGTGCCAGTGTGGGCTGCCCTCGTTCATACCCATGATCACGAGCCTGGAAATATCCACCAGTGACATGGCAGACTGCACGCCAGGTACCTGCTGCATGGCCCCCTGGAAATAATCGATGGCGGAAATCGCCTCAAAAGTTCCGCACTGCTGGGGTTTGGTTTCGACCATCACCACAAACACATCGGTGCTGGTTGAGTAGTTCTCGGCCAGGTAGGCAACGTCCTGGTTATAGCGTGCATCGGGACGCAGTTCCGGCGCGCCGGCGTCGAGGTCGCCGATCTTCTGATCCCGCCCTTCAAAAAAGCCGATTGTCGCGAGCACCAGCGCAATGGCCACCACCACCCGCGCGCGCGAGGGCTGGGGAATACTTGATGCTGCCTGCCAGTGCCTGAAACCGCTGCTTGCCTTCTTTGCGCGGTGCTTGCGACAGCTCTTGCTGATGCCCGAATAGGACAACAATATCGGCAACAGTATGAGATTGGTAAGGATGAGGATTGCCACACCGCTACTGGCCACCCAGGCGAGTTCGCGAATAACGGGAATGTCTATCACGCTCAGGGTGAAGAAGCCCACCCCGTCGCTGACCAGCGCGATGAAACCGGGTTTGCTCAGCCGCACGAAGGTCAGCCATGCAGCATCGCGCTTGCCCAGGCCTTCACACATGTGTTCGCCGAAGCGGTTGATCATTTGCACCGAGTGACTGATACCAATGGCGAAAACAAGGAATGGCACCAGCATGCTGTAGGGATCAATGCCGAGCCCGAGGGTCTGTAACAGACCCAGCTGCCAGACCACTGCGCCGGTGGAGCACGCCAGGGGCACCAGCGTGCACCAGTGGCAGCGGCTGTACAGATAAAGCATGACCGCGGTAATACCAAAGGCAATCCCGAAGAAGGCAGCCACGAGGATGGCGCCGTTTATCAGGTCGCCGACCAGTTTGGCAAAACCCGTGATGCGAATCTTGATGTTATCGCTCTGGTACTTATCGCGTATCTGCCGTTCGAGATCTTCCGAGAGCTGGTGGTAATCGAGCTTCTCCCCTGTCTCCGGGTCGATCTCCACCAACGGCGCCAACACAGTGGCTGACTCGAAATTATTGGCGACCAGCCTGCCAACCTGACCCGATTTCAGCGTGTTCTGACGCAGCCGCTGCAAACTGCGTTCGGAACCATCGTAATCATCGGGAATGACCGAGCCGCCGACAAAACCCTCTTCCGTCACCTCCTGCCAGCGTACGTTCGGCGTCCACAGGGACTGCAGCGCCGCGCGGTCCACGCCGCGCACATAAAACACCTCATCGGTGATTTTGCGCAACAGCTCCTGAAACTCCTCGGTGAAAATATCCCCCTCCTGAGTTTGCACGGTAATGCGCACCGCATTGCCGAGCCCGGCCAGGTCTGCCTTGTTTTCCAGGAAATTGACGATATAGGGGTGCGACACCGGCACCATTTTCTCGAAGCTCGCATCGGGCTTGAGGTTGCTCGCCTGGTAACCGAAAAAGATCGTGGCGGCGACGAACAGCAGCACCAGGACGGCGCGGCTGCGGAAGATCAGATTGGCGATTGCCGGACGCAGTTTACCGTCTTCCGCTTCCAGCATATCCACGGCAGACTTTCCGCCCGCCGCCGGCTGTGCTTCATCTTGCGCTGTCATTCAATCGCCTCACTCAAGGGGGTCACACCGGCTAATCCCACGACCAGGGCGTTGCCGGGTGTGCTGCCTGCGACCGCTGCCAGGGTACTGCGTCCCGGCATGGAGGCTGGCTGGAAAGTGTCCTTTCCCGCCTCTTTGAGCAACACCGCACCGCCGGCGCCCACCAGCACCACGGCGCCGTCATCCAGACGCCCTCCCCCGTACAGGCTCAACTCGGGATCATCCCGTACGGGTGCGTCGGACCAGGTTTCGCCGCCGTCGCGAGTGCTGAAAATATTCCCGCGCAAGCCGAAAACCAGCACCGAGCCATCGCGCTCCGCAACCGCACCAAACAGCGTGCCATCATAGCCGGCATCCAGCCGCTCCCAGCTCACGCCATCATCGCGCGAGCGGTACAGCAACCCGGCTTCACCGCACAGGAAGAGCTCTCCGCTGGCGGACCGCGCCACGCCGTAGTAGTGAAAGCGGTCCGGGTTGTCGATGCCATCCACAGCGATCTGCCAACTGTCGCCGCCATCTTCCGTGCGATACAGCATGCCGTAGGCGCCCACTGCCATACCCACGCGCTCATCCAGAAAAAACAGGCCGAGAAAGGGATCTACCGGGCCGTTGTCGACAGCCGCAACGGCATCCTCAACACGATACTCCGCGTCCTCCAGCGCATACGCGATGTCGTCTGCGGCGTCTTCGTCGTCGGCAGCCGCCAGCGCCGCTTCCAGCCGGGCCAGTTCCTCGCGCGCGTGCGCCAGCCATTGCTCGTTGGCTTCATTGCCGTCGAACAACAGGGTCCAGCTCTCGCCTGCGTCCTGGCTGCCGAGAATCACGCCGCCGTGTCCTGCGATATACACCTTACTGGCAGAGGGGCAATCCACAGCCGTGAGCAACTGGCTGACAGGGGAAGGTACCTGGCGCCAGCTTGAGCCTGCGTCATCGGACAACAGGATGACACCGCGTTCACCCGCCGCCACCAGGCGCTCGCCACACTGGGCAATATCCAGCAGACCCATCTCGGCGGGCTCGGCGATTGAGAGCGCGGGCTTGAACAGGTAATCCTGCGTGGCCGCCGCAAGCGGCCACAAAGTCAGAATTACCGCGGCTACGAGCCGAAGCGGGTTGGACATCCTCAACGGCCTAGCGACGACCGGCGCGACGCAGGGCAGCCGGTGTGAAATCTTCGAAATCGCCCTGATAGTCAAAATTATAGGTATAGCCCTCTTCCTCGTTGTCGAGGCCGATGATCAGGTAGCGACCCGAAATGAGATCGTTCAGGGATTCGGCTGCAAGCCAGGGAACACCCACCTGGTAGTGCACAATGGGGTGTCCTTCTTTCAGTTTCCACAGCTCGCCACGCCCATCGTAATGGTCGACCACAGCGATCTGCCAGGTATCCTCATCGATGTAGAAGGTGCGGCGCGCATAGATGTGGCGCTCGCCTTCCTTGAGCGTTGCGTCCACCACCCACACGCGATGCAATTCATAGCGCAGATGGTCCGGATCCATGTGCCCCTCTTCGATGATATCGTCGTAATCGAGGTCACCATCCCACAGTTGGAAGGAGTTGTAGGGGATGTACATTTCCCGCTTGCCCTGCAATTCCCAGTTGTAGCGATCGGGTGCGCCGTTGAACAGGTCGAGATCGTCTGCGGTTCGCAGCCCGTCGGACGCGGTGCCGGGGCCGTCATAGGCGATATTGGGGGCACGCCGCACGCGCCGCTGGCCGGCGTTGTAAACCCACGCTGAGCGCGGCTCCTTCACCTGGTCTATGTTCTCGTGCACCAGCAGGACGTCCCCTTCGAGACGGGCCGGGGCAAGAATGCGCTGCAGGAAAACGAACAGGCGATTGGGATAGGGGTTATCGGGGACACGGCTGGCGAACAGCGCCTCTTCCTCAAACAGCACAGCGGCGAAATTACCATTGGACTGCACCGGCGCCTGAATGTAGCGGCGTTTGAAACCCAGCGGTGTTCTATAACGCGTGATATGGTTCCAGATCGCTTCCAGCCCGTTCTCAGGAATGGGGAAGGGAGAACTGGCATAGAAATCCACCAGGCCGTTGCCGCCCTTGACCAGCTCCGTTTTGGTCGCCCATTCCTTGATCAGGGCATACTCGCTGTCCGGCAGAAAGGCGCTGCGACGGGTTGGGTACACCGGCATTTCATAGGAATCGGGATAGCGTTTGAACATCGCGATCTGCCCGGGGGACAGCTTGTCCGCGTACTTATCGACATTCTCCGCGGTGATGGTGAAGAGTTCGTCGTCGTCCTCAAAAGGGTCTACCAGCCGATCGCCAACTTCGTAGCCTTCGGGGAATTCCTGTATGCCACCCGTCCAGGGCGGGATGCTGCCGTCCTCATTGCCTGCGCGCTCGGCGCCCACCGGTGTGAGGCGATCACCACCCAGTTCGGCCGCCTGTTCTGGCGTGATTTTGGCCAGCGCCGGGCCAGCCAGCAGCAGCGCGAGCAGCGCGACCGCGCTCTTAGATTGCTGTATCGACATACATACCACTCCAATTAATTCGATGTGATCTATTCGTAACCGTCAAAAAGCGACGGAAAAACTCAGGGAAATGAAATCCCGATCTTCCTGATCATTGTAGTCCGCTCCAAAAAACGTAGTGTAGGACAAATCAGCCTGGTACCTGCTGAGATAGTCGGCACGCACACCTACGCTAAACGCCATGCGATCCTCGATGAAATTCGGTGGCGGGGAATTTCCCTCCACATCGTGTGACCAGGCCACGTTGGGCGTAAGGTTTATGCCAGCGAATACATCTGAATAATCCAGCCCCGCGCGCACCCGGTAGCCCCAGGAAAAATCATCCGTGAAGCCGTCATCATTGCAATAGGAACTGTTGGTGTTCGGCTTGAAATCGGCGAGCGCCTCCAGCGCGGCGTGCGAATCGCAGCTGATGGTCACACCCGGGAACACCTGGCTTTGGAACGGTTCAAACTCGCCCACCCCATAGGTGGAGCTGCGGCCGTAAACCTGATCGTCGTCCAAACCATCCAGGAATGTCGCACCGACTTCCGCCGCGAACGAGAGGCGGCTCGCGCCCATCACCTGCTCGAAAAAGCGGATAAAGGTCATCTGGAACTGGGTGTACTCCACATCGTCGTACCCCTGCACACGGCCGCCGGGACCCGCCTCGGCAGAACGTTCCGCAACGGTAGACCACTCGGCGAAGCTGCCCAGCGCCGCTGCCTGCAGAATCTGCGTCTGGTTGATCTGCAGCGGGAAATCGGGGCGGTAGCTCAACTCGCCAGACAACGCCCAGAACCCCAGGTTGGTGGCGAAGGTGAGGGCGTACACTTCGATATCTTCCGGGAACTCGAAAATGTACTGGGGGTTGGAACCGAGAATAAACGGCTGGCCAAAATTTTCTGTGGGGTTAACGGCGCTGAAAATCGGCGTGCGACTGTGATAATTCACATAGTAGGCGCCCACCTCGGTGGCGTTCAGCGATTCTATGAAGTAGCGTGCGGCGATACCCCACTGGCCACTGTCGCTGGGTGTATCGTCCGGCGCGCGCGGTACAATAAAGTCATCCCGCAACTGCTCGAGATCGCTGGGGCTGGCGGAGGCGGTCAGGAAGTCGCATCCTCCGCCATAGGGATCGCCCGAATTCCAGTAGGTGCCGCACTCGTCGAGAATGGTGCGTTCCCAGTCATACTGGTAGAACAGCTCAACGCTCAGATCGCGGGTTACCCCCATGCTGCCGTAGAGCATGCCCACCGGCAGCAAGGCTTCCTTGATCTCCGAACCGGGCTTGCGCAGTGCGGTAACATCGAAGGGGTTGATCACATTGACGCCGTTCTGGATGAAGGTGTTCTCACCCCAGCTCAGCACCATGTTGCCGGCGCGCAATTCAACCGGCTTGTCTGCTATATCAATACTGCCGTATACGTAGTAATCCAGAAACTCGAAACCCTGTTCCTGCGCGAGGGGTTCGAAATCCGAGAGATCCAGTTCCTGATCGGGAATATAGCCATTCGCGGCGTGGCCATGCGGTACATTGCCCTCCGCGAGTTCGTGGTCGTACCAGTACTTGAAGCGCGTGAATACCCCGAAGGCGCCATTGGTAAGATCAAAGTCGTGCACGCCCTTGAAGAGCAGGGAGTACATGTCGCCCTCGTCGTAGTTCAGGTTGCCGTCATCCGTCACACTGGACGCGGCACGCCCTTTGCCGTCGGTGTTGCCGGGACTCACCACCCGCAACGACGGATCTTCCGTACGCCAGCTGGCGCCCACGGAAAAATTTGAGTTGAATGTGCCTTCCAGTTCGCCCCAGTTGAACTTCAGTGCAACAGCATGCGGGCTCAGGCTTGCAGCAGCGGCCGCGCAGGCCAGTGCCAGGGTGGATTTGCGGGCGTCGTACCACATGATCAGACTCTCCATTTATAAGTATAGTCGGAAAGATAGTAGTTCGACCTGACCGTGACAGTATTGTGTCAGATCAACTAAACGACAAGCCGGAGCAGAAAAGTGAAGCACCTTGCGCGTGCTACCCGACGCCGAGCCGCAGGATTCTGCCTGCCGTCTATCTTCCACTTGCTTCACTACAGCATTGACCCTAAGCGCACAATTTGCAAGTTCTACCCCCGGGAGAATGCAGCCCCGTCGAGCCCGTACCGACTCTCAAGCTGGTCTTTATCGTGACGCTCAAGACGCGCCCAGCCGGCACAGAGCTCGCGCCACACCACTGCCTGGAAACTTTTGGCCACCGAACGGAATGGATGCCCCTGAATCTCTCCCGTGTAGAGCGCTTTGCCCGCATTGAACGCGGCCTCGTTGAACAACGTCTCACCCCCGGCACGGGCAGTGTGGTAGGCGGCGCTATTCTGTTGCATCAGGGGAATGAAGGTGTCGGCAATGGCCTGCAGCAGGGGCCGGAGCTGCTCGTCGAGCTTCAGGCCACCGGTGCTGCCAATATGGCGGCCGTCGCGAATGGCGCACAGCCAGTCGTAGGTGACGGGCGCAATGTCCCGCAGCAGATCGGCGGCGCGGCCATCCACCAGGTTCATGCTCAGTTGGCCGTACGCGCTTGCATCGGCGAGCGTGAACCGATCGCCCAAGAGATAGGGCTGGTTCTGCAAAAGGGTTTCCATGCCGGCAAGGTACTGCCGCCACGCGGCGTCCAGCAGGGCGTGCGTGGCCGGAAATCCCTCTTTGGACGGGGGTGTGAGAGAGCGGCTCACCGCGGCATCAAAACCCGCGGGCGCGACACTGAACAGGTAGGGACAGCGGCGCACCTGTCGCCGCGGCATGCGTCTGGCGACAAGGCGCGGTATCAGCGGCGGCAGGAGGTTGCGCAGCTCGCGCGCGGTGGTTTCGCCCATGACGTTGGTTCGCGCGGAAGTGACCCAGCGATTGTGGTGCACCATGTACAGGCCAAACTCATCAAAGGCTTCATCAATCAGGCGGCAGATAAACCCAAGCGGGGGGTCGCCTGCCGGCAGCAGGGACCGCTCGTGCCGCTGCGGATGCTGATCGAGATACAGGGCAAGCCCCGTGGAATCGTAGCTGAAGTGCCTGCCGTCTTCAGAGTAATATGGCACCGCCGGATATTCATCTTCCCCGGGAACACGCGCGGGATAGCGCTCGATCTCCTGGCGCTTTCTCGCCCGCGAGAGCCGCAGCGCCATGCCCAGCGCCTGCGAACGGCTCGCCTGATCGGGCCAGCGTTGCCAGCGGTGCCCCGCGTAATCCAGCAGGGCCTGCATCTTGAGCTGGAACGGCGAGGGGGTAACGCCCCAGAGAATGAAGTTTGCCACGCTGATCGCCTGTTACGGGTGCCGGTCTTTTATGGTAGCAGGCGCGCGATAGCAGGCGCGCGGAAACGAGCGCACAGGCGGGGCAATGCGATGGCGTGACACGAGCAGGCCCGGACAGCTCGCCGGGAGCCGCCCGCAGCTTGACTTGAAAGATCAAATTCAGGAGAATCCCGCCCTCTTCAGGGGCTGCTCAACGGCCCTCACGACCGTGGCTACGTAGCTCAGCTGGTTAGAGCACAGCATTCATAATGCTG
>TARA_R110000823_G_scaffold305166_4_pt1 | contig 20804 bp, 22 predicted proteins | sample TARA_R110000823 | Tara Oceans TARA_R110000823 (sample SAMEA4397722) | marine metagenome | biome: Polar Biome; feature: [DCM] deep chlorophyll maximum layer (ENVO:01000326); material: water (ENVO:00002006), including particulate matter (ENVO:01000060) such as... | depth 20 m | reverse complement strand
CCCCCCAGCCGCGATGCCGGGCCGGCAGCATCTCCAGCGCAAAGGTCACGGCCAATATCTCTTCCAGCGTGGTGAACAGGCGCGCACTGGACTGAAACAGCATGAACTGCGCACTGTTTTGCGCAAACGCGGTGGCCAGGCAGGACAGCGACAGCCCCACCAGCGTAACCACAAGAAGCTGCCGCCGGCCCCGACGGTCTGCGAACACTGCCAGCGCCAGCGCGGGAATCGCCCCCAGCCGCGCAACAGCTATCAGCTCGCCGAGTTTATCCTCGGCAATGCCAAAACTGTGTTGCACGTCGGGCAAGGCCAGGGTCAACAGCGTCATGTCGTACTGGCCGATGAAAAACGCGGCGCCGAGCAGGAACAACAGCCGCTTCTGCTCGCGTGAGAGGTCGTCGGGCAGTGCCAGGAATGCGCGCGGGGACCATGGTTTTGTCACGTGGCTGGCCTGCCCTTCGCCAGCTGCGAGTGGCTGCAGGCGGGCGCGACAAACAGCAGCAACGCTGTGCTACAGGCGAGGCGGGCAGTGGGTGGCATGCGGCTATCCTTGAGCAAAGCGCGGTGGCGCGAGATTATTATCCGGGCAGGATAGCGGTTTTAGCAGGCGGGGTGAATGCTCCGAAGTTCAACCCCGCGCCGCGCGTGCCCTCAGCGCCGCCTGAATTTTTCGCTGCCCCGCATAGCTGAGATCGATACGGAACGCCATCCACACGGGTATCAGCATGATCAATGCCAGCCCCGGACCCATGACGAGCCCGAGTCCCCAGTCCACACTGACGGGAGTCTGGCCAGGCACCGCGCCGGGCTCGAGCCCGATCAGGTCGAGCACCGGGCCGGCCACCAGATAGCCAAAGCCGCTGATAAACTTTGCGGCAAAGAAAGCGGCGGCAAACATGATGCCCTCCTGTCGCTGGCCCGACTCGAGGTCGTGCTCATCTGCAATGTCGGCGAGCAGAGCGTGCGCCGATATCGTGCGCAATATTGTCATCGCCACAAAGATCGAGTAATTGGCAAAGATCAGGCCGAATACCACCTGGTCTGAGGCAGGTAGCAGGTCGAACAGTTTCAGCGGCGTAAGCCAGAGCAGGTTCAGCAGGCCGAGAATGCAGCTCAGGCGCAGAAGCTGCTGTTTCTCCAGCTTGCGATTGAAGAACGGCGAAGCGATACCCAGGAGAATAACCGCCATGAAAATCGGCCCTGCCATGAGCAGCGATATCTCGGTGGCATCCAGTTCCCAGAAGTAGGTGTAGGTGATCATCAGCAGGGCACTGGTGATGCCGCCCATGCCGCCGAGAGCGGTTTCCAGGAACACGATCTGGCGAAAATTCCGGTTGCGGAAGGTGTGCAGGATATCCCGCATAATATTTTCGCTGTGCTGGGTGACCCTGCTCAGGAGCTCGGGAATATAATGCCACGTGCCAACGATGCAGAGGGTGCTGAACACGAGCACAGCAGCGGCGTTGAACCAGCCGTACACACGGTAATGCTCGATGACAAAGCGCCCGTCACTGCCGTCGCTGTAGTCAAACAGGAACAACAACGCGCTGGCGGGAGCGAGCACGCCGAGAAACCAGCCGAGGTTGGTGCGCATGCTGGCGAGCAAGGTGCGCTCGTGATAGTCCGACGTGATCTCTGCGCCCAGCGCAAGATAGGGCACCATGAACACTGTCAGCGCCGTGCGCAGCAGAAGCACACTGGCGAGCAGCCAGTAGAACAGGCTTGCCTGGCTGTCGAGTGCAAAGGCGGGTGGCGAAAACAGGGCGATGAAGCTGAGGCCCAGTGGGAGGATCGCTGCGAGCATGAAGGGGTGACGCCTGCCCCAGCGCCCACGTAGGCGATCTGACCAGGCGCCTACGATCGGGTCCGACACCGCATCCCAGACTACCGAGAGCGCGATGGCGAGGCCGGTGAGTGTGCCGGAGAGCCCCAGCACTTGCTTGTAGTAGAAAAGAACGAACGCCCCGAAGGCGGCATCTTTCAGCGCGTAGTTGACGACCCCTGAGCTATACAGGAGCCGCCTTTTGAGCGTGAGACTCAGAGCGTCAGCTCGGCCATGGTTCTCAGCAGTGGAATATCGCCGTGGATCAGCAGCGAAGTCACGGGCGAGTTCTCCCAGTCCTTGAGTTTTTCCTTGATGCGGTCCTTGGGGCCGCACAGCGAAATTTCATCGGCGAACTTGTCGGGCACCGCCGCCACCGCCTCGTCGCGCTTGCCGTCCATGAACAATCGCTGGACTTCGTCGGCCTCGTCCGGGAAGCCCATGCGTGCCATGAGCTCCTTGTGGAAGTTGCGTTTCGCTGAGCCCATGCCGCCGATGTAGAAGCCCAGCATGGCCTTCACCGGATACAGCGCCTCTTCCAGATTATCGTTGATGTTACAACTCACGATGGGTGCAATCTCGAAACCCTCTTTGGCTGCCTGAAGCTGGTCGGCGTAAACATCCTGGCGGTAGGGGGAGTAGTAGAGAGGTAGCCAGCCATCGGCGATTTCGGCCGTCTGGGTCACGTTCTTCGGACCCTCGGCGCCAATGAAGATAGGCACATCCGCTCGCAGGGGATGGGTAATGGGTTTCAGCGGCTTACCCATGCCCCACGCACCGGGGCCGTTATAGGGCAGGGGATAGAACTCGCTGTCACTGGTCACGGGTGCCTCGCGCGCGAGCACCTTGCGGATGATCTCGATATAGTCTCGCGTGCGCGTCACCGGTTTGCTGTAGGGCTCGCCATACCAGCCTTCAACGACCTGTGGGCCGGATACGCCCAGGCCGAGGATCATGCGCCCGCCAGAGAGGTGATCCAGCGCCAGGGTGGCCATGGCGCAGGCCGTCGGCGTGCGCGCCGAGAGCTGTGCGACCGCAGTGCCCAGGCGTATCTTCTGCGTGTGCGCACCTATCCACGCCAGCGGTGTAAACACATCGTTGCCCCAGGATTCCGCGGACCACACGGAATCGAAGCCAAGTCGTTCGGCCTCCTGCGCTGATTCAACGTGTGCGTTGCCAGGCGGCAGCGCCCCCCAGTAGCCGAGTGCCAGGCCCAAAGACAGTTTTGCCATTTCCGCTCTCCTTTGTCAGGCGGCTAACTGTACGCTATCGCGTAGGCCCACAGGAAGTATTCGGCGGCCAAATTCAATGACCTGAGCGCTCACTGCCTGTCAATCCGGCACAGCATTGGCTAGACTCTCCCGACTCACGGCAACCCCGTAGCGAATCAGCATGAGCCAATTGACACATCTGGATGACAGCGGTGCGGCACGCATGGTCGATGTCGGCGCGAAGGCGGTGACAGATCGCAGCGCCGTCGCCCGCGCCAGCATTCGTATGCAGCCAGAAACACTCGCGCTGATCGAATCCGGCGGCCACCGCAAGGGCGATGTGCTGGCCGTGGCCCGTATCGCCGGCATTCAGGCGGCGAAGAAATGTTCCGACCTGATTCCCCTGTGCCACCCGCTGATGCTGAACGCGGTGGATCTGTCCTTCGAACTCGATACACTCGAGAGCGCCGTGCATATCACGGCCACCTGCAGGGTGTCCGGAAAGACCGGCGTGGAGATGGAGGCGCTCACGGCGGCATCGGTAGCCGCGCTTACTCTCTACGATATGTGCAAGGCCGTGGATCGCTCCATGGTGATTTACAGTGTTGCGCTATGGCAGAAGGCGGGCGGAAACTCAGGCGACTGGCAACGTGAGGAAGGCGACGGCTGATGCTCACGGTGCGTTTCTTTGCGCGTATCCGCGAGGCGCTGGACTGCGCTACGCTGGAGATCCCCTGGCAGGCAAATCTCGCTGATCTGGATGCGCTGGAAGAGGCCCTGTGTGCGCGCGGCGGCGAGCACTGGCGACAGGTGCTCGGCGAAGACAACATCATCCGCGCGCTGAATCATGAGGTGGTAGATGGGAATACGGCGCTGCGAGATGGCGACGAAGTCGCATTCTTCCCACCCGTGACCGGTGGCTGATATGCAGAATCTTCACGACACCCCAGCGCCTTTGATCTGGGTGAGCATACAGCCGGAGGATTTCGATATTGCAGCCCTGCAACAGGCTCTGCTCGGGAACGCGGCGCGCGAGGGGGCGGTAGCGACCTTTACCGGCTATGTGCGTAATCCGCCCGCAGAAACCGCACTGGCAGCGCTGGAACTGGAGCACTATCCCGGCATGACCGAGGCGAGCATCAACGCCATTATCGAGAGGGCGACGGAGCGCTGGCCGCTGCTGGCCGCTGCGGTAGTGCATCGTGTGGGTAAACTGCGTCCGGGTGAACGTATCGTGTGGGTTGGCGTGGCGTCGGCTCACCGCGAAGCCGCGTTCGAAGCCTGCGAATTTATTATGGATTACCTGAAGACCCGGGCGCCTTTCTGGAAAAAGGAACATGTCGCTGGCGGGGCCCGCTGGGTGGAGGCGCGCGACAGCGATGCGACGCGCGCCAGGCGCTGGGCCGCGAGCGGGGCAACGTAGCCCGAACAGGGGATGTGCCGCAATCGTTCCTTGAGCTCCAATAACAAGTGGAACCTGCGGCAGGATGAAGAAGCTCGAATAACAAGCGGCCACAGCCACAACGGATGAAATTTTAACCTGAAGGAGACAGCATGATGGGTTTTGACGGGCGGCAACTGCGCAACGCCATGGGACGATTCGCCACAGGGGTTTGTCTGATAACGATCTACACCGAAGACCGGCAGCCGCTGGCGTTGACCGCCAACTCATTTTCATCCGTCTCTCTGGATCCGCCGCTGGTTCTGTGGAATTTGCAGAACAACTCGGATGTCTACGCGGATTACGCCAGGCAACGCTCTTTCGCCATCAACGTGTTGTCGAGTGAACAGCAGGCGATGTCCAACCAGTACGCGCGCAAGGGGCAGCACGTACTGGATCCTGCGCATTTCCGCCCCGGCAGTTGTGGCGCGCCGGTGATTCGCAATGCATTGGTGAATCTCGAGTGTGAACAGCATGTAACGCTCGAAGCCGGCGATCATCTTATAATCGTGGGGCAGATTCGCAATATGCACGAGCGCCCGAACGGTAAACCCCTGCTGTTCTACGCCGGCGGTTACGGTGAGTTACGCTGACGCAACGGCCTCGTCTGTGGCGCATAGCCTGCGGGCTTTTCCAAAACGCACATCACGCCGTATACTGGCGGGCTTCAATCAGTCGCGGTGTTCCTGATGAAATTCTGTACCAGTTGCGGCAGCCGGGTGCTGCTCCAGATTCCCCAGGGGGATGACAGGGAGCGCTTCGTCTGCGGCAGTTGCGAACTTGTGCACTACACAAACCCACGTGTGATTGTGGGCTGTCTGCCGGTGTACGAGGGCCGTGTGTTGCTCTGTCGCCGGGCCATCGAACCGCGCAGGAACTACTGGACGCTGCCCGCGGGTTTCATGGAGAACGGGGAAACCACCCTGCAGGGTGCGGCGCGAGAAACCTGGGAGGAGGCCCGTGCAAGGGTCAGTGATCTCGATCTCTACCGGATTTTCGATGTGCCGCATATCAGCCAGGTGTATATGTTCTATCGCTGTAGTCTGGATGAGGGCGAATACGGCGTTGGTCCCGAGAGCCTGGAGACAGGCCTGTATACCCAGGAGGAGATCCCCTGGGACAGAATAGCTTTTCCCGTGGTTCGCGAAACGCTCAAGGCGTACTTTGAAGACGAGGCTTCCGGACACTTCCCGGTGCAGGTGGCAACGGTCGATCTCTCGCGTGCACTCAACGCCCGGCGCAACGCCTGAATCAGTTTGCGGGCCGCTGCAGAACAACCTCAGACACAACGTAATAAAATATCTCTAAGGAGCTGTAATAGATGGCATTTCCCAAAATCGGCAATCTGGCGCCGGCCTTCACTTTGCAGGATCAAAATGGCGACAAGGTCAGTCTCAAAGACTTTCGAGGCAGACAGCATGTGGTGTTGTATTTCTATCCCCGGGCGATGACCCCGGGCTGCACTGTACAGGCCTGCGGTATTCGCGACAGCGAGAAGTCCTTTGCAAAACTGGATGCTGTCGTGCTCGGCGTCAGCCCGGACCCGGTGAATAAACTCGCAAAGTTCATCGACAAGCAGAATCTCAACTTCACGTTGCTTTCCGACGAAGACCACGCCGTTGCTGAAAAGTACGGCGCCTGGGGCCTGAAGAAATTCATGGGCAAGGAGTTCATGGGCGTGCTGCGTACCACCTTCATCATTGGCAAGGATGGCCGCCTGAAACACGTGATGGACAAGGTCAAGACTAAATCGCACCACGATGACGTTCTGGCGCTTCTCAAAGAGTCGGGGCTGTAGGTCGCGCGTGCTGAAATATCCATTTGCGGAGGCCCCGGCCGCGGGGCAGGTCGTTGAGATACGCCCGGGCATATTGTGGCTGAGAATGCCGCTGCCGATGGCCCTCGATCACATCAACCTGTACCTGCTGGAAGACACCGACGGCTGGTGGATTGTCGATACCGGCATCGCTCTTGGCCCCACGCAGTCATTATGGGAGGGGGTGTTTGAGCGCGTGCTGGGGGACAAACCGGTCAAGGCCGTGCTCTCCACGCATTTCCACCCCGACCATATCGGTATGGCCGGCTGGCTGTGCGAGCGTTGGCGCGTGCCTTTCTACATGACGCAGGGCGAATACTTCCAGGGTCTGGCATACAGCCGCACGACCAGCGAGCACTACAGCTGGTCGAGTGAGGAGATGTTGCGTCGCGTGGGCTACGACGACGCGACGATTGCCGGGATGAAGAGCAGTTTCGGCGGTTTCGGCTCGGTTATTACACCGATGCCTGGCGCCTTCCGGCGCCTGGTTGATGGGAATTCACTGACAATAAACGGGCACCAGTGGCAGATTTTGATTGGCCGGGGGCACTCGCCCGAGCATGCCTGCCTGTACTCCAGCACGCTGAACACACTGATTTCGGGCGACCAGGTGATCCCGCGCATCACCTCCAATATCAGCGTATCCGGCTCGGAGCCGGAGGGTAACCCGTTGCGCGACTGGTTCAGGTCGCTGGAGCGGTTTCTGGAGCTGCTGCCTGCCGATGCACTGGTGTTGCCTGCTCACAACACCCCCTTCTACGGCCTGCACGAACGGCTGCGCTTCCTGATCGACCATCATGAGGATCATCTGTTGGCGCTGGAAGAAGCCTGCCAGGCGCTGGAGCCCTCGACGCTGGAGTTGTTGCCCGTGATGTTCAAGCGCGAACTCAGCGGGCACAACCTGGAAATGGCGGCGGGCGAGTGCCTGGCGCACCTGAACTACCTGCTGCAGCGGGGGCAACTGGCGCGCACGCTGGATGAAAGCGGTTGCTACCGCTACCGCTCGGTGGACGACACGCTGCCGCTGAGGCTGCGGCAACGCCACCATACGCCAGAAAGTGAAGGTCCGTTTGAAGTTTAATTATTAAATAAAACAATGCTTTAGGTAGTTTAATTAATTCTAGAAAGCACTTTAAGGCTGAAAGGTTCTAGCCGGGCTCGGTGCGTTTGGCCGCAGCAACCACCACTGGCCGGGGCTGACGGCAGAATGAGGAGAGACGTGTAATGGGCATGCCGACGGATATTGGTGTTATCGATCTGATGCTGGGGATACCCGGCGAGGACAGTAGCCATTTCTACGAGTGGATCAAACCGATGCTCATGGACAAAGAGAGCCATGAGATGTTCAAAATGCCGGCGCAGTACATGTTCAAGGATCTGCCGGAGACGGGAAAGCAGGAAGACTACATCGCCTATACCCTGGCACAAATGGATCGCCACGGCATTCAGCGGGCGATGATCGACGCGGGTTTCAACCCCTTGCAGCAGGAAGCGTTACGCCGGCACCCCGACAGGTTTTTTGCCTCTTACGAGGCCAACCCCAATCGCGGCATGGATGAAGTGCGCAAGATCGTTGCCCTGCACGAGGAGTACGACATCAAGGCGGTGACGGCGGCGCCCGCGATGATCTGTCCGCCGGTGCCGGTGAACGACAAAAAGTGGTACCCCATCTACGCCAAGCTGGTGGAGCTGGATATCCCGTTCTGCCCCTGCATGGGTGTGCCCGGGCCGCGCGTGCCGATGGGCCCGCAGAAGGTGGAGTTGCTGGATGAAGTGCTGTGGTTCTTTCCCGAACTCAAGGTCGTCACCCGCCACGGCTGTGAGCCCTGGACGGAGCTCGCCTGCAAGCTGATGCTGAAATACCCCAACCTGCACTACATGACCAGTGCTTTCGCGCCAAAGTACTACCCGGCCGATATTATCGAATTTGCCAATACGCGCGGCGCGGATCAGGTACTCTACGCGGGGTACTTTCCCATGGGGATATCACTCGAGCGTATCTTTCGTGAACTGCCCGGCGTGCCCCTGCGCGACGAGGTGTGGCCAAAATTCCTGCGCGAGAATGCCTTGCGCGTGTTCAAACTGGAGCCCTGATATGGATTACGTCTCTGTCGCAGAAGCTGTCGCTGCGCCGGGTTTGCGCCTCGTGCTGACCGCAGGTGTTCCCGGCCCCTGGGGGGAATCCGCCAAGGCGATACTGGCCCACAAGGGGCTGGAGTATCTGCCTGTTTTCCAGGAAGGCGGTGGCGAAAACGCGGAACTGCTGGCCTGGACGGGCCAGAATTCCGCGCCGGTGGCCGTGTACGAAGATCTGCCACCCGTGTGCCACTGGTTCGACCTGTTGATGCTGAGCGAGCGGCTGGCGCCGGATAAACCGCTGGTACCGCAGGCCGCAGCCGAGCGGACACAGGTGCTGGGTCTGTCCGCGCTGCTGGCCGGGGCCGACGGTTTTGCCTGGAACCGGCGCCTGCAGATGCTGGCGCCGATGATGGCGCTGGATGAACCCCCGGAGATGATAGCGCGCATGGCGCACAAGTATGGCTGGTCAGAGCAGGCTCTGGCGGCAGCGACCGACAGGATACGAGAGATCACAGCACATCTCGACGCGCTGCTGGCGGCACAACAGGCGCAGGGGCGCGAATACCTGGTGGGCGAGAACGTCACCGCCGTGGACTTCTACTGGGCAAATTTCGCCGGCATGATTATTCCCCTGGGCCCGTCTGACAACCCCATGCCGGATTTCATGCGCGCTTCCTACGAGGGCGCGGACGCCGCCACTCGCGCCTGCGTGACGCCCCGCCTCGAGGCCCATCGGGACATGATGTACCAGCGGCACATCGCGCTGCCTCTGGATTTTTAACCATAAACAGGGAGAACCACCAGCATGCTGTCACAACAGGAGCTATCCGATCGTTTCGAGATTCAGGACCTGATCTTTCACTACTCCGATCTCATCGACCGCAAGGAAATCTCGCGGTTGCGCGATGAAGTGTTTACCCAGGACGCACACATCGACTACAGCGCCATGGGTGGCTCCGTCGGCGACCTCGACACCACGCTGGCGTTTCTCGAGGAATCGCTGGTCAGCAGCGTGTTCCCCAATACCCAGCACCTCAACGCCAATGTTCAGATTCGCGTTGACGGTGACACCGCCACCGGACGGGTGATGTGTCTCAACCCGATGGAAATGAGCATGGGCAAAGACAGCACGCAGACGTGGTTTCTGGGGCTCTGGTACGTGGACGAGTATCGGCGCACGGAGCAGGGCTGGCGCATCAGCCGTCGCGCAGAGGAAAAGAGCTGGGCTTTCAATACGCCCGATTTCATGAATCTCTGAGCCGAGGCAAGAAGCATGATCGAACTGTATACGGCCCCGACACCCAACGGCTACAAGGTGTCTATCGCACTGGAAGAGATGGCAATTCCCTACAACACCCACAGCGTGAATCTCATGGAAGGCGAGCAGAAGACGCCCGAATTCCTCAAGATCTGCCCGAACGGACGCATCCCGGCGATAGTCGATACCGATGAGAACGACCTCGCCGTATTTGAATCCGGCGCCGTGATGATATACCTGGCGGAAAAGTGCGGCAGGTTTCTTCCGACGGACGTCGCAGCGCGTTCACGCGTCATCCAGTGGCTGATGTTCCAGATGGGCGGTGTGGGCCCGATGATGGGGCAGGCAAATGTGTTTTATCGCTATTTCCCGGAAAAAATACAGCCCGCCATCGAACGCTACCAGAACGAGGGGCGCAGGCTGTTCGAGGTACTGGACCGGCAGCTCGCCGGGCACGAGTATCTGGCTGGCGATTACAGCATCGCCGACATGGCCAACTGGGCCTGGGTGCGCACGCACAACTGGTCGGGTATTTCGATAGATGGCCTGGACAACCTGTCGCGCTGGATGGGCGCGGTGGGCGAACGACCCGGAGCACAGGCAGGTGTGAAAGTGCCGCTGGATATCGCGGAGTTGATGGATGCGAAACGCGAAGAGGATGCCGAGGCGTTTTCCCGCAATGCGCGCAGCATGGTCACCGGAGCCGACAACAGCGACCGCTGAGGGTGTGTCTCAGGGCGCGCTGCTGGTAGCCGTCCAGGATTCGGGAAGGTAGTCCAGTTCCAGCTTGCTCACGGCCTCGCGCAGGCTGTCTTCCAACTGCTGCAGCGGCTCCTGGCCGATCTTCCCGGCGTAGTACGCGTACACCTTGCGATGCGCCTCCAGGCTGTCCAGCGCGAGTTGCATGCCGCGCACGGTGAGCCGAATTTCCCGCGCGCGCTTGTCGCCGCTGTCGACGTCCCGGCTGACGTAACCCAGCCGCTCGATTTCCTTCAGCATCTTTCCCATGGCTTGCTGGGTGACTCTGGCTCGCTCCGCCAGCTCGGTGATTCGCACGGCGCCAAGGCCCAGGTTGGCGAATACGGCGATATGCGAGGCGCGAATCTCCGTATAACCGCGCAGGAGCAGTTCGCTGTAGATGCGCCGTTCGAAGTCTCTGGAGAACTCCCTGAGCAGGCGGGCCAGATTGTTGGATAGCCCAAAGGCAATATCCTGATTCGCTTCAGCGATAGTTTTCATCATGCGAGGGCCTCCCTACATAACGCCTTGCATCGCTACTGCACTATTTTGACACGCCGGCGAACAAGTATAGTGCATGCCGGCCACCTTGGCCCATTGGCAGTCAGGCCTGTCTGTTTGCCCAGGCTGCGGCCTGTTCGCTACACTGTCGCGTCTTACTCAACCTGGAAATCCCCCGGTGGCAAGCATCATTACCTGTAACACCAACGGCATACGCGCCGCTGCGCGCAAAGGGTTTTTCACCTGGCTGGAGGGACAGGGCGCGGATGTGGTCTGTGTGCAGGAAACGCGGGCCCAGCCGGCGCAGTTGAGTGACCCTGTCTTCACGCCCGAGGGTTACCACTGCTACTACAACTCTGCTGAGCGCAAGGGCTATAGTGGCACCGCGCTCTATAGCCGGGTGCAGCCCCAGCGGGTGCTCACGCGGCTCGGTTGGGAACCGGCAGACTCCGAGGGGCGCTATCTCCAGGCCGATTACGACGGCGTCAGCGTGATTTCGCTGTACATGCCGTCCGGTTCCAGCAGCGAGGAAGCCCTGACGAAGAAATATCGTTTCATGGACGCTCTGCTGGAGCATCTGCGCAGCCTGCGGCGCAAACGCCGGGAGTTTATCATCTGCGCCGACTGGAATATCTGTCACCAGCCGATTGATCTGAAGAACTGGCGCAGCAACCAGAAAAATTCCGGATTCCTGCCCGAGGAACGCGCCTGGCTGGACGTGCTGTATGAGGAGGTGGGCTATATCGATTCCTTCAGGCTGGTGAATCAGGAGCCCGGGCAATATACGTGGTGGTCGAATCGTGGTCAGGCGCGTGCCAAAAATGTCGGTTGGCGGCTGGATTACCAGGTGATTACCCCGCAACTGGCCGGGCGTGTAACTGGCGCCGAGATTTATACCGACGAGCAGTTTTCCGACCATGCGCCGCAAATCATGCACTATGATCTGGAGATCAGGGCTTGAATCGCAAGCTGTGAACGCAGCGCGCAAGCCGGTTTGCAGCAGCCCCGCAGTGTTTGCGGGGCTGCTGCAAAACAGGTAAATTAGCCCCGCTTTATACGTCTGCCCCTCTATCCTGTTACCCGCGAGAAACTGTCAATGAGTCTTTTTATAGCCAGCGCCCACGCCCAGTCCGGCCCACCTGCCCAGGGTGGCGAAATGTTCCAGATTCTCTTTCTTGTGGGACTGTTCGTGCTGTTTTATTTCATCGCCATCCGGCCGCAGCGCAAGCGACAGAAAGAGCATGCGGAGATGGTGTCGGCACTGTCCAAGGGCGACGAGGTCGTCACCAGTTCCGGCATTCTCGGCCGGATCACTTCCCTGGACGATAACTACATGGTGCTGAACGTAGCCAATAACGTGGACATGAAGTTCCAGCGCGTGCACGTACATGCCGTGCTACCCAAGGGCACGCTCAAGTCGATCAGCTGAACATGCCCGTGGAGTATCCGCGCCGCCTGCGGCTGGCGCAAACACCGACTCCCCTGCAGTTTCTCGAACGCGCTTCCACACGCTGGGGCTGTGGCCACCGGTTATGGGTGAAGCGCGATGACCTCACCGGCTGCGCCCTGAGCGGGAACAAGGTGCGCAAGCTGGAATTCATAGCCGCGCATGCGATCGACAACGGCTACGACACCCTGATCACCTGTGGCGGCCTGCAGAGCAACCACTGCCGGGCGACGGCGCTGGTGGGGGCGCAACTCGGCCTGCACACGCATCTACTGCTGCGTGGGGACGCGCCCGCGGAAGACGACGGCAACCTGCTGCTCGACAAGCTGGCAGGCGCCGAAGTGAGTTGTTATCCGAAGGCGCAGTACGTCGCACAGATCGGTGCACTGTTCGAGCAGTGGCAGGCACATTACAGCGCTGCCGGCCGGCGAGCGCTCGCGGTGCCCACCGGTGGCAGCGACGGCATTGGCATGTGGGGTTATGTGGCGGCCTGCGAGGAACTGGCGGCCGATTTTGAACGCCACGGCCTGGAGCAGGCGCATATCGTTACCGCTACCGGTTCTGGCGGCACACAGGCGGGGCTCACGCTCGGGGTGGCGCTGCATGCACTGGCAGCTACCGTCTGGGGCGTCAACGTGTGTGACAGCGAACAGTACTTCCTCGACAAGGTGGCTCACGATACCGCGGATCTGTACCGGCGTTTCCCAGCGGTCCCCGAGTGCGCAATACAGCCTCGCGTGATCGACGGCTATGTCGGCGCGGGCTACGGTATCTGCAGCGATGAAGTATTTGCGCTGATCCATGAACTCTGCCGCCTGGAGGGTCTGGTACTGGACCCGGTCTACACCGGCAAGGCCTTCGCCGGGATGTTGAGCGAAATCAAGCGCGGACGTTTTCAGGGCGTCAGGGATATAGTATTTGTACACACAGGTGGTATCTTCGGTGTTTTTCCCCAGCGCGGCGGATTCGCCACCTGAGACGATCGTCGCATGCCTTTGATGCCGGGGGGCAGGCACAAAGAGAAGTGAACAGGGACGCACCATGATCACCGAGTTAATCTCACGTTTGAATGATCTGGTCTGGGGTCCGCCCATGCTCGTCCTGCTCCTTGGAACGGGCGTCTATCTGAGCGCTGGCCTGCGCTTCATGACACTGCGTCACATTCCGTCCGGGTTCCGGCTGCTCTTCCAGGGCGGTAAAGGCCGCGGTAGCGGCGATATATCGCCTTTCAGTGCCCTGATGACTTCACTGTCGGCCACCATTGGTACCGGGAATATCGCCGGCGTGGCAACCGCGATCGCCCTCGGCGGGCCGGGCGCGCTGTTCTGGATGTGGATGACCGCACTGGTCGGTATGGCCACCAAATACGCCGAGGCCGTTTGCGCAGTGCGTTTTCGTGAACAGGATGCGCGCGGCAATTTCAGCGGCGGACCCATGTACTACATTAAAAATGGCCTCAAGGCGCACTGGCACTGGCTGGCGTACGCGTTCGCGATTTTTGGCAGCCTGGCCGGGTTCGGCATCGCCAATACCGTGCAGTCCAACTCGGTATCGCAGGCGTTGTTCGATGAGTTCGCCATTCCACCGATTGCAACCGGGCTGGTGCTGATGACGCTGGTGGCGGCAGTCATTCTGGGCGGCATCAAACGCATCGCTATCGTCGCTAGTTATCTGGTGCCGTTCATGGCTGTGGCCTACGTGCTGCTCAGTCTGGGCATCATTCTGCTGCACGCCAGCGCCGTACCGGCAGCGCTGGCAACCATTGTCGAGAGTGCCTTTTCACCGGTTGCCGCTACCGGGGGGTTTGTCGGCGCCACGGTGTGGGCAGCGATCCGTTTTGGTGTGGCGCGCGGCATTTTTTCCAATGAGGCCGGCCTGGGGAGTGCGCCGATTGCGCATGCGGCAGCGAAAACCGACCAGCCAGTGGAGCAGGGCATGATTGCAATGCTGGGCACTTTCATCGACACCCTGGTGGTATGTACCATGACCGGACTGGTGATTGTCATCATGGATGTGTGGCCCTCCGGTGTTAGCGGGGCAAGCCTGACGGCGATGGCATTTGCAGCGGCCGTTCCGGGCGGACAGTATATTGTTACGGCGGGCCTTTGCCTGTTTGCGTTTACCACCATGCTCGGCTGGTCATTCTACGGCGAGCGCTGTGTGACCTTTCTTTTCGGTACACGCGCGATACTGCCTTTCAGGATCGCCTGGGTCGTGGCGGTACCGATAGGCACGCTGGTGAAGCTGGATACGGTGTGGTTGATTGCCGATACACTTAACGCATTTATGGCGATCCCCAATCTGGTGGCGCTGGTGCTGCTGGCGCCGCTGGTATTCAAACTCACGCGAGAGTATCTGGAGGAGCAGCATTGAGCGAAATCATTGATGATGTCGAGCAGTGCGTCGATCGCGCTATCGCCGCCGTGGGCACCCGAATCGTTCTCGGAACACCGTTGGGTCTGGGCAAACCGGTGCAACTCCTCAACGCCTTCTATCGCCGGGCAGAGGCGGATGAAAACCTCAGCCTGCACATCGTCACAGCGCTGTGTCTGGAAGTGCCGCACCCTGGCAGCCACATCGAGGCCAGTCTCGCCGGGCCGATAATGCAACGCCTGTTCGGCGACTATGAGGAGCTGGCTTTCATGCAGCCCATGCGCGCGGGGACACTGCCGGCGAACATCAAGGTCAGTGAGCTGTATTTCAAGGCGGGCTCGATGAAGTCCGTGCCCGTTGCCCAGCAGAACTATATTTCCAGCAACTATACGCACATCGCCCGCGACATGGTCGCGATTGGCGTCAACGTGCTTGCCCAACTGGTGGCCGCGCGCGAAACAGAGGCAGGGCTGTCACTGAGTCTGTCCTGTAATCCCGATGTGACACCGGAACTATTCCAGCGTCTTGCCGATGCCGGGCGCGAATGCTGCAAACTGGCGCAGATACACCCCGAGCTGCCGTTTATGGAGCACGATGCCGAAGTCGCCAGCGACACCTTCGATCTTATCGTGCGCAACCCGCGCTATGACAAAGCACTGTTCGCAGTGCCAAACGCGGCGGTGCCGATCAATGATTACGCCACGGCGCTGCACGCGAGCAGCCTGGTTATGGATGGCGGCACCCTGCAGATCGGGATCGGCTCGCTGGGTGACGCGGTAGCCCACGCGTGTATCCTGCGCCATCATCAGGGCGAGCAGTACAGTGAGATGCTCGACAGCATCAGCCTCGGGCCGGTGAGTATGGCGAGTGATCGCGGGCCCTTCGGACAGGGGTTGTACCTGTCCACCGAGATGTTCGTGAACGGCATGTTGGAGCTCATCGAGCAGGGTGTTGTGCGCCGGCGGGTGTATGACGATATTGCCTTGCAGCGCGGGCTGAACAGCGATGCCATCAGTCCGGTTATTGATGAACGGCTGTATGACTACGTCAGCGACGAAGGTTTGCTGCCGCGGCAACTGGATGCGCCCGCGCTTGAACGCCTGCAGTACTGGGGGATCATTGACGCTGCGGTCACCCTCGATGGGGGTGAGCTATGCATTGATGGCGAGCGTTTTCCTAACGACACCACAGACAGCACAACCCGCGCGGTACTGCTCGGCGCGGTAGCGGGTCGCGAATTGCGCAATGGCCGCTTCCTGCATGGGGGGTTTTTTCTCGGTCCGCGAGACTTCTACCGCAAGCTGAGGGAAATGGACGCTCCCGGCAGGGAAGGTATCTGCATGACGGGCGTCAAGCGCACCAACCAGTTGCAGCTGGACTACCCGCTGTACTGCGCCCAGCGGCGCGATGCGCGATTTATCAACACCGGGATGATTGTGTCGCTCGGCGGTGCCGTGGCGTCGGATGCGCTGGAGGATGGCACGGTGATCAGCGGCGTTGGCGGTCAGTACAATTTTGTTGCCATGGCCCACGATCTCCCGGGCGCGCGCTCGATCCTGTGTATTCGCAGCACGCGGGGCAGCGGCAAACACCTGCAATCCAACATCGTGCCGTTTTACGGGCACACGACCATACCGCGGCACCTGCGGGATGTGATCGTGACCGAATACGGCATTGCAGACCTGCGCGGCCAGAGTGACGCCGAGGTGGCCAAGCGTTTGATTGCGGTGGCGGATTCCCGTTTTCAGGAAGACCTGCTGGAATTTGCGCTCAAGCACAACAAGATCGAAAAGGGCTATCGCCTGCCGGAGAAGGTCCGCCGCAATACCCCGGAGCGTCTGGCGCGAAGCCTCGAGCCTTACAGACAGTCTGGGCTGTTGCCGGCATACCCCTTCGGCACCGAGCTGACGGAACAGGAAATAACCCTGGCCGACAGCCTGCGCAAGATCAAGGCACTGAGTGATGAACCTGCGCATTTTGTCGCTACGGTGTTCAGGGCGCTGTTGCACCGGGAAGACGAGCAGGCCGCCAGGCCCTACCTGGAGCGCATCCATCTGGAGCACCCCGGAACACCCAAGGATTTCCTCGTGCAGCAACTCCTGCTGCTGGACCTGGAAGAGCGCGGTCTGTTGAAGGTCAGTTGAGCGCCCCTGAGAGCAGTGGTGCGCGAGCGCGCAACTGGGTATTGTAGCGGCATGGCAATCAAACTCGACGACAGGCTGGTAATCGCGATCTCCTCGCGGGCGCTATTCAATCTGGACGACAGCCACCGTGTGTTTGAAGAGGAGGGCCTGCAGGCCTTCTCCGAGTACCAGATTGCGCGGGAAGAGGAGCCATTGCCGCCCGGAGAGGCGTTTCCGCTGGTGCACAAGCTGCTGCGTCTGAATGATCGCCTCGGGGCGGATCAGCAGGTTGAGGTTGTACTGCTATCGCGCAACAGTGCCGATACCGGTTTGCGGGTGTTCAACTCGATCCAGCACTACGGCCTGGCTATCAGCAGGGCGGCATTTTGCGGCGGCGAGAGTCCCTGGCGCTACATCAATGCCTTCGGCTGCAAACTCTTTCTCTCCAATGAGGCGCAGGATGTGCGCTATGCGCTCGATTGTGGCGTGGCCGCCGCGACACTGGTGTCGACCAAGGGTGGCGACAGCGACAGCGATCAGCTGCGCTTCGCATTCGACGGTGACGCGGTGGTGTTCTCTGATGAAGCCGAGCGTGTATTCAAGACAGAGGGCCTGGAGGCCTTTACCGCGAGCGAAAAGGCCGCGGCCCGCGAGCCCCTGCGCGGCGGGCCGTTCAAGCCGTTTCTGGCGGCGCTACACCTGCTGCAACAGGCTTTTCCGCCTTCCGAGGCTCCCATCCGTACGGCACTGGTCACCGCGCGTTCAGCACCAGCTCACGAACGCGTCATTCGCACGCTCAGGGCCTGGAACATTCGTATCGACGAGTCGATCTTTCTTGGCGGCCTGGATAAAACTGAATTCCTGCGTGCCTATCAGGCCGATGTGTTTTTCGACGATCAGCAGACACACTGTGCGTCGGCCGGCCCGCATATCGCCACTGGCCACGTCCCGCATGGAGTGGCCAACAGGTAGTGTGCGCCAGGGTTCAGTCGGGCAGTTTCCGAGGGCAAGCTTTATTCCAAACACCCTTGGCATTTGCAGCTTTTAGTGGCTATTCTTCATAAGGGTGTCGTGCTTGCCAGCAGCGCGGTGCCGAACAGGGTGGCCGGCGAGATGACATGGGGATGAGATGAAGCTGCAGCAATTGCGCTATATCTGGGAAGTGGCCCACCACAACCTCAATGTGTCTGCGACAGCCCAGAGCCTCTACACCTCCCAACCCGGTATCAGCAAACAGATTCGGCTACTGGAAGACGAGCTCGGCGTGGAAGTATTTGCGCGCAGCGGCAAGCATCTCACGCATATCACGCCCGCCGGAGAGGCTATCCTGCGCACGGCCGGCGAGGTGCTGCGCATGGTCGAGAGCATCAAGCAGGTGGCGCAGGAATACAGCAACGAAAAGAAGGGCACGCTGTCAATCGCCACCACCCATACGCAGGCCCGCTACGCCCTGCCGGCGACCATCAAGGCTTTCATTCAGCGCTACCCCGATGTCGCCCTGCACATGCATCAGGGTACGCCGATGCAGATCTCCGAGATGGCAGCCGATGGCACGGTTGATTTCGCCATTGCCACCGAAGCCCTGGAGCTGTTTTCAGACCTCATCATGATGCCCTGTTATCGCTGGAACCGCTGTGTGCTGGTGCCGCGCAATCACGCTCTGGCGAAGTTGCCTGAACTGACCCTGGAAGATGTCGCGGCGCATCCGATTGTGACTTACGTGTTCGGTTTTACCGGACGCTCGCGGCTCGATGAGGCCTTCGCCACCAGGGGGCTGCAGCCCAGAGTCGTGTTTACTGCCGCCGACTCGGACGTGATCAAAACCTATGTTCGTCTGGGCCTGGGTATCGGCATCATTGCCGGCATGGCGCATGACGAGGCGATTGACAGCGACCTCGTAGCGCTCGACGCCAGCCACCTGTTCGCCAGCAGCGTCACCAGCATTGGCTGTCGTCGGGGAACGTTTTTGCGTGGCTATATGTACGAGTTTATAGAAGACTTTGCACCACATTTAACCCGCGACGTCGTGCAGGAGGCGTTTGCTGCACACAGCAAGGCGGAACTGGAAACCCTGTTCGCGACCATTGAACTGCCGGTCTACTGATGCGGTGGGCGGCTTGCGTGGTATGCAACTTCTTTTATCGCCTGTTTGTGCCCTTGAGCTTGTCTCATCCGGCGCGCTTTGTTTAGATGCGCGCAATAGTCGCGCAATTGTTCGTGTACAGGAGAACTTCGCTTGGAACTTGTCTGCCTCGACCTGGAAGGGGTGCTCGTACCCGAAATCTGGATTGCCTTTGCCGAGCGCACCGGTATAGAGGCGCTGCGCGCAACGACCCGCGACGAGCCGGACTACGATGTGCTGATGCGTCAGCGCCTGCGCATCCTCGATGAACACCAGTTGCGGATCGATGATATCCAGAGCGTCATCGCCAGCCTGGAGCCCCTGCCGGGCGCGATCGAATTTGTCGCCTGGGTACGCGAGCGTTTCCAGCTGGTGATCCTCTCCGACACGTTCTACGAATTCTCCCAGCCGCTGATGCGCCAGCTCAACTGGCCAACGCTGTTCTGTCACCGCCTGGTGACGGATGGCGATGGCAGGGTGGTGGACTACAAGCTGAGACAGCGTGATCCGAAGCGGGCGTCGGTCAAGGCATTTCACAGCATGAACTACAGGGTGATCGCCGCCGGTGATTCCTATAACGACACGAGCATGCTGGGAGAGGCCGATGCCGGTATTCTTGTTCACGCGCCGCAACAGGTGATTGACGAATTCCCGCAGTTTCGCTCGGTCGGCAACCTGGCGGAGCTCAAGCAGGCATTTGTGCAGGCGAGCGAGCGCGATATTACGCTGTAGAGCAGCCCAACTCTTCCAGCGTGGTGAGGAATCTGCCGACCTTGTCGAACGTCTCCTGGTATTCACGTTGCCAGTTGGAATCAGCAACGATGCCGCCGCCACCCCAGCAATACAGATTTCCGCTGTGGCACGCCAGTGTGCGTATCGCGATATTGCTGTCCATGCGGCCGTCAGCGCTGACGTAGAAAATCGAGCCGCAGTAAACGTCGCGGGGGTCCTTCTCAAGTTCAGCAATAATCTGCATGGCGCGTCGCTTGGGCGCGCCCGTCACCGAGCCGCCCGGAAAGCTGTCGCGCAACAGTTCCCAGGGGCCGCGTTCAGGGCGCAGCTCACCACGAATGGTGCTCACGAGGTGGTGCACGGTGGGGAAGCTATGCAACTCAAACAGGCGCTCAACCTGAATGGTGCCGGGCAGGCAGCTGCGACCGAGGTCGTTGCGCAGCAGGTCGACAATCATCAGGTTCTCTGCGCGCTCCTTTTCTGAAGAGCGCAGTTCGTCGGCGGCGAGCTGGTCGGCGCGCGCGTCAGCATAGCGGGCCCGGGTACCCTTGATGGGTGAAGTCTCAACGTGTTTGCCCTGTAGTGCGAGGAAACGCTCGGGTGACACACTGAGAATTGCCCCGTCATTCCCCTGTGACAGGTAGGCCGAGAACGGCGCCGCCGCGACAGCCCGCAATGCGCGATAGGCCTGCCAGGGATCGCCCTCGTACCCGGCATGGAAGCGCTGGGCAAGATTGACCTGGTAGCAGTCTCCCGCATGGATATAGGACTGAATACGCTGGAAGGCGCTTTGATACTCGTGTTCAGACAGGTTTGAGCGAAAGCGGGTTGTAAGGCGAAAGCCTGCGGCGCGGGCAGGCCCGGTACCGCGCAGGCGAGCCAGCAGGTCGGCGCGGCTCGCGGCGCTGACCCGTCCCAGGGTGACCAGTACCGCGCGAGCGCGCAGATGATCCTGCACCAGGCACCAGTCGTAGGCTGCGAGAAACGTGTCCCCCGGATGTGCATGCGCGCGCGGATGATGCATCGCATGCAAGCGGTTGCCACTCTCGTAGCCGAGGCAGCCCAGAACGCCGCCGCAAAACGGAATGTCAGCCGCAACCGGCTGCACGCCGCTGAACAGGTCGGCGTGATACTCCCGCAG
>TARA_R110000823_G_scaffold315636_3_pt1 | contig 20898 bp, 17 predicted proteins | sample TARA_R110000823 | Tara Oceans TARA_R110000823 (sample SAMEA4397722) | marine metagenome | biome: Polar Biome; feature: [DCM] deep chlorophyll maximum layer (ENVO:01000326); material: water (ENVO:00002006), including particulate matter (ENVO:01000060) such as... | depth 20 m | reverse complement strand
AGTAAATTCGAATTAATAACTGTCCTATTTTTAGGGAAGCCTACAGGTGAGTTGTTTAAGTTTTGCCTTAAACCCCTTCCATTTTGACGATTTAACCACTAATTGATATTTCCCTTTTTCTCCCTTCTTATAGGTAGGTACAAAACCAAACCCTAGTACTTGAAAGGTTAAAGGGTTAGGTGTGCCACTTTTCTCTCTGTTTATTGGTAGTTGGAGTTTGTTCCGCAGAAATTTGTAGATACTGTTACCTACTCTTTTTGCCGCCAGTTTACTTCTTACACCACACCACTATACATACACAACAAACGATATATGGCAACATCGCTAAATAAATTATTTTTACCAAAATGAGCTTTTGAAATTTGTACCCGCTATATTTTAAGGGTGTATAACGTTTTATGAGGCCAAAAAAGCCATCCTATACGGTACTATTTCGTTTTGGAAAACAGGTACTGCCCTATCCATACTATTGTAAGGGCCTTGTCGCTTGGCAGTTTATCAAACTAGGCATTGGTACAAGATATGGGCACAAATAAATGAGATATAGAACGACTTTTGTTTTATTTAGGGTTGCGCTAGGTACCCTATTGCCCCCATTTTAAAACGTCTAGATACATGGTGATCTGAGACTCGTCCATGCCATCAATGTTGTTTATATCGTCTATAATCGTTAATAAATGCCTGTTGTTATTACACATTAAGTTAATCTCAATGTTGTACTTACCCGAGGTAATAGCCAAAAAACTAACTTCAGATAGTTTTGATATTTTGGTAAGTGCATTTTTCATCTTTGAGGCTGGTTTAATAGACAACATAACTCTCACATAGGAGTTTAATCCCAATTTTTCTGGCTCCGCACGACCGATTATTCGAAGTATTTTTTCATCAACTATTCTATTATACCTATTTCTAATAGTGCTAACCGCCACATTTAAATCGTCAGAAATCTCCGTAAAAGATTTTCTGCCGTCCTGTTGAAGGTGCTTTATTATTTTATAATCCAACTCATCGAGCTGTGCTTCCATTTGTGGCCCTTCCATTTTAAGTCTTTCCATATCTGTAATCGTTTTATTATAATTAATCACCTAACATAATTACCTACGAAATTAGCTTTTTATAATTCAAATAAAAGCTTAATGCATCGCGCTTTTATTTTTCACTTCTAAATATTGTTTTTTTCCTATACCCTCATTTCCTATAAATATAAGAGTTAACGCACCATTAATAATAGGAATTTAACGCCTTCTTATATTTTGGAGTTATGGCAAATATCGCAAAAAAACACAGTTGTTTGAAATATTTTGCAAAAAAGATATGTATTTACGAAAAATAATACATAATATTGCTGTGATAATGATAAAAAAACAACCCTTAAATTACTAAATATGAAAAAAAAGTCCTCTAAAATTATCATATGTATAATGGTATTTTTTACATTTTTTACTACCTCGAATGGATATAGCCAAGACGGAAAAGAAGCACCTCAATACCAAGGCCTACAATTGAAAGTAAATGACAATTGGAAATTAAATTTTTCTGGTCAGATTAATGCGTATTACGTGTATACCGCTCAGAAGGAAGATAAAGAAAATGGAGTTGAAAAGGAGGGCTTTCATTCGATACAGAATGGAATTAACCAAGCCACTATTGCTTTTAATCCTGTTTACTCCATGGAAAATGGGATGACTGTTTCGGGAACGTTCGATTTAGCTTTTGGTCTTACTAATCACGGGGTAGACTCATCTGCACCAGCTGTGACCGGGTTTGGATACTCATCGGTTGATATTCGTCAAGCTTTTATAAAAGTATCTACCTTGGAGGCTGGTTCTTTTCTTATTGGTAAAACTTTTGGGGGCTTTGGTTTAGATGCTTTACTTCATGATGTAAGTGTTTTAGGAATTGGAGCTAATTACTCGTATGATAATCCACAAAACACTACCTTAGCCGGGATTGGATACGGTTATATATTTGCAGATAAAATCGCACAAATTAATTACACTACCCCTACTATTTTCAACGGAACATCTCGTTTAACAGTGGGCGTGTATGAGCCATTTGCTACTTCAGATTTTAACGGTTCTTTTGGTGATGCCTTTGGTGTGACCGACAACCCGAATGGTTTAGGGTATCAAGGTAAGTTTGTATTTAATAAAAGCTTTAAAAAATTGAATGTATATGTCAGTAGTTCATTTATTTCTCAAGAAGTATCTGATAACCAACAAGATTTAGACCTTAACGGGTTTGGCGTAGATGCATTTTTAAAAATGGATTATGGCGGGTTCGCACTATCTGGCTATTACTATACAGCCGATGGTATAGGTGATGCCGGTATTATGTTTGGCCCTGTTATTACTGTAGATTCGGTAGTTAAAACGATTAAAACAGATGGGTATTATGGGCAACTAACCTATACCTTACCTACCTATCCAGTTACCTTAGGAATGCATTATGGCGCTAGTAGGGTTAAAGATAAAATTACAGACAATGGTTTAGCGTATAGCGATAGTGCTACTAGATTTACCAATAGTGTATCGTATGCCATAAACGCTAACCTCGTGTTAAAAACGGAGTATACGATTCAAGGCAGACATAAGGTTTTTGCCCCAGAAGCTAATGTATTTTCACTAGGTGGTTACTTCCTATTTTAAAAAAGTTAAAGAAGTAGTCGCATAATAACCTGAGTGTATTATAACCAATACTAACAGTTTTACAATATGAACAATAACAACGATCTTCAAAAAAGAAAAGAGATGGCCATTGCAGCGGGTCAGAAAAACTTATTTCCACGTTACATAGACAAGGCTAAAAATGCTGAAATATGGGATGTAGAAGGAGCTCGTTATATTGATTTTTGTGCTGGTATTGCGGTAACCAATGTGGGTCATTGTCATCCTAAACTTATGGCCGCTGTGCAGCAACAACTACGTAATTTTACACATTCGTGTGTTATGATTAACCCTTATGAATCTGCTGTAGTATTAGCTGAAAAACTAAATGAATTAGTACCTATCACACATGCCAAAACTGTTTTTTTAAACAGTGGTGCTGAAGCCGTAGAAAATGCTATTAAAATAGCTAAAGCCTATACAAAGCGGTCTAGTATTATTTCATTTGTTGGTGCATTTCATGGTAGAACACATATGTGTTTAGGGTTAACGGGAACATACAAACCCTATAAAGAAGGCTTTGGCCCTTTTCCTACCGGAATCTATCACATTCCCTTTCCAAATAAAAACTATGGAATAACAGTTGAAGATTCTTTAAATAAACTTAAAAGCCTTTTTAAAACGACCGTTGATCCTTCTGAGATTGCAGCTATACTTATAGAACCTGTACAAGGAGAAGGTGGTTTTCACATTGCTCCTAACACGTTTATTCAGGAATTAAGAGCACTATGTAACCTGTATGGCATTCTACTTATATGTGATGAAATTCAGACTGGATTTGCTCGTACGGGTGTTTTTTTTGCAGTAGAACACAGCCAGGTAGAGCCAGACCTTATAACGATTGGTAAAGGTTTGGCTAATGGCATTCCCCTATCTGCAGTAGTTGGAAAAGAAGAGGTGATGGATGCGGCAAAAAGTCTGGGAGGAACTTTTGGAGGTTCGCCTATAGGGTGTCAATCTGCACTTGCAGTTATCGACATCATAAATGAAGAAAACCTTTGTGAACGCGCCTTTGAAATAGGGAAAATATGTGTTGATCATCTTAATAAACTGAAAGACCGATACCCTGAAAAAATTGCTTGTGTTAGAAACTTGGGGGCTATGATTGCTATAGAACTTGTACACAATGGCAGTTTTGAACAAGCAGATGGTGCCAGTACTAAAAAAATAATTGAACATGCATCCAACCGTGGTTTGCTCCTTCTTTCCTGTGGGATGGAGGGCAATATAATTAGGTTACTACCTCCCTTAACCATAGAATATGAGACCTTACATGAAGGGCTTACTATTCTTACTAAAACAATAACAGAATTGTTTTCAACTTAAAATTTATAAACTTTTTTACTAATTAAAATTTTTAACATCATGAAAAAAAATCAAAAAATGAAACTATCAAAAATAAAAACTTCTTTGTTTAAAGCAACGACCCATACTGGTGTATTGCTATTGCTTTTATTTTTTAGTGCATCGCTAAGTGCGCAGCAAACCACCATGGATAAAATACAGAAAGATGCACCTTCTAATTGGGGAAAATGGGGCCCAGAAGATAAGATTGGAGGTTTAAATTATCTAGATGACGCGCAAACATTAAGAGGTATACAAGAAGTTAAAACAGGAAAGCGTTTTACCTTACAATTACCCATGACCCACGGTGTTGGTCCTGTTTTTCCAGGACGTCTGCCTGTAGAGCACTTTATGTCTCAAGATGAAAGCACATTTGCTAGTGGGAAAAAAGACATTTTACCAGGAGGTATGAAATACTCTGACGATGTTGTATACATGTATTTACAAGGAACCTCTCACGTAGATGCCCTTGGGCACGCTTGGTATGGCAATCAAATTTATGGAGGAAAATCTGCTAACAACACTGTAGATGGACATAGCTTTGTTGGTGTTGGCGAATTGGCAGAAAAAGGAATTACAGGTAGAGGTATCCTTATCGATGTAGGAGTTGCTTTAGGCGATGCTAACGGAAGATTAGCCCCTAATACATGCATCACTTTAGATGATATTAAGGCAGTTGCAAAGAAACAAGGTGTAACTATTGAAAAAAGAGATATTCTAGTAATCCGTACAGGTTCTATGGGACGTTTCTATGACGAAGAGGATCATAAAAATTGGGAAGCTTCTACAGAGCCTGGCTTATGTTATAGTAAAGAACTAGTACAATGGATAGCAGATATGGAAATCCCTGTAATAGCTTCTGATAATTTAGCGGTTGAAAAATCTTTTCAAGAAATTGATGGCGAACAAGCTGTAATCCCTTTACATGGAGCTTTAATACGTGATTTAGGAGTAGTATTAACAGAAATCTACTGGCTAGAAGACCTATCTGAAGATTGCAAGAAAGACAAGAAATATACCTTCTTTTTTAGTGCAGCGCCTTTAAAGATGAAAAAAGGTTCTGGTTCACCTGTTAACCCAATTGTAATAAAATAAATAAACATAGATATTATGAGTGTAGCAAAATTTAAATCGGCACACGAAGTTGCAGTGGGCCGAGAATCAATACAAGAGTTAAAAGACTACATGAATAAACTGGGTATGAACAATCCCTTTATCGTAACAGATAAAGGGATTCGAAACTCAGGAACTCTTGAAATTGTAACCTCTTTATTAGAAGATAATACCTTTACTATATATGATCATGTGGCTCCTGAACCAGAAATGGTCATTGTAGAGGCCTGTAAAAAAGCATTCTTAAACTCAAAACACGATGGTATTATAGCTGTTGGTGGGGGTAGTGTCTTAGATACCGCTAAAATCATGGCGGTCTATGCTGAATATGATGGCCCTTTGGCCAGTCTGTTTGGTGAAGACAAAGTTCCGGGAAGAAACACCCCAATAATCGTTATTCCTACAACCGCAGGAACAGGATCTGAAGTTACTAATATTGGTATCCTCTCCGATACACAAGCTCAAGTTAAAAAAGGGATTGTTAGTAATCATTTACTTGTAGACGTTGCTTTAGTAGATCCGATAATGACTCTTAGTTGTCCTAAAAAAATAACTGCCGCCAGTGGCATAGATGCGCTCGTACATGCCATTGAGGCCTATTTGTCTACTCATTCAAATGAGATAACAGACGCGCTCTCGCTTAAAGCCATGAAGCTTATAATTAACAGTTTGCCAAAAGCATATGCGCAACCAAGCAACATAGATGCTAGAGAAGATATGGCTATGGGTAGTTTGTTAGCAGGAATGGCCTTTGGCAATGCAGGAGTAGGTGCTGTTCACGCCCTAGCCTATCCATTAGGCGGAAGGTTTCATATATCTCACGGGGTTAGTAATTCGCTATTGCTACCCTATGTAATGGAATGGAATAAAATGGCATGTGTTGAACGTTTTAGAGATATTGCTGAAGCCTTTGACGAAAATCTAGTTGACAAAACGAATGAACAGGCAGCCGATTTGGTGATTACACGTCTTCATAAAATTTGTAGCGATGTTGAGATTCCTCAAAAAATAAGTTCGTTTGATATTCCTGAATCTATTTTGCCCGAATTAGCGGCAGATGCGATACAGATAGATCGTTTGTTACGAAATAACCCGAGACAATTATCTGAACAAGATATTTTAGCAATCTACAAATCTGCCTATTAACAAGTAAAACAGCTTGTACATAACGCTGTGTAAATTGTTTGATACAATTAAAAATAAAAACATAGAAATGAATCGTTGGAAAAATCATGTAAATGGAGAAGAAGCTCCATTTATTCCCCTAGGACCTTTCAAATTACGTTTGCCTTTCATCCATTATCGCTTTGAGTTACCTGATTTTTTTCAAGGACTTTTAATGTGTGCGGTTGATTTGGCTGCTATCCCTCTTATGGTAGACCTATTAGATATGCCATTTGAAGCCGCTATCGCAATTGTAATGCTAAATGGTTTATTATACTTAACACATCATTTACTGGGAGACCCTGTTGTTCCCGGTTGGATTACACCAGCCATCCCGTTGCTAATAGCTTATGTAGAGCTATTTCCTGTGGGCCCCGATAGGGTTCATGCATTAATATCTTTTCAAATGACCCTCGGTATATTGGCGGTTGTTTTAGGGTCGACACGCTTGGCTTCTAAGGTTGTTCAAATTATTCCGCAGGCGATAAAATCTGGTGTTATCCTCGGTGCGGGTATTGCAGCAATTATGGTTGTTTTTAAGGAAGGAGGCCGTTTTGATTTATTTCCGTTGTCAATTAGTATTGCTGTAGGAATCGCATTTTATTTAATTTTTTCTAAACACTTTGCAAAATTAACTGCGAAGCGTCCCTTTTGGAGGAACATTGGTAATTTAGGTATTTTCCCGATCATTATTTTAGCGGTGGTAATTGCTCCATTATTAAATGAAGCGCCCTGGCCAACTATTGAATGGGGTATTACCCAGCCAAATTTTTCACTCATGTTTAGTGAGTATACCGTTTTTGGTGTAGGGCTTCCCCCGCTTAGCATGTTTCTTACCTCCATACCAACAGCTTTTGCTGCCTATATCGTTTTGTTTGGTGATGTGCTTCAAAGTAAAGCTATACTAGAAGAAGCCGATGAAATTAGAGCAGACGAAAAGATTGATTATGATGCCAATCGAGCTCATTTAATTTTTGGAGGTCGTAATATGCTCATGAGCATTTTTGGTCCTGATATCACCATGTCTGGTCCGCTTTGGTCGGCAATGCATATTGTAATTATTGAACGCTATAAAAAGGGAAAAAAATCAATGACCTCCATCTTTGGTGGATCTGGTTCATTTCGGTGGGGTACCAACGTGGGACTCTTGTTCTTACCTATCGTTAGTTTGGTGAAACCTATTTTAGGGATAGCACTAGCCTTAACACTATTAATTCAAGGTTTTGTTAGTTTTAGAATTGGAGTAATGGAAGCCAAGAGTAAAAAAGATTTAGGTATCGCCGGTGTAATAGCAGGAGTTCTAGTTACAAAAGGCGCTACTTGGGCTTTTGTTGCGGGAATTTTACTAACCTTTTTAATTTATGGGATTGATTTTTTTAAAGAACAAGAAAAAGATTTATAAAAAAAAGTAGTAAAAAAAAAAGAAGGAAATAATGAAAATAGATATAAAAAACGCAATAGAAAATCAATGTAATGGTTTGCTGCGTACTAAGTCTTTTATTAATGGAGTTTGGGTGTCTTCGGAAAATGAATCTACATTTGAAGTTACCAACCCTTTTGACAATTCTGTTATTGCTAATGTTGCGAATTTGGGAGGCTCAGAAACTAAAAAAGCCATCGATAGTGCGAACGAGGCTTTTAAAACTTGGAGTAAAACTACGGCTGAAGAGCGTTCTAGGCTATTAAAAAAACTGTATCAACTACAGTTGGATCATATAGAAGAATTAGCACAGCTATTAACTCTAGAGCAAGGTAAACCTTTAGTTGAATCGAGAGGTGAAATAAAATACGGAGCCTCATTTATAGAGTGGTTTGCCGAAGAAGCCAAGAGAACATATGGAGATACGATTCCTTCTCATGGTCATGATAAACGAATTATAACACTTAAACAAGCTGTTGGTGTTGTTGCAGCTATTACACCTTGGAATTTTCCAAATGCCATGATAACACGTAAAATTGCCCCAGCTCTTGCCGCCGGATGTACCGTTGTTATTAAGCCTGCCCATCAAACCCCATTATCTGCCTTAGCATTGGCCGCGTTGGTTGAGAAAGCTGGATTTCCTAAAGGAGTTTTTAACGTGATAACTTCAGATACAGCCAAAGAAATAGGTGATGAACTTACAGCTAACCCTATAGTGCGTAAACTGTCTTTTACTGGATCTACTAAGGTTGGGAAAACACTTATGCGTCAATGTTCCGATACAGTGAAAAAAGTTTCCATGGAACTGGGTGGAAATGCGCCTTTTATTGTATTTGAAGATGCCAATATTGATAATGCTGTACGTGGTGCAATCGCTTCAAAATACAGAAATGCAGGTCAGACTTGTGTTTGTACAAATAGAATTTTTGTTCATGATAACGTATACCAAACCTTTGTCGATAAGTTTACAGTTGCTGTTAACAAATTAAAAATGGGGTCGGGCTTGGACGAAGAAACAGCCATAGGCCCCTTAATAAATAGCGATGCCGTAACGTTTATTGATGGTTTGGTTAAAAATGCTGTAGGTGAAGGTGCTAAATTAATTACCGGGGGTGAAAAAATTGCCGATAAGGAAAACTTTTATCCTCCTACTATTTTAACTAACGTTACTAATAGTATGGAAATATGTAGAAATGAAATATTTGGATCCATAGCTCCTATAATAAGGTTTAAGGACGAAGCTGAAGTAGTTAAAATGGCTAATGATACACCTTATGGTTTAGCATCTTATTTCTATTCGAATGACTACGCTAAAATATGGAGGGTTTCCGAGGGCTTAGAATACGGTATGGTAGGTATAAATACAGGTATGATATCTACAACAGTAGCCCCATTTGGAGGTATTAAAGAAAGTGGAAATGGTCGTGAAGGATCTAAATATGGTATGGATGAGTATTTAGAAATAAAGTATGTATGTATTGGTGGTGTTTTATAAACTATGACCGTATATTAATTTTTAACGGTACTTAAATAATAGTTCCCCTACTTGAACCTGTTTTACAATGGCCCTATAGGAGAATGTCACTGGAGGAAGAACAAAAACTGAAATATGGAGGTGATTGTTCTGCCCCCAGGGCTGTTGTTCTCATCGAGAATAAGGAACAAGCCGTAGGCATTGCTAAACGCATCATCAACAAAAGAGCAACGCCATACGTTTACCTAAAGGAGAACCGTTTTTGTTGTATTACTAGGTGGAACACCTAATCCAAAGGTTTTTAGGGGAATTTCGAGAAAAAAAAACAAACAGAAATCCTATTTTATTCAAACTTATTTTTAATGTTTTCTAAACATAAGTTATGAATACTTCCTATGTGGCTATGCGCTTTTGAAGCCTCTCCTTTATAGGTTCCAGATACTACTTCTGCTCCTACTTGTTGATATGCTTCTCTAAAAGACATTCCATCTGCCACCAGATTATTAATACTATCTACGGTAAATAAGTATTTATATTTTTCATCCGTTACATTGATGTCATGAACCTCCATTTGTTTGATGGAAAAATTAAAAATTTCTAACATCGTTTTAAGTTCTTCAAAAGCGGCAATCATATTCTCTTTTAATAGCTGAAAGTCTCTATGATACCCACTTGGTAAGTTATTGGTAATTAAAATCATTTCAGATTGTAAGGCTTGTATTTTATTGCATTTTCCTCTTATCAGTTCGAAAACATCTGGGTTTTTCTTGTGCGGCATAATACTGCTCCCGGTAGTCAGTTCATCTGGAAAAGAAATAAATCCGAAGTTTTGACTCATATACAAACAAATATCCATCGCAAATCTAGACAGGGTATTTGCCAGACCGACAAACGCAGCGGCAATAGTCCGCTCGTTTTTACCTCTGCCCAACTGTGCAGCAACCACATTATATTTTAAGGTAGCAAAGCCCATCTCTTTGGTGGTATATGCTCTATCAATAGGAAAAGAGCTTCCGTATCCTGCTGCAGATCCCAACGGATTTTGATCTACTGTTTTTAAGGCGGCATTTAGCATGTACACATCATCTACCAAAAGTTCTGCATACGCAGAAAACCATAAACCGAAAGAGGAAGGCATGGCTACTTGTAAATGTGTGTAGCCCGGTAGCACTTGGTTTTTATGCGTTTCTGCTAAGGCTAAAAGCGTATCGAAAAACGTTTTCGTTTTATCTTTTATTGTCAGCAAATTATCTTTGTAATACAGATGGAGGGCTACTAACACTTGGTCGTTTCTTGATCGTGCCGTATGTATTTTCTTCCCTACGTCACCGTATTTTTTTGTTAGTTCGAATTCAATTTTAGAATGTACATCCTCAAAACTCGCTTCTATAACAAAGGTATTGTTTTCAATTTCGGTTTGTAATTCTTGTAAGCCTTCTACTAACTGGGCTAATTCAGTTGCATTAATAATCTTAATTTTGTGCAACATTTTGGCATGTGCAATAGATGCTTGTACGTCATATTTAGCAATATGCATATCGATTTTCCTATCGTTTCCAACCGTAAATTGTTCAATTTTTTTGTCTATAGCTATTCCTTTATCCCAAAGTTTCATTTGTGTTCTTTTTATACTGTTGATTATTTTACTTTTTTATACTATAACTTTATTCAGTAAATCGATGTATATTTTTATTCCTTCCTTAATTTCGTGAATGTAAATAAATTCATCTGCTGAATGAGATCGTGCACTATCACCAGGCCCTAACTTTAAAGATGGGCAGGTTAAGGTTGCTTGATCTGATAAGGTTGGTGAGCCATAGGTTTTTCTTCCTAAAGCAATTCCGGCTTGCACCAATTCATGTTCGATAGGAATAGATGAGGAATTTAATTTTAATCCTCTTGGGGTAATTTTATCACAAGGAGCATGTTCTTGCAGGATGGCAACAATATCTTGATTGGAGTACCTATCGTTTACTCGTACATCGATCACCAGTTTTACATGTGCAGGCACGGCGTTGTGTTGTTTTCCGGCATGGATTTGTGTAACGGTCATTTTTACATCTCCTAACGTATCTGAAGTCTTTTCAAACTTGAAATCTTGAAACCATTTTAAAACAGGAATGGTATTATAAATCGCGTTATTTGAATTTATATGAGCCGCATGACTGGGTCTTCCTTTTACTTCGGCATCAAAAACAACTAGGCCTTTTTCAGCTACGGCTACGTTCATTAATGTTGGCTCTCCAACGATAGCAACCTCAATTTTAGGAATAATAGGCAACATACTATTTAATCCATTATCCCCACTATTTTCTTCTTCTGCAGAAGCGACTATAACCAAATTATATTTTAAGTTTTTATGGTTATAAAAATGAGTAAATACCGCCATTAAAGACACTAAACAGCCCCCAGCATCATTACTTCCTAATCCATATAGTTTTTCACCTTCTACAATCGATTTTAAAGGATCTTTTGTGTATCCGTTATTTGGTTTCACTGTATCGTGGTGTGAGTTTAATAATACTGTTGGTTTGGAAGCATCAAAATGTTTATTGACTGCCCACACGTTGTGCCTATTTCTTTTATATGTAATCGTATGATCTACAAACCATTTTTCTATAAGCAAGGCCGTTTCCCCCTCTTCTCCTGAAAAAGAGGGTGTTTCTATTAGTTGTTTTAATAGCTCTATTGCTTCTCCTGTTAGTTCTTGTAGCGTTTTCATGAGTTTGCTATGCTTGTGCATTTTACATTTTTATTAGAAAGCATTTTCGGGGTTCCTATACAGACTTTTTGAACTTTTTGCTCTATAGCATGAAAGCAGTTATTGAGTTTAGGTAGCATCCCGTCTGCAATAATTTGATTGTCTAACAATCTTTTATACTCGTTACGATTTATTTTTTCAATCACCGAATCCGCCTTGTTTACATCTAATAACACCCCGTTTTTTTCAAAACAGTAATACAATTCTGTGTGGTATTTTTCTGCAAAAGCAATGGCTAATTCCGAAGCAATAGTATCTGCATTGGTGTTTAATAATTGTCCCTTTTCGTTATGTGTAATTGCTGAAAAAACGGGAGTTACCCCAGCATCTAACAACACTTCTAAAATTGAGGTATTTACCTTTATCACATCGCCTACAAAACCATAATCAAGATCTTTCACTTCTCTTTGTTTTGAGACAATCGTATTTCCATCTGCTCCAGTAAATCCAACTGATTTACAACCTTTTTGTTGAAGGGATGCAATGATATTTTTATTAATTTTCCCAGCATATACCATTGTAATGATATCTAAGGTCTCCGCATTGGTAACCCTTCGGCCATCCACAATAGTAACTTCCATCTGCATCTTTTTCGATACGTTGGTTACTATTTTACCACCACCGTGTACGAGTATTTTAGGGCCTTTAACAGTACAAAAAACGTTCAAAAATTCCTGTAAAGAAGTGGCATCGTCTATACTATTCCCTCCTATTTTTATTACTTTTAGTGTTTTCATGATGCGCTATTTTCTAACAGTTTTTTCAATACAATTTGTGCCGCGAAGGTTCTGTTATTGGTTTGATGTATGACCAACGAACGATCACTATCTAGCACCGCATCTGCTACAACAACGTTTCTTCTTACCGGCAAACAATGCATAAACTTAGCTTTTCCCAACTTTTCTTTTGTAATCATCCATTTTGGATCCTGAGACGTAACTTTTCCATACGCTTTATAATTACTCCAGTTTTTAGTGTACACAAAATCGGCATCTTGTAAGGCTTCTTCTTGATTATGGTTAATTGAAGTGTTTTTAGTGATTGCCGGATTTAATTCATACCCTTCTGGATGTGTAATTGAGAAGTCAACATCGAGTTCCTGCATCATGTGTACAAATGAATTAGCTACGGCATGGGGTAATGCTTTTGGATGTGGTGCCCACGACAAGACAACTTTTGGTTTCTTTTTAGTTTTTAACTCTTCTATAGTAATTGCATCCGTTAACGCCTGTAGCGGATGTGCTGTAGCGCTTTCCATATTTACTATAGGCACCGTAGCATATTTTATAAAACTGTTCATTACAAATTCCGATTCGTCTTGTTCTTTATTTTCTAACTTCGGAAATGCTCTAACAGCAATCACATCTGCATATTGAGAAATAACCTGAGCAGCTTCTTTTACATGTTCAGACGTATTTAAGTTCATAATCGTACCCTCTTCAAACTCCAACTCCCACGCATCACTTACATGTAATACCGTCACTTGCATTCCTAGATTTTTAGCTGCCTTTTCTGTACTTAATCGCGTTCGTAAGCTTGCATTAAAGAATACCATTACTAAGGTTTTGCGCTGCCCTAGTTTTTCAAATTGATACGGATTTTCTTTTAATTTAATAGCCTCTTGAATGGTATCAGCAATGCTATCCAAATCGTTAATACCTGTATATTTTTTCATACTATAGTTCTTTTTTTAAAGCATCAATCAATAAATCGATGTGTTTTTTTTGAAGGGTTAATGGTGGAAGAATTCTTAATACATTTGGGTTTTTGGCACTTCCCGTAACTATGTTGTGCGTAAAAATTAATTTTTTACGTACTTCAGCTATGGGAAAGTCAAATTCCAAACCTAACATTAAACCTCTGCCTTTTATGGTTTTTATTTTAGGCAGCCCTTGTATTTGTTCCATAAAATACGCCGAAATAGCTGATGCATTTTTCAATAGATTTTCATTTTCAATTACATCTAAAACGGAAATACACGCTGCACAGGCTACATGATTTCCACCAAATGTTGTTCCTAGCAAACCAAAAGAAGCTTTTATATTTGGGTGAATTAAAATTCCACCTATAGGAAATCCATTCCCCATTCCTTTCGCCATAGATATAATGTCTGGTGCTATATTGTGTTTTTGAAAAGCAAAGAAATCTCCCGTTCTTCCAAAACCAGACTGTACTTCATCTACAATAAACAAGGTGTTGTACTTTTTGCACAAAGCATCAAGCCCTTGGTAAAAGGCTGTAGTGCTTTCGTCTAACCCGCCCACACCTTGAATAATTTCTATTATTACAGCGCATACATCATTTTTCTGCAATGCATTTTCAACGGCTTCAATATTTCCTAATTCAAAAAAAGCAACGTCATGTTGTGCATTTATAGGGGCTATAATTGTAGGGTTGTCGGTTGCAGCAACGGCTGCCGATGTTCGGCCATGAAAGCCGTTTTTACATGCAAGTACTTTCTTTCTATTAGTATGAAAAGAGGCTAATTTTAATGCATTTTCATTCGCTTCTGCTCCTGAATTGCATAAAAACAATTGATACCCGTCACAGCCTGAAGCATTATTTAACTTAGAGCTTACTACGTTTTGTAAAGGGTTTTTAATAGCATTGCTATAAAACCCAATAGCTTTTAGCTGTTTGGTAATAGCTTCTACATACTCCGGATGAGAATGACCAATTGAAATAACCGCATGCCCTCCATACAGATCTAAATATTCGATATTTTTATCGTCATAAACATAAACATCTTCTGCTTTCACAGGGGTGATATCAAATAGTGGATATACATTAAATAAACTCATGATTTTTTAAATTGTTTGTTCTACTAAAAATAATTTGCTTTTAATTGCAGTCCTTCTACTTCTTCAAAGCCATTCATCAAATTCATATTCTGTACTGCTTGTCCTGAAGCTCCTTTTAATAAATTATCAATAGCACTTACTACTAATAATTTATTGTTGTGCTTCTGTAGATGAAGCAAACATTTGTTTGTATTTACTACTTGTTTTAAATGAATTTCTTCATCGGATACATATGTGAATTTTGAATCGTTATAAAACGCTTTATACATCGCCTTTGCCTCATCTAAAGTGCCCTCATACTTTGTGTATGCAGTTGCATAAATCCCTCTTGAAAAATCACCTCTATTCGGTATAAACATGATATCTGAATCATAGTTACCATGTAGTTGATTCAGGGTTTGATTCACTTCAGCTACATGTTGGTGTGTGAAAGCTTTATAGGTTGAAAAGTTATTATCTCTCCAAGTAAAGTGCGTAGTTTTAGATAAGGAAGTACCCGCACCTGTAGCACCCGTTACAGCATTTACATGTACATCGTCCTTTACTAAACCATGCTTTGCTAAAGGCAGTAAGGCTAACTGAATGGCTGTAGCAAAACAACCCGGATTGGCTATATAATTGGCCTTTACTATAGTTTCCTTTTGTAATTCAGGTAAACCATATACAAAGTCTTTATTTTCAAAACCCTCATTGGCAACCAATCTAAAATCATTTCCTAAATCAATGATTTTTGTCACCTTAGAAAAGGTGTGTTTTTTAAGTATTTTTTTTGAATTACCATGACCTAAACACAGAAATAAAACATCTACCTCTGGGTTTATCTCTTTCGTAAAAAACATATTTGTTGTCCCCACTAAATCTTGGTGTATCGTATTAATTTTTTTTCCGAAGTTAGAGGTACTATAGACAAAGTTTAATTCCACTTTTGGGTGGTGAATTAACAATCGAATAAGCTCCCCTGCTGTATATCCCGCTCCTCCAATGATTCCTACTTGTAACATATTTATGAATTTACTTGGTTGAATATTTTATTTTGATTGCTATAAATTTTGATAAAACCTTTGGCCTCATCTGCTGTCCAACCCAGATTCATTTCGCCGTAGCTTCCAAATTCAGCATTCATTAAATCATTATTAGATGTCACACCATCTACTGTAAAGTGATACGGTTTTAGGGTTACGGCTACATCCCCAGAAACATGAGTTTGACTGCTTTCTAAAAAAGCTTCCATATTTCTCATTACTGGATCTAAATAGATACCCTCATGCACATGTGTACCATACCAAGTAGCTACATACTCTTTGTGCTGTAACTGCCATTTAGTAAGGGTATGTTTTTCCAATACATGATGTGCTTTAATAAGTACCGTTGCAGCAGCAGCTTCAAAACCTACCCGGCCTTTAATACCTATAATGGTATCTCCTACGTGAATATCTCTTCCTATGGCAAAAGCAGAAGCCCTCTTGTTTAAAAGTTGGATGTTAACTTCTGGACTGTTTTTAACCCCGTTAAAGGCTATACATTCCCCTTTTTGAAAGGTAAGCGTCACTTTTTCTTCATCCTCCCTATCTTTTTTCAATTGAGAAGGAAAAGCTGATTCTGGTAATGGCGTGTTAGATGTCAAGGTTTCATCTCCGCCAACGCTTGTTCCCCACAGTCCTTTATTAATAGAGTATTTTGACTTTTCCCAAGATTTGTCTATCCCGTTTTTAACTAAGTAATCTATCTCTTCTTGCCTAGAAAGTTTAGCATCCCTTATTGGGGTTATAATTTGTATATCGGGTGCCAACACTTGAAAAATCATATCAAAACGCACTTGGTCATTGCCAGCTCCAGTACTACCGTGAGCAATGTATTTAGCGTCTATACGTTTTGCATACTCAATAATTTCGATGGCTTGTACCATACGTTCAGCACTTACAGATAAGGGATAGGTGTTGTTTTTTAGAACATTCCCATAAATAAGGTACTTAACCACCTTTTGATAAAATGTTGACACAGCATCAATATTTTTATAGCTAGTAGCCCCCATTTTATAGGCATTTGCTCTAATAGTATCAATATCATGTACTGTAAAGCCACCTGTATTAACGCTTACAGCGTGTACGTCAAATTTTTTATCCTTTGACAAAAGTACCGTGCAATACGAGGTGTCTAATCCACCGCTATACGCAATGACTAATTTTTTTGAAGTTTTCATTTTGATTTATTTTTATGTTGAAACACTGTTTCCTTAATGCTTTTTAGCCTTACAAAGACATTCTCTTTTACTTTTTTAGATGTAGACTCATTTTTAGATTTTGGATCATACAGCATACCTGTACACAAACACATTTTTTGATTGGTACGTTGCAATATGTCGTAGTTTTGGCAGGTTTTACAACCGTTCCAGAAAGCTTGATTATCTGTTAATTCAGAAAATGTAACGGGTTTGTATCCTAACTCGCTATTCATTTTTAAAACTGCTAATCCGGTTGTAATACTGAATATTTTGGAGTCGGGAAATTTAGCTCTAGAATGATTGAAAGCCATCTTTTTAATTTTCTTTGCCAACCCCCTTCCTCTAAAGTCGGGATGAACAATTAAGCCAGAGTTTGCCACAAACTTATTGTGGCCCCAAGATTCGATATAACAAAACCCTGCAAATTTGTCGTCTTCTAATGCAATAATCGCATTCCCAATTTCAATTTTAGAAATGATGTATTCTGGCGTTCTTTTAGCAATTCCTGTACCTCTAACACTAGCAGATTCGGCAATGGTATTGCAAATAATTTCCGCATATAAACTATGCGACTTATCAGTAATAACAATTTTCATTGTTTTATAGATTAAATGATTTTAGGAAAAAAAATAGTTGTGTGGAAAGAAGAACCGGACTCACCTAAGTTCCATAAAGTTAGCTATCACCCAAAGGGCGACGGCGGAAAAATTTGCATATAACAGCTGCGCTATTCGATTGAATACCGTTCTGTAAGAATAATATGAAGTTGAAATTGTACAAAAAATAAAAAATAAAAGTTACGTATATAGAAGTTTTTGTTTACTTAGCAGCGACAGCGTAAGCGAACAAATGCACTAGCAATAGTGCTACGTATTTTATTTTTTAAAAGTATCACCCTACAAAAGTAGGATTTTTTTTAAACTGTTTCCCTTTTATTTGAAGTTTTTACAATTAGCTACTTCATTTTTATCTTTTTTATTACCATCATAATCACCTCATCTTCTGCTTCTTTTCTACTTCTTCAAGTAAAATACGCTGTTCAAAAAGTAATTTATTTTGTTGTATTTGATTATTAATCTGGTTTCCCTGAAACAGCGTTACCGAGCTGCTCACTCCAACATTTGTACTATGAATTTGGTCTGAAACATAGTCACTAGTAATTGGGTCTATCGTATTTCCGTTAGAAAAATTTTGAGAAGCACTACCAAAAAGGTTCGGTAATCTTGAAGATTTAGCTTTACTATAATCTACTTCTGCAAGGTTTTTATCTAATGCAGCATCTTTTACCGTAATATTGTTCGCTAAAGCATAGTCAATGCTTTCCTGCAATGTCCATATTTTTGTAGTTCCCTTATCTGAAATTTCTTGTGCAAAAGAAATTTGCATACTTAACAAACTTGCTATGATTACATATAATTTCATTTTAATGTCTTTTTGTTTTACACCTCAAAGGTGAAGCTATATGCTACCTTATAAAACAGTAATAGACGTTTGGGGGTATTACCTATACGAAAGCCATTATTATATCGACGAGATTTTTATAGCATTGATTAAAGTGATTATCCGTGACTGGTTTTCTTTATTATAAAAGGTTTCCCTTCACTTACTAATCGAATCAGGAGCCGGTAACATTAAATAAATAGTAAGTTGATAAATTAAAGCAAGCAGCATATGAGCGAACCAATAATTCACATTTTATTAATTCAGATTCATTGTTTCCTTGACAACATCAAGTTATCTTTGTAAAAAAAAGTATGATCATCGTTATTTTTGTTTTGCTTCTTTGGTATGGGGGTCTGTTCTTTCAGTCTTTCTTTTTACACCGGTATGCAGCACACCAAGTTTTTACCATGTCCAAAACCATGGAGCGTATTACATTTGTATTAACTTGGATCTTTCAGGGGTCAAGTTATTTAAGCGCTTATGGTTATGGGATCATGCATCGTATGCATCATGCGTATACGGATACGAAAGACGACCCCCACTCTCCTTCTTATGACGCCAATTTGTTTGCCATGATGTGGAAGACAAAAACAATATATCAAGATATTAATAACCAACGTATTGCTGTAGATCAACGTTTTACCAAGAACGTCCCGCAATGGAAAAAATTCGATGTATTTGCTGGATCTCGCTTTTCAAGATTGCTCTGGGTTGCATTATATGTTCTATTCTTTGCTTTCTTTGCGACCGCTTGGTGGCAATGGCTATTATTACCAATTACCTTCTTTATGGCACCTATTCATGGGGTGATCATTAATTGGTTTGGGCATATTTATGGTTATGCCAATTATAAAATGAAAAATACCAGTAAAAATTTATTTCGATTCGATTTTTTAATGATGGGCGAAGGGTACCATAACAACCATCACAAGCATGCTAGTCGGGCTAATTTTGGTGTAAAATGGTACGAAATTGATATCACCTATTTGATAATACGGGTATTGGATGCTGTTGGTTGTATTCAGTTAAAACCTATTAAGGTAAGAAAATAGAAACGGTGGGAATATCGCGGAGCTACTGAAATTTTAATACAAAACTCTTTACTTAAATTAAAATAACTCCGTGGATACGGCCTTTCAAAACTAGGATTCATTTTAAAAAGTCACAATTAGCGTAGTAGCGTAACTCGTACTTTCTTCTTTTTCAAACGCGTATTATTTGTTTTTTCAATAACGCTCGCCACTTTATGCTTGGGTACGGCAACAAAGGCGCAGTCTTGTTTTAGTTCGATAACGCCTACTTCATCACCCTTTAATTTTCCCTGTTTAAAAAATAGACCGGCTAGATCTCCTTTTGAAATTTTATCTTTTCGTCCACCAGAAATATATAAAGTAGCCCAAGGCGATTGCATAGTGATATTCTTGCTTTTTAGTTTTACAACATCTGACGTTGTAATAAAACTAGGCGTACTTTCATGCTTCCATTGCAATACGTAAGCCGTACCTTCTGCGTTCATTCTCGCTGTTCTTCCATTTCTATGGGTAAATTCCTCGGCTTTTATCGGTAATTGATGGTGTATAATAAAGTTAAGTTCGGGAATGTCCAAACCACGTGCGGCAAGATCTGTCGCTATAATGATTTGGTGGGTTCCATTTCTAAATTTTATCAAAGCCCTTTCTCTGTCTAACTGTTCCAAATCGCCATGAAAACACCCGTGCGGAATGTTATTCTCTTTTAACGCATCGCTTACAAACTGTATGCTGTCTTTAAAATTACAAAATATAATACCTGGTTGATTGCCTATATTATGCAACAGATGGACCAAGGTTTGTATTTTATCCTTTTGTGGAGCGAGTACCTTTTTAATAGCTAAGTTAGTCGTTTTCGCCCCCAGGTAATCAATCACCTTTGGATTCTGTACTCCAGCAAAGGTTGGGATTTCAATCCCTTGTGTTGCTGAAGTTAAAATACGTTTTTCAATAGCAGGAAGATGTTCTATAATTTCGCGCATTTCGGTTTCAAAACCAACTTCTAACGATTTATCAAACTCATCCAACACAATGGTTTTAATCCCTGAAACCCCAAACGTTTCGCGCCGTAAGTGATCTGCCACTCGTCCTGGTGTACCAATGACAATGGCGGGCGTATGTGCTAAGTCTACTTTATCTTTTGAAAAAGGCCTTCCGCCATACACGGCATTGGCTTTAAAACCAGAACCCATTTCACGTATCACTTGCTCTATTTGTATTGCCAACTCACGTGAAGGAACCAAAATTAGTAACTGTACTGTATCACTAGCTACATCTAGAGCATTGAGTGTAGGTAATAAAAAAGCAACCGTTTTACCGGTTCCTGTAGGAGATAACAACACGGTATTTGAGTTTGCAGTAATAGCTGAAAGTGCTTTTTCCTGCATAGGATTTAAAGCTGTGATCCCTAGTTTTGCTAAGATTTCCTGTTGAGATTTGAATTGGTTTGACATGAGGAGTTG
>TARA_R110000823_G_scaffold315675_1_pt1 | contig 20965 bp, 15 predicted proteins | sample TARA_R110000823 | Tara Oceans TARA_R110000823 (sample SAMEA4397722) | marine metagenome | biome: Polar Biome; feature: [DCM] deep chlorophyll maximum layer (ENVO:01000326); material: water (ENVO:00002006), including particulate matter (ENVO:01000060) such as... | depth 20 m | reverse complement strand
ACTTGGGAGTTAACTGGTTATTCACAATTAGATAAAGTTGAAAAAGTATTTGAATATAGTTTAGCGAGTGCAACAAGAGTGGCTCGAATCTCGAAAATAGAGCTAGATGTTATCGAATCAATTAAAAATAGAGTTTGATCCTTTTGTGTTTTTTTGAGTGTACTAAAAGACCTATGTTTGTGAACAGTACGAATAATATTAAATAAAGTGTTCTTAAGGTCTTGATTTTAAATAGTTACATGTAACAGTGATAGTAAGTAACTTTAAGGACACTTTATGAAAATAGGCTACGCAAGGGTAAGTTCAACTGAACAAAGTTTGGAGGTGCAATCACAGCAATTGGAAAAGATGGGGTGTGAAAAAATATATCAGGAGAAGATAAGTGGTAAGTCTGCGGATAGACCTGAATTAATTTCAATGATTGAGTTTGCTAGGGCTGGTGATGTTATTCATGTGACTAAAACAGACAGGTTGGCTCGTTCAACAATAGATGCATTACAAATAGCTAATAAATTAGAAACTAAAGGTGTTGGTTTGATCTTGCATGATCTCGGTGATGTAGATATCAACTCAGATATTGGTCGTGTTATTTATACGACCATTTCAGCATTTGCAGAGATGGAACGAAAACGCATATTACAACGTTGTGCAGAAGGAAGAGCACTAAAAAAATCTCAAGGAGGCCACTTAGGCCGTTACAAAAATGAAAAACTCCATTCTCAAATAAAAGATTATTTTGCTAAAGGAATGAATAAAAACTTGATATCTAAAACACTTGGCTGTTCAAGAACAACTGTTTATCGAGTTTTAGGAAACGAGTTTTAGGAAACGAGTTTTAGGAAACGAGTTACATTAATGCTACTCATTACGATTACACCTGAACCTTTAATTTCATGGGCGTGATAACTAGTCATCAAATAACAGTATCGGTATCTAAATCATGGAATTAAAAGTGATAAAGTTATATGATTTCAACTCAATGTAACTTATTAAATTATTATAAATTTTAAACGGAACTTTTATTATGGAAGAGATTAAATCTTACCATTCCTTAGCAAAGGATGCTGGCAATAAACTACGCGCTTATATTCTCTCAATGTCCACAGGTGCAACGGGTGTTTTTTTCCTTGCTCTTACAAAGTCTGATGTTAGCAAATTTACCCATTCTGAAAAATGGTTATTACTCTGTGCATTAATTGCCTTTGTAACCACTGTAGCTATTTGTCTATATGAATTACGCATAGATGCGAAAAGGTTTTTTGACTTAGCTAAACAACTTGAGAAACCAAAAGAAGATCAACAGTGGCAGTTAAATGAAAAGTATAAAAGGTTGAGGTATAAACTTATTCATTTTTCATATCTTACTCTCGGTATTGGAATGTTATGTATCAGCATCTATTTAGCTTTGAATATATTTAAAGCCTAGTTTTGGAGGAAGTATGAAAATTCAATTTTTAAAAGCATTTAATGGTGATTCAATACTTATTTCATTTGTAGACAAAGAAGGTATTAATAGAAACATTCTAGTTGATGGTGGTACGGGAAGAGCATACCAATTTAAAAATAAAAGAGGTAAACCCGAAGCTGGTGCTTTACAACTAGCTATTCAAGAGATACATAAGAGTAAAGAGAGCATTGATTTATTAATATTAACTCATGTTGATGATGATCATATAGGTGGCATTTTAAAATGGTTTGAGAAAGATCCCTTAGCTAAAGACTTAGTTAAAAAAGTTTGGTTTAATTCTGGTCGCTTAATTTTTGAAGATAAAGCTGTTCCTGAAGTTTCTTCTAATCTACAAATAGTTAAAGACAGTAGCAGTTTGGATACAAGTATTAAGCAAGGTATCTCATTTGAAGACTATATTGAAAAGCATGGAATATGGGACAGAAAGTTAATTAGAAAATTAGAAAATAAAACAGTATTACATGAACTTGGCTTGAGTTTTACAATACTTTCTCCAGATGAAGTGAAACTCAAATCATTATTAAAAAAATGGACTGCTGAGGATAAGAATCTAGATACTGCAAAGTCAGATGATTACGACAAAACGATAAAGAAATTACTACTTCAAGATCAATTTACAGAAGATAAATCTATTCATAATGGTAGCTCAATTGCCTTTATTCTAACCTTTAATGAGAAAAATATGTTGTTTCTCGGCGATGCTCATCCTTTACTTCTAATAAAAAGCTTGAATGAGTTAGGTTACAGTAAGGATAATCCTATAAAGGCTGAATTTATGAAGGTATCTCATCATGGTAGTAAGAGTAATACTTGCTACGAATTATTAGAATTGGTTGATACGTCCAAATTTATACTTAGCTCAAATGGAGATAAGCATAAGCTTCCGCATAAGCAATGCTTGGCAAGAATAATAAACCATAACAATAATGCAGAGCTTTTATTCAATTACAATTTAAAAGTTTTCTCTGAGCAAGATGTTTCTGACTTCCCTAATTTTAAATATTCAGAAATACATACGATGGAATTTTAATGAGTACTATAGATAAATTTAGGCTCTTTTCAGTAAAAGTTGGAGAAGGTAGCGGTTGTTTATTTCAACCTACATCAGAAAGCTACACTTATGTTTTAACAGCAAGACATGTTGTAGAAGGAACTAATGTAACTCAAGTGCAAAGAGAGCTAATTGGTGAAAATGAAGTAATACAGATTGAGTCAATGGATGTTATTGGTGAGCCGTATTATCATGCAAATGAAGGTATAGACGCAGCAATTTTAAAAGTCCCTTTCATTAGTCAGCTTCCTAAGCATTTAAGAATAGATAATCTTTTCAATAAGACGGAAGATTATTATTTATGTGGGTTTCCTGATGTTAGACGTGAAAACACATCTTCATATAGACAAAATAAATTATCAATTCAGAATCAAACAGCTAACGGTTATGTTGAAGCTGAAATAAATAGTTCAGTTAACCATGGTGAAATTGTAGGGCAGTCAGGTGGGGGCATTTTAAAGCTACTAAATGATAGTTTTGCGATAGGTGGTGTTCAAAAAAGGATGTCTATGCCAGACGATGGTGAATCTTTAAGTAGAGTAGATTTAGTTCCATTGAAAGCATTTGATGAAATAATTGGGCAAAATATTGAAGAGCTTTCACTGCTATTTCCTCCCTTCATCAAATCATTCTCAAACTTGGTTTGTAAAACATATCTTCTTGCTCAATTTCCATTGCAAGATAGTCGAGGGTTTCATTTACTAAAAACTGATTTACATAGTATAGCTAATACGCTTTGTGCCGAATTTAGTCCTGAGAAGATCATGGACGGATACCCAACAAACTATTTATTAAGCCGACATGAAGATGAATTTAAAAATCATCAAAATTTATGGACAGCTTTATTGGAAATATTGACTTTAAACCAGATACATAGCCAAAGAAGTTTAGTTCTTGATGATTTGCCAGAGATAAATAAAAAAAACAAGTTGTTTTTTGGCACTGTTAAAAAGAATTGGACTGAGTTAATTAAAGATCTATGTGAAGCTGATTTATCAGAACTAGAAAGAGGAGGGAATGTTTTTGTTGCAACTCTAGGTGATGATGAACCAACACTAACGGTAGCTCCCTCTAGTCTTGTTATGAGCATATCTGAAGTTCCTCAAAGTATGATGTCAATTCACAACACAGTACAAAACCTTGCACAAGATATAAAGTTTAAACACATCTATGATATTCAAAAAACAATTATTGAAAACCTCGAACTATTCATTGATGCCAATATGGGCAATATTAGGGAAAATATAATAAATGGCACAAGAAATATCATATAAAAAATCTAAATCAGGATTTTCAAATAAATTAAATTTAGATTATCAACTTGACGATATTATTATTGTTGAAACCCCATATATAGATAACATTTTTCTTTGTATTTTAAGTGTTAGCTCTGAGGCCAAGTTAAATGAACTGTGGGATATATTAAATAGTGTGATCTCTTCAGAGCTGAGTAAAGATTTTAAAAATGATTTTCAAATGTGGAATTTTTACTTATTTTACCTTTGTAAGGAAGAAGTAGGTGTAGAACTTAAATATAAAATTATTAACAATAAATTTTCGAGTAGAAAGGTTGTTATAGATAAGTTTGATAAAAAAATAGATAAGCAAGTGGTAGAAGGTATTATTTCTGAATATATTGTTGGAAGTGATATTTTACTTGATGAAAAAGTTAAAACGCTACCAGAGGAATCTTCATATCATTCAGAATCAAAAGTATTTAAAAATATTGAATCTATTTACCTGCAAGGCAATGAAAATTTAAATGACAAAGAACTACTCGAAATGACACTTTCAAGAATAATTTTGGAGATCAAGGATGAAGATTAAGAAAGTAGAAATACAATCTTTTCGTGTATATGACAATGTAAATCGTAGCACATTTGATTTTATGACAGAATTAAATGAAGTAGCTGGTTTTGTTTCAATTCATGCGCCAAACGGTTTTGGGAAAACATCTTTTTATGATGCAGTGGAGTGGGCTTTTACAAATAAAATTACTCGCTATGATAGAAGAAGAGGATTTAATTCTGATTTAGCAAAATCAGAAAGAGCAAATTCTACAGGTGATGATGGAAAAAGAAAGCATCAACTTATACTTAGGAATAAGTTCTCAGATCTAGAAGAAGGCTTTGTCAATTTATACACCACTCTTGGTGATGTCCCGTATTCTAGAATAATCCCTAAAGTTAAAAAAGGAGTACCTGATTACAAATTTGAAGCCCAAAAAATTGAGCAGGGAACTGAACATTTTCATGAAGTAATGTTAAGCCAAGAGTGGATAGATGCGTTTCTTAAGGAGGATGATGCTGAAATACGATATGAGAAGTTTGTATCATCATTTGGCGATGTATCTATAAACAAAAAATATAATGCTGTGATTAACCTCATTAGTCTAAATAAGGCTAAAGTGAAGTCACTGAGAGGTGAATTAAAAGATCTTAGTGAAGATACCGAAGTTGAATATGATTCCAATTTACTTGCATTAACAAATAAAGAAATAAAAAAAATTAATGTTATGAATTGTAATTTTCCATTAATAACCCCTTCATTTTCTGAAGAAGATGATTACTTGTTTATTAATCTAATAAAAGACAAGTTAGAAGAACTTAGTAATGAGATAAATAACAATGAAGTAATGCTTCGTAAAATAAATTTGGTCAAATCAGGTTCATCTCAAGAACAAATAGGGTTGAAGTCTTATTTTACTTTGAGAGATAAATTGGGGGAAAATGAACTTGAGTTAAAAAAACTAAATAATCTTAAAGATTCTTGTAATGAACGCTTTGATAAGCAAGAAAAAATTAAAGAAATAAAAAACCTTGCCTCATTGAATCAACAACAAATTTCTGAGTATGAGTCTTTAATTAAAGTTGCCCCTCAATATGATGTCATAGAAAGTAAAATTAAAAATATTAACTCGGAGTTATCAACAATAGATTATTCTAGAGTTGAAGCAAAAAGCTCATTAGAAGATAAAAAAGATGAGCATAAAGAATTAACATCAAAGCTTCAAATTGAAAATTCAGCTTTAAATAAATTACTTTCTAAGAAAAGAACTTTTCCTCAAGTATTCAAAAGTATAGACGAAAATAATGAAAAAATCATAGCATTAGGGGTAGTAATAAATACGGATACAAATTTATTAAAAGCTAAGATAACGGATATAGAAACAGTAAAAAGTACAATTTTAAACATTGAAAGTGCTATTAAAACTATTGAAAAAGATATCTATAGTTTAGAAGGAAATATTAACTTTGAAATTTATGGGGAAAGTATTTTAGCTATCGAAAATCAAGAAAAATCGCTTAAAGACATAAAAAATAATATTGTCAGTGTTAATAGTAAAATTGAAAAAATAGATTCGTTAAACAATGAACTGAAAGAATTGCTAGACCTAGGTGTCAAAGTTATCAATGGTTCTGAAATGTCTGAATGTCCATTATGTCAGAGTCCCTATGAATCATATGCAGAACTATCTAATAAAGTATCAAATAATCCTCTATTAAAAGATGAACTTGGAAAACTTGTCGAAGAGCGTTCCGAGCATCAAAATAAATATGATTACCTTGCTAGTTTACTCGAAATAAACAAGACCAAGTTGTTAAGTCAGCTTAATGATCTTCTTAAAAATGAGACAACAACTCTTAATCGCGACAAAGCTTCTTTGGGGAGTTTGAAAGCTTCCATAATGTCGAATCAAGCAAGTATAGAGCGATTAGAGCTAGAAAGTGAAAAGCTAAAATTATCTGTTGATAACCTTAGCATGGACAAATATCTCCTCTCAGTTTCTAATAAAATATCAAGTCAGACCAAAGAGTTCGAAAGAGTAGAAGCATCTTTAAAGCTTATAAATTCAAAAATAGCCAAAGATGAAGAAAGCCTTAAGTTATTTGAAGTACAGCTCAGTAATGCAAAAGAGCGAATTGAACTGTTAAAAAAAGAGCTTGATTTTCAAAATATTAAATCATTCAGTAATAAAGAAGCCTTATCTGAAGAGGGAAATTATTTTAATACTCTAAAAAAACTAGTCACAGAAAAGAATCAAGACATGACTAAGTACAAAATAGAGGTTGATCAACTTAGTACTGATATAGATACACTCAGCAAAAGACTACCAAGCTCTGATTTAGCCTACTATGCGAATAAAATTATTGAAATAGAGGTGATTATAAAAAATATACTAACTGAACTGACTAAATTTGAGGTGTTTTTTAAATCTAATTTAAATTTTAATATTGGGGATACAGAAGTTGATCGAGTCAATCTAGAAAATGTCCTTGAAGAAAACATTGAAGTTTGTGTTTCTAAAATTGAAAGCATGAAAAACTTGAAGGGTGAGATTGAAAAGTTAGAAAGATATAAAACCAACGTTATTCCATTTTTAAAATCAGAAGGAAATAAAAAAGATAGAAGGAGGTTGGAAGCTGAGATTATATTGCTAGATAGTTCCGTGAATAAAGAATTAAGAGATGAGAAAACGAAACTATCTAATTTTATTAATAAACAAATTGAGTCATTTTTTTATCAGAGGTTAATCAATTCACTGTATAAAAAAATAGACCCCCATCCTAGATATAACGAAATTTCGTTTCAATGTGATTTTTCACAAGATAAGCCCAAGCTTAACGTATTTGTTTCAAATGATTGTGATGACGATTCAATTGTACCTACTTTATATTTTAGTACGGCTCAACTTAACATTTTAAGTTTAAGTATTTTTCTTGCTAAAGCTTTAAACACTACTGATAGCAAAGGTAAACCGATTGATTGCATCTTTATAGATGATCCAATCCAATCAATGGATAGCATTAATATACTATCAACTATTGATTTGTTTAGAAGCATTGTTACAAACATGGGGAAGCAAATTATTCTATCAACCCATGATGAAAGCTTTCAGAATTTGCTAAAGAAAAAAATGCCTGAAAAGTTGTTCAAATCAAAATTTATTGAGTTCGAAACATTCGGGAAATTGAAAGCAGGATAAAGCTTGTTAATCTTAGGAAGTAATTTAAAGTGAAAAATTTTCTATCAGAAGAGTTTAATATTGAGCATTTACCTCAATGGTTTTGTCCTACCTGTAAAATAGGTATATTAGAAATAGGAGAAAAATCTGCTGATATTGAACAAACCGCAGAGTCGACTGCATTAAGGTGGCATCCAAATTATGACCATGAATTTGTTGAGTACACCATAAATGTAATTCTAAAATGTAATAATAAAAAATGTTGTGAAACTGTCATGTCTGTTGGGAGTGGACATGTAGATGAATATCATGACTATTCAGAAAAAGGCGAAGAAATTCATGAATATGTCACTCTGTTTAAACCGAAATATTTTCATCCCTCACTTAATATATTTAACGTTCAAGAAAATGTACCAAAAAACATAGTTAATATGCTAAACAAGTCATTTGCTTTATTCTTCTGTGATAGTGACTCCTGTGGTAATCGGATTAGAGCATGTATCGAATTTTTACTTGATGAATTAAAAATACCTAGAGAATTTGAAAACAAAAAAGGGGAAGTAAAGCGTGCTAGTTTACATTCTCGAATTGAAAATCTTCCTCAAGTGTATGAAAAAATCAAAACATTATTATTAGCTATAAAATGGTTAGGTAATGTTGGCTCTCACGGTAACGAAGGGTTAACAAAAAAAGAAACAATAGATGCGTATGAAATATTGAAAGTGGTATTAGATATTATATATAAACCCTCTGATGAACATATCTTTGACCTTGCTAATAAAATTAATGAAGCCAAAGGGATAATTTAAATATTATGTCTACTAATAGTCTCGATTATTATCTTGGTAGGTCATTGGAATTAGAAAATGATCTGTTAGATTTTCTCTCAATAGATGATAGATGTAGTGATAAAAGAGTTAAAGCTTCAAAAATACTCTGCACAATTGTTTTTGAACACTCAGAGAGCATTAAAATACTCATTTCTACAGGAAACCTAACTTCAGCTACTGGTTTAGTGAGATTACAGTATGAAGCTCTAGTTCGTGCTATTTGGTTGTTATATGCCGCATCAGATATTGCAGTTGATAAATTAATGACAGAACTCACCAACGAAAGTGCTAAAAAAGCTAATAATTTGCCAATGTTGAGTGAAATGCTAACTAAACTTGAAGGTAAAGCTCCTGAAGTTGCCATGGATGCGTTAAATGAATTTAAGCAATATTCATGGAAGGCATTAAGCTCTTATGTACATGGTGGCATTCATGCGATTAGTCGGCATAGTAAAGGTTATCCTGTTGAACAATTAATTCAGTTATTAAAAACTTCAAATGGATTACTAATTATGGCTGGTATGCTTTTGGTTATTTTGTCAGGAAATACAAATCAAAAAAATAAAATTCCAAGTATACAAATGAAATTTAAAGACTGCCTACCAGACCAAAAATAATTGAATATCTATTTAAATAGATAAGCTAGTGATGGTAAATCTTTAAGGTCATGTCTATTCATTAACCTCAGTTGATAATTAAATGGGTTTTCTGAAGCATCACTGGTGATGTCAATTTTCATAGAGGATAATACAATTCCTGCTATCCCTTCGTTGGTTTTAATATTAAATACAGGTTTATCTTGTAAGTTTAAGTCTAGTAATGCTGTTTCAGGGTGCGGAAGTTTAGGATGTGGTGCAACGGTAAGTATTAGTTCTGAATTCCAAGCTTTATCTTCAAGTAAATAATTTATTGAACGGTCATTCTTCTCTGATAAATCAGCAGATAAGATCCTTGATAGCTTCAAATTAATATAACTATCATTTTCCACATCAAAAGCTCTTGTATACCATTTTGAGCCAAGCTGATAGATGCTATGTGGAAATAACTTTTTTGATGATTTTCCTGAACTGTTAGAAACATATTCAACTTTCAAAAAACTATTAGAGTAGATAGCTTGTGTTAAGTTACAAATAACATTTTCAGCATATTTGCTTTTGATATATTGAGTATCAATACCTATTAACTTATTTGTTTCTATTTCACTTACCCATTCACCAGACGACAAAAATTGTAGTGCTGATTCATCATTATGATCAAAGTTCTTTATAAAAGAAGTGTTATTCTTAACGTAACTTTTTGAACTAACATCATAAATTATATTTTCAGGGTAAAGTTTTCTATATTCTTTTATATCTCTCGTAGCTGTAACTGAGCCAATGTCAAAGTGGTTCATTAGATCGTTACGTTGAAAAGAACCTACATATGTTAAATAGAAATCTATTAAAGAAAGTCTTTTAAAATATTGTGATGACATAAAGAGTACCCTAATCATTTGTATGTGTATAAATTAACACTTACGTTCAAATGTGTACAGGTATATAATAATTTCAAGTTTTAATTAAAGGTGTTCTTGTGAAGATCGATAACTATTTTGAAGATATTAAAAGTAGAAAACCAATCAACTATCGTAGCTTTAAGAAAAAAGCGTTTGGTATTGGTTTGACTGATAGCGATCTTTTAAAGCTTTTTGAAGTAAAAAAATTCGATAATAATAAAGTCATTGTTAACATTATTCATGAAGATGAATTTAATAAACTTTTCCAAAAATATAATTCAGTAACTACATTTAAAAGTAGAAAAGAAGCAGCACCAACTGGCCGAACCCATGCGCTTAAAGTGAGTGGAACAACTTGTAACGTAAGGCAGGGATTAAACCATCCTCATACTGTTATTGTAAGTAAAGACGGTGAGATATTCTCTAATGTAGAAGCAAGAAAACAGCTTCTGATTATTGAGAATGAAGAAAACTTTTTAAAGATTATGGATACACAGAAATTTCTTAAAATGCATGCAAATATTGATTTAGAAAAAATGGATGTTATGTGGGGCAGTGGTAATAGAGCAGCAAACAGTTATTTAGCTAACTATTATTCTAGATATGAAAAAATATTTTGTTTTTTTGATTATGAATTAGGTGTAATTAAAACAGCTCAGTCCATTTATAGCCTTTTAATCAATAAAGAAAGTACACATTTTGAATTTGTGATCGCAGATAATGCTCACATGGATCTTAAAGAGTTTGGCGTTGATTTAAATAAAAGTCATATCAAGAAATTAGAAAAAATCAGAAATGAATGCAATGTATTAGCTAAAGCCGTTAATTTAATGATTAACACAGGGAAAATCATGGAACAGGAAGTATATCTATAATGAATCTAAATAATTTCACCTCGTTAATTGAAGAAAGCTTCGGTTTTAAATCACTTTGTTTAGTCAACAGTTCAGCTCATGCTTTCACACATCTACTGATCAATCAGCACTTGGTTTTATCGGGTGGAAATAATCAAGGAAAAACGGCAGCATTAAATGTTGTAAAGCTTTTCTTATTTCCAGAATTTAATTTTTCTAATTGTAAAACTAAGTTTGGCTTTCAAGGACGTGATGGTACTCACTATACAAAGCAGGATAGCTTTGAGCATTACTTTCCGTCAAATAAGTCTTTTATTATTGCGGAAGCAGAAAACCCTGAAGGAAGTTTCTGCGTTGTTTTATTTCGTTCAAGTGAAGAGTTTGGTTATGGAAGAGCATTAGTACCATGTGCATTTGATGACCTTAAAGATCTATTTTGGGATTTTGAAAGTGATAAAAATGAAAAAATGGGGGAAGCTAAAAATATAGATAAAGCTGAACTTATTAGTATATTAAAAAAGAAGAAAGCTACTTTTGTAAATGACTCGAAAACTTTATCAGAACACCTTTTCGGTGGTGCTAATAAGTTAACAAGCAGACGGTTTTGTTTAGTCCCTCTAATTGATGGTGGAAGCAAAGAATCTATAGAGTGTTTAAGATCTTTGATTAACTTAGCTTTCGATCTAACAGCAAGTAATAAAGATACATTACCTAAAGTTTTGTCTTCTGTAATAGAAATGGGGAAAGACCGTGAACAAAGCAAGGTTAAAGTCAATTTACATAAATCTTTAGCCCAATTTAAAGAATTAAAACAACGAAAAGAACTATTAGAAAGAATAGAAAATCATCGTTTTTTATGGGATAAAACTGATAACTCAATAAAAGAGTACAAGAAGGAACTTGTAGAAGGTGCAAAGCTTTATTTTGGTATTAAATATCAGATAGAAGAAGAGCTTAAGTTAATAGAACCAAACCTTAAGCAACTTCAACAAGAGCATGAAACACTTAATACTTCCTATTTAAATGAAAAGCAGATTTTTGGATCATTGAAATCCGACTTAATTGGAATCAAAGCTAATTTAAAGCAAAAGCAAGATGATTTTAAGCCTGTTAAAGAGCAGTTGAAAATCCTAAATGCAACAATGGGTTCATGGGGAAGTAACTGGAATCCAGAGCAAGCAATAAATGACTGTAGAAATGATTTAGATAAATTTCAAAATATTGTTAATGCTTATAACGACTCTTCGGGTGCAGGAGTATTACTTGAAAATGCACTTAAAAAACAAAATGAATTAGCTAAAGAAGTAAAAAGTATCCAAAAGTCGATTAACAATACAAATACTTTATTACTTGCAAAGATTTCACCTAAAGCAGCATCAGTTCTAAATACATTGAATGATAAGTTTTCTGGTTTATCTTCAGATATATCACCGCAAGACTTAGACATTATTGAAAAGTTTACGTCCTTATTTTCTATCAATCATAATAAAGTGTCTTTTTTACAATCAGATTTCTATGGCGTTTCAGCGAAACATTTTAATATAAATCAGGTGGTTAATGATTTAAACGCTAGCCATAATGAAAAGCAAAAGCAGCTTGATAATGCGGAAGACGAAGTTCAACGTATAAATGGTATATTGAAAGGAACTCCTAAAGGTACAAGGGAGGATGCTGTTAAAGAAAGAGATGATGCGGCTCAAGAACTGCATGTGTTAAAAAGAGCTGAATTTATTCCGCAAGAGCACCAAAGCTATGTTGATGCAATTAAGCAGTTGGAAGATGAATTTACAACTAAAAGTATACAACGAGATAATCTTAGTGAATCACAAGGAATGTTTGAAACTAAACTTGGTACATTAAAAGAAAGTATTGGCTTATTACAGCCTAAGCGAAATGACTTAGGGCGGTATCAAAAGCGTATTCAAACAGCATCAATAGAATATCAGGAACGTTTTGACTCACTAATAAACTTATGTGGTGATGAAAATTCATATGAATTAAATGAAGAGTTCATCGATCAGTCTCACTCAAAGATAATTTCAATAAAATCGTTCTATTCTGAGTCCATCAGTAATTTAAAACAGTTATTTACACAAAGTTTTATACCTGAATTTGATGAAATGACACATAAAACGCAATATCAAAGTCATGAAATCGATCATGCTCTAATTGAGTTTGACACACTGTTTAATACTGTTTATCAAAAGAAAGATCAGTTATCTAATGAAATTCACGCACATAACAGTGATGTTAATGCAGAAATTGAAGAGATACGAGATGGTTCGCGTTTGATTGACAGTAAAGTAAATGAGATCAATGCAATATTTAATGGTCGTGAAATATCTAATCTTGAGTCAATAAAAATGCTCGTAGAAAAGAATACTCAATTTGATGAATTGATGAATCATTTGGACAGGAATAACGTCCACGGTAATGAATTATTAGATGAGGAGTTTTATGAACGTTTAAATCACTTTTGCCAAAGTCACTTTACTTCTAAAGATGGTATCACGACAATTCAAATGCAAAGTTTGATTAAAAGTGTTAAGTACCAATATCAGAAAAAGGGAACGAACATTGTAACTTCAAAACCTCAATCAGGTGGCACTACAGCAGCAACCAACTGCATTCTTCTTGCCGTACTAATGAATGAATTGGTCAGTGACTCTGTGAAGCTTAGTTTGCCGCTTGTTTTAGATGAGATTGGTAACTTAGACGACAATAATATCCCTGAAGTCAGAAAAGTTGCTGATCAATATGGTTTTAATGTTTTTGCCGCAACTCCCGATTTAAATCCTTCAGCCTTAGATTCATTGAATAACTTTGTGACTTTAGGTGAATTTGTTTGTGAGGGGGCAATAGACCCTGAAGCAATCACTATTTGTTATGATAGAAATGAATTCTTTGGTAAAAAAATAGAAGAAGCTGACGAGTTTATAGAAGCTGAGGAATTAAGTTAGTGGCTACAAAAATAGATGCAGGTAAGTGTATCGAGTTATTCATTCAGTATAAAAACATAATGTTCACACTCATTGATGAGATGGATCAAAGTGAAGCTAACTATGGTGTTAACCTTCATTTATACACCAGTGAGTGCCGTAAGCTTATAAAGTTACTAGAAAAGAGTGACTCTGCTGAAGCCAAAAGAATTTCTTATGCCTTTGATATTAGCAATTTAGAGCACAATGGATTAATTGTTGGTGTAGATAAAAACCGTAACTCTAACAAAATAACATTTCAGACTTTTTTTATTGATTTATTTAGGCACTTGGATAATAAAAGAGTAAAAAGTCTATCAAATTCAGATTATGAAACTATTAGAATTGATTTCTTAGTATTATTAGATAAGTTCAAAACTATACCTTTATCTAATGATAATACTGAATTTACTGAAGCATATGAAACATTGACTCAAAAGCTAACTGATACGCTGGTTTTGATAAAAAGGAACACTGACTCGCTAGATGGTAGTGCAAAAAGGTTATCTGAGTTTATTGATAAGGTCGATAGTAAATTATCTAATTCTAACTCTAATCCAGCAATTCAAAAACTTGAAGAGTTAGCCAATTTATATGAAAGAAAGGTTATTCCAAGCATTGAATTTTTGAACCCCAATCAACTTATTGAAGGTAATAATACTTTTGTAAGGATAATTCGAGAGATTGAAGATTTATTTGCAGATAAGTTTCCGAAACTTGCTACTTATATTCAATATAGACACACAGCAATTTCCAGCTATCACAAAGACATAAAAGAAATTCAAAGGACATTATTAAGTTATTACAAACGACATAAGAGAAGTCGCGATGTATTCAATGCTTTGGAGAATGTTTTCAATAAGTTGAAAAAAGAAACTTATCAACTTCATGATGGCAAGATGATTAACAATCAAATACCGCTATCAGATCTTAACAGTGTCATTATTAGAGGTAATGCACTCAAAGGATTAAAGTCATATTCAAACTCATTTTCTTCTAAAATCGCATGGAATGATGAATATTCAGTGGCTGATTTAAAGGAAATAGTACGAGTTCATAAAGAAAAACTAAACCAAGATTTAAGCAAGCCAAAACAAACCTCTACAATCAAAAATGATGATTTGAAAAGCAATAGGCTGAAGAAGCAAAAGCAATTAAGAATTATTAAGTTGATAAATAGCCTAAATGTGAATTCAGAATATTTTGATGTGTTTGATGCTATTCACTCATTACTCGTAACTTCACTTGATGACTATGAATTAATTGATTCAATACACGGTTATAGAAACTTCATAGCAAAAGAAAAAGTTAAAAATAGATTGATACAAAGCCAAGACAAAAAAATTATTACGTTAAGTGGTTACGAACATCAATATTGGAGAAGGTCATTGAAGGAGAATAAAGCAATATGAATAGTAAGCGAAGTACAGAGATCTTTAACTTATTGATGAACGGAAAAGTTATTAACAAAAATGTATTAGATATTAATAACGATCAAAAAATACCAAATAAATATTTTACTGAAATATCGTCAAATATTGATGGATATAAAGAGCATTATTTTAATAGTGGTTTTGAATTTGTTGACAAAGTTCCCAATTGTTTTTTTATAAGATCTTTAGGAGAAGATAAGGGAAATGTAAAAATAGCTTCTAAAATTCAAGCACTGTTAATCGTTTTAGGTCGTGGAATTACTCAAGATAATTTTGAGTTAGATGTAATGTTTGATTCTCATGCAGGATTGACTAAAGAAATGGTCAACAAGATAAATAAAAATGAAGAATATAGAACTGTTTTAGATGCAACAAGAATAGAAAGTGACTTGTGGGATGAATGCAAAAAGCTGCTCGTTGATAGACAAATAGCTGTTGTTAACCGTTCAGGAAACTATGTTGTACTTGATGCTGGCAAATCAATATATGAGGCATTGATTAGACAAGGCGCAGAAGAAATTGTTTAGGTCATGTGATTATCATAAATACTGCTCTTCAAATTTAATATTTAAACTATAAATGGATATTAGGATATGGACACACCTATAAAAAAATATTTAAAAAAGTATTCAGCAGTTGAAGCCGCTGCTGTATTTTCCGCATTATCTTTAAAACCTGCTTACCAATCAAATTTGTGTCGATTAGAAAAAGCGGTTCATTATTGTTTATCTTATTGCAAAGGAAAGCTTAGACCAGATCCTAAGTTTATTAATAAACTGTTTTTACTTATGGAACAGCAGGGAATAGCTTCAATGGAAGATCCTGCGGAAAACGTATTTACCTCAAATTTATGGCTAAGTGATAGATCTTATCAAGTACCATTAGGACTTTGGGAGGGGGGTATATATCAAACTCAGCTATTTTTGAATGTAGTTGATAAGATGCCAAAAGTTGGTGAGTTTTTAACTTTATATGAAACCATCAGTCAGGTATTGAAAGCCAGTGATAATGTTCTAAAACGTAATCGAGTGCCTTTGAATAAGGTTGGTGGTGACACACCAATAGATTCTCTTAAAAAAGGCGATACTTCAAATATTACAAATTTAATTTTGTCAGCGTTGGTGAAAATTGATAATAAGGATTTATTACCAACTTTACAGCCTAATGAATGGGCTGAATTATATAAACAAGATTTTGGTAATACAAACCTTGAAGAAAAACCATTCATTAATTTTAATAACCAAGTTTATATAATTCTACCTTCTGCAATAACAACGTCAATTAGAAGGTTAATCTTTTCATTCTGTAAGGATAATGATGTTTTCACTCAATTCATTGATTCATTGGCTGGTGAGCTTGAAAAGAAGCAGTTCGAAACAAGGTTACTAGGGAAGTATGACCACGCCCCTATAAGATACCGTGAAGTACCTAACGTTAAAAGCTGGTCATCTAGTGAAGTTCTTTTAAATTTTGATGAAGGGTATTATTTTCATTTTATTTTTCTTATGGATAAATTGGATGGTTTTGATGAAGAATGGTTTAGTGGCTGTACTTCTGATGATGAACAACTATATGATTATATTGATAATAGAATTAGTCAAACAAAAGAGGGGATAATACGAAAAGATAAAAAAGCGAAAGGCTGCTCGATAGTTGTTCCTTGCTCATTCGGTAGAGGGGTAATGATAAAGTCTGACTTTAAAAATGATGAGTCTTGGATTTCTCAAGTGATTCCGCCAGATGATCTTGATGTTTTAAGCAATGATAAAGACTGCTCTCCACATAAAATTTGGAGAATTTTAGAGTCTGAATACAAGGTTAAGGAAATGGGGGCTAAACTATTTAATTTTAATGGTTTTCTAAACCTTTATGCCTATGCAAAAGGGGAGAATTATAATCTTATTCCTCATGAACAATTTCAAGAAGCTGGTCAATCACCAGAATCCATATTTATTGCCATTCCTACAAACTGTCAAGTTGGCCTTCGAGAGCAGGTATTGAACGATTGCGACATTAAAAATGCATTTCATAAAGAGCATGGGTTCATAAAGGTTAGGAGGGGGTTTGTAAATAGTCTTTTCATTGAAAACGATAGGTATGATTTATTTTGCCCAGTAGTAGTTGATCGAAATACACTTCAAGTTTTATATCAAAAAGGTGCTATATCCTTATGGATTGAGATGGAAATTATTGAAGGTGTAGAATTTTCTCTACAGTTTCAAATTTTCGATGCAACTGTAAGTTGGGTTCCTCAATTAGTAAAAGCTTTGAATGCTGAGAAAATATCTATTTCAGAGATTAAAGTTTGGAAAGTTAATTTTTCATTTCCTAAAAATATACGATTAAAAAAAGATATAAGTATTGAAAAAGTTACCCAATCGGAATCATCACTTTTTAAAGATAATGTCCTAACTTCTTATTATAATGAAGACCTTATTAATGGGCTTAATCTACCGATAAACACGGCAGAAAAAACAATAATATTTTCTTTTTTAAAGCACGTAAAAGCGGAAGAAAATATAATTCATAATATTTTCTTAGATGATTTTGCAAGACATACCCATTTTTTTCAAGCAAATGGATATCGTGAACATCTAGATATTCAAATAGATAGGGAAGAACCTATAGTTGTTGAGGAAACCGATGATAAAAATATAAAGTTAGGCATGGGCTGGAAAGATAACAAACCAAGTAAAAACAACCTCATTGAAGGAAAAGAACCGTGTAAAAAGTACCTTAGCGGAATAGTTGCTTCAACTTGGGAAAAAATTCAAAAGAGATTAAAAAACCTTGATAGAAAATCTTTAATTAGCAAGCTATTAAATAATTTAGAACTAAGTGAGCATCAGAAAAATAGATGGAACAGAACCTATAAAGCTAATTTATCCTTACATGAAAATAAAGAAGATCTATATAAAGTTGCCTCTGAAAAAACAAGTCAATTTAACGGTTCATCACTAGGCTCTCGATTATTAATTGAAATGGCTGTTTGCGAAACGGTTTTAGATGGAGGGAAGAACGCTGGTATTTTGGATATTCAGGAACTTTTATGTTTAACAATGACAATGCATATTCTAGGTGGTGTTTCTGAAGCTATAAATTGTGATGTAATTGAACCAAGATTGGTAATCTCAAGTTTTGGAGATATATTATATGACCATGGTTTTTACGATACTATTGTCTCACCATACCACAGTTCAAATCAGCAGAGTGATTTTCAACATTCAGCTAAAAACTACATAACTCATTTTGATGAGAATAAGCCAATTGCCAGTGTCAAAGATCATTTTGATGATGAATTTCTTGATGCATGGTTTACTGAGTTTCAATTTGATATTGACGAAGCTAGAAGGTTCATTGATTTTATTGAAGATTACGGACTTAAATTAAATAAACTTGTTTTTGAAGTGCCTTATTCCACTTTAACTAAAGCTTTCCCAACAAGCGAATTGGAAGCATATAATAAAGTCTTATCTGTTTTGACCATTTATCCTAGAAAAAACTGGATTGATATTCCAAAGCCATTCAAAAAAACTGATTGGCAACCTTGGAAGTTTAGAAGGAGATTTTCTAATGCATTCAAGCCTATTGTAGAAATAAATGAGCAAAAAGATTTATTTATATCCCCTGAACATATAAGGAGAGGTTTTTTTCATCTATTGAAAAGTTCCTATCAAGCTCATTTGGATGAAGACCATTTTACATCAAAAAAAATGCGTAAGTGGATTGGTAAGGCGAGATCAAAAGCAGGGTTGGCTTTCAACACTAAAGTAGCTGAAAAATTAAATTCTCTTGGTTGGAATGTAAGGGAAGAAATTAAAATAACTGAAATATTAAATAAGAAGTTGATCGACTTAGGTGACATTGATGTTTTAGCTTGGAATGATAACCTAAATGTAGTTTTAGTCATTGAATGTAAAGATCTAGAGTTTGCAAAGACTCAGGGAGAAATAGCGCGGCAGCTTAATGAATTTAAAGGCGTTATAAATAATAAAGGAAAGAATGATCGACTGTATAAACATATCTTAAGAATTCGTGAACTTGAATCTGATCTCGATGGAGTTGCAAAGTTTATTCATTCTAAGAATCTAATAGTATTAAAACCTTGTGTTTTGTTTTCTAGAATTGCCCCAATGAACTTTACAAACTCATCTGAGTTTAATAAGGATATTAATTTCTTATGTTTTGAAGAAATAGAAGAATTTTTACAGAAGCTTGAGATTAATGTACCACATAGCTTAGTCATGGATTTAACAAGGGATATTGTTTAGTGAAAAGTGTACTTCTATTAGTTTGGACGTTATTTCTTCTTTTTGTAATGGGGTTAAGTATTTTTTTGTTAAGTGCTGATCGTTTATATGTAGAAAAACATATGGGAATAAAAACAAATGATACAGTTTCATTATTTGTTAAACCGACCACTAAAGCTTTACCTAAATATAATTTAGGTAAAGGTGATTATGCAAAGTATCAGTATTTAAGTAAATCAGGACAATGGATTTACGTTTTATATAAAGGTGAGGTATTAACAGCTAAAACTGACCAGTTACGTGTAAAATACATTAAATATAAATCCAACTTTATTTCCACATTAAGTATTTACTTATCAATCATTGTCAGTCTTTTATTTTTTGTAATTACTCTTTTTAAAGTTAAAATCAGTAGTTCTTCTTCAAAAAAAATGTCGATATTAAATGGTCAATATTTACAGGATATTAAAAAGCTGTCCATCTTGAATGATCAGCATCTATTAGGTATTACTAGGCTCGATAAACGTTTAATTGAGCGGCAAAAAGTGTTAAATACCATTGTTGATGATTGTGATTTTTTTAAAAATAAGTGCTCCTTAGTAGAGAGTGAGAATAAAAAATTACAAAAAAGGATAAAAGCGTTTAAGGAAGAGCTTGATAGTGCAGAAATAGTTAAGCAGCAAGTTATTAAAAAACTGAAGCAAGAATTAGATGAATTTTATAAAGAAGAAAGCTTAACTATAGTACATCCCTCAATTACTGATATGAAGACATCTGAAGCTCGCTTAGTCACGCAGTTAGATAAACAAGTACGAGAAGGTTTGATATTTGGTGTCGATTTCAAGCATGATAGATATGAAAATATTTTAAAAGGGAGAAAATTTGAAATTTTCATCGCGACTTGGCTTACGAAAGAGTTGGGTTTTGAAATTGAAGAGTGGTCTCCAGATAAAGGGTTTGAACAAGACATATTAGTTAAATCAAATTTAAATCCTGATCTAATTGTTTCGAATTCAACGGGTGAAAAATTCGGGATAGAGTGTAAATATCGAAGTAAGTATTTCAAACAAAACGAGACAGAGTTTTCTTGGGGGACTACATATCAAGGCAAGCGATATGAAAGATTTCAAGGAGAAAAGAACTATCCTGTTTATGTTTGTTTAGGAGTGTTTGGGACTGCTGATAATCCTGAATCATTTTCAATGTTATCTATTAAAAAATTAATTGATAAATCCTTTAAAAAGAAATTTTCAAAAGCTAGCTCTGAACAATTTGTTGTTAGTAAAGCTAATATTGAGGCTCTTGATGAAAGTAGTAATAGTTTATTTTCTGCATTAGAGCCAATTAATTAAAGACATATCATTATATAGTTGTTTAAAAAACACTCTGTGACACATGATTCTTTAAAGAATCAATAAGACTTAAGTTATGCTATGTAATGATATTTAATCCTTCTCTACATTGCTGAAAATTAGGCTTTTAATTGTATTTTTAATGAATCGTGTACTTTTAGATAATATCTAAAAGTTATTATGTACATATTTGCGTACAGAAAGTTACCTTTACCTATTGTATCCCTTTAAATTCAGTGCTTATTCATAATCGTGCCAATTATTGGATCTTTTATAGTCCTAGTTATT
>TARA_R110000823_G_scaffold139607_6_pt1 | contig 20973 bp, 16 predicted proteins | sample TARA_R110000823 | Tara Oceans TARA_R110000823 (sample SAMEA4397722) | marine metagenome | biome: Polar Biome; feature: [DCM] deep chlorophyll maximum layer (ENVO:01000326); material: water (ENVO:00002006), including particulate matter (ENVO:01000060) such as... | depth 20 m | reverse complement strand
CCGCGAGCCGGGCATCCGCTTCACTGAGTGAGGGGTGGGGCGGCATCGGAATCTTTCCCCACACCCCTACACCACCGGCTATGACGTGCTCCACTAGGGTGTCGACCACCGTTTCCTGTATTTTGCCGCGGAATTTGCCCGAAATCTGCGACCAGGCGGGGCCGGCGACGCGATGATCCCGTGCGTGGCAGCCGAGGCAGTCGCTGCCTGCGATAACGGCCTTGCCGCGTTCTATCTCGCTGCTTTCGGCGGTGCGACCGTGCGTCGGTGCCGGTGTGGGCTCGATTGCCGTGGTGTCTGTGAGTGCAAACTCGATAACACCACTGGCCACGTGGCGCGTGCCGTCACCGCTGTAGAACCCGGCAACGGGGCCTGCCTTTTCACGCTCAAAGCGGCGCGTGAAATAGCGCGTGCCATCGCGTTCAATCAGCTCCGGCTGTTCGCTCACGAGGATTTTCTCATCCGCCGCGAGAAGCTCGAAACGCATCCGCGCGCTTTTGCGCTCCGGCCCGTATTCATGGCCGAGGTAGTTCACCTCCGCGGGCAGCTCTTTACCGTCGATCTCGATAAACCAGCGGGAGGGTTTGGGTTGACGCAGATACCAGGCGCCCTCGCTACTGGGCTGGGGGCCATGCTGGTAGTTGTAGGCGGCGCCCTCAAAGAGCACTTTGCCGTCCCATACCTGGTAGAGCGATTGTTCCGCTACGTCATAAGCGGCCCATGTTCCCGGCGCCAGGGCGAACTTCAGCATGCGCGGCCGGCCATCCAGATTGCCGCGAATAACCCAGGGTGCGTTGCCCCGTCCAGCCACCTGTTGGCGTCCATAGGCGGGGTCGGTTGCGTTGCTGAGATCCACGCCGTACAGATCTGCGCGTATCACGGAAATAACCGCGCCTATGCCGTCGCGTTTGCCGAGATCCACCAGGAACTCCAGATCTGAGCGCGAGACCTGTTGTGTCTGGATAGCGAAGACCAGCAGCGCGCCCAACAGCAGCACTAAAACGAGTATGGCGAGCAGCAGGCCCCCAAACAGCTTCTTCATAGTATTGTGGCCTGTGGACGGGCACCGAGGGCAAGTGTGCCCATGATATACGTAGCGAGTGCGCGTGCAAGCGCGGCGCCTGTTTTTTACCAGACGCATGGCTTATGATTACGCTCCGCGCGTTTTTCAAGCTGACCCGATATTTTTCGAGGAATCTGCTGTATGACAAGCTTTTACTACGAACAGGACGCCGATTTGCGCGCGATCAGGGGCCAGTCACTGGCGATCGTGGGTTATGGCAATCAGGGTCGGCCCTGGGCACTGAATCTTCGCGACGCCGGTCTCGACCCGCAAGTGTGTGTGCGCAACGATGAATCCAGCGAGCGCGCCAGGGCCGATGGCTTTAGGGTTTGCGATATCGCGGATGCCAATGCCGCAGACATCCTCTGCATTCTCGTACCAGATGATGCGATACCAGGTTTGGGGCTGTCGCGAGCTGAAGGTTGCCTGACCATTATCGCCAGCGGCTATTGCTACGCGTTTAACCGTTATAGCCCCGCTGGCGATCAGGCGATGATTGCGCCGCGCATGCTCGGGCCCGAGGTACGACGCTGCTACACGGAAGGCAAAGGCTTTATCACCGCATTGGGAGTGCAGCGCGACCTCACCGGCACGGCGCTCTCGCGCACGCTCGCCGTGGCGCTGGCACTGGGTGGGTTGCGCGAAGGCGCAATAGAGTTGACGCCGCATCAGGAAGCACTGCTTGATCTCGCCGTGGAACAGGTTCTCTCGCCGGCACTTACACATGTGAACAGCGCTTTTGTCGCCACCATGCTGGAGCACGGTTTGCCTCTGGAGGCAATTCTCACGGAGTTGTTCCTCTCGGGTGAGGTGGAACGCAACTTCGGCCTGTTGCGCAGCGAAGGTTTTGTCGCACAGCTTGAGCATCACTCGCCCGCCAGTCAGTACGGCCAGCTCTCGCGCCGGGGGCGCTATGACGGACTGGATTTTTCTCCCGTGATGAAGGACATTGTCTCGCATATCGATAGCGGCGCTTTTGCCGACGAGTGGGACGCGGAAGCCGCCGCGGGCTACGCGCGGCTGAAGGCCCTGAAGGACGTGCATGCGGGGGAGGGTGTGAAGGCGATGGAACGTGATCTGATGCAGAAGCTCGGTCCCGGCGTGCAGCGGTAGACACAGCGGCGCAGGTGGCGGCCCTGTTCGAGTTTTTCTTTTCCAGCTACGCGAGCTACGAGTACGCACTGGCGTCCTCCCAGCTTTTCCTCGCCATGCTGGGCATGGGGGCGCTTCTATCCCCCTCTGATTTTGTGCTGGAAATCCGCAAGCCACGCGGGTTGTTGGTGGGGTTGGGTTGCCAATGGCTCATGGTGCCGCTGGTGGCCTTCGCCGTGGGGGCGATGCTGCCGGTGCCGGTGGGAATTGCCGTGGGCCTTATCCTCGTGGCCGCAGTGCCCGGCGGCACGCTGTCCAATATTCTGACGCTGTTCGGACGCGGCAATATCGCACTCTCCATTTCTCTCACGTCTATCACAACCGTGGCGTCGCTGATCGTGACGCCGACGGTGTTGCAGTTTCTCGCGGCGCAGCATTTACCCGAAAATTTCAGCATGCCCACCGGTCGCCTGGCGGTGGATATATTCGCCACCCTGATCATGCCCCTGCTTTTGGGAATGTTGGTACGGCAGTTCGCCCACACGGTAGCTGCGGCAAACTTCTCGAAATGGATGATACGCCTGAGTCTGGCCCTGATCGTGGTGATGGTAGTGGGAGCGGGTGGCAGTGGCCGGCTCGACCCGGCCGCCTACGGCTTGATGGGCGTATTGGCGCTGGTAGTGTTTTGTTTCGCCGTACAGGGCAGCGCATTGCTGTTGGCGCGCCTCGCGGGCCTGCGGGCCTTCGATACGCTCGCCGTGGTGGTGGAGGTAGGCTTTCGCAATATGTCGCTGGCGGTCGCCGTGAAGGCCGTGGTTTTCCCCGCGCAGCCCGGCGTGCTGGACCCTGTCGGTGACGCGGTGCTGTTTACCGCGTTGCTGTATGGCGGTGTCAGTCTGTTCATGAGCCTCGTGCCGGTGCTGATTCACCGTCGTCTCAAACGTCCACGTTGAGTGCGCCATGATGCCGTGTAAGCGAGCCGTTGTTTTACAAGACTGCTGCCATAAAATAATGTCGCTGTCTAAATCCTGTGCTAGATTGTCCGGGAATTACTGCTGATTGCCACGCCTGTGTGTGGCGACCGGTGAAGGGACACACTCGGCGAGAGCAGAATGGCATTGAAAGTAATTGATCCCTGGGTAAACGTCAGCATGGGCGCTGTGGCAGATCTGCCCTTCATGCAACGTGTGAAAGAAGACTATTTCAAGGGCGGAGACGATTTCTTCCGCAATATCGAATCCGCTGAGCTGATTGCCCTGATGGACAACATCGGGGTCGAGCGCGTGCTGCTGAGTTGCGACCCGTACCGCCCGGAGCAGCGCTTGCTGGATTTCACCAGTGACTATCCCGGACGATTCTTTCTGGCGCCGCAGCCCCGCATCCAGAAAGGCATGAAAGCCCTGTGGGCGCTGGAAGATCTGGCGCGGGAGTATCCCGTTGCCATGGCGCGCGTGACCCCCTTTGAGCTCGACCGCCCACCGACAGATCCCATCTATTACCCGCTGTATGCCAAGTGCATCGAAATGGACATTCCTGTGGGTATCAACACCGGTATTCCCGGGCCGCCCATGCCCGGCGAGTGCCAGCACCCCATGCACCTCGATCGCGTGTGCCTGCACTTCCCCGAGCTCAGGCTAATCATGCAGCATGGCGCGGACCCATGGTGGGACGTCGCCATCCGGCTCATGCTGAAGTATCGCAACCTGTACATGATGACATCCGCGTATTCTCCGAAGTATCTGCCGGAGTCGCTGCTGCACTACATGAACACGCGTGGCCAGCACAAAATTCTGTTCGCCTCAGATCACCCGGTATTGTCGATGGACCGCTGCCTCGCGGAGGCCCAGCAACTCGATTTGCGCGAGGGCGTGCTGGAAAAATATCTGTATGAAAACGCTTTCGCCGTGCTGTTTGGCGAACGCAACAGCCGCCTCGGAGCGTTCAAGTGAGGTCAAGCTCATGCAGCGCACGGCGCCGTGCACCTGTGGCGTGACGCTCAGTTACGCGTTTCGTTAGTGCTGGCCGACGCTCCCGGCGCACGGTGTGAGGAAGTGCGCGCCTGTGTCTCCCCCGGCTTATCGGGCACGTACCAGACAGGTGAAGTGTAGGCGCGCTCCTGCAGGCTCGCCGGCCAGTTCCGCGCCGGCTCGCCCAGCGCCACGGCGTCGAGCAGTGAATGTCTCGGCGTGGGGATTTCCAGTACCCGCACATAATAGAACGCGGCCAGACCGGGCATGAATTCCGGATCCTGCCATACGCTTGCCAGCGACGCGGCGCCGAAACGATTCTCGAATTCCCCCGTTTCGCTGTTTACCGTATCTGTCACGGCCAGCGGCCTGCCTGCCTCGTCAAGCGCACGTGGCTGCGACCACGCCACGTCGAAAATTTTCTCGTGGGTAGCGCCCGACGCATCAATCCACCCCTTGACCACCTGGATGCGATCGAGGTCTGCTCCCAGAGGATCCTTGAAGGCGCTGATACGCAGTTGCACGCCCGCGCTGCTATCCACTCTCGCTGGTAGCACAGCGCCCATGCCCACCGTGTTGGCGGGATCGCCGCTCCAGTGCGCCGCCACCTGCAGAGTGATTCGCGGGCCGGTGGTGGCGTACACGGCGCGGCGCTGGAACGCATCCAGAATCGCCTCCCGCGTATTCTCCTTTGCCCATACCGCGGCGAGCCCCGAGGCGGACAGATCCCAGCCCGTTGCGCTGCCGTCGCCATCGGCGTTCCGGCGTTTGTTGCGTGGAATGGAATCCCAGCTCAGCTTGCCGTGAAAGCGGGCTTCTTCCGCGCCCGCCAGCCCGGTGTGTGAATCGGAGGAGCCGATAAGGCCCAGGCGATAGGGGTTGTCACCCTGTGTGTGCTCGATCGCCAGACCGCGCAGCAGGGCACTGCGCAGAAAGTCGCCCGCGTGCGCCTCATAGGGCGTGGGTTCTGCCTGAATATAAAACGGGTAGGCTTCGAAATCCGCAAACGGGTCGTCGGGCGAGAGCGCGGGCCAGGTTTCCGAGTCGCCCTTGATCTGCGTGATTTCAGCCACCGGCTCCCAGGTACTGCGCAGCCTCAGGTACTCCCGGGTAAACGCTGCGCCGCGCAGGGTTGTTTCAGGAAACATATAGCCCTTGGAAATATTCGAGTTGTGCGGGATTGCGACGAAGTCGGCGCCGGCCACTTCACTGGTTTGCGCCAGCCAGCGCCACAGGTCTTCGGGATAGGGGCTGTCGTCGCGGGAAAATGGTATGTAGGTCGCGGCGGATGCTGCGTCGCCATTGGTAAACACAACCCGGTGCAGGTTGGCGCCGCCGGGGGTGGATGTCCACTCCCAGCCGATCAGCGCGGAGAATCTGCCGGGTGTATTGAATCTGTCCGCCGTATTCGCGAGCTCGTTCCAGGCGGTGGAGACGATCTGGCCCTGACCCGGAATACTCATAGCTTTCCCGGCATACAGTTGCGCTGCGCGTTCGCGCGGATTCATTGCGGTGGCGCTCATGGAGGCAAACACATCCATGCCGTAGCCGTCGCGCAACGCATAGTTGAAAAGCCGTTCGCTGAACCACACGGTCAGCCGGTCAAGCAAACCCATCCCTTGCGTGTTGATGCCGAGTTGGTGAATAGTGCGAATGCCGCCAAGGAATTCGGCGTGGTCAGACACCACGAGAAAATCCAGTGGCCTGTCGATCTGCACGCGAGCGCCGTGGTAGGGATGGATCACCGGTTCGCCGAGTGCGTAGCGATAGGCAGTCTCCGGGTCAGCGCTGAAGTTGCCGTTCAGGTACGCATCCGCCGAGTAGGCGCTGTGCACGTGGGTATCGCCCCACAGCAGTACGGGCTGATCCTTTGCGGGGCAGCTTGCTGACAGGGCCAGCAGCGGAAGCCATGCCAGCCACAGCGCCACCGACGGCATTGAGCGATTAGACATGCCTGCGGGATCTCCTGCTAATCTGACACGCTGCCAAAGTGTAGCAGCGACTGAGCAATCGACGATGCTTCGCGCTGTAGCCGGGCAGGCCGGTATGTATAATCAGAGTTTCCCCCGGTCGGCTGGCGTGCCCGCCATCCGGGCCCCGGGTGTCTGGAGGAAAACTCAAGTGTGTATCAACTTGGCTTTCAAGCGCCTGTACAACCGGCTCATCGCACGCGCGTGCCCGAGCGGCTGGTGGCTGGTTCCGCCCGCGCGAAATGGCGAGAAGATGCACGTGAATGTGCCGGCACCGCAGGTTCGCGTGGGCTTGCACCCCGCATGATTCCGGAACCGGGCCGGTATCGGCATTTCAAGGGCGCCGAGTACGAGGTGCTCGGTGTGGCAACCCATTCCGAGACCGGTGAAACGCTGGTGGTGTATCGCCCGCTATACGGAGAGGGTGCTCTCTGGGTGCGTCCGCTGGCGATGTTCACGGAAATTGTTGAGCGCGACGGCAAGAGCATTGCGCGTTTTACCCGCCTCGAAGATCCGGCCCCCGACTGAGCTGCTGTGTGGCCTGCGGGCTTATTCAAAGTGGTAATTGATATCGATGCCGAGTGTTCTCCCCTCGCCCCAGATCACTGCACGGCTGGCTTGCGGCAGGTTGTTCAGGGTGAAGGCTTCGTAGTCGGAGCCCTGCAAATTTTTTCCCCACGCGGCGATGGACCACTGGCCACCCAGCGCCTCGATCTCTGCCAGTGACAGCCGCGCGTTGAGCAGATTGTAATCGTCGCGAAACGTCGTGTCGCTGTTCTTCTGCCGGTCGCCGATAAAATTGTAGCTGGCGTTGACGCTTAGCAGGCCGCCAAAGGGGCGCACCGGGAAACGGTAATCCGCCACCAGGCTGTAGGTGTGTTCGGGCGCGTTGGTGAAATTGAAAGACTCCAGTTCCCCGGTGAACGGGCTGACCAGATCGTCGAGCTCACTGTGCAGGTAGGCATAGCTCAGCTGCAGAAAGAGACCGGCGGTCGGCATGGCCACCAGTTCCAGTTCCACACCGCTCATTTCACCTTCGTCCACGTTGAATACCCGGGTGTTCTGGATGGTGCCCGGAATCTGGAAATTGTATTGGAAATCGTCGAAGCGTTGATGAAACACCGCCGCGTTCACGCGCAGCATGCGCTCGAGCAGTTCACCCTTGAAGCCCAGTTCTATCGAGCGCAGCTTTTCCTCCGCGAAGCCGTCACTGAAACCCTCTTCTTCCGGATCACGGATGTTGAAGCCGCCGCTTTTGTAGGCCTCGGCGTACTTTGCGTAAACATTGAATTGTTCGGCCCATTCGTACTCGGCAATCACTGTGTAGGAATCGTCGTCAAAGTTTTCACTTGCCTTGGCCGAGAACATGCTTTCCGCAACAAGCGGCTGGATGGAGCTGCCCTGGTCGATGACCACCGCGTCGGTGACACGCCGCACGGCATCGCGGGAATCCTCCGAGTGACGCCAGCCCAGCGTCAGGTGCAGGCGCCGGTCCAGAATATCCGGTGTCCAGGTAAGCTGGCTGAAAAATGCCCAGGCATCGTTCTCGATCTTGTTGTATTCACTGCCGAGGTTGTAGATGGTGCCGCCGCCGAAGGGGAAGGCGCTGAAAATATGTCGCGTCGGGGTGGCGTCCTCTTCGGCTTTCTCATAGAACACATACAGTCCGGCGAGATATTCAATGGATTGACCGACACTGCCCAGCACCTGGAACTCCTGTGAAAACTGTTCCTGGTCGAGTTGGGGCCGCCCGACTGGCAGTTCCAGGCGCTCATCGCCGGCGTCGGCAGCGAGCACCGCTGAGTTGAAATCGATGCGAAAGCCGGCGTCGGCACCGCTGGCAAAATCCAGATAGCTTTTATCCGTGAGCTCCCGCCAGGCACTGATGGAGCGCAGCGTCAACGCCTCGTTCAACACCCAGTCGATGTTCAACGCGTGGCCCTGGATTTTGGTATCGGTAGGTAACAGCGGCACGTTGGTGGAAAGCCGGTTTATACGGTTGTTGTCGTACTCTATGTATTGCTGTGCGATATCACCGATGATCGCGAGCAGGTCGGAGCCGGATTCGCGTCGCAGTACCGCCTGGGCAGGCAGGTTGTAGAACTCGATTTCGGAGTGATCGTAGGCATAGTCCAGGGTGAGTTTCTCACTCAGGTCGGCGCGAAAGTCGAGGCGGAAACCATCCGAGGTGCGATCTCCCCAGCTACCGCCCGGGCCATTGTTCTCCACGAAACCCGCCACGTCTTCATGGAAGTAGGCCAGCTTGAGCGCGGTTTTATCGGATAGCGGTATATTCACGGAAGTCTTGCTGCGCAACAGGTCCTGATTGCCCAGGCCGAGTGTCTGGTCGAATGTCAGTTTGCCAGGCTCGGGCCGCTTGGTTATCAACCTGATGGCGCCGCCTGTGGTATTGCGGCCGTACAGGGTGCCCTGGGGCCCGCGCAGCACCTCGATGCGCTCGAGATCCGCAACGTCGAAGGCGAGACCTGTTGAGCGGGCGATATAGGCGTCGTTGAGATATACGCCCACAGCGGAGTCCTGGGTGATCTGTGTGTCGGTGAGTCCCACGCCACGGATGAATACGCGCAGTGTCTGGTTGTTGGCGGGAAAATTGTCAATATTGAGATTCGGCACCAGGCCGTTCAGGTTGCTGATGTTGGAGATACGCTGCTTCTCGAGCTGTTCCGCGTTCATGGTAAACAGGGAGATCGGCGTAGTCTGCGCAGACTCCTCCCGGTGTTGCGCGGTGACGAGTACTTCTTCCAGCACATCACCGCGCGAGGCCGTGGCGGCCTGTAGCTGCTGCCAGGGCAAAAGCACGGCTGCGAGTAGCGCTAAATGCCGGCGCATACCGGTCTCCTGTTGTCCTTATTATGGAGTGGATTATGTCCTCTTTTGACAATATATCAAATATTGATTTGCAGGAAGCGTGAGGCCATCTGCTTATCACAAAAGCTTCACTTTTCTGTATTCGCCCTGCAATGGGCGTGCGTGAAGCTGCGCAGGTAACCGACAGGGGGCGATACACATGAAAACAGAGGCCAAACCGGCAAACAGCCATGAAAAGGAGCGTATGCGCGCCGAGATCGATGCGCACATACGCGAATACCTGCGCAAGGGCGGCGAGATCAGTGTGGTCTCCACCCAGTTGCGCACGGAAACCACCGTTATCGGCGGAGTCTGGCGCAGCCAGTTCGACGACGCCTTCCCGGCGCTTTGAGCCGCCTGACATGTTGCCTATAGAGGCCTTCCTCGAGGAGCGCTACCCGGCGTTCGTAAGCCGCCACCGGCTTGCCGCACGCAGCCTGGCGCGCTTTCTCGGCTTTCTGTTCTGCGAGCGGCGCTTTGCGCAGTTCGAGCGGGATTATCCTCACCTGCGCGGCTTCGACTTTGTAGAGCAGCTACTGCGCTACTTCGATTTCAGCCTGCGCCTGAGCGACCGGGAGCGTGAGCGGATTCCGGCGAGTGGCCGCGTGGTGATTGTCGCCAATCACCCGCTTGGTACGCTCGATGGCCTCGCGCTGTTGCGCCTCGTACAGCAGGTGCGTCCGGACGTGAAAGTGGTCGCCAATGAGCTGCTTTCGGCGGTAGAACCGCTGCACCCGGTGCTGTTGCCAGTGAACAACATGGGCGGCAACACGGGGCGCGCCAACCTGCGCAATATCCAGCGGCATCTGGAGGAGGATGGCGCACTGATTATTTTCCCCGCCGGGGAGGTGTCCCGCTTCGGGCCGAAGGGCGTGAAAGACGGCGTGTGGCTGAGCGGCTTCGTGAGGATCGCGCGCCGCGCCCGCGCGCCCATTCAGCCGGTTTTTGTCGCCGGTCGAAACTCCGTACTCTTCTACAGCCTCTCCTTTCTTGCGCGACCCATCTCGACCCTCTGGCTGGTGCGTGAAATGTTCAGGCAAAGTCACAACACCGTGGACGCCAGGGTGGGCAATCCGGTGACCTTTGAGCAGTACACCGCGCTGCAGGTGTCTGCCGACAAGCTGGCCGCGCTGTTTCGCAAGCACGTGTACCGGCTCGCCCGCGATGGCCGCCCGGTGTTCGATTCCGTGGAGAATGTCGCGCATCCTGAAAACCGTCTGTTGCTGAAACGTGAGTTGCAGAACAGTGAGCGGCTGGGTGAAAGCCCGGATGGAATGCAGATCCATGTGTGCCGCATGGCAGAAGCGCCCTGTGTGATGCGCGAGATCGGGCGTCTGCGCGAACTGACGTTTCGTACCGTGGGTGAGGGCACGGGCCTGCCCAGGGATATCGACTGCTTCGACCGCGATTACCTGCAACTGGTGCTGTGGGATCCGCAGGAACTCGAGATCGCCGGTGCCTACCGACTCGGCGAGGCGAATCGTCTGCTCCTGGAAAAGGGCTGGGGCGGCCTGTACACAGCCACGCTGTTCAATTTTGACGACAGCGCGTTGCCCTATCTGCAGCAGGGCCTGGAGCTCGGTCGCAGCTTCGTGCAACCCCGCTATCAGTCGCGCAACAGCCTCGACTATCTATGGTGTGGTATCGGCGCCTTCCTGCGCAAGTATCCGGGCTACCGCTACCTGTTCGGAGCAGCTTCCATCAGCCCCCACTACGGCCACGAGACGACCAGCTTGCTCGCATGGTTCTACGCCCGGCACTACCGTTGGCCGGGTCTCAACGTGCGCGGTCGCAATCCGCCCAACCCCACTGCCGGGGAGGCCGCGGCATTTGCACAAGCCCTTGACAGCAGCGACCCGGAGCAGGACCTGAAGAGCCTGCGCGACTTGCTCGCGCTGCGTGGACTGTCGATTCCCATGCTGTACAAGCACTATGCGGCGGCTTTTGAACGCGGTGGCATAGCGTTCCCGGCTTTCAGTCGCGATCCGGAGTTTGGCGGCTGCATGGATGGCCTGTTGTTCGCGGATCTGCACAAGCTCAAGGCCAGAAAAAGCCGGCGTTATCTCAGGGCGCCGGAACCCGCCCCCGAGGAGGCTGCCGCAGCCTGACGCCGGCCCTCTTTCATCCCTGTTTTACCGCAGCGTAGGCTGCAAGCGCAGCTTCGCGGGCGGCCTTGTGTTCAACGATCGGTGCGGGATAAGTGTCGCCCAGCCTGACACCCGCCTGCTCAAGCACGTCCCCGGGTGCCGCAGAGGGTTCGTGAATGTATTTGTCGGGCAGGGCTTTTATCTCCGGTACCCAGCGGCGTACGTAATCGCCTTCTGCATCGAACTTCTTGCCCTGCAGGGTAGGGTTGAAGATACGGAAATAGGGTGAGGCGTCTGCGCCGCTGCCCGCCACCCACTGCCAGCCACACACGTTGTTCGCCAGATCTGCATCCACCAGTGTGTCGCGGAACCACGCTTCGCCGCGTTGCCAGTGAATCAGCAGGTGTTTGGTGAGAAAGGAAGCGACGATCATGCGCACGCGATTGTGCATATAGCCCGTTTGCCAGAGTTCCCGCATACCGGCATCCACAATCGGGTAGCCGGTACGGCCGCGCTGCCAGGCTCGCAATGCGTCGGCGTCGCCCAGCCACGGAAAGTGCTCGAACTGTGCCTTGAAGGATGCCTCGGGCAGTGTCGGGAAATGGTGCAGCAGGTGGTAGCAGAATTCGCGCCATCCCAGTTCCGAGAGAAACTTGTTGCGTTGTTCGCGCAGCGTCGGCTCGCCGTCGCAGTGGGCATGCACGGCGTGCCACACCTGCCGCGGTGAAATCTCTCCGAAATGCAGGTGCGGCGAGAGGTGCGAGGTCGCGTTCAGATGCGGGTGGTCGCGACCCCTGGCATAGTTGTCTATGGAGTGCTTCAGAAAGTGTTGCAGTGTGCTGCGCGCCCCCTCCGCGCCCGGCGTCCAGAGTTTTTTCCAGCCCGCAGCCCAGTCGGGATTTTTCGGCGTGAGCGCAAGTGCCTCCAGGCTGAGGCCCTCCGGCGTGTCAGCGTGGAAATCGAGTGCTTCGCGCCGTGGTGCCGCCGGCGCCGGCGCAGCCTGCTGCAGGCAGGCCTTCCAGAAGGGCGTGAATACCTTGTAGGGCCCGTCACTCTGTGTGCGGATGGCCTCCGGCTCGAACAGTAGCGAGCCGGGGTAGCGTTTGAACGCGACACCCGCCTCCCGCAGGGTAGCGTGCAGGTCTTCTTCCAGCGCGGCGGCCCAGGGTTCATAACAGCGGCTGCAGTACACGGCCTCGGCATCCACGCTGCGTACCAGTTCCACCAGCTCGCTGCGGGCCGGGCCCTTGAGCAGCAGCAGACGGCCGCCGTGCGCGTCGAGTTGTGTCGAGTGCGCCGCGAGACTGTGATGCAACCACCAGTGGCTTGCTTCTCCGGTCGCCAGATCGCCCGGCGAGGCCTCATCGAATATGTAGCAGGCGATCAGCGGCCGGCCGCTGGCCGCCGCCGCGTTCAGACCGGGGAGGTCGTCGGTGCGCAGATCCTGTCGGAACCAGTAGATGACGGGTTTTGCCATGCTGTTTTATCAACCTCCTCAGCTCTGTTTACGCGGCGCTGCGGGGAATGGCTCAGTCGTGCTCGCTCGTCCAGCTCCTGTCTAATTTTCCGGCCATGCCCCGGCGCGCGCCTGAAATCCGCGGGCTGAAGCTGTTCGTAACTTGAACACAACCTTCTACTGGAAGAGGTGTCTGGCATGTCCCGTTTGGCGAAATTTACAGCACTGCTGGTGCTGTCCCTGATGGTCGCTTGTAGCGACAGCAATGACAACAACAGTGATGATCCCGGCGACCCGCCGCCCGCGCAGTTGCGCGTCACTCACGCCTCGGCGGATGCGCCGCCGGTTAACGTGTACGTGAACGGTGAACTGGCGCTGGAGAATGTCGATTTCAAGCAGAGTTCCGGCTTGCTGGAGTTCGCGCCGGCCACGCTCGGCGTGGAAGTGCGCGGCATTCTACCCGATGGTTCAGAGGTTCCGGTGATCGGCCCCGTCGACATTGCATTGGAAAGCGCTGTGCGCACCGACGTGCTGGCGATCGGCGATCTCTTTGATGCCAATGGTGCGCTCAGTATTGCGCCGAAGCTGCTCGATCCGGTGCCTGTAGAGACTGGCATCAGTGATGTGCGGGTGAGTGTGGTGCATGCCGCGCCCATGGCGGGCGCGGTGGATATCTACGTCACCGCGCCCGGTGATGCGCTGTCAAACAATGCCCCCATCGATGCCGCGTTCGGCGATGCAGCGGGCCCTGTCAGCCTGATGGCGGATACTCCCTACCAGGTGCGCGTAACGCCAGACGGGTCCAGCGATGTGGTATTCGACAGTGGCACGCTGCAGTTCGCGGCGGGTACCGAACTCGTGTTGGTGGCTGTGGAGAACACCTTCAAAGTGGGCGCAAGCCCGGTAACCCTGTTGGCGGTTGGTCCCGATGCCGCCTCCCAGGTGCTGGATGTGAACATGGGCGGCAGTGTGCGTGTAGTGCACAGTTCGGCCGACACACCGCCGGTGGATGTGCTGGTGGACGGCACTGAGGTACTGGATGCCGTGCCATTTCCGGCAGCCAGCGCCTACAGCGACATTGAAGCGCCCGCCGGCACCTACAATGTGGTGGTTGCGGCTGACGCGGACAACAGTATCGCCCCGATCGATGTCGATCTCACGCTGGGCGCGGGTGAAAGCTTCACCGCGGTTGCCATCGGCTCCTTTGCCGACAGCACGGTCGAAGCGCTGCTGACCGAGGATGATCGTCGCAATATAGCAACCGCCGCAATCGTGGAAGTTATTCATGGGTCCTACCTGGTCGCGGCGGATATACCGGTCGACGTGTACCTCACCGCCGATGGCAATATCGCCGACGCCGAGCCGGCGATTGCCGGCCTGGCGTACGGGGAAAGCACCGGCCAGCTTGCGCTGACTCCGGGAGACTACTGGATTACGGTCACCGCGGCTGGCGACAAATCGGTGCTGGCCTTCGACAGCGGCGCGACGCTGGCGCTGGAAGGCGGTGTGAATTACACCGCGATCGCCCGCGATCCGTCTGCCGCGGAGGTGCTGGGCAGCCCGCTGATCAACCTGATCCTGCTGACGGACTGAACAAAGTGCCTCGCGGGTGATCCGTGGAGCGCGGCGTTGCGTACTTACTCCTGGAAATGGGTAGAGTAGCGCGCAACGTGCGTCACGCTTCGAAGCTCATCCAGGTCATTCACCCGCGACTGTGTCGCGGGTTTTTTTATTTTGCGCTTTGCGTATTCACGCTATGCTGCCAGCGCGAAAACCTCTATTGGACAAAAGCGGGAACCGGTTTAATGGGCGCGAGCATCAAAGGTCCCTGGGATCAGGCGGCGATTGAGCATTATCTTGAGCAGAGCCGATATCCACTGCGCCTTGCCTGCGTGGGTGGCGACGGCTTTCCGCGCGTGGTTTCGGTCTGGTACCGCTATACAGAGGGAGAACTGCATTGCGTGTCGCACCGCTCTTCGCAACTGGTGGGCCTGCTGCAGGGCTCCGGGAAGGTGGGCTTCGAGGTGGCGCCGAACGAACCGCCGTACTGCGGCGTGCGCGGGCAGGGGCTGGCGCAACTGCAGGAGAGCGGGCAGGAAGAGGTGCTGCCGCTGTTGCTGGCCCGCTACCTCGGCGACACCGACTCCTCCCTGGCCCAGTGGCTGTTGGCGCGGGTGGCGGACGAGGTGCTGATCCGCATCCAGCCGGTGCGGTTGTTCAGCTGGGACTATCGCCAGCGCATGGGCGAGGGCTGATCGCCGCCTCTGTCAGCGCCTGCTCAACACCCGCCAGCAGAGCACCCGCGGGTGAACGCAGTTTCAGCGCGGCGAGATCATCCGCCCGCGTCAGGCCGGGATTGATGATCGCCACTGGCCGACCGGCCCGGTGCATGTTGCGACACAGCCGAAAGCCGGAAAACACCTGCAGCGAGCTGCCCACTGCCAGCAGCCCGTCCGCGCGCGCCAGCGCATCCGCGCAGCGCTGGAGGCGGTCGGCGGGTATGTTGCCGCCAAAAAATACCACGTCAGGGCCAAGGTCACCCGCGCAGGCCGGGCAACGCGGCAGGACCACGCTGGCGGCGAGTTCCTCGCTGATTTCGCGGTCGCCATCGGGGCGCGCGCCACCGGCGCTCACCGCTTCCCAGCGGTTTTCCCTGGCCAGCAATTGCTGCACGCGGTCGCGATGCTGCGTGTGATTGCAGGCCAGGCAGCGCACCCTGTCGAGACGGCCGTGCAGATCTACCACCCTTCGGCTGCCCGCGCGCTGGTGCAGGCGATCGACGTTCTGGGTTACCAGGAGTTCGACATGGCCGCTGTTCTCGAGCGCCGCCAACGCGCTGTGTGCGGCGTTGGGTCGGGCATCGCGCACGGCTGGCCAGCCATGCCAGGAGCGGGCCCAGTAGCGGCGGCGTGCATGCGCACTGGCGATGAAATCCTGGTGACGAATGGGCTCGCTGTGCAACCAGCGTCCAGCGACATCGCGATAGGTGGGAATACCGGAATCCGCGCTGATGCCCGCGCCCGTAAGCACTACGAGCCGCGGATGAGCGCGCCAAAAGCCGGTGAGGGCGTGTATATCCTGCTGTAGCGTTTCCACAGTAGCAGTATACGCAGCGCGCGCCGCCGGGGATCGCCTGATGCGTACTCGCGGTATGTCCTACACTGGTTAAGTACGCGCCAGACTGGAGGGTCTCAGGCAGCCCGCAGGCAACCATTCATCTGACAGGGAGACGCGACATGCAGTTATTGATAAGCGGTGGCACCGGCTTTATCGGCACGGCGCTGGTGCAGGCTCTGACACAACAGGGCCACCACATCATCGTGCTCACGCGAGGGGCGCCGCCCGCGCAGCCGGGGGTGCGCTTTGTCAATTCCCTGGATGCCATCGAGGCGCGGGAGCAGATCGATGCAGTCGTCAATCTGGCCGGAGCGTCACTCGCGGCCAAACGCTGGACAGCCTCTTACCGGCGCGAACTGCTGGACAGCCGCCTCGATACCACCCGGGATCTGGTGGCGCTGATCGGGCGCCTTGAGCGCACGCCACCGACGCTGTTGAGCGCGAGCGCCGTGGGCTACTACGGGCATCACGGCGATGAAAAGCTTGCCGAGGACGCGACCGTCAATGCGTGCTTTTCCCAGCAGTTGTGTGAGCAATGGGAAGCGCAGGCGCAGGCGGCGAGTGCGCACGGCACACGGGTTTGTCTGCTGCGTTTTGGCGTGGTGCTGGACAAGGGTGGCGGTGCACTCTCCGAGATGACGCGGTCGTTCCGGTTCGGCGTGGGCACCTGGGCGGGCAGCGGTAATCAGTGGCTGAGCTGGGTGCATCGCGCGGATCTGGTGAGGGCGGTACTGTTTTTGCTGCACAACGCCGGGCTTGCCGGCCCGGTGAACATTACTGCGCCAGCGCCAGTCACCGCTCGCGGCCTCGGGGAGGCGCTCTGCGCGCACTTTACAACGCTGTTTCGAATGGGTGTGCCCGGCCCGGTGATGCGCCTGCTGCTGGGTCAGATGGCGGATGAGTTGCTACTGAACGGGCAGAGGGTTGTGCCCGCCGTCCTGGAGGCGGCCGGCTTCCATTTTCTCTACCCACAAATAGACGACGCGCTGGCGGCGATTTACGGCGATCAACCGTCTTCCTCCACCTGATCGAGGTAGGTGTTGCGCAACTCCCGGTCTCCCCCCAGTTTTTGCAGCGCCGAGACCTCCAGTTGCCGCACGCGCTCGGCCGACACGCCCATCTGCAACCCGATTTCCGCGCGTGAGGTGGCCTGCCTGCTTTCCAGCCCCCAGCGGCTGACAATCACGTTGCGTTCCGCGGGCTTGAGTTGCTGCAGGCGTTGCATGAGGTTGCGCCGCAGGGAACGCTGTTCCGCCGCCTCTGCGGTAGCGCCGAAGGGGCCGCCCGCCAGTGTCGCGCCCAAATTGACTCCATCGTCCGGGTCCGCCGAGTGCGGCGTCTCCAGCGACAGGCCGAGGTTGCCCAGGGCGCGCAGTTCCTCGACCTCCGCCACGGGCAGTTCAAGACGTTCTGCCAGCGCCTTCGCGCCCGGTTCGTTGCCTGTGCGGTCGATGTGCTGCATGCGCTCGCGGTGCAGTCTTCCCACCTGTTCCATCACCTGGGTGGGCAACCGCACGATGCCGTCCTGATCGGCGAGCGCGCGACGAATCGCCTGGTTTATCCAGTTGTAGGCGTAAGTACTGAAGCGGTAGCCGCGGCTGCTCTGGAATTTTTCCGCAGCGCGCATGAGACCGAATACGCCCTCCTGAACGAGGTCGCGATAAGCCACGTTGCGATTCCCCATGCGTCCCGCAATGGAGAAGACAAGGCGCAGATTGTGATTCACGAGCGCCGTGCGTGCGGCGTGATACTCGCGCAGGCGTTGGCGCATGCTCCGACGCGTGCTTGCTGCCACGCTGAGAGTGGCGAACTCGCCGTCGGTATCCCAGATACTCTGCCAGTGCCGCAGTGCGGCGGCCGCGCCACGCGGCGTTGCTTCGCCGCTGAATAGCTCGCCCAGCCCGGCAACCAGCGCTGCCGGCAATTGTAGTGCCCGCAGTGCATCACTGCGCTGGGTGCCGCTATCTGCAGCGCTCAGCGCGTCGTGGAACGCCTGCAAGGCGCCGCGCAGCGGCTTGCCAGGGAAATAATCGGCCAGCTCGCGCTTTAACAGGCGCCCATGCCGCTTGTCCGGCACGTTGCGAGCGGTCGGTGGGGCGTCCAGCAATTGCCGCGCCCAGCGCATGAGGTAGGCACGGGTGCTGCCGTCCGCGAGAAACAGTAGCTGCAACTCGTCTATCGCGCGCCATTTCCCGCCGTCGAGCGCCGCCTCTTCAGCGGCATCCAGAAGCGGATACCTGCGTGCCTGGGCAAACAGCCAGTCGAGCCCTGCATCGTCGTTGTAAAACAGGTTTTCCATGATTACCTCGTCTCCCTGATGCGTGCAAAGGAGATACGCGCAAACTGCGGCGTATGACCAGCTTTGGCGCGCAATGTCCAGCCAGAGTCGGGTCAAAATGTGGTCATGTCATCCGAAACAGACCCCCCTGCGTAATCTCTGCAGGTAATAGGAGAGACAACATGGGTTCGATTCAGTTGCAACCACGTCCGCTTTACGGCATCGGCACTGTAGCCAGGCTCACGGGCATCAAGCCCGACACGCTGCGTATCTGGGAGCGGCGCTACCAGCTCGGCGCGAGTCATAAATCGCCCTCCGGGAGGCGCCAGTACACACAGGCCGACCTGGAGCACCTGCAACTCGTGGCGGCGCTGGTCGCGGAGGGCGCGCGCATTGGCGAGATCGCCTCGACCGAGCGCCGTACGCTGGAGATGTTGCTGCGGGCGCGCAACGACAAGGCGAAAAACGGTATTCCCGAGCCCAAACCGCGCGTGCTGTTTGTGGGCGAGGGTCTGTGTGACTGGCTCGAAGAGCATCAGGGTTGCCTGGTGAATGTGAATGCCCTGCTGGCGCCCTGCGCGGTGACCAGCGTGGACGAACGCCTGCTGGAGGACATCGGCGAAGTCGATGGGCTGGTGGCTGAATGCGGCGGGTTGAACGGTGCGCGACTCGACGCCCTGAAGGCGCTTGCCGGCAAGTTGAAGACCGGCAACGTACTGGCCCTTCAGCAGTGCAGCTCCGAACTCTGGCGGAATGCGCTGGCGGAGCTGGATTTCGTATCCGCGCCCTTTCCGCCGGACGCGGCATTTCTCGCCTTTCACCTCACGCGCGTTTCGGCCGAGAAATCGGCCAGCGCCGGTTCTGGCAATCTCGGCGATCTGATACACGGCAAGCCGCGGCTGTTTAACGAGCAGGAGCTGTCTGCGGCGCGCGGTATCGAGGATGCGCTCGCCTGCGAGTGTCCGCGGCATCTGACTGATCTGGTGCGCGCGCTGGCGACCTTTGAAGAGTATTCCTCGGGGTGCTCGGTTGAAAACTGGGAGGACGCCTCGGTGCATGCCTGCGTGTATGCCTACGCGGGCCAGGCCCGCTGGCTGATGGAGAAGGCCCTGGGGCTGGTGGTAGACGCCCACAGTGAGGAATCCGCCGCATAGGCTGGTTTGCAAGACAGTTGTCTTGCAATGACCGCACCAGTATGATGCGCTGAAGAGCGGGTCCGGCACGCACGGTGTCGGCGCCCCGATCTCTGCGTAGCTGATGCAGGTGAATTGCCATGCTCATCCGCCTTGTGTGGGTCGCCTTTGTTGTTCTCGGCACGGCGCTATCCGTTCGTTCCGAGCCCGCGACGGACGGCGCGGGTTTTTTCTACGGCCACATCACATCTTCCGGTACCGCCGTGAAAGGCGCCATGGTCACCTTCTACCATGGCGATCCGCTGCATTCTCTCACTGTCTTTACAGACGACCAGGGGCGCTTCCTGTCACCCGAGCTGCCGTGGCCCGATGGCTATCGAATCCGCGTGCGCCGGGTAGGCTGGCACGATGTGGTGCTTGAGGGCCAGGCACCCTCGGTGGGAGGGCGCTGGTTGGCGGTGGACATGCAGCGCATGGATGATCCGGCACAGATGATCCAGAAACTGCCGAGTAACTACTGGATGAACCTTGTGCTCGAGGAGATCGACAACCGGGATCACCTGCTTGAATTCAAGATGCAGTGTACGTACTGCCATCAGCAGGGCTCCCCGCTCACCTCCCGGCGCCAGTTCACCCGCCAGCAGTGGCTGGACATCATCATCGATATGGGCCGGCGCAGCGCCATTGTCACCAACAGCCTGCGCGCAGCGCTGCCCGACTATTATCTCGCGGCTTACGACCCCGCCAATGTGCTGGCGAAACTGCCGCGCTACGACGGTGAGAACGGCCCGCTGCCCGTGCCCTCCGCCGAGGCGCGGCGCGCGGTGATCGAGGAGTGGGATCTCGGCGGGCCCCTGTCCGGCCAGCACGACCTGATGGTCTACCCTGCGGACGGCTCCATCTGGACGGTGGATTCGCCGATCGACAAACTGCACGTGATCCGTTTCGACGCTAACCCGGACGGCGAGCGTACCAGCTACGCTGTGCCGCGCGGTGACCACAAGCCGGGCGGGGTGTACTGGAAAATGGAGCGCGGTACAGACAAGGGCAACCAGAACTACGTGTCGCCCCACTCCCTGCAAACCGCTCCGGATGGCGTGATCTGGCTGACCCTCGCCAAAGGCAACCAGCTCGCGGGATTCGACCCGCGCACCGAGACCTGGGACATCGTCGACCTGGAGGAGGGCATCAACCCCCATACATTGCGCTTCGACCAGCGCGGCCGGCTCTGGTATACCATCACTGCGACCAACCACGTGGGGATGTTCGATCCGGAAACCCGCGAGCAGCGGTTCATCCGCCTGAAGTTTCCCGATCTCAAGACCCGCCTGATCACCTGGTTCACGCCGCTGTTCATCGCCAATGCCGACCTGCTTGATCTGGATGACCGCTCGGCGCAAATGGACGGCGTGACAATGCCCATGCCCTACGGCATCGACATTCATCCGCTCGATGGCAGCGTCTGGTTCAGCCAGCTCAACATGAGCCACATCGGGCGCATCGACGCGGACACCTTCGAGGTCACCTCTATCGAAACGCCCTTTGTCACACCGCGTCGGCTGCGCTTTGATTCCCGCGGCAACCTCTGGGTGCCGAGCTACGCCGAGGGCAGCATCTCGCGTTTTGATACCGCTGCCATGGCCTGGGCGGAGACCTACCCGATTCCGGTGGAGCCGGCCGGCAGCGAGGTGCCCTACGCTGTGTTCGTCGACCAGCAGACGGACCACGTGTGGATCACCGGCACCCAGAGCGACAGCATCATCCGCTTCGAACCGGAGAGTGAAAACTGGACGATCTACCCCCTGCCGACGTTGGTGACCTACACGCGGGAGCTGGACATGGACGCCGGGCGCAATGTGTGGACTTCGCATTCCAGTAGCCCCGCCTGGCATGTGGAGGGCGGCATTCCCAAGGTGACGCGGCTCGATCCCACCGGCGCGCC
>TARA_R110000823_G_scaffold125385_4_pt1 | contig 21157 bp, 19 predicted proteins | sample TARA_R110000823 | Tara Oceans TARA_R110000823 (sample SAMEA4397722) | marine metagenome | biome: Polar Biome; feature: [DCM] deep chlorophyll maximum layer (ENVO:01000326); material: water (ENVO:00002006), including particulate matter (ENVO:01000060) such as... | depth 20 m | reverse complement strand
CCCATCTGGCGGGCCACCGCCATGGAAGCGCTCGGGCGAGCGGGTGGCCGCGAAGCACTGCAAACCGCGACAACCCTGATCTACCATGATGATCCGCTGATCCGCGCGAGCACCGTGCGCGCTCTGGAGTTTCTGCCATTGCAGCAGCGCTTCCAGTTACTGATGCCTCTGGTAGACGACCCGGTAACCAGCGTACGCCTGGACGTGGCCGCATCCCTCGCCGCGGTACCGCTGGCGCAGATCCCCACAGACCAGGCGCCCAGACTGCAAGCATTGTTCGATGAATATCTTGCGGTTGCACGCCGGCATGCCGATATGCCGGAAGCACAGATGCAGGTGGGCATTTTTCTTGCCGCGCGCGGCGACGCGGCGGGAGCGGAAGCGGCCTATCGCGAAGCACTGTTCCTGAATAAGCAGATGATTCCCGCCTACATCAATCTGGCGGATTTACTGCGCAGCGAAGCGCGCGACGATGAGGCGCGCCAGCTACTGCTCAAGGCGCTCGAAGTGCTGCCCGACCACGGCCCGACACTGCACGTGCTGGGTTTGCTGGAAACGCGCAGCGGCAACTCCGAGGAGGCCCTGCGTTATCTCGGCGAGGCCGCTGCGCTGGAAAGCGGCGATACACGGCACCGCTTCGTGTATGCGATCGCCCTGCATGATCTGGGCGATCCGGCGCAGGCGATCAAGGAGCTGCAGGCACTGTTGCGCAGCGCGCCGCAAAATACCGATGTACTGCTGGCGCTGGCGAACTACAGTGCGGAGCTGGGTTTAAGTGAGCAGGCCGCGCGCTATGCACGCACGCTGGTGAAACTTTCGCCCGGCAACCAGGCATACCGCCAACTCTACGAACGCCTGTCTGCCAGCGGTGGTTGAACAGCTCCCCGCCAGTCGCGCGATTGGCCCGCCGGGGCGAACACCAGATGCAGGCTAACGGGAACAGCCCCGCTGATGCTTTTCAGACCGGCGATTTCCACAAGTGCCGCGACGCTGTCCAGATCTATATCGACGTGCACCGCGCCCTCGGCGCTGACAAAGCCCACCAGCGATCCGAAACCGTGCAACTCGCCGCGATAACCGTTCATAATGTAGATAAAGTTAACCGAGGAACGCTTATTCACCAGATCCCACTGGGAGCGCCAAACCCAGGACATTTTTTTGCAAAGTTTTCAGCACATCGCTCCACGCAAACCGAACCCAGACACATTGTAATCTAGATCCGCTGCGAGCTACCGGTATCCCAGCTATAGCGCACCCTACCGAACAACGCCGGCCCCACTCATTATTCAGATTCCGTTGCAGTAGCGCGCCGTGCTATGCTCGCTACACCGCAGCCTGCCCAGGCCAAGCAAATACTGCCACGAGACTATCGCAAGGCTTACGCATTGGATACCGACTACCGAGCCACTCTAGAACGCCTTCGTACACAGCCACCCAACGATTACATCGACAGCCAGTTCAACCGTTGTCCCGCCAACATCAGCCAGCATCTGGACCTCGCCCGGCACCCGGTCGGTAGCGTGATCGATTTTGGCTGTGGTCAAGGCATCAAGGCACTATCGATGGCATTGCGCTACCCGCAGCTGGCCGTGGTCGGCATCGATATCACGCGGGCGTTTGATAGACTCGAGGACTTCTCGCGGCGAGTGCTAGGCATTGAGCAATTGCCCCCGAACCTCGGCTTCCAACAGATTCAGCCGGGCCAGTCACTGGCCAGCGTCACCCGGGCCGACTTTATCTACAGCTGGTCCGTACTGGAACACGTGGCTCCGACGCTGTTGGCCGACATCATCGCAGATTTCTATGAGTCACTGAATCCGCGAGGCCTGGTGTTCACACAAATCGCGCCGCTGTACTTCTCCCCCTTCGGTTCACACCTGCGGGAATTCGCCGACCAGCCCTGGGCGCACCTGACCCTCCCGCTGGAAGATTTGAGGCTGCAGGTGCATGCCGATGACAGGCCCGACCTGTCGGAAGAGGAAAGGAACAGGCGCCGCTGGATGTACACCCGGTTTGAAGCGCTCAACAAAATCACCGCCGCCGAGATCAACGAGTATTTTGCCCGTGCCGGCTTCAAGTGCCAAAACAAAATCCTCAAGCGCGTATCTCTGCGCCCATCCAAAGCGTTGCTCAATACCTACAACCGGGAAGCGCTGCTCACTAACGAGCTTTTTCTGCTATCCGAGAAGAAGTAGCTACACGCTGCAGAACCCGATGTACGGCCGGCCAACGTACCGGGGTTGGCACAGCTCAGAGAGACTTTAGACAAAGCGCACTGTAGTCCGGTCAGCCTGCGGGCGCGCTAAACCGCCACCTCGGCGAGATCGCCTTTCTTCTCCAGCCAGGCCTTGCGATCGGGGGCGCGTTTCTTGGCCAGCAACATATCGAGCATGTTGTTGGTGCCGTCGCCCGCATCCAGCTTCAGACGCACCAGCCGCCTGGTATCCGGATCCATGGTCGTCTCGCGCAGCTGTATCGGGTTCATTTCGCCAAGGCCCTTGAAGCGCTGCACGTTGACCTTGCCCTTCATCTTTTCCGCCGCGATACGATCCAGTACGCCCTGCTTCTCGCCCTCATCCAGCGCGTAGAACACTTCCTTACCCACATCGATGCGGTACAGCGGCGGCATGGCGACGTATACGTGCCCCGCGGCCACCAGCGGACGGAAATGGCGCACAAACAGGGCGCAGATCAGCGTGGCGATATGCAGGCCGTCGGAATCCGCATCGGCGAGAATGCAGATTTTGTGATAGCGCAGGCCCGAGAGATCGTCGCTCGCCGGGTCGATACCCATCGCCACCGAGATGTTGTGCACCTCCTGGGAGGCGAGAATTTCCTGAGAATCCACCTCCCAGGTATTTAGGATTTTGCCGCGCAGGGGCAGGATGGCCTGGTACTCGCGGCTGCGCGCCTGTTTGGCGGAGCCGCCGGCGGAATCGCCCTCCACCAGAAACAATTCACCGCGGGCGGGGTCTTCGCCAGAGCAGTCAGCCAGCTTGCCGGGCAGCGCCGGCCCCGCCGTGACTTTTTTGCGCGTGACCTTTTTCGCCAGCCGCATGCGGCTCTGGGCATTATTGATGCACAGCTCCGCAAGTTTTTCGGCCTCACCCGTGTGCTGGTTCAGCCAGAGGCTGAAAGCGTCCTTGGCCACGCCTGAAACAAATGCCGCCGCTTCGCGCGATGACAGCCGCTCCTTGGTCTGGCCGGAAAATTGCGGATCGGAGAGCTTCGAAGACAACACATAGCAGCAGCGATCCCAGATATCCTCCGCCGTGAGCTTCACCCCACGCGGCAGCAGGTTGCGCAGCTCGCAAAAGTCGCGCATCGCCTCGAGCAGGCCGCTGCGCATGCCGTTTACATGCGTCCCGCCCTGCGTGGTGGGTATCAGGTTGACATAGGATTCCGCCACCACCTCGCCGCCTTCAGGCAACCACTGCAGGGCCCAGTCCACGCCTTCATGATTTCCGCTGAAGCTGCCGACGAAGGGCTGCTCGGGAATAACCGGATAATCGATGGTGGCATCGGCCAGATAATCTGCCAGGCCGTCCTGGTAGAACCACTCGGCGGACTCGTCTTTTTTCTTCTCATCGGTGTACTTCACGCGCAGGCCCGGACACAGCACCGCCTTGGCGCGCAGCAGGTGCTTGAGCCGCACCACGGAGAAATTGACCGAATCGAAATAGCGCGGATCGGGGAGGAAAGTCAGTGAGGTGCCCGAGTTGCGCTTGCCGCAGGTGTCTATCACCTCGAGATCCGAAGCCTTTTCGCCGCCCTTGAAGGTCATGCGATAGACCTGGCCATCACGCCGGATGACAATCTCCAGCAGGCTGGAGAGCGCATTCACCACCGACACGCCCACGCCGTGCAGGCCGCCGCTGAACTGGTAGTTCTTGTCGGAGAATTTGCCGCCGGCGTGCAACGTGCCGAGAATCACTTCGACGCCGGGTTTGCCCTGCTCCGGATGGATGTCCACCGGCATGCCGCGGCCGTCATCCACCACGGTCACCGAGCCGTTGCTGTGCAGTGTTACCTCAATCTGGCTGGCGTGTCCGGCGAGCGCCTCGTCGACGCTGTTGTCGATCACTTCCTGAGCGAGGTGGTTGGGCCGGCTGGTGTCGGTGTACATGCCCGGGCGCTTGCGCACAGGCTCCAGCCCCGTGAGGACTTCGATGTCTTCGGCGGTATATTTGCTCATGCTTACCTGGTTTTTTCAGTGCCCCGGAGGCGCATTGTACATCGCGGCCGGCGGTTGGCGAGCTATTCGTAACCGCTCGATGCCAGATTGACGTTGAACTTCACGTTGCGCACGCGCGACACACCGGTATCGATGCGACCGTCCGCGTGCAGTTCGAGCCAGCGGTAGCCGGGAGGCTGGTCATCGGCTTTGAAAGCTTCGCTGCCCGGCGCAAACTGCACGCAGGTGGAGGGCGAAGCCAGCAGCCGCAGACCCTGGTAGGTGGTGTCCACTTCCTGGTGAATATGCCCCCAGAGCACGCCACGCACGCCCGAATAGTTTTTCAGCACCGCGAAAAACGCGTCTGCATCGGCCACCTTCTGCTCGTCGAGCCAGGCGCTGCCGATCGGCACCGGCTGGTGATGCAGACACACCAGCGTATACAGCCCGTCAAGCGCGGCGCTTGCCAGTGCCTGATCGAGGCGTGCAAGTTCGCCAGAGCCAAGCCTGCCACCGACCTCACCGGGAACCTGCGAATCGAGCATGAGCATCTGCCAGACCCCCGCTCGAATCTCGTGACTCATACGCGCCGGATCGCCGACGGCCCCTGCCATTACCGGGCGGGCATCGTGATTGCCGGGCAGCCAGAAACCCGGGCAGGGAATCTGTGCAAAATATTCCCGAAGTCGCAGATAGGCAGCTTCGGCACCATTATTGGCGAGATCGCCAGTACCCAGCACCAGGTCGGGCACGGCTCTCTCGCGCAGCAGTTGCTGAATAACGCACTGCAATGAGTGATCGGTATCCATGCCCAGCAGGCAGCCACCGCGCTCATGACACAGGTGTGTGTCAGTCAGTTGCACCACGTGCACGACATCGCCCGGTACCGGGACGTGCTGAATGATGTGTTCGATTGAATGCATACTCGGCTGAACCCGGCACGCGGCGCTCAGGCGTCCGCGACAGGCGTTGTCACGTCCACGGGTGTGCGGCCATTGTGCAGACAGTGCTCCAGCCAGTCGGCGAGAAAACGGTTCTGCTGGAATTTTTCATCCTGCTGATACATTTTCGTATTCGGATAAGTGTAGCGTGCGGCAACCCTGCGATGCGACTGAAACATACCCACCTCCAGCATCCTTGCATCGTGGTATGCGCGTACCTCAATGCGCAGGCGTCCCAGCCAGCGCGACGAGGCATGCGCCTGATGCAGATGAAAGATCGTCGTATAGCGGCAACGCTCGACAACCTCCAGGCACACCTGGGCGCTGCCTACGAAGAGCTCCCGCCGATTGCGCGTTTCGTAGTCTGGAAACAGACGCAGCAGGCGTGCGTAGTTGGCATCACACATCGCATGCAAGGTTTTCAGATCCAGCTTGAACGATTTTCTCCTGGGTAACTGCACTGCCATTCCCGCGATAATTTTTTGTTACGTGGTTGTCATTCCGCGACCAGATTAGATGTTGGAGCCGCGTGAATCGAGCTCTAAGATGGCACAATCACAAACTAACTTCACCCTTTACATGGCAGTTTAATCACATGCACAGGTGTTCATAGGCTGCTAAACTGCGCGCTCCGGAACGCCATGAGATCTCTGGGGATTATTGCATGAAAAGCTCGCTTGTCGCGCTCACGACGCTGGCACTTTCTCTCACTTCCTACGCTTTACACGCCGATTCGCTGCGCGATATCTACGAGCTGGCGCTGGAGAACGATGCCCAGCTCAAGGCCGAACAGGCGGTGTACCTCGCGCGGCGCGAAACAGAAGTGCTCAGCCGCTCGCAGTTACTGCCACAGGTTACCGGCAGCTATTCCTTCCAGAACAGCGATACGGACACCACGGGCCCGAGGCCAAATTTCGACACGGGCGAATTTGTTCTTATCGACACCTTTGAAAACCGCGACGCAGATACCGAGGGTTATCGTGTTTCTCTCTCCCAGGCGTTGTTCGACCTGCCCGCCTGGTTCAGCTTTCAATCGGGCAGGGAAGTGACCCGGGAAGCGGAAGCAACCTTCGCCGCCAACCAGCAGAACCTTATCGTGCGCGTCGTTGAGGCCTACCTGGGCGTGTTGCGCGCGCAGGATAATCTGGAGGCCTCCGAGGCTACCGAACGGGCCTTTGCACGCCAGCTTGAACAGACTCAGCAACGCTTTGAGGTAGGTCTTATCGCCATTACCGACGTTTATGAGGCCCAGGCGGCGCACGATCTCGCAGAGGTGAACCGCATCGTCGACGAGAACAATGTCTCCGTAGCCCTGGAGCGGCTCTCCATACTGACCGGCCAGCAACACGACAACCTCTTTGTACTTGGTGAAGACTTTAAAATCACCCCTCCGGAGCCGCTCGACCGCGCCGCCTGGGTGGACTTCTCCCTCGAAAACAACTTTCAGTTGCAGGCTGCCCGCCACCGCGAGGAAGCCGCGCGTCAGACCGCCAAAGCCAACAAACTCGAGCACGCACCCACGATTACCGGCGGCTATGAGTACTCAGACTTTGAAACCAGCGGGGAACTGACAGTGAGGCCGCCTACCGGCTTCGATGTACCGCCGGACACAGACCGTGAAGAAGAGATGTGGCAGATTACGCTCAGCATGCCGCTGTTTACCGGCGGCGCCATCAGCGCCGAGCGACGCAGGGCAGCCCAGGAGTTCAATGCAGCCCGCGAGGAACGCATCAACCTGACCCGCAACACCGTCACCAACACGCGTTCGCTGCATATGACCGTGGTGAGCGACGTATCGCGGGTGGCGGCGCGCAAGCAAAGCATCGTGTCTTCGCGCAGCGCACTGGATGCCACCCAGGCGGGCTACGAGGTGGGCACCCGCAACGTGGTGGATGTGCTGAATGCGCAAAACACGCTGTTCAGCGCCCTGCGTGACTACGCCAACACCCGCTATGACTACATTCTCAACCTGATGCGTTTGAAGGAACAATCCGGCCTGCTGAGCCCGGAAGATGTCTACACTCTCAATTCGCTGCTGGTGGCACCGCCGCCGCCCACCGCTACCGGCACACCCTGAGCCACTGGTGCGGCGCTGATTGCCCGGCGCCTCAGGCCTCTTCGCGCAGTACTTCACGCACAATCGTACACACGGCCTCGCCGGCGCCGCGCTGCGCGGCCAGCACACGTTGCCCGGCCTGAGCCATGACAGCTCTGCGCGCCGGTTCCTGCAGGAGCTGCACAACGGCCGCGCCCAGCTGCACTGAGCTGTTCACCGTGATCAGCGCACCCGCCTGCGCGAGTTGCGTATTTACCTCGGTGAAATTCCGCGTGTGCGGGCCACAGATAACCGGCACGCCCCAGGCCACCGCTTCGAGCGGATTCTGGCCGCCGTGCTCAACCAGACTGCCGCCGATGAAAGCGACCGTCGCGAGGCCGCTCAGCAGTCGCAATTCACCCAGTGTGTCCACCAACAGCAGGTGGTCATGCGCCCCCAGAGGGCGCGATTCGCTGCGCCGGCAAACCCCCAGGCCCAGTGCGGCGCAGCGCGAGCGCACATCGGAGCAGCGCCGCAGGTGGCGCGGCGCAAACAGCAAAATGGCGTGGGGCAGCGTCCGGCGCACAAGGCGATAGGCCTCCAGCACGGGCTCTTCCTCGCCCGGATGGGTACTCGCCGCCAACACCACGGGCCGGTCACCCAGATTCAGGGCCGCTCGCAGGCTGTCCCTCTCGGCCCGCAGCGCATCGTCCACGAAAGTATCAAACTTCAACGAACCGCTAATCACCAGCGCAGAGGGCGGCAGCCCCAGAGCCAGGAACCGCTCGCCATCGACCCGCGACTGGCAGGCTACCCGGTCGAGTTTTGTCAGCATGCTGCCGGTCAGCGTCGCAACCCGGCCGTAGCGCCGTGCAGAGCGCGCGGAAAGCCTTGCGTTAGCAAGTATCAGCTTACAGCCGGAGGCTTTGGAGTAGTGAAGCAGGTTTGGCCACAGCTCCGTTTCAACAAGAATCAGCAAGGCTGGTTGAAGGCGCCGCAGGAAGCGCTGTACCGCCCCGGGCAAATCGAAAGGCAGATAGGCGTGAGCCACCTTCGAGCCAAATATCTCGCGCACGCGCGCTGATCCGGCGGGCGTGGTCGTAGTAATCATTACGCGTCGCCGCGGGTATTCGCCCAGCAATTGCCAGACCACGGGAGTGACCGCGTGCACCTCACCCACCGATACCGCATGTATCCAGATGACACCTTGCGTGCTGGCCGGTTGCGCCGGTATAAAGCCGAACCGCTCACCCAACCTGTAGCGATAGGCGGGCTCACGCACACTGCGCAGCGCCAGGCGTAAGAGCACCACAGGCAAGAGAATATACAGCAATGCGCTGTACCATTGACGCATGGCGAACTCCACGGCGGGGTGCGGCCAGCATATCGGCAGTGGCTGCTGCCTGCCAGCGGGCGCATACACATTGCCCCGCTCTGGACGCGCCTATTACACTGCGAGCATGCACACAGCGAGTCTCTGACAATCCACCCATGAGCGCCCCAGGACTGCACATAGATATCGCTATCATCGGCGGCGGCGTGGCGGGCCTCTGGCTGTTGAACCGGCTGCGCAATCGGGGTTATAGCGTTGTGCTGCTTGAAGCGACGGCACTCGGCGGCGGCCAGTCCATGCACTCGCAGGGCATCATACACGGCGGCGTCAAATATGGCCTCGATGGCAGCGGTGGCCTGGCCACCGCCGCCCTCGCCGCAATGCCAGGCGCATGGCGGGAGTGCCTGGCGGGCACTGGCGAGGTCGATCTGCGCCATTGCAAGGTGATGAGCGAGCACATGTTGCTCTGCCCCGGCACGCATCTTCCGGCCCGCATGGCCGGCGCGTTTGCCGCGAACATGCTGGCGTCGCTGGTGTCGCGCCTCGACCCGGGCGACTACCCCGAGTTGCTGGGCTCACCCGATTTCCGCGGCCCGGTCTACCGCCTGCACGAACCGGTGCTGGACCTGCCGTCTCTCATTGCCGCGCTCGCCCGCCCGCACGCGGATGCCATCCGGCTGGTCGACTGGCGACAGGCGCGCCTGTGCGCAAGCGAGGGCCGCGCGCATATCGAGTTCGCCGGCTGCACCCTGAAGCCGCAACTGCTGCTGCTGACGGCCGGTACCGGCAACGCGCAACTCATGCAGGTTCTCGGCGCCCGGAGGCCCGCCATGCAACGCAAACCACTGCAACAGGTACTGCTTCGACAGGCGCGGCTCACACCCCTTTTCGCACATTTTCTGAACACAGGATCAACACCCCGCCTCAGCATTAGCAGTCATCGCAGGCACGATGGCGAGCTGGTGTGGTACCTCGGCGGTGAACTGGCTACCACCGGTGCCGCAAGCTCAACCAGTGCACTGATCGCCCAGGCGCGGCGCGAATTGCACGAAGTACTGCCGTGGCTCGACCTCGGCGGTGCCGAGTGGGCCACTTTGCATGTCGATCGCGCCGAGGCGGAACCGCGCAGGCTGGGCCGACCGGGGGGCGCATACCTCGGCGCTGTAGAGGGCGTTAGCAACGCGCTGGTGGCCTGGCCGATCAAGCTGGCCCTGTGTCCGGAGCTCGGACAGCGGGTGGAAAAAAGCCTGGTAGAGCGTGCGGTGCTGCCGCGCCATACGCAGGATCTGTCGCCGTTGCCGCACATGGGCTCGCCGCCCATGGCGACACCCTGCTGGGATGATCAGCGTACATGGGCTGGATGAGATCGCTGGGTAGCACTGGCCTGAAGGTCAGTGCGCTGGGGTTGGGCACCGTGAAACTCGGCAGGAACCGGGCGCTGCGCTACCCGCAAAGCTTCGAACTGCCCGACGATGGCAGCGCCAGGGCCCTGCTCGAATGCGCTCGCGAGCAGGGCATCAACCTGCTCGACACCGCGCCCGCCTACGGGCGCAGCGAAACGCGACTGGGCAAACTGCTGAAGGGGCAGCGGCAACACTGGCTTATATGCAGCAAAGTCGGTGAGACCTTCGATGAACGGGGGTCGCGCTTTGACTTCTCGCCAGAGCACACGCGTGCCTCGGTACACTCAAGCCTGAAGCGCCTGGCCACCGATGTCATCGATATCGTCCTGGTGCACTCCGACGGCAACGACCTCGATATCATCGAGCGGCACGGCACGCTGGAGGCGCTGGCAGGGCTCAAGCGAGAGGGCCTGCTGCGGGCCTACGGTATCTCGACCAAAACGCTCGAGGGCGGGCTGCGCGCCGCGGCCTGTTGCGATGTTGTAATGCTCACGCTGAACCTCGAGACGCGCGCCGAAGCGGCAGTTGCCGACGCCTGCGACCGGCTGGGCACCGGCGTGCTGGTAAAGAAACCCCTGGCGAGCGGTCACCTGCCAGCGGGTGGAGAGCAGCGCTTCGTGCGTGACAGCATGCGGCTGGTACTCGGTCAGCGCGGCGTCAGCGCAGCCGTGACCGGCACTCTGTCGCCGCAACACCTGCGAAGCAATGTTCAGGCGGCAAGGGAGTTTGCCGATTAGTCAGTCTTCACTCTTGTCTTGAATTCTGTCGAGCATAGCGCTCGTTGACGCATCCCCGACGCGCTCGGCAATACGCACTTCGCCGCCGTAGGCCTCCACGATCCGCCAGCCCACAATATCTTCCTTGCGCGTGTAATCGCCGCCCTTGACCAGCACCTCGGGCCTGAGTGCCCGCAACAGCGCTTCGGGGGTGTCTTCATCGAAGGGCAGCACCCAGTCCACGGCTGCCAGGCCGGCCAGCACCGCCATGCGCCTGTCCAGCGGGTTGAGAGGACGACCGGGACCCTTCAGTCGCCGCAACGAAGCGTCGCTGTTGACCGCAACCACCAGGCAGTCACCCATGTTGCGCGCCTGCTCGAGATAGCTGACATGGCCCGCGTGCAGCAGATCGAAACAACCGTTGCTAAAAACCACGCGCGCGCCCTTCGCGCGCACCTCGGCAAGGGCCACCTGCAATTGCTCGAGCGACACCACCCCGCGCTCCGGATGCGGCGCGGCCCCGAGCGCCTGACGCAGCTCCGGCGCGCTGATGGATACCGCACCCAGTCTTCCAACTACCAGCCCCGCGGCAATATTCGCCAGCATCACGGCGTCGCGCATAGCCCCGCCCGCCGCCAGTGCCGCCGCCAATACCCCGATGACCGTGTCGCCCGCGCCGGTCACGTCGAACACCTCCCGCTCCCGCGCTGGCAGGTGCATTGCGTCGCCGTCTGCCAGCACCAGCGTCATACCGCGCTCCGCGCGTGTCACCAGCAAGGCGTCCAGCTCGAGATCGGAGATCAGGCCGCGCGCCCGCTTGATCAGTTCAGCTTCCGTGTCGCAGTGACCCACAACGGCTTCAAACTCCCGCAGATTGGGCGTTAGCAGGGTCGCTCCGCGATAGCGCATGAAATCCGGGCCCTTTGGGTCGACCAGCACGGGTATCCCCAGCGACCGGGCCGCGCCAATGAGCGGCTGCGGATTGTGCAGCACGCCTTTGGCGTAATCCGAGAGCACCAGCGCCGTGCAGTCTGCCAGCTGATCGACCGGAGTGGCGCCGGGCTGGAGGCCGGTGTCCGGCGCGTGGGGATGTTCGAAGTCGAGCCGCAAAAGCTGTTGGTTGCGGGCGATCACGCGCAGTTTAACGGTGGTGGTGTAGCCCGACAGGCGCTCGATAAAACACTGTATGCCCGCCGCCTGCAGCATCGACTCTAGAGTCTCCGCATCGCTATCGTCACCGGCGGCCCCCGCGAGGCGCACTTTCGCACCCAGCGCCGCGATCGTGAGCGCGACGTTGCCGGCCCCGCCCGGGCGGTCGCGAATTCCCTCAACTTTCACTACGGGCACTGGCGCCTCTGGCGAAATTCGCGAGACCCCGCCTTCACAGTAGCGGTCGAGCATGATATCCCCGACCACCAGCACACGGGCCTGGTCGAAGCGCGGCAGTAGCGGTTGCATGGCGTTCCTGAAAGATCAGCCCCGCCCACGGGGCCCGCGGGCGGTGTATAGCATAGCATGGGTGATGCGCCGCGAACCCGGGTAACGCCTTGTCAGCCCCCGCCAAAACCGCTAAGTTGCCCTGCCGTTCGCGACTCACCGATTACCGCTATTGGAGCTTCCCGCACATGCTTCCAGACCTGCCGGCAGGCCTTGATCAGATCAAGGGATTTCTCGCGCAAGATGAAGCCGAGGCGCTGTATGCACAGGCGCTGACAGCCTGCGCACTGGGACCCGTGCTGGAAATTGGCAGTTATTGCGGGAAATCGACGATCTATCTCGGTCTGGCCTGTCGCGAAACAGGCAGCACAGTGTTTGCGCTGGATCACCACCGCGGTTCGGAGGAGCACCAGCAGGGCGAATTTTTCCACGATCCCGAGCTGTTCGATGCCGCGCAGGGCCAGCTGGACACTTTCAGGGAATTTCGCCGCAACATTGCCGGGGCCGGGCTGAACAATGTAGTGGTGCCGGTGGTGGCCAGCTCGGAGACCGCATCACGCCACTGGCAGACGCCGCTGGGCATGTTGTTTATCGACGGCGGGCACAGCCTTGAAGCGGCACTCACCGACTACCGTTGCTGGGAGCCCCATCTGTTGCGCGGCGGTGTACTGGCGATTCACGACGTGTTCGAGGATGCCCACGCCGGTGGACAGGCGCCCTACGCCATTTATCGCATGGCGCGGGCATCGGGACTGTTCGGGGAGATAGGCCGCGTTAACAGCCTGGCGTTACTGCAACGTCTCTGAGGGGCGCTGTTAATCGACCCTGGCGCGCAGCGCGCGATCGTCCGCCGCATCAGCGCCGAGCAGGCGCACACTGCAAAACAGTTTTGCCGCGCGGGTGTGTTCGGTCAAGGCATCGGCCGCCAACAGAATTGCACCCGCCGTCCAGGTGGGCTTCTCGTCGGGCCACAGCAGGTCTTCCACCATCTGGTAACCCGTCCAGTAAGCGCCATCGCTGGAGCGCCACTGTTGCAACCAGCTATAAACCTCCACCGCGCGGGCATGGTCGCCGGCGGCGAGCAAAGCCATCACCAGCTCACAGGATTCGGCCACGGTCACCCAGGGCTCATCGCTGACACAGCGACAGCCGAGGCCGCGCTCCACGAACTCGCTCCAGCGCGAAGCAATGCGGGCCCGCGCCTCCGCTCCGGTGAACACGCCGGTGAGCACCGGGTAGAACCAATCCATCGAGTAGCGGGATTTGCTTTCCCAGGTGCGATCAAAACGCTCGGGCTTGCTGCGCAGGGCGGTGCCGAGCCGCTTGCGCGCCTGCAGCCACCCGGGCCTGGATTCGCCCAGCGCGTAGGCGATGTTGTGCGCGCACTCCAGGCTCTTGTAGATCGAACTGCAACCGGTGACGAGGGCATCACGCTTGGGCTTGCCCTCACCGTCAACCGCCCAGTGAATCTCGCCGTGCTCGGTTTGCAGCGCCAGTACAAAGCCAATGGCAGCGTCCACCGTGGGCCACATGGCGCGCAGAAATTCCCTGTCTTCGGAAATCAGGTAGTGGTGCCACACCCCTGTCGCAACATAGGCCACGAAGTTGGTCTCGCGCCTGTTCCGGTTATCAACTTCCTCGCCCCGGTAAGAGGCCCACCAGCTACCGTCTTTCAACTGCAGATCAGCGAGCCAGCGGTAAGCCCGGTGCGCGGCGTCGGTTTCGCCCGCGATAGATAGCCCCATCGCCGATTCCACATGATCCCAGGGATCGGTGTAGCCGCCATCAAACCATGGGATCTCGCCACTTTCACGCTGGCAGTCCAGTACGAAACGTACCGTGGGACGCAGGAATTCCTCGGGGTAAAGCCCCCGGCTTAAGTAGAGCCCGCTCATAATGCCGATTCCTTGCGGAAATACATCACGACACTCTTGCCCATAATCGGGTTCATGCTTTTCTCCAGTGTCCGGGTAAGCGCCGGATTCTCCAACAGGTCCCACACCAGCAGGCGGTGATACTGCCTGACCAGCCAGTTGCTATCCTGGCTTTTCCAGAACAGGCATTTCAGCCACCAGAAGGGTGCATGCAGCGCATGCGCCCAGTGGCGATAATAGTGTTCAAAGCCCAGGTGCTCGATTTCATTGCGCAGCGCCCTGCCATTGAAAATGCGCAAGTGGCCGCCTGGCACTTTGTAGTAGGCATCAGACAGCCACCAGCAGATTCTCTCCGGCCAGCGGCGCGGCACGCTGGCGCAAAACAGCCCGCCCGGCTTCAGCACGCGCTCTATCTCCCGCAACGCACCGGCGTAGTCGGGTATGTGCTCGAGCACTTCACTGCAGATCACCTTGTCGAAGGTATCGTCTGCAAACGGCAGGTGCAGCGCATTCGCCGATGCCAGGCCGAAGCCCTTGGCGGCGTTTTCCGGTTCCGCGAACTCTTTGAACTTTTCGCGCGTGGTCTGCAGATCGTGCAGCGAAAGATCGACCCCCACTGCGTGCACATCGGCATGATAGTAAGCGGAGATGACATGGCGGCCCTCGCCGCAACCGAGATCCAGCAGCACATCTCCCGGCTGCAGCGGGAAATGCTCGAAATCAACCGTCTGCATCGGCCAGTACCTGACGATAATAGGCGGTCATCTGGGTGGCGCAGACCTGCCAGGAAAAATGTTTCTGAATGCGCAGCTTGGCACGCTCACCGAGATCGCGGCGCCTCTGTGGGTCGCGCAGCAGGCCATCTATCGCAACAACCATCGCATCGACATCTTTAGCGGGAACCAGTATGCCCGCATCGCCGACTACTTCCGGCAATGCGCCACCATCCGAGGACACGACAGGCACACCACAGGCCATGGCCTCACCCGCTGGCAGGCCAAAACCTTCATACACGGACGGGCAGATGGCGATGGTCGCCTCTGCGTAGTAACGCACCATCTCTTCGGTACTGATACCGTTGACAAAGCGCACGCGTGTGGCAATACCCAGCTCGCGCACGAGCTTCTCGGTGGCGCCACCGGGGTTGGGCTTGCTGACCAGCAGCAGTTCGAGATCGGGATGACTTTCAAGCAGTCGCGCGTAGGCCCGCAGCAGATAGCTCAGTCCCTTCAGCGGCGCATCCGCCGAACAGGTTGCCATCAGCCGGTTGCTGCGGCGCTGAATATCCGGCATCGGCCGGAACTCCTCGGTGCAGATGCCATTGTGCACGAGGCTGATGCTCGACGGCTGCAGGCCGAAATCACGCGCGATGTCCGAGCGCGAACAATCCGAGACGGTGACAATATTGTGCAGGCGCTTGACCACCTTCATCTGCATATTGAGAAAGGAATGCCAGCGACGGATCAGCAGGCGCTCTCTCCAGCCACTGGCAGCGCCGAGCGCAATGCGCAAATCACTGGTGATCGGGTGGTGAATGGTGGTCACCAGCGGCAGGCCCATATCCTGAATTTGCAACATGCCCCAGCTCAGGCTCTGGTTATCATGAATCAGGTCGTAGTTGTGGCCGTGTTCGCGCAGGTACTTCACCGCACGACGGCCAAAGGCGTAGGGCTCGGCAAAACCGCCGGTAAGCTTGCTCAGCCACTCGACGATATTACTGTAGGACTTCAGGTGATGCAGCCGCAGAGACAACAGGCCATGCTGGAACAGGTCGAGACTGGGAAGTTCAATCAGGCGGACTCGCGGATCGAGATGCGGGTAGGGAGGGCCGGAAATAACATCCACCGAGTGCCCCGCATCCACCAGCGCCTTGCTCAGAAACCGCAGATAAACCCCCTGGCCACCGCCGAAGGGCTGGCTGCGGTATCCGAGCAGCGCGATCCTGAGAGGGCGCTTCGTCGCGTCTTCGGGAGCGACTGGAGGAGAGACCGCAGTAGCGCCTGCCGGGACGCGTGAGGCCGCGACGGCGCGCGGCTGCAAGTCTGCCTGCACTGTGCCAAGATGCCTGATAGCGGCGTCCTCTCGTAAATTCAGGGCGGATGAACACACCGGGCCGGGTTATCCGTGCGCGGAGCCAACGAAGCTACCACTGCGAGCAATCGAAAAAACCCGCAGCAAAAGGGGCTAGATTTTAATCAGCCGGTGGTCAAAAATCCACCCCGCTGGAGCGTGGCTTGAACGGGCTCGCGGTCGCCAGCGGCACGGTTATCTCGCTATAATCGGTCGCCCCTACTACCAGGAAAGATAAAAATGCCAATAAAACCCTACAAGGGACTCATTCTCGCGGGCGGCTCGGGCACACGATTGCATCCCTTGACGAGCACGGTCAGCAAACAGCTCATGCCGGTCTACGACAAACCGATGATCTACTATCCACTGGCAACGCTGATGCTCGCAGGCATTCGCGACATTCTGGTGATCACCACGCCGCGCGACCAGGCCGCATTCAGCGAACTGTTGGGCGACGGGTCGAACTGGGGAATCAACATCCAGTATACAGTGCAGGCCAGCCCCGACGGTCTCGCACAGGCTTTTATTCTTGGCGAGGAGTTCATCGGCAATTCTCCATCCAGCCTGGTGTTGGGCGACAATATTTTCTACGGTGGCGGGTTTACCCAGCGGCTGGCCAGCGCTGCGAGCCGTGACAGCGGCGCTTCGGTGTTCGCCTATTACGTGCAGGATCCGGAACGCTACGGTGTTGTCAGTTTCGACAAGCACGGCGTCGCCGAGGACATCGAGGAGAAGCCTTCGCGCCCGAAGTCACACTATGCAGTCACCGGGCTGTATTTTTACGACAATGACGTGGTGGATATCGCCAAAAATGTAAAACCCTCTCACCGCGGCGAGCTGGAGATAACCGACGTCAACAAGGCCTACCTGGAACGCGGCGACCTGAAAGTCGAAGTCATGAGCCGCGGCACGGCATGGCTGGATACCGGCACCCACAACTCCCTTCTGGACGCCGCCAATTTTATTCGCGTGGTGGAGGAACGTCAGGGATTGAAGATTGCCTGCCCCGAGGAAGTGGCCTACCGCATGGGCTATATTGACGCCGGGGAGTTGCTGGCGCTCGCGCAGCCGCTGGAAAAAAGCGGCTACGGTGTCTACCTGAAAAATCTGCTCAATGATGAAGGCATGGTATTCGCATGAACGTCGTCGACACGCCTCTGCAGGACGTATTTGTCATCGAACCCAACGTGTTTGGCGATGAGCGCGGGTTCTTTCTCGAGAGCTGGAACGCCGCTACCTTTGCCGATGCGGGTTTCGATATGCACTTCGTGCAGGACAACCACAGTCGCTCCGCACGCGGCATACTGCGCGGCATGCACTGCCAGATGGAGCATACCCAGGGCAAGCTGGTGCGCGTGACCGCCGGGGAAGTGTTCGACGCGGCGGTAGATCTGCGGGCGAGCTCACCCAGCTTCGGCAAGTGGTTTGGCGTTCTGTTGAGCGCAAGCAATCACCGCATGCTCTGGGTGCCGCCGGGCTTCGCGCACGGCTTCTACGTCACCAGCGAATACGCCGATTTCCAGTACAAGTGCACGGATATCTACCACCCGCAGAGCGAAATAAGCCTGGCCTGGGATGATCCGAGCGTGGGCATCGAGTGGCCTCTGCCCGACGGGGAACTACCGCGATTGTCAGCCAAGGACAGCGCTGGACTGAGCTGGGCAGAGACACCCAAGTTTCCCTGACAGCGGCTGAACAGCCGCTACATTATTTTGGCAGCAGCGGACGCCACCACGCTTCGTTAGCGAGATACCAGTCCAGTGAGCGTTGCAGGCCGGTTTCAAAAGTCTCCTGCGGTGCGTAGCCCAGCTCCCGCGTAATTTTGCTGGCGTCGATGGCATAGCGCCAGTCGTGCCCGGCCCGGTCTTCTACAAACGTGATGAGGTCGCGAGCACTGCCACCGCCGGCGCCGGGCGCATCGGGGAAATGCCCGGCGAGCGTCTCATCGCGACGGAAGCGTTCGTCCATCTGGTCACACAACAGGTGCACAATATCGAGATTGTTCCACTCGTTATTGCCACCGATGTTGTAGGTCTCCCCCACTACGCCGCGCTCCAGCACCAACTCAATTCCACGGCAGTGGTCTTCCACATACAGCCAGTCGCGAATATTGCTGCCGTCGCCGTACACCGGCAGTGGGCGCCCGCGCAGGATATTGGTCAGGCAAAGGGGAATCAGTTTTTCCGGATAATGGTAGGGGCCGTAATTATTGGAACAGTTGCTGGTGGATACCTGCAGGCCGTAGGTGTGGTGATAGGCACGCACCAGATGATCCGAGGCCGCCTTGCTGGCCGAATAAGGTGAATTCGGCTCGTATTTCTGCTCTTCGTGGAAGCCCGGCGCTTCCTTGCTGAGAGAACCGTAGACCTCATCGGTAGACACATGATGAAAGCGGTGCGGCTTGTCGCCTCCACTGCCCAGCCAGTACTCCCGGGCCGCTTTGAGCAGTGAATGCGTACCCATTACATTGGTTTCAATGAATGCGTCGGGGCCGGTGATGGAACGATCGACGTGACTCTCGGCGGCAAAGTGGACCAGCGTGTCGACCGCATGTTCGCGCAGCGTTTCCAGCACCGTCGCATAATCGCAGATATCCGCATGCACGAAACTGAAATTGCTGTTGTCCATCAGCCCTGCCAGGTTCGCACGATTCCCGGCATAGGTGAGCGCGTCGTAGGCGACAACCCGGTCATCGGGATGATGCCGCATCCAGTAGTGCACAAAATTTGCGCCGATAAAGCCCGCCGCGCCAGTGACCAACAGGTTTCTAGACATCTTCCAGCTCCTTCAAATCTGACAACATAGCACGCAGCTGCCGGCGCCAGTGCGTGCCTTCCAGTTCGAGCGCGCTCCAGCTCGCAGACTTGTCCAGCACACTGTAGGAAGGCCGACGGGCCGGCGTGGGATATTCGGCGGTGGGTATGGGCCGCACACTGACAGCCTTGTGCAGCAAACCACCGGCAAGGCCCTCCTCACAGATGGCAACCGCAAAATCATACCAGCTACACACACCCGCATCGCTCCAGTGATAAACCCCGGACAGGCCCGGCCGCGCCGTGGCGGCCCACAGCGCGGCGGCGAGACCATTCGCCCAGGTGGGCGTGCCCACCTGGTCAGCCACCACCGACAGCGCATCCCGCTCTCCCATCAGGCGCAGCATCGTCTTCACGAAATTGTTGCCGAACGCGGAATACACCCACCCTGTGCGCATAATCAGGGCGCCGGGCAAGGCCGCCATCACTGCCTGCTCCCCCGCAAGCTTGCTGCGCCCGTACTCGCCGAGCGGCGCGGGCTCAACATCGGGCGTGTAGGGCACGGAGGCGGTACCATCAAAAACGAAATCCGTGGATACATGTAGCAGGCGTATGTTGCTCCGGGCACAGGCCTGGGCAAGGTTTCCCGGCCCCTCGGCGTTACCGCGCCGTGCGGCCTCGGGTTCTGTTTCCGCCTTGTCTACCGCAGTGTAGGCCGCCGCGTTGATAACCTGTGAGGGCGCGAACTTCGCCAGACAGGCGTCTACCGCTGCCCGGTCCGCGATATCCAGTTGCGCACGCGTAACCGACTCACAGACAACACCCGTGGGTGCAGTGCGAACCAGTTCCCTGCCGAGCTGGCCGCCCGCACCCACCACCAGAATTCTATCCGCCAAAAACCTGCTCCCAGCCCTGTTTCAGTCAATGTCCGCCATGTGTCACCGGCAAATTGGCGCCGTGCAACGCTACTCAAAAAAACGCCCAACATCATATACCACGCCCACGGCACTGACTATTACAGCGATTCCGGCCTTGACCTTCAGGCGCTGACTGGCCCTAAACTATCAGGCGGCGCACGCAATGCGGCAAGGGCATGCGCACAACACGAGCGGGAGCAAGCGCCATCATCACGGATGCTGACAGAACTGAGCTGCAGGCACTGGCCGGGCAGCTCGCAGCCGGTTATCAGCCCGCCGGGTGGCAGCCGGTTGCAAGTTCTCCCCATACGCGGGTCGCCCGCAACGACGAGCGGCAACTGTATTACAAGGAGTTCCTCTCACGTAGCCCCGCGGAGAGCCTGAAAGCGCGGCTGCGCGGCAGCCGGGCCGACCGGGCACGCCGCAACGCGGATGCGCTGTTGCTGGCGGGCATTGAGGCGCCGCGGAGCGTGCACTGGGGCACCTTGCCCGGCGGTACGCAATATTTGTTCAGCGCGAGCGTCCCGGGTCAGCGCCTCGATCACTGGCTCAGGGATGCCGCTGCGGCACCGACGGCCGCAAACAGGGATGCGCGCCGGGCACTGCTCGCCGCGCTTGGCGCCTTTATCGGACGCATTCACGCGGCAGGCTTCATTCACGGAGATCTGCGACCGGGCAATGTGCTGGTTGATCAGCGCGGCGACTTCTTCCAGTTCGCCCTGCTGGACAACGAACGCAACCGGCGAAAATCGCCGCCGCCGGGGCGCATGCTGCTGCGCAACCTGATGCAGCTCAACATGCTGCCCGCAAACGTATTGTGCCGCACCGATCGCATGCGGTTTTTCAGGGCATGGCGCAGCCACCTGCTGGAATACTCGACGCCGGAATTAAAGCTGCTGGCGGCCGAGGCCTACCGCTGGTCTGTACGACGCATGGCGACACCCGCAACGCGGCTGAGCGCGCAGCCCGGCCCGCCGACCGACCCGCAGTAATCTGCGGGCAGGCTATAGCAGGGGTTGCGGTTCGACTCCATAACGCTGCAGGTGGCGACCCCGGAGTTTGCGCAGATGTGGCTGCATCAAGCGCAGCAGCGACTCCCTGTCTGCGGCACTCCTGTGCAGATAACTGTCGAGGAACTCCTCCAGCATTGCCTTGGGCACGCCGGCTTCCTCGGCACTGATGACAAAGCGCGCGAGGTCGCGCGCACGCCGGGAAGCCCGATTCAGGCGCGGCTTGCGCGCGCCATCGAGATCCACCAGAAAGCAACGCTCCTCGCTCCAGAGCAGGTTGTTCCACTTGCAGTCGCCATGCGTGAAGCCCGCCGCATGCAAATCGGCAATGGTTTCCCCGGCGCCGCGCATCATCAGATTGAGGGTTTCGCGTCCCGGATTCGCATTCCAGAGCTGGCAGTAATCGCCGCCCTCCGACATGCTCTCGCTGAGCACCAGAGCGCCTTCGGCGACCAGCACACAGGTGAGGGGTCTCGGCACAAGCACGCCGCGGG
>TARA_R110000823_G_scaffold1967_4_pt1 | contig 21176 bp, 11 predicted proteins | sample TARA_R110000823 | Tara Oceans TARA_R110000823 (sample SAMEA4397722) | marine metagenome | biome: Polar Biome; feature: [DCM] deep chlorophyll maximum layer (ENVO:01000326); material: water (ENVO:00002006), including particulate matter (ENVO:01000060) such as... | depth 20 m | reverse complement strand
AAACACTAAGGTCTTATGTGTTTCCAAAGACCTTCCCTTTGCCCAGGCACGTTTTTGTGGTGCAGAAGGAATAGCAAATGTAGAAATGTTGTCCGATTTTAGGGACGGTAACTTCGGAAAGGCCTTTGGTTTGGAATTTGTGGACGGTCCATTAAAATCCCTGCACTCCAGAGCGGTGGTGGTATTGGATGAAGAAGGAAAGGTTATCTATACGGAGCAGGTTGGGGAAATCGTTGATGAGCCCAATTACAAGGCGGCCTTAGAAGTATTGATGGATGCCTAAGGAAAGCTTTTTGGTGAATCGCATTAAGAGCGTAGGTTTCGCAATAAAGGGAGCTTTACTCTTAATAAGAACGGAATCCAGTATCAAGATTCAGGTTTTTATTACTTTGGTGATGACTGCTGCTGGATTCTATTTTGAAATTTCCAATACCGAATGGATTCTTCAAATTTTGGCTATTGGATTGGTCCTGGGAATAGAGGGGTTAAACACGGCCGTAGAGAAAATAGCAGATTTTGTGCAACCCGAATTTGATGAAAAAATTGGGTTTATTAAGGATGTCTCTGCCGGTGCCGTTATGTTGGTATCCATTGCTGCATCCATTATTGGCCTTATCATCTATATTCCCAAAATCTTTTAAAGACTATTAGTTTTTCCAGAATCCCAATCTAGCTTGTACAGAGTTTCCGTAAAATGCTATTTCAATAGGAAAAGTTCTGATGAGTTCATAAGTAAATTTGTAATTTAGCCACCAGAATTTAAGATTTAATGGCAAAAAAGGTAAAAAAACCAAAGTCAACACCCAATAAAAAAGGCTTTTCCTTAAAACTATCGCAACAGAACAAAATAATTTTTGGGGGGTTGTTAATGCTTTTAAGTATTGCCTTATTCTTTTCCTTTGTCTCCTTTTATTTTACCTGGCAGGAAGATCAAAGCTTGCTGACTGAATTTGCTAACAGGAATGAACAGGCCAGAAATTTATTGAATAAATTTGGAGCCAATGTAAGTCATTTTGTGCTTTATAAAGGATTTGGCGTTTCTTCCATCATATTTACCTTTTTACTATTTATAACGGGGCTGTACCTATTTTTGAGCATGCAGAAACAAGGGCTGCTTCGTAAATGGATATGGGGCTTGGTTTTTATAATCTGGTTCTCCGTTGCCCTTGGCTTCTTTGCGTCGGGACAACCGTTGTTGGGCGGTATGGTCGGGTACGAGATGAACGATTTTCTACAAGATTATGGAGGGAAAGTTGGAGTCTTTCTCCTACTACTTTTTGGTCTGATAGTTATTTTGGTAAGGTTGTTCCAATTTTCCCCGGACAAGGCAGTTGCCTATTTAAACGATAAAGGAAAATCTTTGGCTAGCGAATTTAAAAATGGTAAGTCGGCCAAGGTTGATGATAGCGACAGGGAGAACGATATTTTATATACCAAGGAAAAGGAAGAAACCCCCGTGGTAATAGACACCTACACCCATAAGAAAGATATTCCTGTTTTGGCAAAAGAAGATGATGAGGAGGAATTTGAAGTAAAGGTGGGTGCAGAAGAGGATACTATTGCCATGGAAGTGGAAAAAATTAAAGAAGAGAAAGAGGAGTCCGACAATATTTCCGACAAGTTGGTGGAGGATTTTGGTGAATTTGACCCTACCCTGGAATTGGGCAATTTTAAATTCCCTCCATTGGATCTTTTGGATCAGCATGGTGCCAGCGGTGGCATTACCATTAACCAGGAGGAACTGGAAGAAAATAAGAATAAAATTGTTGAGACCTTAAAGAACTATAAGATTGGTATAGCACAGATTAAGGCTACCATAGGTCCAACGGTCACACTATATGAGATTGTACCTGATGCAGGGGTGCGAATTTCAAAAATCAAAAACCTTGAGGATGATATTGCCCTGTCCTTGGCGGCACTTGGCATTAGAATTATAGCTCCTATACCCGGAAAGGGAACCATTGGTATAGAAGTGCCCAATAAAAATGCCACCATTGTATCCATGCGTTCCGTTATTGCCTCCAGTAAATTTCAGAAGGCAGAAATGCAGTTGCCCATTGCCTTTGGAAAAACCATTAGCAATGAAACCTTTGTGGTAGATTTGGCTAAAATGCCCCATTTGCTGATGGCAGGGGCTACCGGGCAAGGGAAATCTGTTGGTCTAAATGCAGTATTGACCTCTTTGCTCTATAAGAAGCATCCTGCAGAGGTGAAGTTTGTTCTTATAGATCCCAAAAAGGTAGAACTTACGTTGTTCAATAAGATTGAAAGACATTATCTGGCCAAATTACCGGATTCTGAGGAAGCTATTATTACGGATAACAATAAGGTAATCAATACCTTAAATTCGCTTTGTATAGAAATGGACAACCGTTACGAGTTGTTAAAGGTGGCCATGGTTCGTAATATCAAGGAATACAACGCCAAGTTCAAGGCGCGTAAACTGAACCCTAATGACGGACACATGTTCTTGCCTTATATTGTATTGGTAATTGATGAGTTTGCAGATCTTATTATGACCGCAGGTAAGGAAGTGGAAACCCCTATTGCCAGATTGGCACAGTTGGCCAGGGCTATTGGGATACACTTGATCATTGCAACCCAAAGACCTTCGGTTAACGTAATTACAGGGATCATAAAAGCCAACTTCCCGGCTAGGATAGCTTTTAGGGTTACCTCAAAAATAGATTCAAGAACCATTCTGGATACCCAGGGGGCCGATCAATTGATAGGGCGTGGGGATATGTTGTTTACACAGGGAAATGACGTTACCAGAATTCAATGTGCTTTTGTGGATACTCCTGAGGTTGCTAAGATTACTGAATTTATTGGTTCCCAAAGGGCTTATCCAGATGCGCATCTACTTCCTGAATACTTGGGAAATGATGATTCTGGCACAAGTATTGATTATAACATTTCCGATCGGGATGCCATGTTTAGAGAAGCTGCAGAAGTAATTGTAATTGCCCAACAGGGTTCGGCCTCCCTGATACAACGCAAGTTGAAATTGGGATACAATAGGGCCGGGAGAATTATAGATCAGTTGGAAGCAGCAGGTATTGTTGGTCCTTTTGAGGGCAGCAAGGCCCGCCAGGTACTTGTACCAGATATTTACGCCTTAGATCAACTATTGAGCAATGAAAGTGCATAGGTGACATGTTAAAAATTTAAATGGAAGAAAATGAAAATTAAATTATCTATTATATTATTGGTATTATCTACTTCAATATCTATGGCCCAAAACTCGGCAAAGGCCAAAACTTTGTTGGATGAAGTGTATAATAAAGTAAAAAGTTATGACAATATTTTTGTAGACTTTAAATACAGTCTCAATAACGAGGAGGCCAATATAAATACAGAAACGAGAGGGGATGTAACCATGCAGGGAGATAAGTATTTATTCAATTATTTAGGTTCCAAGCAAATGTATGACGGTAAAAAGGTATATACCGTTGTTCCAGAAAATGAAGAGGTGACCATTGAAGAGAAATTGGATGATGAAAACACCATTACACCATCTAAAATGCTTACATTTTACAAGCAGGGGCATAACTATGACTGGGACATTTTGCAAAATATACAAGGAAGAAAAATACAGTTTGTGAAGTTGACACCAATTGATACCAACTCAGAAATCAAATCTATTTTGTTGGGTATAGATGTGGAGACCAAACATATCTACAAGCTTATTGAAACGGGAAAAAACGGTACAAAAACGACGATTACTGTTAATTCTTTTAAAATAGACCAGCCCTTGTCCAAAACCTTATTTACTTTTGACGAGAACAAGTATAAAAATGATGGGTATTACATCATAAGAAATTAGACATTGAGAATTCTAGACCGATATATATTATCGAGGTTCCTTTTTAATTTTCTCAGTTCGTTCGTAATACTGATGTTTATCTTCGTATTTCAAACGATATGGTTGTTTATTGATGATTTTGCAGGTAAGGGCCTGGACATTTTCATAATAGGAAAATTCCTGTTTTACCTTATGCCCAACTTAATGGAACGGGTAATTCCCTTGACCGTATTACTTTCTTCCATACTTACTTTTGGTTCGTTTGCGGAAAATTATGAATTTGCGGCCATGAAGGCCTCTGGTATTTCCTTACAAAGGGCCATGTTGCCTCTTATTGTTTTTGTTACATTTTTAGGTGGGGTCACTTTTTATTTTGCCAATAACATTATTCCTATTTCCGAACAAAAAATATATAATCTAAGAAGGAATATTGCCAAGGTTAAACCTGCGGCGATTATTTCTGAGGGAGTTTTTAGTGATTTGGAAGGTACGGAAATGAACATGAAGGTAGATCGTAAGTATGGGGAAAATGATAGGTTCTTGGAAAATGTCATCATTCATGAAAAATCCAAAACAAAGGTCAATACCACAGTAATCAAGGCTAAATCAGGTGAGCTTATCAGTAGTGAGGACTCGGATATTTTGCAGTTGGTATTAAAGGAAGGGCATTATTACTGGGACGTAAGCACTAAAAATAACAAGGAGAAGAAGAAAAATCCATTTACCAAGGCCAATTTTAAGACTTATACCATTAACAAGGATCTTTCAGATCTTAACGATGTTGACTTGGATGAGGAGCGGGATGTAAGTACGGATAAGATGAAAAACATTTCCCGCTTAACCAAAGATATAGACTCTCTAAAGGAAGACAATGTAAAATTGGTAACTGCTTTTTCCAAGAATATCGTAGGAAGAATGGGCGCTTTCGTGCCCCTGAAAAAACCAGATTCGTTAGCCCAAATTACAATCGATAAAAAAAAGAAAGAAATGGATTCTTTGGGAACCAAGATAGGTACAGATAGTATATTGGCTCTCTATCCCTCATGGCACCAGACACAGATTTTAAGCTCTGCAAAAAGTGCTACTTCCAATATTATAACAAGTATTCAAGGAAAGAAAAATGAGCTTCAAATAAAATACAAGATATATCGTCTTCACATTTTGTCGCTCCACAAAAAATATGCACTGGCATTATCCTGTATTATTTTGTTTTTTGTTGGGGCCCCTTTGGGTGCCATCATCAGAAAAGGTGGTTTAGGTTTGCCTATGGTTATTGCAATTATTCTGTTCCTAACTTATTATTTTATTGGGGTATTTGCTGGAAATTATGCTAAGGAGGGGAATATAAATCCTATTATAGGGGCATGGCTTTCTACATTTATAATGTTACCTTTAGGTGTTTTCCTAACTAGAAGGGCAACTGCGGACAAGGGATTAATGTCCTTTGGGAGTATTTTGGATTATTTTAAGAGCGTATTTAAGAAGAAAGAAAAAATTGCTGTAACATGACAACAAAAGTTGAAAAGACTATTACGCTAAATACCATTGAGGAAGCTATTGAGGATATAAGGCAGGGCAAGGTAATTATTGTAGTGGATGATGAAAACAGGGAAAATGAAGGAGATTTCTTGGCAGCCGCAGAATTGGCTACGCCAGAGTTGATCAACTTTATGGCTACCCATGGTAGAGGACTTATCTGTGCACCACTTACCGAAGGTAGATGTAAGGAACTGGGTCTGCATATGATGGTGCACAATAATACTGATCCTATGGAAACCGCGTTCACAGTTTCTGTAGATTTAAGGGGCCATGGTGTTACTACGGGCATTTCTGCCGCAGATCGTGCGAGTACCGTTAAAGCGTTAACAGATTTAAGTATTAAGGCCCATGATTTGGGTAGGCCTGGGCATATATTTCCTTTGGTAGCTAAAGAAGGGGGAGTATTAAGAAGAACGGGACATACCGAAGCCGCCATTGATTTTGCCCGTTTGGCCGGACTAAAACCTGCTGGGGTTATCGTTGAGATTATGAACGAGGATGGATCTATGGCCAGATTGCCCCAATTGGTAAAAGTGGCCAAGACATTTGATCTAAAAATTGTGTCAATCGAAGCCTTGGTCGCCTATCGCATGGAGCATGATAGTCTTATCCGTAAAAAGGAAGATTTTAATATTGTTACCAGATTTGGCGAATTTAGATTGAGGGCCTACCAACAGACCACGAATAATCAGATACATTTAGCGTTGACCAAGGGGACTTGGAAGAAAGAAGACAAAGTCCTGACCAGGATTAATTCTACGCTGATCAACAATGACATTCTTGGCACCCTTACCAACAATCCGGACAAAAAATTGGAAGATATGTTCAACGCCATCAATGAAGAAGGCAAAGGGGCAATAGTCTTTATTAATCAGGAAACCGAATCCTTGAACCTATTGGGCCGCCTGGGTGAACTGAAGGAATTACAAAAACAAGGAATATACAAAGCTCCCAAAGTGGATATGGACGCCAAGGACTTTGGTGTAGGAGCACAAATCTTGCACGATTTGGATATAGCCAAAATTAGGTTGTTGAGCAATTCTAGTCACACCAAAAGAGTTGGGCTTGTAGGCTACGGACTGGAAATTGTAGAATACGTAACGTATTAATAAGGACGTTTAAATCTTAAATAATAAATGCCGAAGGTTCAATTTCCTTCGGCATTTTATTTTGGCTCAAGGTAGTCCCGACTTACAAGGGTCTTACCCAGATGTTTCTAAATTGAGTTTTGTTGCCGTGGTCCTGTAGTGAAAGTACATCATCGCCATGGGCAGAGGGGTAGTCATGCAAACCAATATAATAGGTGTTACCACTAATCTCTACATTATTTTGTACTAGAACACCGTTGTGTAGAACCGTAATCCTCGCCTTGGCATCCAATCGGCCATCTCTTTTAAATCTAGGGGCCGTATAGATTACGTCGTAAGTGTTCCATTCCAATGGACCGCGCATCGCATTTACCAAGGGTGCGTGGTCTTTATAAATACTAGCTGCCTGTCCGTTTCTATAGGTACGGTTATTGTAAGAATCCAATATTTGCAATTCATATCTGTTCTGCAAAAATAATCCGCTATTGCCCCTACCCTGGCTTGAACCTTCCACCACATCCGGAGCACTAAATTCTATGTGAATCTGGCAGTCACCAAATTTCATCTTTGTACTTATACCTCCAGAACCGGGAACTACTTCCATATGGTCATTGTCTACAATTTTCCATGGTGCCGGTTGTGCATTGTCTTTTTGTTTTACCCATTGATCCAAGTTTGTTCCATCAAATAAAATTATTGCATCCGAAGGGGCGTCTCCCAATGTTTTTGCAGGAGTCACTACACTTACTTCTGGTTCCCATATTTCCGTCATTTCTGCCTTCATGGGCATAGGTGATACTTCAGGAGGAGTGCTGATATGTTTGTTTTGTGCTCCTATTTGCAAAGAAAAAGCAATAGAAAATAGGAAAAGGAAAATAGTCTTGGAATTCATATTACTAAAGGATTTAAACGTAAATACTACGTAAATTATTATAGTACTAAATATAGCAATATTACTTAAACATATCCAAGGGTTTGAACATGTTTCCTTTATTTAAGAGATTTATCTGTTAACCCTGCATTTTGTAAATATTTGACAACTTTACTTGATGAGATTACTTGGAGGGTAACCAAATTGCCTTTTAAAACATCTACTAAAATATAAAGGGTCGTTAAATCCTACCAAGTCGGTCACCTCACTGACATTGTATTTTTTGGTGGTTAGCAATTGTGCCGCCTTTTTAAGCCTAATGGTCCTGATAAATTCATTTGGGGCAAGATCTGTAAGCTCCTTTATTTTTCTGTATAATTTGGAGGAACTCATACCCAATTCATCGCACAAAAATGTGGTATTTAGTTCTTGGTTACCCAAATCATCTGAAATCAGTTGTGTGATATTCTCCATGAATACCTCATCGGCCGGCGAGTGTGTCAAAGTGTTAACCTCACTTTCCACTTCTCCTGAAAATTTATTTTTCAGCTCCATTCTCGATTTGATGATGTTCTCAATTCTCGTTTTTAACAAGGAAGGTTCAAAGGGCTTTACCAAATACCCATCGGCACCACTGCTATACCCTCGAATTTTATCATCACTGTCCGAAAGTGCGGTCAATAAGATAACGGGAATATGACTTATATCGTCATCGTTCTTTAAAATTTTACAGAATTCCAGTCCATCCATTTCCGGCATCATTATATCGGCTATGCATAGTACGGGTTTTACTTTTCTACATTGCTCAAGGCCTACTTTACCATTTTCCGCTTCAAAAACCTTGTACTGGTCCGAAAGGTACTCCACTAAATAATTTCGCAATTCTACATTATCCTCAATAATTAGTATCCTTTCTTTTAGGTGGGTACTTTGAATTATCTTTTTAGCTGTTATTAATTGGGGAGATTCCCCAGGAGTATCAGGTTTTACCACTTCAAAAATTTCATCGTCTGAATAGGCTTTCTTGGAAATTGGAATTTTTAATGTGAAAGTACTGCCTTTTTCCAGCTCACTCTCTACTTCTATGGTACCCTTGTGCAATACCACCAATGCCTTTACCAGGGACAATCCAATACCAGAGCCGGTATTATTTTCCTTACTATTGGAGGCTTGAAAAAATCTTGAAAATATCTTTGCTTGACTCTCTTTAGGAATTCCAATACCATCGTCGCTGACTTCTACTATCAATTTTTGTTCATTGTTCTCACGACGCGTATTTACAAATAGGTCTACGTGTCCATATTTGTGGGTGAATTTCAATGCATTGGATAATAAATTGTACAGTATCTTATCATACTTGTCCCAGTCCAAATAGCCTTCTATATCCTGGTTGTCGCAGACGATATTAAAATTGATTTTCTTATCATCTGCCAGTTCTTGAAAAGATCTAAAGGTATTGGTGGTTCGTTGAAAAATATTGGTTTTAGTGACTTTCAACTGTAATTCGCCAGATTGTGCCCTACGAAAATCAAGTACTTGATTCACTAGGTTTAAAAGTCTGTTGGCATTTTGGTGGATTAGATTAAACCTGCTTTGCTGGAATTGGTTGCCAGATTCTTTTCCTTCTTCAATCAATTGTTTCGCGGGACCTAATATTAGGGTCAAAGGGGTTCTTAGCTCGTGCGATATATTGGTGAAGAATTTAAGTTTTTCATTGTTCAGTTTCTCATCCCGTTCTCTTTTTACCTTTTCTAACAACAGCTCTTGTTTTAGGATTAACCTGGTCCTAATTTGTTTTCTCACAAAATAGAACACAACAGAAAGAACTAATAAAGCCAGTAAGAGTGCCTTATAGGTTAACCAGAATGGCGGAAGAATTTTTATGTCATAAGTAGAAATAGGACTCCAGACGCCATGACTATTCATAGCCTTTACCTCAAAGCCATAGTCCCCAAAAAAAAGATTGGTGTATTGTACGGTTCGTTGTCTTATATCTACAGTGGTCCATTTATTATCAAACCCCACTAGCCTATAGCTATATTTGTTTAAACGCTCATTAGTATAGGATGGATGTGAGAAGGTTAGTGAAAAATTTTTGTTATCATGTTCAAGAATCAATGTCCGCCCCTTGTTAATGTCCTCTTTTAGAATTAATTGATCATTGAGTACATCTCCTATCTTAATTTCATTATTTTGAATTCGAATATCAGTGATTACAGGAGGACGGGATTTGTCATTGTCCTTAAGGTTTTTTGGGGAAAAGCTTATGATTCCGTCCTTCCCAGCCAGATACATGTGGTCATCACTGGCGTAATAAAAACCTCTGGAACTAAATATATCTAACCTATTTCCACTATCCGTATAGTACATGTTTAGTTCCTTCGAAACCGTATTGTACCTGGCCAAGCGGTTATTATTCATGTTTAGCCACAAATGATCCTTATTGTCCGTAACCACATTCGTTATCCAGGTACCATTTAAATCTTTGGGTTCCATTACAGGTGTAAAATCATCCAAACTTGGATCATAGAAGTTGAGGCCTTTTCTAGTAGCCGCCCAAATGTTTCCTGAACGATCAATAGCTAAATCACTAACATTTCCATGCGACAATCCAGTTACACCTTCCAAATTTGGATTGTATACCTTTGCTTTATTGGTTAGGGGGTCATACTTTATGATTCCTGTTTGTGTAGCATACCAAAGTGATCCTATTGTATCTACAGCAATCTGATTTATTTCACGGGAAGATAGCAGAATACCCTCGGATTTTTCTGGTTGGTCCAGTTCAGTATTTAAAATTATGGATCCCTCTCCATGTGAGCCAACAGCCATCTTGTTGTTACCAAGGTTGGCGAAGGCCAAAATAGGTGTGGTACCGAAACCAATTTCAACGACCTTTGAAGTATTGGCCGGATAATCATAAATCAAAATTTTTCCGTTCCACAGTCCGCAGTAAAATATTTTACCATTTATGGAAAAGATACTGGCAATATCATGGTCACTTTGGTATAAGGACAATACACTTTGGCAGGACGAGCAGGAATAGTCATTCTCGATAATAAATAGTCCGTTATGCCTAGTAGCCACAATAACCTTATCATCAAAAGTTTTGGAAAAACCTCTAATTCGCGGTACCTGATTATCCAAATACTTGGATATGCCCTTATTTACCCTAAATTGATTGCTAAAGGAGTCATATTTGTCCAACCCGTTTTCGGTTCCTATCCACAACAAGCCCAATTCATCAAAATAAAGTTCATATACAAGATCATCTATTAGGGAATCACTGTTGGATAATTCCGAATAATACCATTCGTAATTTTGTTCCGTGATGTCCTCAAGATTATCCACGACCAAAATACCTCCTAAGGTACCCAGCCAGTATTTGCCGTCCGGTGCCTGGGCAATGGAGATGAAATAAGGACCCAGTTTGTCCCTAGTTTTTACATCTTTTATATATAAGTTTGTAAATTGGTTAGATTCCTCATTGAACTTGTATAGGCCTTGTCTACTACCTACAAAAATATCCAAATTGGAATTTTGATAGATAAAATTCACGTAGGGGTTAATTTCTTTTGAATTAGGAACGTTTAGGGTGTAAGTGTCTATTTTTACAGGGTTTGCCACATTGTCCAAAGTAATTTTGGCCACTCCGGCCGTTCCGTAACTTCCAATCCATAGTTGGCCTTTGGAATCCTCAAAGATCTCTTTGATATACTCAAAACCTTGTAATTCTATTTTTTCAAAAATATTTTCATCCTGATGAAATACGAAAAGTCCCTTATTTTTGGTACCCACCCAAATTTGATTAAAACGATCTATATGTACAGACCTTATTTCATGGTCCTGTAAACTATGGGCGTCCTTGGCGTTTGGTAAAAAAGTAGTGAATTCTTGGGTGTCGATGTCCAACAATGTTAACCCATTCCGAGTACCTATCCATAAATTATTGGATTCTTCGTCATATTCCAAGGCTGTGATATCATTATTTGGGATGGTATTGTCAACTGAGGAAGAACTCATAAAGGATTTAATCTGATATCCGTCGAATCGATTTAGACCGGAAAAAGTACCCAACCATAGAAAACCATTTTTATCTTGGACAATATGTCTTACAGAGTTGTGCGAAAGTCCGTTGGCATCATTATAATGTTCAAACTGGATGGTCTGCGAAAACAGACCCCAAATTGAAACAATATAAAGAATAATATGGCTAATGATGCCTTTCAAAGGGAAACGATTTTAATTTATTGCAAGATACTCTAATTAAGGACCACTTGCTTTGGCCGCTAAAATTGAAGCTTTTTTAAATTTGCGCCATAACAGAACTGGGAGGGCTTACTCCCCTCTAAGTTCCAATTCCAGTTCTCCGCCTTTTACCAATTGTGAGTGCTTAACAGAAAAACTATTTAATACCTCATTGTCCAGGCTGGCATTTTTTATGGACCATTGGTCCTGACCATTGTTTTTTGACTTTATGGAAAACGTCTTTCCCGTATAATAATCCGGATGAAGACTAATCTCTATCCGATCGAAAAGAGGACTGCCCAATTCATAAACCGGATCATTTTCTGTTCCCCCGTTCATTTGAAAAAGTCCTATTTTCATTAGCACTGCCAAACTTCCCATAAGACCTTGGTCTTCATCTCCATTATAGCCTGTCGCCGGTGAGAGGCCACTAAATACTTTGTCTATCACCTTTCTCGACCAATATTGTGTAAGATCGGGCCTATCTAATTTATTAAAAACAAAGGCAGTTTGAATGGACGGTTGATTTCCGTAATTAATAGGAACACGTCTATATTCCGGGTGTAATTCCTGTGCATGCGAATTGCCTGCCGTAAATCCTAATTTTTCTGCAGCCTCGAATTGTTCGTTTAACTTTTCCACAGCCTTTTCCTTACCCCCCATTAGTTCTGCCAAGCCTACAATATCATGTGGTACGAACCATGTGGATTGTACTCCATTGGATTCTATAAAGCCATGTTCGTGTTCGTAAGGGTCATAATTCTTGAACCATACACCATCTACATCCTTGGGTCTCATCCAGCCCACAGTCTTATCAAACACATTTTTATAATTCTTGGAACGAAGAATAAGCATATCATAGTCGTCCTTATGACCAAGTTTTTCAGCTAATTGGGCCAAAGTCCAGTCTTGATAGGCGTACTCCAATGTAAGGCTTGCGCCATCCTGATGTCCACCAAATTTACCTTCCGGAATCGGATAAGGAACGTAACCATCCCTGATGTAGTATTTCAATCCACCTCCAAGGGCTGTTTTGTGCTCATAACCGGCCTTTTCCATAATTCCTTCCGGCATATGGTTTTTCTTCAAAGCCTGATATATTGGTTCAAGATCTTCAGTAATAATTCCCTTCTGTATTGCACTAACTATAAAAGGGGTAGATGAGGCCCCTGTCATAACATAGGTATAGTTACCTCCGGATGGTCCTCGAGGAACTAAACCACCGTCTTTATAATATAGAATAAGCGAATGAACAAAATCTTCCATAATATCGGGGTAAACCAATCCCCACAGAGTATTTATGGTCCATTGGGCACCCCAGAAGGAATCGGAATTATAGTGATTGAATTTTGGTTTTCCGGACGTATCCAAGGGTATTTGTCCTATTCTTAAGTTATCTCCCGTATTATCGGGATAGGCCCCATTAAAGTCACTTATTACCCTTCTACCTTGCAAGGCGTGCCATAGGTCCGTGTAAAATCTTCGTTGTTGTGTTTCTGAACCTCCTTCAATTTTAATTCTTCCCAGAAACCTATTCCATTCCGCTTTTGAATCGTCCACCACCTTTTGGAAATCCCAGTGGTTCAATTCCGAATCCATATTGGTAGTGGCATTTGCAGTAGAAGTATACGATATAGCGGCTTTCATTAGGACATTCCGGTTATTTTCATCTGTAAAGACTAAATAATTACCTGTATCGGGGTCATGAGCAATAGCGCTGATTTCCGAGTCCAATTCTATTTTAAAAAAGAGATTGAAGGGTTTTGGACGCCTATTGGTTGGAGTCATTTCCAACTCGCCAGAAAGGGTTTTGTTTCCCGTTTTCTCTAAGGTCCCATTTACATTTCCATTAGGTCCCAAAAGGGTGTTAAGGTTAAAAAGTATTGCCGGACTTCCATTTTTTGGAAAAGAGTATTTGTGGAATCCAACCCTTTTGGTACTGGTAAGCTCAGCCGTTATCCCTTGGCGTTCCATTTCCACATAATGATAACCAGGAGAAACCTTCTCCGCATCGTGATTAAATTTGGAATAAAAATCTTTGTATATCGTAGTCTTGTTTTCAGGGGTAATACTTACAGGCATCACCGAAAGCCCTGATATCTGCCAACCGTGCACATGGCTAAATCCTTTAATGGTATCTGTTTTATATCTATATCCACTACCCCATGCACCCTTAAGTTCTGTGTCTGGACTTAAATTCACCATGCCAAAAGGTCTGGAGGCCGAGGAAAAAAAGAACCACCTAGAGTTCTCGGAATCGAGATGTGGATAAACCAAATCTACAGCTGATGTAGCATTTGGACTTAAATTTTGGGAAGGTGCTTGTTCCGTTTTACAGGAGTAGCAAATCATTGCCGTTAGTAATCCTATAATAAGTCCCGAATAAAACTTTTTCATATCTATACTTTTATAATTTAGCCTCTAAATTTATTTTAATTGCGGTCAGCATGTCCAAAGTGGGAAAACCATTATTTGGTCTGCGGATTTGTGGGGAATACCACTTGGCCCATTTTACATCCTTGTCGCCGGTGTTCCTATTTTGATAAATGACGTCTAATTTTTGGTTTATGTCTGGCCATAGGTCCAAGGCCTGATTTATGTAAATTGTTTTCCCGGTATCCTCATATTGTTTTTTTAACAAGGCCATATTATGTAATGTAACCTCAAACGAGATTAGGTCGTTGTAAAGCAGTGCAGGTAGATAAACGTATGAATAATAGAAATCAGTTTCCAAACCAACTTTATCCAAGCCTTTGTAGGCCTCTTCCACGGATTGTTGAATGTAATTCTGTGTTTTCTTTACGTGCTCAAAATCATTTTTAACCCTTTTAAAATCATGTGGTACCGGAGTTTTGCCTGGTCTTTCTATTGGGGAGTCCGATAGGTATGAAATAGCCTCACGTATTTCCCATAAATGCTGTACGTATCCGATCCTTCCTTCTTGTGCTTGATGTAACAATTTCATGGAGGAAATGGCAGATTCACGCTGATTTTCCTTAAAATATCTTGTGGTCCATTGTTTATAGAAATCATTATGATCAAAACTATCTGGATCTTGGCAAACTTCACTATAGGCTTCCAAATTAATTAGGAATGGTCTAAAATTCTGTCCATTTACCAAACAATATTTATCTGCACTATATTCTTGGAACATATTTTTCATTACCGTCTCCACGGTTTCCGGATACGGGTTATGTACAGTATGGTTCAACCAAAAACCGGCATGCATATAAGTTCCAAAATTGTAGCCATCGGTAGTATTCGGCAAATGTTCAAAATCGCCAAAACCATCATCCGACCAGGCCACTATCCAATCTTTTGGAGGCCTAAATCCGTCGTTCCACATTTCCATGCCATCGGAATAACAGATCAATACCTTATCTGCATTGGGTTTATATTGATCCACCAATTCGCCAAATACCTTATACACATCATTGAACACCTCTATTTTATTCTCGCCACAAGTACTTTCATATTCCCAATCCCAGACTTGATGCCTAGGCCTTAGAATAAATATGTCTGTCTTTTTAAGAGGAGTTTCCTCCAGATAATACTTCCATGCCTTTACCCACTCTTCTTTATATTCTCTCCAACAAGTAGCCTTTTCCTCAGACATGGGATGAATTTGATATCCCAAGGCGAAATCTATCTGTACTTTCATCCCTTTATGGTGGGCATAATCGATCATCTTATCCAGATATTCTACGTCTATTTTATAATCGGGACTAAGCTCTTTATATTCTGGGCGTAAGAAAAATTCTGGACGTCCCAACATATCAAAAAACTGGATGGCGTTGTAGCGTAATCTAACGAGAGAGTTTATCATTTGGGTATAACTTTCCCAATCGTACTCCAATAATTTACCTCGGTAATTGGCCAGTTCATCCACATCGTTTTCGAAATAGCATAGAGTGGGAACTTTTGGAGGGGCAATTCTTCGATTTTCAAAACTGATCAAATCCAAGTTCGTTTTCTTTAAAGCCTTCTTCCTTGTCCAGTATTCAAGCGGATCAACACCTAAAATTTCTTTTGAATAATCGTAGACCGCATACTGAAAACCTTGTACATCCGATCCCGCAAGAACAATAGTTGCCTGATTATTTTCCATTTTTATTTTGTGCCAGATTCCTCCCCTTGATCCCGGATTATCATCCGAAAGAACAATGGTTTTCCTTTTAACCAAGCTGGCGATAAGACTATTGGATTTGGGAGTGCCCAAAATAAATGTAGGTGAGCCCTCTGGAATATTATGAATGTCGGAAATTATACTGCCTTCTAGTCCAAGCACTTTTGATAGGTCTGATTTTAAATCTTCTGCTGTACTTTTCTCTACCTTGTTTGCTTCATTTCCCACCACCAGATAATAATGCTCCGTTTGTGGGCTGGAACAGGATGACAGTATCAGAATCCCTAAAAATAGGCCCCAAATGTTTCTTGGTATTATATGGATGATTTTGTTCATTTTAATTCTGCTGTTAAATATACTATCCCTTAGGGAATTGTTCATTGATTTTTAATAAAAATGGACAGGCGAATTAACCTGCCCATTTTTGAAGGGAACTAACTCAAAAAAAACTAACTAATTAATCTATATATTTTACTAACCGGGGTTCTGTTGTAATGAGCCATCTGAAAGTTCCAGTTCTCCTGAAGGAATAGGTCTCAATAAAAGAATACCTGGGTCAAAGGCTCCATGATCTATTACATGTGGATTGTATAGTCCAATGCGTTCCTGGATTTTACCAGTACGCTTTAATACCGCCCTGAGATTTACCTTACCTCCCAATTAAAACTAGTATCCAGGATTTTGCACCAATCCGGGCGTTTCTGCCAATGGTCCAGGAGGTATAGGGAATATTCTCATATTCGGGTCTGAATCCGTTTTATCTGTCCAAGCGTCTTCCCAAGTCCCGAATCGGATTTGATCGGTCCTTCTATGGTACTCCCAATAGAATTCATAACCTCGTTCATTGTATACATCTTTTAGAGTAGCACTGCCTATGGCAAAATCAGAACCACCGCGAGCAACCCTAACGGCATTTACATCGGCTAAGGCATCACCTGATCCTAATCTTAATTGAGCTTCAGCCCGCATTAAATATAAATCGGCCAGCCTGAACACCACAATGTCAACACTAGTGTCATCACTGTTTGAACCTATATCATCTATACTCCATTTGGAAACTCGTACCCCTACGGACTGGTTAGTTGCAATCAAACTCACTTCCCTTGTATGATTGGCCAGCGATTCATCTCTGGTCCAAAGTTGTACAGGAACAATATCAATAGTTTGGTCAGCATTTATTATGGGCGTTCCATTATCGTTTTTTATACCATATAATTGACCCTCTAGAAACCCACGATTAATTTTATAATCAGACAATGGGATGGTACCCTCCTCGTTAGGATAGTTTTCCTTAAAAAATCTCGGATCATTCTCTGAGTCCCACGTGTCCAAAAAGCCAGGTAAGGTACATCCTGCATCAGAACCCGTTCCAAAACTCCCATCATTTCTGAGGTACAAAAGGCCTCTTGAAAGCCCATTGATAGTGTTTCTTGTAACGCTTCTGCCGCCGATCCGTATAGACGTTAATTCATTTTTTGCCGACCAAATGATTTCACGGTGATTTTCGTTGCCTGGATCGAACATGCTGAAATAATCATCGGTTTCCAAAGAATGTGTCCCACCACTGATTACCTCTGTCGTAAGATCTATGACCTTCTGCATGTCCTCATTGGAGAAAGAAAAGTTCGAAGCATATCTGTCTTCATAAACTGCCTTGTTCAGATAGACTCTTGCCATAAGCGATTTTGCTGCATCTTGAGTAAAACGTACCGTGTTCTTACCAGTCGGAAGGTTTGACAATACTGTTTCCAAGTTGGTAATGATGGTGCTTACTGCCTCAGCCCCTGTAAGGATTTGAGGATCGGCATTAAAATCAACTTCGGTAATGCCACGATAAGGTACCTGACCATACGCATCCAAACATACCCACATGAAATGTGACAATAAACCTACGGCCTCTGCATGTTCCCGAGTACCTTCGTCTAAGAAATCGATAGCCTGGGTTGCACTTGCCAGCCCTGACATGACATGGCCCCATGTTTCTGTAGTATAGCGATGGTTAGGGCCCCAATCGTGTCTATTCAGTTCCTGAAAAGTACCCCCGTCGAACCAATCGCTTTGCCTAGTAGGCACCATACCTTCATCTGCTGAAAAGGTCTGTAGGGCAAAAAGCCATCTGTGTCCATAAACCCTCCTCATATTGTTATAGGCTGGAGCCAAAAGGTTTAATGGATCGGCATTGGTCAACAAATCCTCTCCAAGGGCCTCGTCGATGATTTCCTCATTGATATCACATGATTGAAATCCAAAGATAATAGCCAATATGATGCTAAAAATGATAGATTGTTTTTTCATAACGTTTATATATTAAATGCTTGATATTTAAATTAGAAAGAAAGGTCAACGCCTAAAATAATGGTTCTAGGACGCGGATAACCCCCAAAGTCTACACCATAAACATTGCCGCCGCCGGTATTGACCTCAGGGTCATACCCTGAGTAGTCCGTAATTACAAAAAGATTCTGTCCCGTAAGATAGACTCTCATATTGTCAAGAAAGTTAGTGTTTTTAACATTCCAACCCAAGGTCGCATTGTTCAATCTTAAAAATGAACCGTCTTCAATGTATCTGGAAGAAGAAACAGGGGCAAAAAGTGGGCTTTCGTTAACATCCAGGTATTCTCTAAAAATATTATTCCCATTTTGCGCCAAAGCTGCAGCACTTGAATAGGCTCTAGCCGTATTATTGAAAATATCCACACCGCTTACTCCATTGAAATTCAATGCCAAATCAAAGCTTTTGTATGAGGCGTTTATATTAAATCCATAAATGGTATTAGGTAGTGCGTCCCCTACTATTTCAGGATCTACTGACAGTATTTCCACGCCATCACCATCGTACCCTTGAAATCTTGGTAAAAAGAATGATCCAGCAGATTCTCCATTTGTAAAGATGCTACTTGTTTGCCCTGACGCACCAGGACCGGAAATACTTCCAACAAATAAATCTGTCCTAAGTCCCGAAATATTATTATCCATCAATGATATGTTACCTGAAAAATCAAGCGAAAAATCATCCGTTCTTACAGCGTTTACGTTTACGGCAAATTCAAAACCTTTATTAATTATCTCTGCATCTGAATTAACAAAAATGGTACTAACCAAGGAAGGAACCGGTGCAGAAACTTGTAGGAAGAGATCGGTAGTACTTTTGTTAAAATAGTCCAATGTACCGCTAACTTTGCCATTCAATATTGCCCAATCCATCCCTACATTGTACTGTTCGGTAACTTCCCATTTTAAATCTGGGTTAGGTGTTCTCGTTGTAGTCACGCCATTGACAACTGTTGTGCCATCAAAGGTATAGCTATTATCCACGCTAGTCGCAAAGGAGGCTTGTGTAACCCTTACTGGAACGGCTTGGTTACCAGTTTGACCCCAACCTAGTCTTAGTTTTAAATTGGAAAACACTTCAGAATCAACAAGGAACTCTTCTTCATTTATTTTCCATCCTAATCCAACTGCAGGGAAATACCCATATTTATTGTTATCGCCAAATACTGAAGATCCGTCTGCTCTTAGTGATGCGGTTATCAGATATTTATCCGAAAAATTAGCATTTACCCTACCAAAGAACGATTGTAATTTTCTTTCAGTGTTACTTGTTGCTATGGCAGTATTACCTTGGGCAATCCCTAAATTGAAGATAGGATCTATTTCTCTAGTGCTAAAATCGTCCTGTTGGATCCTGAGCGTTACATTATGGAAAGTCTGATAAGAATGACCTGCAAGAGCATCAAAATTCCACTTATCATAGCTTTTTGTATAGGTAAGAAAGTTCTCTACTAATACATTAGTATCTTCAGTTGTAAATTTAGTTACTTGGTCGGAATCATAGGTTCCACCGTCAATAGCATTATTGTACACCCGGAAAAAACGATCTGTATCCGAATTCTCATAAGCCAGGTTAAGCTTATAATCCAGGCCATCCACAATAGTATAGGTAGTGGTTAAGTTGGCCAAAAGTTTTTTGCCTTCTGCCCTATCACGGTATAGGTCAAAAAGAGCCACAGGGTTGTCCGTAGCACCAGCCCTAACATTTACTTCACCATTAGCATCTCTAGGTGCAGCTGTTGGATTGGCTCTAAGTGAACCGGTAATTAAATCTCCCAAAGCCTGACTTTCGTCGGTAAGGTCGGCAACTGTTATATTCGCCTGGAATTTTAATCGCTCATCCAGTAGTGAGGTACCAACATTTATTCTTCCGGTGACTTTTTCATGCCCAGTAGTTTTAACTACTCCATTTTGATTTAGATAACCCAATGATACATTATATGTAGTTGTTCCGGCTCCGCCAGAAAACCCTAAATTGTAATTGGTTATTAGTGCTGATTGATAAATCTCATCTTGCCAGTCGGTATTGGCATTTGCGGCATCAATATATGAGGCGGCATCTCTTTCTACTATAGGGGCCAAGCGTGCCGTTTGCTCCCTATATTCACTAGCACTTAGCACATCAACATCTCTAGCTACTGTGGAAAACCCAGCAGATGAACTGAAGGTGAATGTTGATTTACCTTCCCTGCCTTTTTTGGTTTGGATGAGAACTACACCATTAGATCCCCTTGTACCATAGATGGCCGTGGCAGAAGCATCCTTTAAAATGGTGATGCTCTCTATATCCTGTGGGTTCAAAAAGTTTAGCGGACTTTTAGATCTTGAGGTTCCTCCAACACCACTAAGACCCGCAGCACCAGACTCGCCTCCATCTAAAGGTACTCCATCAACCACGAATAGTGGATTGCTGGAACTGCCAATTGAGTTTACCCCTCGGATATTGATATCTACAGCGCTACCAGGCTCCCCAGAGCCAGTTGTTACATTAACACCGGCAATTTTACCCTGTAGTAATTGACCGGGGGAATTATTAACACCTCCGTTAAAATCTTTAGGTCCAATAACTTTAACCGCACCCGTTAGGTCTTTGGATTTTACGCCTCCATACCCTACTAGAACCACTTCATCCAATTGGGCTAAATCTGGTTCTAATTGTACGTTTAGTGTGTTATTGCCATTAATTAAAACCTCTTTAGTTCTGTATCCTATATACGATACTACTAAAGTTGCCCCAGCATCTTGCACCGAAATCGAATAGTTTCCATCAAAATCGGTTACGACTCCATTGGTAGTGCCTTTTACTACTACGTTGGCCCCTGGAAGCGGAACGTTTTGTTCGTCCAATACTGTACCCGTCACATTGGTCTGAGCCCAGGAAACAGATGTGATACCCATCAGAAAGACTAGTATCAAAAATTTAAGTTTCTTCATGTTTATTTGAGTTTGTTATTTATGTGATGCTAAACTATTGTTAATTAAATGTGAAGGAATGGACATATTTTCCAAATACATGGAGGAATTGATCAAAAACAATAAAAGAGGGCATTGAGCCCTCTTTTATGATATTGATTAATCGAATTTGTGAATAGGTTTTTAAGGGATATTTCCAATTCGAAACCTAAAACGCCAATAAATTAAGAGTTAATTATGTCTTGCTGACTAG
>TARA_R110000823_G_scaffold89526_2_pt1 | contig 21384 bp, 28 predicted proteins | sample TARA_R110000823 | Tara Oceans TARA_R110000823 (sample SAMEA4397722) | marine metagenome | biome: Polar Biome; feature: [DCM] deep chlorophyll maximum layer (ENVO:01000326); material: water (ENVO:00002006), including particulate matter (ENVO:01000060) such as... | depth 20 m | reverse complement strand
GCAGCTGGTGCACTTGGATCAATTGGCTCTACATAAAAGTCAGCTGTGTTTTCTTTTTTACTCCCAACACCATAGAATGGATCAAACGTGTAAATGCCAGTGAATATTTCAGTTCTTATACTAGTTCTTACTTGACGTGTTGCTTCAGTTCCATCTGAATACAAGAAGCGGAATATTACATCATAGGTCTGTTGTGCATCACTTGGCGTACTAGGATAGCTAGGTGCACCAAACTGTGTTAGTGTAATTGTTTGTGCAATACCAGGCACATAAGGTTGTGTGAATACATGATCAGTTGCTGTCCAACCACCTGAGCTTAGACTTGCCAAACGGCTTAGAACTCTAAGACCTACAATATCAAAGTTTGCACTTTCGTTGTATGTGTCTTGTTTGAAACTAACATTTAGTTCTTTAGGAGTTTTTGGAGCACCTCCTGTTAATTGGAATGTACCCGTTAGTTCTCTAATAATGTTGTCTCTACGACTTGGCTGTTGTTCTGTGTCTAATTCCCAACCTGCACCTACAATTTCAATTGAATCACTAGGTGTTGCTGTATCTTGAGCAGCCAGTGTATTCAATTGTGTTCTTACTCTTTGTGTGCTGTATTCACCAGTTATATATTTGACTCTAGTAATAACTGCATAGGTAGTTGAACTACGAATGAGGTTAGTCAGTGTAAAGTTAACGTCTTGATTAGGACCTGGTTTGTCTTTGACTTCAAAATACTGAAAGTTTTCATTTTTATTGTCACGCTTCCACCAAACTTGTAACAAGTCATATGCTGGATGTTCTGGTTGCTGAAATGTTAGTTGTACATCAGCTAGTGCATCACTTTTAACAGTGTAGTCAATAAAACTAAACTCTGCAGTATCATTTAGAGGCAACGGTTCTTGTTCTACAGGTGGTGGATTAGTTACTGGTGGTCCTATAACAGGTGGATCACTTGGTGGTGGTGTTACAGTATCATCAATTGGATCTTCAACTACTGGTGGATCTTGTATTGGATCACCAGGTGTACTGTCACTGTCACCTGAGGTAACTTTTACTGTTAGAACATCGTTAATTCTTGCACTCAAACTACCATATGTTGATGAGTTAGTAACCAATAAATCATATGGGCTATTTGTAGTAGGCATTGAAGCCAATGTTTGAACTTGTATTTGATTAGTGGTACTTACTACCACGCTGGTGGCAGCATAGGTTGTGCCATCATTACCAATCCATGTTGCACCAATACCTGCTTGTAGATTAGTACCATTAACTGATATTGAATTTACGCCTGCACCTACATAACTTATAGGCAGAATGTTTACTAGACTTGGTGGATTGTGTACCACTGGCACTGTTGCGTTTGTAGGCGGTATAATACCAGTTGGAATAGTAGTTTGAACAGCTGGATAATAAATCGTTGCTCCTTTAGGAACATATGTAGGCACAACAATATCTTCTTCACCATGTCTTGTGTGTGGATAGATATCATCTGGATTTGCAACACAACCTAGTGTAACACTCATGTCATTGTTATAACGCATTGAGATAATTCTAAAAGGATCTGTTCCAAATGTTAACATTTCATTTTGAATTGCAATGTTATCACCTACTTCTAGTTCAATTGCTCTTGATGTAACAGTTAAACTAATTGAATCTTGTCTACGTGATTTATTAAGCAATAATTTTGCAAAGTCTTTGGCAATAGCATAATTGGTAACACTGCCTAGTGTAATTGCAAGTGTGTTTTCTCTACCACCATCTTCATCAATAAGTGTTTGTCTATCACTTACACTTTCAGGAAAGATAACACTGTCCATTGACCATTTGTTGTCTGGGTTTACATATTGAACACTTACGGAACTGTATTTTGAACTTCTATCAATACCACTGTAGGTTACTGATCCAATAATATCATCTGAAGTAAATGTTTGTTCAATTGTTGCAACACCACTGGTAATATCAGTAGCGTTACCAGCATCTTCAATACGCAATTTGTATTTGCCTTGAATAAAAGGCATATATGCTCTAAAGTTCATTAACAATGTTTTAACATTGTTGAATATGGTTTGTTCTGTAGGTACAACTGCATTCAGTGTCATAATAGCTGAACTTAGACCACTAACGTGTTCTACAACAGTGTTACATTTGGCAGCTGACTTTTTCCAACTGTCCCAATCAATGTCATCATTGATCAAGCCTTTACCATAACGTGGATTGCGTAGATAATCTAATAATATTTCTGCTGGATTTGTTGAATATCTTGTTGGTGCGTTTGCATAGGTATATGAATCAGGACTTGCAATGGTTAAACTAGCAATCTTTTTACCCAATAAGGTTGTACCAATTGCAGGTATTGATCCTCCAAAAGGATTTTCTTCTGCATCTTCATTGGTTTCAATCTTCTTCCATTCATAACGAACAAAAAGAACAGCAATACCATTATAGATCATGCTGGATTTCCAACTAGGCGAATCTTGCATAATTGACCAAGTGCCTACTGTTGAATCGCTGGGTGTGTCAAAATACTTACCATGGCTTAGTTGCATTTGTACCCTATTAGCATACTTGCCTGTGGTAATGTTTACAGTTTGTCCATTGTTTAGTAGAGGAATAAAATTGTTTGGTATTTGATAATCATCAATGTATAGATCCATAACACCTTCAATAGGACCTTCTGACAGTGCGTATGCTACCCAAAGATATTTGTTGTTGTCTGCACCTGTTTCTGCAAAGGTAATTGTACCACCAACTTTTCTGTGTCCATAAACAATAGGTATGTTTTGTGTACTGCCTTGAGTTGTTATTAAAACACCTTGTTCTTGTGCAGCCGCTTGATCTGCACTGGGCATGTCTGGTGTACCAAACAGTCCTAAGAATGGTTGTGTTACAAAGTTTACAATTGACTTAGCAACATCTACAACTGCTTTGACAACGCTTTTAACAACCTTGACAACACTCTTAACTACCTTCTTGATGGCTTTTACAATACCGCTCATTCAGCAATCTCCTTTGACATAAAGCAACCTTCTTTAAATCCAATTGATTGATATAGTTTGCGTGTTCTCTCAGGATTGATACCAATATCACCTGCTGTAATTTGTGTTGCACCAAAGCCTTTGGCCCATGTTTCAAATTCATCAATTAACTGTTGAAATACTCTCATGCTACGCTTTTCTTCTAGCACATAGATATATTCAACGTGTCCATAAAATATTTCATGGTTCCATGCCGCTTGTGTAACTGCACCTGTAATAAATCCTATAGGTCTTGCATTATCAAATATATTAAAATAACAAAATTCAGGATGTATTGTTCTGTGTCTAATTGAATCAACAATACTGCCTTGATCCCAAGTATCTTGGATAGCACTAACTGCATCACTTGCTTCTATATAATATTGACGCCAAAGATTAACGTTAACATCAATCTCTTCTGGTCTCATAGTTCTAACTATCACTTGACAAACCCCTTTTTTTGTTGTATAATATACTTATGGCCAGACCTAAAACAGACCCTATTAAGAGATTCTTTTCTAAAGTTAACAAGACATCATCTTGTTGGCTTTGGACTGGTGGGCTTGATAGTGACGGATATGGTTTATTCCAACTTAACGGTAAACAATGGAGAGCACATAGATATTCCCAACTTATGCACAATGGCTTAGACAACCATTTGCCTATAGTGATGCATACTTGTGATAATCCTTGCTGTGTTAATCCTACCCATTTAGTAAACGGAACTATACAAGATAATAATTTAGACAAATTATCAAAAGGTAGAGCAGTAACAGGTACTAAAGGTAAAAAGAAACAGCCTGATGGAACATTTAAATAAATCATTAGTTTGCTCTGCCCCACCTGAATTCTGTGTTGCCAACATAACCTGATTTTTCCATGCTAGTATCATACTGAACACCTTGATACTGCCAATTGCTCCAGTTGTTGGTTTTGCGTCCTGCGGCTCTTTCAAAGTCAGCAAATTGACTGCTAACTTCTACACCAATATTACAAGTTTCTCTTGATTCTTGTATTGTGTAATTGTAAATGGTTCCATCATACATTAGAATAGGTGTGTTAATAATTGCAAATGTGTTTAGATCTAAAAATGCTTTGTAAACACAAACTCTTTTACCTTCTGTTTTCTTACCAATAAACTTATTGATATATCCACTTGGTAAACCACTTAGTGTGATTTGAAACTTGCCTATTTTAACATCAAAGTCTTCATTGATTGCTGTGTAACTAATAAATTCACCTTGTGCTGAATAAGTGTTAGACCCTGCATCAGGGGCAGTAGTTGTATCAGCATCAATGTCAATACCTCCACTGGCAAGATACAGTGCATCACTGCTACCAGCGCCGTCCTTTAGTTGTAATTCAATTAGATCAACTGCAAATGCGTGATCTCTATAAAATTCATCTCTTGTAGTTTGTGGATATGTTTTCATTTACCAAGTTTCTCGCATCTGTAAACTTAGTGTTGACATTCCGCCCATGCCTACATTTACTTGATGTGCGTCTGATTCCATAATAGCTGTAAAAGGAACTGCTGTTGTTGTAATGTTTGCTCCTGAAGTAACATCTGCAACCAAATTACCTGAAAAATAAAGTGTAGCATTGCCGCTGCCGTCTGCTGTACAAGTGTTAGTGGCTTGATATACTTTTGAATGACTTGCAAACTTAAAGAAGTCACCACCTAACAATATTGTTGAACTTGCTGTAGCACCACTAACAGTTACTTGACTTACTCCAGCACTTATTGTTTGGCTAGTTGAAACTGTGCTTACGCTTGGGTTTGAACTTTTAGTGTAAGAAATCTGTGGTAATACAATTTCAAAACTCAACAAAGGTCCTCTTGTTTGTGCAATAAAACCAGCAATAGGTCCTAGTTGTGCTTGTGTCATGTTTGGGTATTTTACAGTCCAGCTGTAAAAACTATGTCCATAACCAACTCTGCGGACTTTGCCTGCGTTTGTTTCTGATGTAATTGTTGGTGTGTTAACACTAAAGTCAACAGCATTAAACCAAGGACTTGTTGGGTAATACCCTGCTAAATCTGCCATTAGAACCTACTCCTTTGTCCGCTTTCTAACATAGCATCTGAAACAACTTGTGTGATAACACTTCTGCGTTCTACAAGTAGTTGATCAATGCTTTGTGTGTCAATTGCGTTAATGTTAAATGTAATTTCTACAGGTCTTTGTTGTTGCAGATCACCATTTCTAGTTACGTTTCCTGTAGTTGAAGGTGTAAACATTTCTGGACCATTTTCACCAACAATATAACTTTGGCCACCCATAACAGGACCGCCTAATTGTCTACCTGAATATGATTGACTTTTAATTTGTGCTACTTGTGCAAGACCCATTGCAACAACACCAGCTGCCGCAATAAAGTTAAACGGTGGTGGATATGTAGCAAGTGCTTTGGTAGCACCCATATAGGTATTCATAATAGCGTTGGCAATATTAAATGCTTTGGCTATTTGGAATGCCTTTTTATTTTGTGCACCTAGTGCATCAAATATCTTTGAACCTTGCTGAAGTGCAAACTGTGTTTTTTCTAATTCTGATTTCTTTTCAAATTCAATTCTGTCTTTTACAATTACGCCTGTTCTTTCTTCATTTCCTTTTCGCTGTAGGAAATCTTTATCTAAAGCACCTTTTACAGTATCAAGATACGCCATGTCTGCTGTAAGGCGTCTTTCAATGTTAGACATGTGCATTGAATCAACAGCCTTATAGAAATTTTCATTAAGGCTTTCTAATTTGTGGAATTTTTCTTCTTCTAATAATATTTCTCTAGAGACAAGAGTTTCTCTTCCAACACGAATAAAGTCATTTGCCTCATTTGCCTTTCTTATACTCATATCATAAAAAGCAATTAATGAATCTGATTGTTCTTTTAATTTTGTTGGTAGACCTAATGCTAAACTTGCATCATTTAATTTTTGTTGCGCCTCAGTAAGTTGTTCTACTGCTTTGGCTGCTTCTTTGGAAGAGGCATTGAGCTTGTCTAAAGCCTCTTTAGACACATCTATTTCTTCATTTAATTTGTATTGTTCTTCGTATTGTGCTCTTGCTGCCTTTGTAGCTTGGTCATAAGTTAGTCCTTGATCAACCCAAGCCTCTGTTAATTGTTCTATAACACCTTGGCCTGCCTTTAATGCATCTTGTGCTAATTCGTTGGTGTCAATAAATTCTACTACTGCTTCTTTAGCTTGTTCTACTTTTGTAGCCATAAATTCCATGCCATCTACAGCAAGGCCTTTAATAGATTCTCTTACGTCTTTGCCGCTTGATTCTATTTGGTCTAAGAAAGGAATAAAGTTTGCAATAGCATTGTAACCACTTATAACACCATCTACAAACTTGTCAAATGCACCTGTTAAAAACTCCATTACAGTAATTAATTTGTCTTTGAAATATTTTCCAACGTCTGCTGCCATTGAGCCTAGTACTTTTAGTACTCTTGTAACTTGTGATATAGTTCTGCCTAGGCCATTTTCCATGCTTAGGTATGTGATTAAACTTGCGGCGGCTACTGCTAATAACCCTAGTGGATTTCTAGCCATTGCAAGTGTTAGACTTTTAACTCCGCCTGTGATTCCTTTGAGTACTGCCAACAAGCCTGCACCACCAAGTACTGAAATAGCAATCTTAGCACCTTGGATAAAACTACCCATGTCAAAGTTCATTTCTTTTAAGAATTTTGTAGCTTGGAAGATAGCAAATCCAACTTCTTTACCTAACATTTTAGAAAAGTCTTTTGTTCCTATTACTGCTTCTTGTAATAACTTAATAAAGTCTGTTGAGGCATCTCTAAATCCGCCATCACCAAATGCTTTTTGCACAAGACCTACATTGTCTTCTAAATTACTAATTGCTCCTGATAGTGTGTTTGCTGATCTTTCTAATGCACCACTAAATTCAGTCTTTCCAATGTCTTCAATAAAGCCAAGTATTGCTTTACCGTCATTGTCAATAGTTGTTCTAGTACCTCTAAAGTTTACAGTTAGTTTGTCGCCTTCTGTTTTAACTTTAATACCCAACTGTTTAAGCATTTCAAATTCGCCTGTTGTGGCGTTGAATACTGCTTGTGCTACATTGTCTATTCTTTTACCCATACCCGCGGCAATGTTACCCACGTTGGTCATAAACTCTGTTGTTGGTTTTAATCCTGCGTTCTTAAATGTAATAAACGCATTTGTAACTTCATCAAGTTGGAATACAGTGCCTGCTGTAAAGTCTTCAATCAACTTCATTGAATGAGCGGCTCTTATAGCATCTCCTTCAATTGTAATCAAAGTGTTTTTCAGGTCTTCAAATTTACGAATTGTATTAACTGTACTTGATATTAAAGCGGCACCACCAATAGCACCTAAAGCTGCCGCGGCTACACCCGCTAGACTGCCTATACTCATCATGCTACTTTCTACTCGTTTGGTAGCACGATCTAGATGCCTAGTATCACCTTTAAACCTTACTAAGATTTCTTGAGCCACTCTACTATCTCCTTGTTTTCGCCTGTTGCTTCTTTGTCTCGTCTGACTCTAATTTATAGTATGCTACCCATCCTGTAAATTCAGCTGTCGTCATTGTCAACACATCAGCTACCCGCAGACCCAAATCCTTCGCCAGCCTATATGCGAATAATAGATCAGAATCTGCTGTTAGTTTTTTACTGCGAACTCAACATTAGAATCTTCTGTATTATTCATTTCACTACAAACTCTAATAACCACACTTGGGTCAGCTTCGTGCATGAATACTGTTTTGTCCATTCTTGCGAACATTTGCTTTCCATCTTCTGTTCTAGCTTTTGTGATTAACGTCTCAACCAAAGCTTCAATAGTCTTGCCTTTTTGTGCAAGTTCTATTAGTCTACCTTCTTGTTCTAGAGTGTTTGACTCTTTGAACCAGATAGTTGTGTCCCATTCTGGAACATGAATAGATCTCATTGTACCTGAAATTTTATTTCTAAAATGTGCGGTAATATTATCTATTGGTTTAACATTTTTGTCTGTCATTTCATTCTCCTATTTGCGCCCCTAAGAGTAGGCCTTATAATCCCTCTTGGTGCTTGTTTAGAACTGCCTGCTTCTAAACGCTCTATATAAGGTACACGGTTTTCAACTTCAAATCCATGTTTGTTAATGGTCTTTGACCAGTTACGACGAGCGTTACCACTACGCTTAGGAGTGTTCTTACGAGCTTCCTCTGCATAGATAGCGGCAGTGGAGTTTAGCAGAGCCTCAGACTTGTCATCTAACGCCCTGCTAAGTTCCTTGATACCTATAATATCAATTTTGGCCAATTAAGTTCTACCTAATTAGTCAGTGTATGTTAAGCTGCCTGTACCTTGGAAAGATACTGACGCTTCAACTAATCCATCAAATGAACCTGAGATTGAGTAACCAGTGATAATAACACTGCCTGCCCATTTAGATCCATCTGAAACACCTTCTGGATAAACTTCTAAAGTTGTTCCAGCGGCACCAACTGCACCTTGGATTGTACCATCCCAATCTACGTTGCCGTCTTCACCAACTTGAGCGGCTGCAAAGTGACTTGGGTCCCAATACACGTCAGCAGTACCTGAAAAAGCACTTAGTCCTTTTACATACTGGCGACTTGTATCACCCATGTTTGATGTTTCAATTGTATCAGCTGTAAGCTCAATTGAATAGCTTCTTACTTCTGCTACTATGTCGTCTCCATATTTGACAACACCTGCGTTTCCTACAATAGCCATATTCGTCTCCTATATTTGTCTATTTTGTTTGTTAAATGTCAACTGTTTCTCTTGTAGAATCCTCTGGATCCTCTTGAGCGGTATCAATTGACGAAACCGTTTCTTGTGCTTTCTTTGCACTAGAATTTCTTTTTTTAGGTTGAGCTTTTACTTGTTCCCAACCTGAATTTAAATATGCTTGAACTGCATCTTCACGTACTGTTTTAACAGCACCAGATGGACTAGCAATTTTAACTTTATTCATCGCCTTCTCCTTCGTCGCCGTCACTGTCAACTTGTACTTGCCAGCCCAGCTGTTCGTATTTTTCAATTGAATCTGCATCATGTACCTCTATACTACGCTCACCTTTGGTCATCACAGTCATTATGCAGTTCCCATTAGGTAGTTGTATTCTACTTGGAAAGTAATAGTTACTTCTGCAAGTGGAGCTTGTCTCTCAACAACTTCAATTGACGTTATTTGACTATTCTGTACCACACTCAATGCTTTTGATCTATATCTATCTGAGTCTAGTATTTCGTCAATTCTTTCAATCATTTCATTGCGTTTGCTGTCTAGTTCACTACCTCTAACAAACACACGAATTAGATAATTTATTACACCTGACTTACGTCCCTTTGAATTCATAGTTGGCATAGTAAGAAGATCTCTATCTTCAGTGCCTGTTTGAACTAGAATAGCAGGAAATTGTGTAATGGCCAATTCTTCTACATTGAATGGCTCACGTGTTACCAATACAGGACGTGGAGGGTCTATTTCTTTTAAGACTTTAATAATATCTTTTACAATATCTTCACGTATGCTTGACATTATCTACGCAACCTCAAAAATACATCAGCTGTTTTTTCTACATCCTGTACAATACCATCATTATTAGCGTCATATTCAACGCCTTGACGTACACAAAGATCAAATTCTTTTTCAAATCTATCTTCATAATAATCCATCATCATTCTAAAACGATCTGGATCTGCTTCGTGTTTGGTAAGTTTTGGACAGATGTGATAAGCAAGTGCGTGAAACGCTGTAGCTTTTGTCCATTGACTGTCAGTGAGTTTTGTGGGGTCCATTATAACAGCTAGATCGCTGTAACGGATGTCTGTTCTATTTTTGTGGTAGGAAGGAAACCAACGAATTGATAATAATCTGTTTATTTCAGTTTCTGATTTTGCTAATTCAGCATCAAAGTCTAAAACTCCGTATTCCTGAATTGTGGGATCTATTTCAAGAAGATCCGCGATAGTTGCGTATGCCAAAGGTCCTACCTCCTAATATTTGTTTTTATGGACGGTCCTTCCGTCCTCATTGTTATTTATGTCAGTCTTAGTATTATGGGCTATTATAGACAAAAAAAGGGCCCCCTAAGGAGCCCTTTTAAATTAGTCTATGTTAAACTAACCTTAGTCTGTTGCGGATCCTAAGATCTTAACAGCATGTCCATTTTGTAAAATAGACTGTCCAGTAACAGCAGACATCATAATGTCAGTTGCTCTAGCGGCTGCTTGTCTTTGTGTTTCCATTTCAACACCACCACGGATAGCATGTCCAAACGCTGATGGAGCAAATACTGCGCCAACCATGTTTAGTTCTGTATCTGAGTCACCGTCAAGGTCTGATTTAACCAAGCTAGATTCAAATACTTGACATCCAGCTAGTGAACCAATGTAGTATCCTCTTAAGATTGAGTTAGCAACTTCGTTAGCTGATAAGTTTGCACCACCAGTTGTAGCTAATTCTTTCTTAAGCTGTAGAGCTTGGCGTGGGCCAAGAACAGCGTATAAAGGACCTGTTACTTTTGCTTGTCTTAGTGTTGCAACAGCTTCAAAGATGTTGTCAACAGTAATAGCTGAGTCTTGAGTACCAACTGAAGCAGTGATTGAGTTGAAAAGTGCAAACACGTCTGTGTCCATTTTTTCAGCAATCGCTCTACCAGCTTGTGCACCAAGGTCAGCAACAACGTCTCTCTGTGCAGAGTCACGTAAGAAGTCAGTAACTTGGAAGTAAGTACCAATTTCAGCAAGTGTAATGTCTACAGAAGTAGTATTTGTGCCAGCCGCAGTAGGCGCAGTGCCTTCTGTTAAGCTACCAGCAGATACTGCAGAGTAAACTGGAACCTGTAAAACTTTACCACTGTTCGCTGGGCTTGTAAACGGAGTTACAATCTGACGAGCAATGGAATTTTCGTACATAGCGAACTGAGCTTCAGCTAAGAGCTTAGTAAACAGTTCACTGTTAATAGTTGTATTATTAATAGCCATTTGAGTCTCCTTAAAAGTTTAGGCTACACTTAAATCGCTTGTTTGCGATGTTCAGCATATATTTTTCTATGTTCTGGATTGCTCATGTCCAATTTGCTAACATCCAACTCTTTTGTGTCGTTAAACACATTGCTTTTTGTATTCGTAGTTGAAGGAGTAGGTGATACAAAGTGCGGATTTGCATTTAAGAATTCGTTGACTAAATCATCAACTCCTAGTGCAACACCACTGTCATTGTAACGGACTTGTCCGTTTGAATCTACAACTTCTACTGCGCCATCTTCACCCAACCGCAGTTGTGGTTTTAACAACGATGATACTTGTTCTGGATTAATTGAACGGTTTTTAGCCGCACTATTAAGCAGGGGAGTATCAACCTTATACTGACGAATCACTTCGTCTTTCTTGTGGATCTCAGCGTCTTTCTTTGCAGCCATGTCTTGTAAGACTTTTTCAAATTCACCTTTTTGCATTTGCTCTTCAGTTCTAGCTTTTTCAGCTGAGCTTTTGAGCTGGCGTAATTCGTCTGGGTCTCCCAAGTCTTGGTATGGTTTCAAAGCCTTGTTTAATGTTGCGTGGCGCATTTTGGCCATTGCGTCATCAAACTCTTTTTGACTGTAAAACTTTTCCTCTGCTTGAGCTTCTTTTGCCTGAACTTCAGTTGTGACTTGAGCGTCAGTTGTCTCTGCGGGTTGACCGCCGTCTACCGTATTATTATGGTCCATACGTTTACCTTCCTCCGTTTTAGTGTGAGTACACTGTTATTATTTCGTAACAACAGGGCAACATTGTTGCACTGTTATTTACTGTTATTTATGCAAAACAGTCCAAATATGGTATTTAGACCCTTTTACAGTACCAATCCGCTCCCAGAATGTTATTTCTTTTTGCGTCCGCCTCGTTTTTTAGCTTTCTTTTTTGTTGCCATAGTATTTATATCTCCTCATATCCGTTGTCTAGGATCTGTTTAGTATCGCCCAATTCAGCCTTTTGACTTCTTATTTCACGCCTAAGTGTTTTGCCTAATTTTTCAATTGCTATAAGATGTTGATTTGCTCTTCTAGCACAAGATTTATAAAGTCTATTTTTCCAAAGGCCATATTCTGTAAAGAAGCCTTCCATATGATACTTGAGCATTGCCTCTTCTTGATCAGTGGGGAATGTTTCCCAATACAACCAAGTCTTTGGAGTTAGTTTCTCACAGTGAGGCTTTACAAAAGGATTGCTTTTACGCACCTAGTGTTCCTCTTAGTTCAGGGTGGCGCTCTAGTATTTCACTGTCTGAATAACCTTCTTTTATCATATCTCTTAGATGATTGATTGAGTCTGCAACATTAATAATTGGAGCATGTTCTAGAGCGTCATCTACACGCTCATTGATAGCTTCAATTCTTTCTTTGACACGTTCCTTGTCGTCATAAACAAATTCATCTTCATCATCAAGAATCATTTTAATTCTAAAATCAATCAATTGACGCACAACAGGATCAACTGGTGCTGCTTGGTTGGCTGCAATCATAAGCGCCATATCACTGTGCTTGTCTTGAATGTTGTAGTTGTCTGGATAGTCAATAACACCGTCCCAAGTTTTACTTTGGTATTTGGCAATCCACTGCCAAATGTGTTCTTCTGCAAGTTCTAGCTGATCGCCTTTTTCTGCAAGACGTGCATTAAGCTGTTGGAATTCCATTTCTCTTGAAACGCCACTCATTGTTGATGTACGGTTTTCTCTCATAGCACCTAGGTGAGCAATTCTATCAATAGCATTTACTTTTTCATTAATTGAATTGTATAAGCTGTCTAGACTTGCGCCATTAGGCTGTAACAAATAAGGTTTTAGTCCTGCATCAAGGCCTTCATCCATTTGTATGATTGCGCCTGCACCAGCACCTGCTTCTGTGCCCACAGTTTTAACTAGGCTTGGGTGGTTGGTTAATCTTACAAGTGCTTCTACTTCTGAATATTCATTGTAGATTGCTCTTTGTAGATCGCTGATATCATCTATGTCACTTACGCCCATTCCACGTTTGGGTGAACGTTGGTTGTAAACAATAACAGCTGGAATACTTCCCAGTCCATTGTCTTCTATAATTTGTGATTGTATTTCTTTCTTTTTGTCATCAACAACGGTAGTAATAATTGAATCTTTGTACCATTCTTTCATTACTACTTGATCACCTTCTTTGTCTTCTATGTATTTGCAATAGGTCATTTCATAGAAACCCATAGGTGAACGTTCATAGCTGTAGTCTAGCATATTAAGTGGACTAATCAAATTAACATAAGGACGTGCGCCTTGTAGGATTTCGTCTGCTCTTGTTTGAGCATTTGAACTGGCTTTGGTAATGATTACCCAGCAATGTCCCAACACGGATGAGTATGTTGAAACATCTTTCATAAAGGTATCAAATGAACGTCCATCAAAATCTGCATCTTGCAAAATAGGGTTAAGCACAGGGTCATTAGTTAAACTACCATATTCTCTATACACAGGATTGCGAAATAAGAATGAATTATAAATGGTAATAACACCTTTACAATGATTGTCTAAAGGAGTAACAGCTAACCTTTCCTGAAATTCTGTTTCAGTTTCCATGTTATAGCGAGTAAGATACTCACCATGTCTATAAGCATTTCCGCCCATGTAACTGTGGATTAGATATTTCCATCTTTTCCAATTGTCTTCATAGATACTATTTGTACCTGTTAATTTATCATAACTCATCCTATTGATCTCCTATGCGGTGTTTCCACGTCGTTGGTTGATTGTCCATTAATCTATCTCTGGTGACAGGTTCAAGCATGTGTACTGCATATCCTAGTGCATCGTTCATATGGTCGTGTCCGCTGTCTTTGTCAGGCTGTTGACTGCCTTCTTTGTATGTTTGTCTTTCTAAACATTCAATTGTGTATTTGCAACGCGGGTCAACACGCAAACGGCGCACACCTTGACTGTTACACAACAAACTGTTTACTGAATTTATTCTATCTCTTACTGATGGATGCCTATTAGGCGCCTTGACCACAAAGCCTGCATTTTGTAGTATGATAATATCTGTCATACCAGCTGCTGATGATCTTCTTTGACGTCCTGCAGGATCAGGATACATCCATATCTTGCTCTTGGGATATCTTACTTTTATTTCATCTGCTAGTTCATTTGTATTTGATCCAAACAAACGAATTTCATCTATAATATGATATGTGCTGTCACTGGTTTTATACATTACAACAGCACTCATAGGATCTACGTTTTGGTCGCAGCCAATGTGTAGTATTTCAGGCCATTCGCCTTTGTCTGTGTTGTACTCAGTGAATTTTTCTACACTGAGTTTACGCTCAAAGCTGTAATATATAACGCCACTAAAGTTTACAAAACTTGCTTGGTATTCTTGTTCGTATGTGCGTTGGTCCAACAACTTACGAGCACTTTCTAATTCTTCTGTGGGTACAAAGCCACCTTGTTCTGTGGTGAATAACCATGATTTCCATTCTTGGTCCTGGTCTTCATTTACATAAAGATCATAGAACCAATTGCGTCCTTTGGGTGTGCCTAAGAATAAAGCCTTACCTTGGCTGTCACTTAGTGTAGGACGTAAACTTTCAAAGAATGCTTCTGGTTTGATGTCAGCAACTTCGTCCATTACCAACATGTCTACTCTGTTACCTCTGAGGCTGTCATAGTTTTCAGCACCTTTGAGGCTGATCTGACTGCCATTCTTTAAATATATTGTAAGTTCTGCTTCATTGATTTTGTCAATCCAATGTAGACTAAACAGTTTCTTTTTGAGCTTTAACCACCATACGTTTTTTGCTTGTCTATAACTAGGACACACTGCAAAACACACTGTGTTAGGCTCTTTGGCTGCTTTGCATATTTCTCTAATGCCTAATGTGGTCTTACCAAACCGTCTGCCAGATACTAGCACTCTAAAACGGTGAGTGTCATTGGCAACTGTTGTTTGTGCTTCACTTAATGGCATTAAATATCCTCATCGCTCCAAGGTAACGGTGCTGAATTGTCGCCGCCCATTGGGTTTTCTGATTGTCCTAGTAGGTTTTTACCTAAGAATATTAACATTCTAGGATCACCATCTAATGCTCTAGTCATTTGAGTGCGTCTAAGTCCGCTTTTACCATTGGCTTTGCCTAGGGCAAGTTCTTTTGCATATTTGCTTTCTAGTTTTGCTTTTGATATACCTGTAACCACTGCTATTTCATCAAGAGTACAATGAATTTCTGCAAGGCGGCTTACCAATTCTCTATTGGCTGCGGCTGCTTTTGCAAATTGTTCACGTTTGTCTTGATTCAGTTCAGTCATTACAAGTACCTTTGTTCTACCTTAACACGGAAACGTCTTACGTCAATGTCTCCGTTGTCTGTGGTGATTGTATTTGTTACTGTGTATACATTACCTGCTGAGCCTGCTGTCAGTTTTACATATGTTTGATCGTCTGCACCAACAATGCCTTCTGCACTGTTACTAAGAGCTGAACTATCACCTGCGATTGTGCTAATTGCGAAACTACTAGTAGCTAGACTGGCTCCAGTTCGTAGATAGTTGGTCCAATCAATGGTGTAGGTTAGTGTTGCACCTGGATCTTTTGGTATGTAACTGCTGACCACATCTCTTTTGAATCCTGTTATGTCTGTCACGCTAGTTGTCTCCTTTTGATATAAGGCGCCATTGGTATGTTATCCACTCTAGTTTCCTGTGGTACCAAGAACTCCCTGTTTTCTTGTGTTGTTGTATTTACACGATTCTCTGCTAACACCTGGTATATGGTGGTTTCTAGTGGTAGAATCATGTTTCTTGACTCTTGATCTACATCTATGTTACGGAATGGATCAAGAGTTATTATAGTACCTATGCCTATGGTTGCACTAACGCCAGCGAATGATGCTGGGTTGTTGCGAGTAATGTAGTTGCCTTTGAAGCCTGCTGTAAACACACCACTGATAGTAGTTGCTGGCATGTACTCAGTTTGTCCAACGTTAGGTGTTACCAATATGGCATTTACACCTTCAAGTGTGGCTGAGAATGTTCTTATTCTATCTGCTGTAGCTTGTAGTTCCGCTATTGAGAACAACAGTGCTTCACCTGCTGTTAGTACCCTTAGTGTGGTTTCTACTTGTAGACTTGCACTTGCTGATACCTGTATAATGGCAGCTGACTGCATTGCACTGGTACTAGTTAGGCCTTGTGTGATGCTTCTTGCTACCACAGCCTCTGATGTTGATGTTGCAGTTACACTTAGACTTGAGCTTAGTGTTCTTATACGTTCAACTGCTGTTGATTGTGTACTAACAACGCTAACAGTTGTGGTTGCAGTTTTTGTACTACCTACATCTCCAACAACAACCTGTGTGGTTGCACCTGATAGTGTAGCAGTTGCTGATCCAGTGCTTCTATTACCTTGGATTGTAATAGCTGATTCTGCAGCCAGTGTGAATATAGGTCTACCCCATACTTGACCCCAATAGGTTTGCCAAGTACGGTCTTCATATTCCCAACTCTTGTTGTTGCTTTCAGTGATGCTGTCAGCTCTAGCACCAATAGCAACAAATGCGTTGGCCGCATCAAGAGTTGCACTTGCAACAGTCTTAAATGAGCCTTGAACTTGTTGTGTTGCACTGGTGTTTAATGTTGTACTAGCATTACGTTGTGCTTGTCCTACACCAGTCTGTGTGGTACTTGCACTTAGACTTGAACTTGAGTTGCGTTGTCTTAGAGCACTTGCACCTAGTGTGGCACTTGCACTTAGACTTGAACTACCTGGACGTTGTCGCTGTGCTGTTGCACTTTGACTTGTTGTTGAGTCTAGTGTAGAAGTAGCATACAGTTGTATCTGTGCTGATGCACTTAGACTTAGAGTTGATGCAAGTGTTGCTGTGCCTTCTACTTGACCAACTGTGACAGTGAGTGTAGCAAAACTACCTCTTGTACCGTAATCCTCAAAATAATCCGTAGCGACATAGTCTGGCTCCGTGTAGGAACCAATCGCCCAAGTGGCTGTAGCGTTACGTTGGGTACCAAAGTACCCCGCATCTACATAGCCACTTTCTACATATAAGGAATCAACGGCCACTGGCAGCAGTTCCTTATGCTAATGTAATTGTAAGATTACTTGCTTGAATTACAAAAGTATCACCAGTTTCAATTAGTTTGCTTGAATCTAGTGCGCCTGCATAAATCACGTTACCGCTTGAGCTGGCATCAATAACTGCTAGGTGAGTAATAGTTCCCCAGTTGCCTGAAGCTGTTGGGAATGTTACTGAACCACTGTTGGTTGCTGATCCTGCACTAGCCGCTCCAAATGCAATTGATTGGCGTGCATATGAGTTGCCTGAAATTTCATCAGTTAGTGTGCCTGCTTCTAGGTTTGCTAGAGTAGTGGCTGCATCAACTGTTGATACGAAAAGTCCTACATACACTGTTGAAGGTGCTGTATAACCTGCTGTTCCTAAACTGTGGTCTAGGAGTTTTAGTTCTAAATAATCACTTGCTGCTGACATAATGGTATCTCCTTGTTGTCATTTATTATTAAAACACTAACACTCTTGCAGTAAAGTCGTTTGTCGTGTTAGTGTACTTCTTTACTGTTTGCATTCGCAAATTCTTTAAACTATTTCTCGTCTTGCTTCAATTATGTATGCTCGCCATGTGCCTTGTACGGCTGTTGGTGCACCACTGCTAACACTCTGATTTTCTATGCTCCAAACAAAGTTGTTTCTTGTGGTTTCTGAGTCTAGATTAACAGTTACATATTGACGTGCTTGTACCTTTTGATTGTTGCTTGAAAAACGTGCAAGATAAGTTTGTGTACCACCTTCTACAACATTTGATTCATCAATGTCACAACGGAAAAACACCACATCATAACTTTGTGAGGTGTTGGCTGTGTCAAAATCAAATTCTAAAATCATTTCATAGTCTTCGTTAGATTTTAGTACAAATCCATCTGTGTTTAAAAAGTTAAACACTTCAACATAAGGTAGATTGGCTGTGTCTGTTAGTGTGTAAGCTGGGCCTTCAAATACACTGTCCATTTTGTTTGTGATCAGTGTTTGGCTGCCTGGACTAGCAATCAGAGTGGCTTGACTAACATCAAATTGTACACCTGAATGAAGCAGAGGCATTGCATACATTAACTAAAGTTCCTCTGTTGGCTACCATACATGGTTGCGCCATCTGAATAGAACACTAGTAGGTCCACTGCGTTTGCTTGTGTGGTAATAGTGGGGGCAAGTCCATCTGCCCATTTGTAAGCCGTTCCCCAGCTCATTGCGTGGCCACCCGTTCCATCTTGTGTGACCTGCATAACATATGTACCGCCAGCACTCATGTTAGTGGGGTTAGCCACTGCTACTGCTTGATCAAGAGTGATTGCTGTTACTTGTTTGCTGTCTAAATCCCAACTTACACTGGCAGCACTTGTGATTGCTGTTTCTGTGATGTACTGTTGAGCAGTCCAACCTATTTTGGTTGCACTTAATGTTCTTGCTTTGACAGTTTGTGTACCACTGTCATAGTATAGTGTTTGATCGTTGGTAAATGTGTTTACAGTAATGGCATTCATTATAGTGTTTACATTGTCCGCCATTTGCTTGAGAGCTGGACGAGCAAGTACCACAATGTCTGAGTCTTGATCCAAGTGTGTTGTTGCAACTGTTTGAGTGGGCCACGCCATTAGCTAGGTGCTCCTTGTATGGTGCACTGAATGCCATTTGGAATGTCTGTGTTGTTGTCAAACATTTCAACCAACTCAGCGGTCGTCTTTGGTTCTGATTCAACAGTCCAAGTAGTTTCAACATCATCTATAAAATATGTAAAAGTATAAGTCCACATTATTGAGGTCCTCCATCATCTACCACATCATTGTCAAAGTGCATCAATAGTATAGTATCAGCATCATTGTCAAAACTTGCTGTGGGCACTGTGTGCGTTGAATTACCTACACCATAACGGTCAACAGTTGATACTCTTACTTCGTCTAAATAGCCTTCGTATGGGTAATTTCCTGAGAACACGCCGCTACTAACACCACTACCAGTTCCAAAACGTAATGTAGCAGTACTGTCTGCGGCATCCACGTTCCAACTTGCGTTGTGATAGACTCTAGTTCCATTAGTAAACAGGGCTATGCCTGCACCTGAGCCTTTGCATACTGCAAAGTGGCTCCAAGTGTTGTCTGAATAACCACCTGTTGAAGGAACCAACACTGAAATTGATGTGTTATCACCTGCAACATATAACATACGCTGTGCACTTCTAGGACCAATTCCCCAACCTACGTTGTCGCCAATGTCTTGTTGATTGAATATTTCACCAACGCTGTCTGCTGTGTTAAACCAAAACTCAATGGTGTATGGTCCAGTTCCTAGATAGAACGCACTGTTGTTTGGTGCTGTAATTGTGTCACTGCCACCACTATCAAACACTGCTGAATGTGTTCCAAATTGTTTTACACTAGGTGAAAACGTGGCACCATTGTTGGTAAAGCTAACTGGAGTTCTTGTGGGGATCACTGCTGCCGCTTGTACTGCACCTGCCGCGACACCTAATATAAAGCCTACTGACATATGTGTCTCCTTAAGAAGTTGCTAGATCGCCAACTAATAACCAAGTGTCAGTTGCTGTTTTAATGCAAGTGGCTCCGCTATATTGGGCTCTGAATTTTAGTGTTGGTGTTGCGTTAACAGTAACGCCGCCTGCGCCTGCTACTGTTACCTGACCTGCACCTAATTGAGCCAAGTCTAATTTGGTTCCTACTGCATATGCCACACTTGAGTTTGCTGGAATAGTAAGTGTAATTGCACTACCATTAGTAAGTGTTACCAGTTTACTTGCATCAGTTAATACTGTGGTGTAAGTGGTTCCTGTCTGTGCATTTAGTGTGCTTTGAGCTACCACAGTTCCAGTAATGTTTACGCTGCCTGTGCCTGTGATGTCATTTGAATTTAAGTCTAGATCACCACCAAGTTGAGGGGTAGTGTCTTCTACTACATTTAAAATACCTGTGTCAGTGTCTGTTACAGTGTTGGTAATAGTAACAACACCAGCTGATTCAGCAACAGTAATACCTGTGCCTGCTGTAAATTGTAGTGTGCCGTTTAGGGCAATTGGTGATGTGTTTGAGCCATCACTTACCGTGATAACTGCCGCTTGTAGGTTGGTAAAGTTAGCGTCTGCCTCTACAAACGATAACGCACTTCCTTTGGCGGTTCTGGTAACAATTGTGGGTACCGTCATAATCTTTGTCTCCTATTTGCAAATAGATTCGTTTTTGTATATACATGCTTATTTACCCAATTGGCTAGAATATGGTTGACTTACAGGCAAATATATCGTATAATGTAAGTATAAGTTAAACAAAACCAGGAGAACTATATGGCATTTCCAGATTGCATTGAATCACATCTCTACAAAGATGGTGATGGTTATGCACAAAAACATTGTAGTGTTAGAAAAAGACCAATTCCACATCATAGATGGGTGTGGGAAGAGTACAAGGGCGATATCCCCCCTGGTATGGTAATAAGACACAAGTGCGATAATCCACCTTGCATCAACATAGATCATTTAGAGATTGGCACCATACAAGATAATGTCCGTGACAGAGTGTTAAGGGGTAGAAGTGGTAAGAGTCTAGACACCCAACAGGTATTAGAGATTCGTGCGGCATGGAGTTTGGGTAACGTAACCTATAGAGCGTTGGCCAAAGAATACTCAGTAACCCCTACTACAATTTACTGTGTGGTCAACCGTAGATCCTGGAAACACATTTAATTTTAGGTATTAGATAAATACTTATATGGAGGACAATAAAATGATAAACACAAAAACAAGTATTGAAGTTATTCATCACATAGCCAAGATGTTGAATAATGATATAGAAACAAATGGGGAATTGCAGATCAATAATAAAACTATCTGGGACGGTTATCTACACCAAATGGATAATGCAGTTTGGACGGGTGTATTAATTACACTCAAGCAACTAAGCCTTGACCACCCTAAGTTGTTTAAGATATACCACACTGACGCAATTGATGGTGCATTAGAAGCTATTGTAAAATACCAGGATTATTATGATGCTGTGTTGGACATGCGTAATAGACACGTTAATCATAAACAGATTGCATGGAAGTGCCTAATGACAATCAGAGAAGTTTATAATTCATGTTGCGATATCTATATTGACAATGCTGATACCAGCAAGGTTAAGAGTTCATTTAATAGTTTGTTTGAATAGATGCAGTGGATATTTCACATCTACTTTGGTATTGTAATCACAGGTCTTTTAATTGTTCTTTGCTCCAGTTAGCATAGTATCCTGTCTTAGATAGACTCTTACGTTTACTTTCTAACAGTGCAGTC
>TARA_R110000823_G_scaffold260427_2_pt1 | contig 21498 bp, 15 predicted proteins | sample TARA_R110000823 | Tara Oceans TARA_R110000823 (sample SAMEA4397722) | marine metagenome | biome: Polar Biome; feature: [DCM] deep chlorophyll maximum layer (ENVO:01000326); material: water (ENVO:00002006), including particulate matter (ENVO:01000060) such as... | depth 20 m | reverse complement strand
AGAGCATCAAATTGATGAAATCGTTGTTGCCAATGATGAACGACGCGAAAACCTACCTGTTGATGAACTCTTTGCTTGTAAGATAAGAGGAGTCGAAGTTACTGAAATTCTAGATTTTATAGAGCGTGAGACCGGCCAAATAGCGGTCAATCTAATTTATCCTAGCTGGGTGATTTATTCTAATGGCTTTGCGTCGGCTAATCACCTTCGCAATACATTGGATTGGGTTTTTAACGCCACTATGGGGTTCTTTTTATTCTTAGTTACTTGGCCGGTAATGCTAATTACAGCTTTACTTATTAAGCTTGATGAGGGCTTTAAAGCGCCAATATTCTACTCCCAAGAGCGTGTCGGTTTAGATGGCCAAGCATTTAGTATTGTTAAATTTAGAAGTATGCGTATCGATGCTGAAAAAAATGGTGCGCAGATGGCATCAGAAAATGACGATAGAACCACGAAAATTGGTAAATTTATACGTAAATATCGTATTGATGAATTGCCACAGATTTATAATGTTATGCGTGGTGACATGGGCTTTGTAGGGCCACGTCCTGAGCGACCTGAATTTGTTCAACAGTTAATTAAAAATATTCCTTATTATAATGAACGCCATAATGTGAAGCCAGGCTTAACTGGTTGGGCACAATTGAAATACCCTTATGGTGCTACTGAAGAAGATTCATTAGAAAAGCTAAAATACGACCTATACTATATTAAGCACCGTAGTTTTTTGCTCGATCTCTTGATATTAATTCGTACTGTAGAAATTGTACTTTTTGGTAAAGGCAGATAATAGTTCTCGAGCACTTTTTATTTAAATAGAAGAAGGCTGATAAACATGGCTATATATCCAATTTTTTGCTCATTTTTTTTAGGTATTATAGCGCTTACCGCTTGTGGTGGTTCGAGTAAAGCTGAATCAAATAATAGTAACCTAGCGCCTATCAAGGTTGCTATACCTGGGCCGAGATTACCAATAGCAAAGTCGGATATTATGGTTGAAAGCACGTTCCCGAACGACGAACAAAAAAATGTTGATATAGATAAATCAATCGTTATTAATTTTTCTAAAAACGTACTTGCACAAGATATAGCTATTGTTGTGAATAGCGCCACATCTAAAGAGCCTATCGATGGAGAACTTAGCATTTTAGGTGATAAAGTGTCTTTTCTTCCAAAAGAACATTTCAGATATGATAGTGAATACATCGTCAGCATATCAGCGGCTGTGACAGCATCATTATCGGTAGAAAATCATAACTTTTCGTTTAAAACCATTGCAGCCCAGCCTAGTACTAGTTTTCACCCATCATTAGTCCAACAGGGTACAACTGACTTTTTACTTATTCCTATCGAAAGTACTGTGCCTGAAGTGTTAACGAAAATTTCATTTGGTATTCCTTTTCCAAAAGATTTTTTAACCAACATCGAACAATTTAGAATTATTGATGATCAAGGTAATGAACTCGCTATTTTTGCCAAAGAAATATTACCATGGCGTACTCACAACCAAGAAGACGAAAGCATTCGCTCTGCGATAGTACAAACCGAAGTTCTATTTGAGAAAGATAAATACGGTAAGCCAATCTCTAAAAAATTAACATTAGAATGGGGTACACCTAGACAATTTATCAGCGAGACATTAGTGCCGGTTAAAGACATTTGGGTATTGGTAAATGATTCACATTATACGATGCAAGATAATGTATTTGAACCAAATGTTTATGCTGTATTTTCAGCGCAATGGTACGGGGATAGTGTTATAAAAACACGCACACTTCCGATGGGAACGCATGAAGATTTTTCGGCATATGATACTGCATTTGAACTGTTTGGAAATACCGCCATAAACTATGTTGATCCCAGAGTTATCGATGACAACTTAATTCCCCATCGTTCTAGTTATGCTGCTTGGCTATTCGATAGAGCGACTACCATCTACCAACTTGCTTTTAAAACAGGTGAATTTAAATTTTTAAGGGCAGGACATCGTGCGGTTCAATTCTACTTAAACCATATTAATGAAAGAGGTTTTTTTGGATTAAAACAATACGATGATATGAAATATAGTTATGGTGAAAGTTTAGTTACAAACTTTATCCTAACTGGTGACAGTAAAATACCTAATATTATTACCGCTATGGTACCCGCCTGGGACAGCTTTAATAGTGACTATAACGTAACAACAAATTTTTGGACTGAGCGTCATGCTGCTTTTCAGCTCAAAGGGTACACATCGGCATATGAGTTAACAGGCGATCTTAGTTTTAAGGAAAAAGCGTACAGCACATTTAATAATCTGTTGAAAATGCAAAATACACCAGAACCAGGTGTTCCTTTAACTGGTGGGCTAATGCATACCTCGGAATCTCATGGTGAAGGGGGCGATCAATTTATTGCTAGTCCTTGGATGTCAGCTATATTAGTTGATGCTGTTGAGCGTTTTTATATTCAGTTTCAGGAGCCTGAAGCGATTGGTTTCATTTTAAAGCTGGCAGATTTTTTTAAACAAGAGGGTATTGCTTTATATGAATGGAAAGGCTACCACGGAAAAGATAGCTTTTATGTCCCCTATTATCTTGCGGGTAGCAATTTGACCTTACAGCAGCGTGGAGGAGACGGAGGAAGTGATCTAGAGCATGGTCTTGATGTATCAAAGATATTTTCACTAGCTTATTATTTTAGCTGTTTAAACGACTCATGTGACGCAAGTTATTTAGCTCCAATTAGCAAGCTGTATAAAACCGCAACAGTGTATACACTACCTTATTGGATGAGAACTGCGGCACCTAAAATTGGCAAGGCAAGTTATCGTTTAGCGCCTCCACGTAAATTTAATTGGTGGTTTAATACAACCAGTAATATGGACTTTCTGCTGTTTAATACCTCCTTAACTAATACGACACCCAACTTGAATATTGAAAACTTAGTTGAATGGCCAGAGTTTTATTATCCAGGTCAAGAGTTTGAAGTCAGGCTGAAAGTAAAAAATATAGATGCTATCGCTGCTAAAAATATCGTTGTCGATAATAAAATATTAAAGTCTAGCGTAACTGAATTGTTAACTATTAGTGATATTAGTGATGGTGGCATACTAAACCCTGAAGGTGTTGCATGGTATATACCTGAGTTAGCAGGTGGTGCTGAATCGATTGAGATGTCATTTAAGGTCACCGTTGGACAGTTTCCAACCATACAGTCAAGTACTCGACCCTTAGCAAAGATTATATCGCGGACTCATCTCAGATATTGTCACTATTTAGATAGCGCCGATGCTTGTAATTCATGGGTAAATTATTGGACTCAAGGTAGTCAAACGATAGAATCTCTTGTGCAATGGTCATCGATAGCTGCAACGCCTCCAGATACACCACCTACAATCAATATTATTACGCCGTTAGATAACGATACAGTTACTGGAATGACTACTATATTAGCGGAAGTTAGCGATGAAGACGATATTGCAAAAGTCGACTTTCTTCTACAGGGCGAGTTAATTAGTTCGCTTACCGCGGCGCCGTTTGAGCATATATTTAACAGTGACGTTTTATCTGGTGAACCTCATACCTTAACGGTGAAAGCATGGGATAGCTTCGGCAGTTTAGCTGTAAAATCACTAACCTTAACTCCCGGAACTCCTGATATTAAAAAGCCTGAAGTCAGTATTCTAAGTCCAACATCTAATCAAGAGTATTGTGGTGCCACTACTATTGATTATATAGCACGAGATAATTTTTCTATTCAATCATGTGAGCTGTTATTAGCAGGCGCTAATGTTGTATTACCCAATTGTGGTCAATATACACTCTTTCCTGCGATAGCTTTATTTTCATCTAAAGCTCACCTAGCTTTAGATGAGCTTGAGTCGTCAGTGAGCAGTCAAGATGGCATTAACTTATTGGGAACTCCACATAATATAACCTCTGAACAAGGGGTTAATGAGTTAGCATATCGTTTTAATGGCGAGGATTCCAATATTAGCTTTAGCCGCACATCGCTCAATATAGATAATGATATAACTGTGTCATTTTGGATGAAACCCTCAAGAGATGAAGGTGTCATTGTTTCACAAGATTGGAATTATATCGGGCCAGAACATGGTTGGGCTATCTCGCTAGGTGCTAATAAACATGAAAGCAATAATGCTTTATCACTTACTTGGTCCTCTGGCGACTATAAAAATAATGCCAATAACAATAATGTTGTGCAAACTGCCGCTAATGTGGTGTCACTTGATGTTTGGCAAAATGTCGTTATAAGAAAAAATGCTAACCTTGTGGATATTTTTCTTGATGGCGTATTAGTTATGTCAAAAAACATTGCCTTTTCGGAAATAGCTTGGCCATTTAATAGCGAGCGACAATTATCTATAGGTAAAGGTATGAAGCACCCAGATATGTATAATCGTTATTTCGCAGGTGCTTTAGATGACTTAGCTATTTGGAATAGCGCTTTAACAAATGTTCAGATAGAGCAATTATATCGTCAAGATAATACTGAAAGCGTATATAAACTCGAGGTTTTGGCTAAGGATAATGCTGGTAATGTTGGCCGTAGTAGTGTCGACTTTTCAATACGAAAATGCAGTAATTAGCCCTAAAGTGATTTAATAGCTATAACATTATTTGATATATTTACATATCCTTTGCTTTATCTCACTTGTAGAGCATTGATTATCAATTGACAGCCTTGATATGGTAAATTGATCACGTTCAAACGTTTTATTGATACCTGGAATAAAGGTAAATGCAAATTTGTATCCTGCGTTAAGCGTTATGTCTAACGTTGTTTTATTGTAAGATTCGCTGCCCCCTACAGGGTAAGCCAATGATATAACCTCTTTTTTAATTTTCTCTTCTAGCAATGTTTTGGAATGTACAATTTCATGTAATTGCTCATCGTTTGATAAATGAGATAATATTCGATGAGAACATGTTTGTGAACCAATATCTATGCCATTTCGATTCATTTCATTTAGCATATCCCAGTCCATGAATAATTTTTCTTGCTCTAATTTAGCATCAAAGTTTCTCTTCGCTTTTGCCCTTAATATTTCCATTTTTTCATTGACTTGAGTGCTTTTGTTATCTTTGATTATTCTGAGTATTAACTGTATTTGCCTATGTTTTTCGGTAGTGGTAATATTTTTAGGGAATTCCCACGGAAGAGTTAAAAAGTCATTTAGATCGTTATTTTTTACTAACCAAGCGACTTCATCCCACCAAGGCAAAGTGTGCTGTGAAATGAAATCAGTCGCTATATAAAAAATTGCAGGGCAGTTTAGTTTTTTTAGAATTGGATAGGCAAGCGTGTAGTTATCTATATAGCCGTCATCAAAAGTAATGACTGCATATTTCTTGTCGATGGGTTTACCAGACTCTATCAACTTTAATAGTTGTTCGGAGTTTAGAACAGTAAAGTTCTTTTGGAAAAACCTAATATGTTCTTCAAATCGTGCAGCATCACAACTAAATACATTTGGATCAAAAGCGGTTTTATTCTTGTCACCAATTCGATGGTAGTTAAAGCAATAGACAGCATTAGGCCTTTTGTGCCATTTTAATTGATAAAGCCCTAATAAATTCTCTGTTTTTTGCCTTATTTTTTTCAACATTTATTTATTATCCTGCACTGCTGTTTTTATAAGTAGGTGCAGGTATTTGATAGTCTCGATAGGCGTTAGGATTGCCATTCTTTCCTGACTCTGCCGCTTTAATAATATTGAACATTTCCCTTGCTGAGACATAGTGAAGGACATAATTATCACCATCATTATACTTTTCTAATAAATATTGATTCATTTCTTCAAAAGGGTGACCAAGTAACGTATCCATATCTTGTTCTTGTGTACCATGGGTATGTATTTTAATAAAAAGCCAATCTTCTTTATTCTTCACGTGAATAGCTGTATCTACCCAAAGATCAATACGATCCTTAGTGGGTGGCATTGAACCTCTAATGTCACTATTTTCAATTTGTGGGAAAATACCTTTTTTACGATGCTTCCAATTTAAACCTAATGGCCCTGTTATTAGCATCATATCGCCCCAATTATGACCACCAACTTCTACTATCTTGCCTTTGTTATGAGATTTTGGCTGATCAGGATCGTCTTTGGCATAATAAATTTCATTAGCGTAGGCTGGTTGTGTATCACTTGGGGCAGATGGGAAAGTCAAATCTGCATAACAGCCGGTTTCTTTTAATACGATCAATTCATCATTAACACCGCACCATTTCCCGTCAGGGCGACTGTTATCTAAACACCAATTTCCGTGGATAAAAGTGTATTGCAATAACCCCGTATCTTCATTCCTAACGAAAGCGCCGTGATTAACATGCAAGGTCTCTGTGAAGCGTAATAATAACTTACGTAGATTATCACTGGTATCATTGTCATGGTGTAAATGAATTTCAATTTCACCAAAGCCAGCTGCGCATAAATTGGTTATTTTATCTAAGTGTTCTTGGCGATACTCTTCTTCGGGATAAAAAAATGAATGCTTAGGGTGGCAGCCATCAGCATCTTTAAATTGGCTTGCAACTTTTGGATAGTCTAAATGCCAACGCTCAACACGAGCACACTCTTGCTCATAAGAAATGTCTTTGCCCCACATGGGTTCATAATGATCGACAAAACAAAACATGATATGTTTTGGGCCAACGGTATGCTTGGTTTTTTTTAATTTACGCTTTAGGTAATGGCCTAACCACAAGTGCATTTGCTTTTTTCTGATGATCAGCGTTGTTAGTACAATGCCTATGAAAATAATGATGCTTATAGTGCTAAAAAGCATATTGTTATTCCTTAATGAGGTTTCGCTAAGTGGAAACTAAGCCAATAATTTGTGCGGCGTTGTGTTTCCACTGACGCTCGTTTTCTATGTAAACTCTAGCTCGTTTACCAACATGATTTTGTACTTCTATATTTGATGCAACCTCATATACACGCTTGACGCAGGCACTTTTATCATTTGCAGGAAAAAGCCAACCGGTTTCATTATCATTTACGACTTCAGTAATGGGAGAAAAGTCTGGCGCAACCACTCCTTTTTCCATCGCCATAAATTCAAATAGCTTCATAGGGGAGCCATAATCGTTTGAGTCAGGGAGGATTCCAAAATCCATCGCGGACAGATAGTGGCTTACTTCATTATGGGGAACACGACCTGTAAGAATTATTTGGCTCTCTAAATTAGCTTCAATAATCATGTTCTGAATTGGCTCTAAACTGACCCCATCCCCTACAAACAAAAGTACTAAGTTAGGATGTTCAGAAAGGTCTTTTACTATTTCTTCGATAAACCATTCTACACCATGCCACTTTGCAAAAACCCCAACATAGCCGGCCACTACTTTATCATCTATATTAAGTTTTTCTCTTAATTTTTTACCAGTGCAAGGATCTATTATGAAATTATCTAGATCCGCTGCATTTGGAGAAATAACGCTAGGGGCAATTTCACCATAGGCGTCGGTAGCAACTTGTTTGAATCGATTCGATATAAAAACTAGACCAGTCGCATTGCTAAATATCCATTTTTCAATCCATTTTGCTAATTTAATAAATGTTAATAAGCGAACTCGATGCACCAGGCAAGAGTCATTAATCTCTAAAATAATAGGGAGATTATTCTTTCTAGCCCACCAAACTGTTGCAAACATGAATAGTGAATAGCGTTCATATATCAACTCTATTTCTAAAGACTTCACTTTCTGCTTCACTCGCCAAAATGCAACAAAGTTATACATTAATTCAAAAAATTCAAATGTAAATTCAGGAACATATTTAGTGAGTTCTGTAAGTTTCGAAAAAAAACTAGTGCTTTTAATTTTTTCACCATACCCTTTAGTTGGCGACATACTCAGATTTGTATTTGATTCAGGTTCTGCTCCTGGCAATGAGAGTATGTTAACTACATGGTTCAGTTGCGTAAGACCTTTGACAACACCACGGATATGCGCTCCTTCAGCGCCCTGCCCTCGAGTTCTGTGATGAAATAATATATTCATAATAATTTATTGCTCCAATGCTTCTAATGTATAACCTTGTGTTTGCCATTTTGGAATTAAAATATCTAAGGCTTCGATACAACGAGGAACATCGTCATGAAAAAGTAAAATATCTCTTGGGTTCATAGGGTTAATTACAAAACGTTTAATAATGACATCTGATTTTTCTTTCATAAAATCCATAGAGTCACAACTCCAATGGATGGTGGGTATTTTTAACCGGGAGAGTTGATAGAGTAACCTCATGTCCCATCGGCCCTGTGGGGCGCGGAACATTTTACAGTCTTCATTGACAATATTTTTAATTAAAATATTGGTATCAACCACTTCCTTAATTTTTTGTTTCATCGTGCTTTTATGAAAGGGGAGGTGAGTAAAAGTATGGTTTGCTAATGCGTGGCCTTTTTGATGAATAAGCGTGAGCACTTCAGAATGTACCTTAGCGCACTCTCTAACAATGAAAAAAGTTGCTTTAACTTGATATTTGCCTAGAAGCTCTAGTAGGGGCGTCGTTACTTCAGGTACAGGGCCATCATCAAAGGTTAGATAAAGCGACTTCGATGAGCGGCCTTTATCAATCAAAAAGAGGCGATTAGGTATTAGTTTAGACCCTACGAAATATTTGAGCTTTTGTAACATTAAATCTACCGTTCCATTTTAATGAAAGTCCACTAGGGTACAGTGTAACAGAAAAATTATTATCACCAATATCAATTCACTAGCACTTCGTCTGTTTCTAATAAGTGTAAAAGGCTCTGTTTATTTTTTTTCCATGAAAACTGGCTGCTATGCCTTTTTATATCATTTCTAGACCAGTTTTTATTTAGTACTAATTGCAAGCCCCTTGCGACTGCATGTGACTGCTTGGCTTCAACCAAATGTCCACAAACTTTCTGGTCAATAACTTCTGGAATACCACCCACCCATGTAGCAAGTACTGGCGTTCCACAAGCCATCGCTTCTAGTAGCACATTAGGTACACCTTCATTGTAGCTAGGCAAAGCTACTAATCTCGCATTGACCATTAATTGTGGTAGGTCTCGATGGTTTATCGTGCCTAACATGCTAACTTTATTGCTGATATTTAACTGTTCAGCTTGTTTTAACAAAACACTTTTATTAACGCCTGGACCTGCATAGACTAACGTTAGGTCTGGATATAAATGACAAATTTCAGCGAAACCATTAAGTAACTCAAATATACCTTTTTCTTTTTTCAGGTTACCAACAAATAAAATATATGGGGTGGTTACCGGTGTTACTTTAATGGAACCAAATACTTGATGATTAACGCCGTTATAAATCACGTTGATTTTACTGCTTTCAATGCCCATAGCTATCATTTTTTCTTTCAAGGCATTAGAAACTGAAACAATAGCATTTGCGTGTTTAGCGGCTGCAACAATTTGTTTTGCTCTAGGTTTTATATTGCCATGCAAATTAATATCGTTGCCATGCACTTTAAAATAAAACTTTGTTTGATATATTCTACTTAGCCAGCTAACCGCAATAGCTTCAGGGAATGCCCAACTTGCAAATAAAATATGATTTTTTTTACGTTTTAGCCACAATCCAGAATGTATTAAAATAGAAAGAAACAAGAATATACTATAAAAACGTCTACCGATTTTTGGGGTATAAAAATAAGGCACATATCGAATGTTTTCTGTTTGCTTAAATAATTTTCTATTTTTAAACCAATCACCAAAAGCCACGGGAATTAGCATATTGCGTTGATACACATCATCGAGTTGTTCAAATTGTTGTTTGTTAAATGTGGCTCTATTTGGCTCCCACGGTAACGGATACAAATTGGTGATAATAGTTAAGTTATCTTTTTTAGACTTCACAAATAGTTACTCTATGCTTACCACTTACAGTTAGGGCTATTTCATTAACAATGGAAAAGTTTATAGCAAGCTCTCCTTGGGTATATTTGTTGATTTCGGAGGTGATTTTTTCTCGACTTAGTATGTCTAAGGGCGTATTTTCAATAATTAATATGTCGAGAGAGTCTAATGTTGTTTGTTTTACTTGAAAACGTTGTATACAGGTAAACTCTTTAAATAAATGAGGGAACAACTCGCCTGGAATTATTTTTCCTGAAGGTGTTTTTATAATGTCTAGTTTGCGTCCATCGACGCTTTTCATGATTGGCAATGGATTACCACAGCTACAAGCGGTCTCAATAAGCGTTGCTCTATCGCCGTTTAAGTAGCGAATAAGTGGCATGCCGTAATTATACAAATCAGTAATGGCTAAATCACCTGAGAGTCCTTTTACCGATTGTCCTTGTTCATTGACCGTTTCAATCACTAGGTGATCGCTGTTAATGTGAAGATTGTTATTTTTTCTACATTCAGCAGACATCAGCATAAACTCACGGCAACCAAAGGTATCATTTACTTGGCAATTAAATGCTTGTTGGATAGTTTCGCGTTGATGTGGATATAAAGGTTCAGCGCCGGTCAAAATAGTTTTTGGCTGATATACTGCAATCTTATGTTCTATTATAAAATTTGCTAACTCATACAGTGGGTTGACATAAGAGACTATCGCCGAGGGTTTATATCGGTAGATTTGATCAATATATTCCATCATATTGTTTTTATTCATCGCAAAAGAATTAAGCATCTTGCGATTATAAAAAGCATGATAAAGGTCGTTTTTTATAGCTTTTAAAAAAGTTTTTTCACCAATGTCAGCCCCCCACAAGTAAAGTGTTTTTTCGCCAAGGCCAGCACCTAGCCAACCATAACCTCGCCACATTATAGCTTCACGCCTAGTGTTACTTTCAAGGTTGTATTCAAAATGAAAGGGTTGTCCTGTTGAACCACCTGTCGACTTTCGAATATTGTTACTGTATTTACTAGAAACAAACTCTGCGTAATGCTGCTGGATATCCAACTTTGTAATTAAAGGTAAGGTGCTAAAATCAGTTAGGTTTTTTATATCTCGAATATCGGTTACACCAACCTCTTGCCATGCCTTACGATAAAAAGACGTGGTATTGTAAGCGTGGGAGAGTAATAAGGATAATTCTTGCCATTGATGTGCGGCAAGTTGTTCAGCGTTCCATTGCAAATGACTTTCATATTCATTCAGATGCCGTAATAACTCCTTTTTATTTAACATTTCATAAAAAGGCATTAAGTAATTGCGTAATATCTTCGAGTACATATTTCTTTTCCTGGTCGACCTTGGAAGCAGTGTTTGTCGTAGTGTTGAAATCTGCTTCGCTTGATTGCAATTTTTCAGTGTAATCAGAATTAAAAGAGTTGCCGCTTTGTGTTAAAAATAATGCATCAAGTAAAAATAACCCTGCTCATTGAGATGATCTTCATCTTTAATAATGAGGGGCGCATGATAAAAGAAAACACTATGATAGTTATCAAAAGAATAAATAAGAAAGCGAGCATTTATCACTTGATACTACGCCCTAAAAACCAAACCAAACCATACTATATTTTTCACGCTGTAACGCAGAATAAATAATGGCGGTATTTAAGAAGCCTAGTACAACAAAAAAACACATGAATTGTTCTTAAACCACCTATAATTCAAAACTCGTTAAGTCTACTATATTCAATGCACAGTGATTCATATTAGTTATATATTACTGTTTAATTTCAACAATACATTGACTATGCCATAATGTCATCATAAATAAATTTTTCAATAATTCATCATTAATCTAAAATTTAATAAGCTAAATCTAAGGCCCTTTATGTTTAAAAAACTGTTTTCAAGCTCCCTATTTAGATTTATTGAGAATATCATAACAGTAGCGATATCATTACTGCTAACCCCGTTTTTGATTACAACATTAGGCACTGAAAACTATGGTTTATGGTTGCTAATTTTATCAATGTTAGGGTGGTTTAATATTATAAATTTAGGCTTTCCTGCTGCTGTTCAACGTCATATAACTTGGGCATTGGAAAGTAAAAGCGACAAAAATTTAAACCGAATATTTTCAACGAGTGTTTTACTTTTTTCTGTCTTGGGTGCTATAGCGGTTGTTGGGCTATTTTCATTGGCTACAAACCCTTTAGTTTTTGGGATGACCAGTGCCAACGCTGAAGTTTTTACATTATCGCTAAGCTTACTTTGCATTAAAGTTTTGTGGGATTTTGTAATGTGCAGCTTCAATGGATTTTTTTCATGTTTACTTAGGTATGATATTGACGCGAATATTTCTTCTTTTAACGCAATTATTAAAGCAATTCTTGTCTACTTTTTACTCTTGGAACTCAATATATATGGTGCTGTTATAGCGACTTTAGCAGCCGATTTAATAAGTAACGTGTTAAAGATTATTTGTATAAAACGCTTGTTGCCTTCACTCAATTTTAGTGTGAAACATGCTTCATTGACGGAGTTTAAAGAGTTATTTCATTTTTCGAAACATGTTATAGCAACTGGCGTGGCTAAGACAATTAATAATAGAGTTGATCCCATTCTTGTAACTAAGTTATTTGAATTGTCCTTAGTGCCTATTTTTGGTATTGCAAGTCGATTAGCAGCACTTGTTGAAGGATTCACTATGTCAGTAAGCGGTGTTTTTCTGCCGATGTTTAATAAAATGGCTGCTAATAATAAAAATATGGAACACACTTTTTTAAAAGTAACCACGATAAATATTTTAGTATACTCTTGTCTATACTCAATACTCTTTGCATTCAGTGCGGCTTTTGTACAATTATGGGTAGGCCAAGAGTTTTTAAAATCTATCCCGATTTTAAATGTGCTTATTTTTTCATGTTTATGCCGTGCTGTTTTTCAATCAATTAGAGATTTACTCTTTGCACAAGCAAATCATAAATACCTGTCATTTGTGAGTATGTTTGGAGCAATATTTAATGTTGTATTGTCAATTATTTTAGCCAAGCAATACGGACTAATTGGTATTGCAATTTCAACAAGTATTAGTTTTCTTTTGTCAGATGTGTTACTTAGCTTGCTAGTAGTTAAAAAGTATAACGATTTTAACCTAAAACCTGTTGTTCTGCAGTTTATAACGGCGTTGATTCTTACTTATAGTATTGGTTTTTTTGGTCAGTACATGATCGAAAAATACGTCGCCATTACTTGGGTTAATTTACTGTTATTAGGGGTTATATTTACGCCTTTAATTATCACTATTAATATGTTTATTTTTGTCGATAAAGAAGATATTAAGTTCTTGTATGGTAAGTTAAGGTTGAAGCTGATTAAGTAATAAATCATTAGAAGATTAAGTAAGGGAAATGCTTAAATATCAGCATTAATTATCTAATGCTTTTTCATAACTCATCAGTACTTAAATATAAATACTTCCAACCGGCTATTAAGGCTGCAGAAGCTTATAAATACTGAAACCAAAGGTTACTTCATGCCATACTTAAGCATTCAATACGCCAAGAGAGTATATAAATAGAATATAGCTTGGAGAGCAAGTATTTATAGTAAATCATAGTTTCTTTATTTGGGGTTCTCGATATTATTGATGAATAATTCTTGCGGGATTACCTACGACGGCTGTATTGTCAGGGGGAGGCTTTTACGACTACAGCACCTGCACCAATCGTTACATTATTTCCAATCCTTTACACTACCTAAAACAATGGCCCATGAGGATGTCTTCACGTTATCTCCGATGCAAGGTACACCTAAGTCTTCGCTATTTTCACCTTTACTATTGTAGTGATATAGGAATAAACTTTACCATAAGTTGCTTTTTTATATATCACTATTGTTCCAAAGTGAGGTAAAAATAGCCCTCCCCCAATTTTCGTTCCCCTGGGGATCTGTACACCTGAAATAATTCGAGAAATTTTATAGATTGGAACATGTGCTACCCATTTATTATACGTTTGTTTATGAGAACTTTATCTCGGAATGAAATAGAATACCGGCATTGGAGAACCCACACTTTTTAATGCAATTGATTGATGCTTTATTATTCGTCTAGGAAGGTTCAATATATAAATTTTTGATTGAAGTTTTGACTGTGCGACAAAGCTAGATAATATTTTTTCATACTAGGGTAGAGTTGCTTACTTCTGTATTCGGCAAACGTTAAAGAGCCATGTATAACCCAATAGGTCGTTGTTACATGTGAGGTTGATTCTGTTATTTTAGATAGCCACGCTATACTTGCCGTACATTCCCCGATACTAGCGATAGCAATAATCTGGCCTGCTTCACGCTTAGAATTCATTTTCTCTATGTATTTAGAGCCGTATTTTTCTTCAATTTGTACTAATAAATTTTTTGGCAAGCTCTCGTCATGCATGAAAAGGCTGATACGTTTGTCATTGACTACTTTGTCCGTTTTATTACTCACAAATAATAGTACAATTTCTACACCTAATTTTTCTAATAATACTGTGCAGGCGAAATAAGCGACTGTAGACATGAAGCCTTGATTTCTGACTCGGGTAATTATTTTTTTAGCATGATTTATATTATAGTTCGCTTCACTAGTGTTTTTTCCATATCTGATCAGCACTTAAATATAAGTATTTCCAACCTGCTATCAAGGCTGCTAAATTAAGACTACAAAAACTTATGCATACTGAAGCCAAAGGTAACTTCAGGCCATACTTAATCATGCAATACGCCAAGATAGTATATGAATAGAAGATAGCTTGGAGAGCAAATATTTGTTGGTAGATAAAGCCATTTAATAATAAGCTAGTTGCTAGCATTGCTAGCAAGCTATAAGGCATTATTAATCGTAAAACTTTATGTGAAAAAAATTGAAAGAATAAAGGATTACGTAGAGGTGACATTAACCAAGGTAACTTAGATATTAACTGAAAGTTACCAGCCAATGTGCGGACCTTTCGGTGGAACTCCTCTGCGGTTGAAGACGAGCTAGTATCAATTGCTATGGCTAAAGGTTCAAATTTTATTTTGTAACCTTTATCTACAATGGCCATCGGAATGAACATATCATCTAACAATATATCTAACGGAATATCTGGGATCAGAGAGCGTTTTGCCATATAAATTGCACCGGTTACGCCAAGCATAGAATGGAGTTCGCTTTCTTTTTCTCGAATCCACTTTTCATACTTCCAATATAACCCTGGATCACTTTCATTATTATCGCTATCTGTTTCGATTTTCAAATTCCCAGAAACAGCACCAATATTAGCCCCGTCAATTAAAAAGTGTTTTACCATATTTTTTAAAGCGTGAGTGCAGAATGTTTGTCTAATATCCGCAAATGCAATTAAGTCGGTTGTTGCTTGTGATAATGCAATAGCTAGAGCATTAGATTTTCCCTTATTTTTTTCATACTCTATAAAAGTCAAATTAGGGTGGTTTAATGCGTTAATTATTGCTGCTGGATTATCTGTTGAACCATCAGAAATTACGATAATATGGATTTTATCTTGTGGGTAGTCACTTTTTTTTAAGTTATCTATTCTTGCTTTTAATTGGTTAGCACCATTATATATACATAGAATAATTGAAAGGGCTGGTAATTCTGCATCTTTTAATTCAGGCAGTTTTGTACGCGACTTTCTAAATGTTAGCACTTTAAGTATTAAAGGATACCCTACAAAGGTATATGCTAATATGAACGCACAAGACCAAAAAATTATATCCATGTATATTTAAACCTATTTTATTTAATGCATGATATTTTACATAAATAAAAGTATAAGTAATACAGCCTTGAGCAAAATAGTCTATGAAGTTAAAATAGTTTTTTTGTGCGCTTGAATTTACTTAAGGGACTTATGTATGAAGTTCGTATTAATTTGCCATGATGACGAGCCCTTGACAAATGAAGGGATGGCAAGATGGTTAGCGTCATTTTCAGAGTTAGCTGGCATTGTGATAATCTCTGAAAACTCATCACGGATAACAAAACGTATAAAAATGGAGGTTAAACGTTCAGGCATTCTGGGGTTTGTCGATGTATTAATGTTCAGACTCTATTATAAATTATTCATGGCTAAGCGGGATGTTAAATACAATTTAGAAGCAATAAATGAATTAAGGCTTAAATATCCTGAAATCCCCATAGATACTAAAATACATCAAACACAGTCACCTAATAGTGATGATACAATCGCTTTTTTACAGTCTATTCCACATGATTTCGCTATAGCCCGGTGTAAAAGCATTTTAAAGGAAGATGTCTTTATTCAAGCTGAAATAGGCACTTTTGTTATGCACCCTGGGATTTGTCCAGAATATAGAAATGCTCACGGTTGTTTTTGGGCGATGGTAAATGAAGATTATGACAACATAGGGATGACCCTTTTAAAAGTAGATAAGGGGATAGATACAGGCCCTATATACGGTTACTTCAAAAACGATTTTGATTTACTACAAGAAACACATAATACGATTCAAGCTAAAGTGGTCTTTGATAATTTAGATGCCATTAAAGATAAGTTCATTGAAATTTACCAAGGGTTAGCTGTGCCACTAGGTGTGGAGGGAAGACATTCAGGAACGTGGGGGCAACCATGGTTAAGTAAATATATTCTATGGAAAAATAGTTATGTAAAAGGCCCGAGTAAATGAAAGCAATAACGTTATTGTATCATGATGTAGTAAAAAATAATGATTATCAAAGTTCTGGTTTTCAGAGTAGTGATGCAGATTATTACAAATTAGATGAAAATGAATTTATTGCACAATTAGATGCAATAAAAGCAAAGTATAGCTATAAAGCGGAAGACCTTACACTGCTTCATAAAAATGAACAAAATGATATTGCTTTCTATATTACATTTGATGATGGAGGGAGCAGTTTTTTGACCACTATTGCTAGTTTACTAGAAGCTAGAGGCTGGCTCGGTATTTTCTTTATTTCCACCGACTATATTGGGACACCAGGATTTTTAATAAAAGAAGAAATTGTAGAGTTACGAAAACGCGGTCATGTCATTGGTAGTCATTCTTGCTCTCACCCAAAGCGCATTAGTAGCTGTAGTTATCAAGAACTAATAAATGAGTGGAAAAAAAGTAAAGAAAAACTTGAAATTATTTTAGGTGAAGAAGTTGAAACAGCATCTGTGCCAGGAGGTTTTTTATCTAAAGATATCGAACATTCGGCTGCAGAGGTGGGTTACAAGTCTCTGTTTACTTCAGAACCTCAGAAAACTATTTACGAAATTGATGGTTGTCAGATAGTTGGACGTTATGCTGTTACGCGCGGTACGTCAGCAACACAGGTATTAGCGTTGGCCAGTAAATCTTTAACGATCGCACAAATATGGCAGTACGCTTATTGGAATCTTAAAAAATTCGCAAAAAACAATTTTTCATCATTATACGCTCGATTTCGACTTAGGATGCGTCGATAAAATCTAGCTAATTAAAGAGCAATTTTCAAGGCGAGATAAACCACAATAATGATGGCCCAGCTATAGAATATCGATTTGATGACTAATGCTTTATTAATAAATTGGCTAAGTTCGGGGAGTAGCTTGACAACTCGGTAATGTGACGCGATGGTCATACCCATAAAAATAAAAAGTAAGACAGTGTATGAACGGCTTAGGAAGAAGCCCGTTACCATAAAGCCCGTCATTGAAAAAAACAGGGTTTTATTAATTGCTAATTCATTTCTTTGTTCTTCGGTTAAGTCAACTTTAAACTTTGTATGTTTAATGAATAAAAATCCTGACATGATGGTAAAAACTAAGGCTCCGCCCCAAAGGCAGTAACCTATAAAACCAAGCTCACCAGCAACTAAAACGTAAGAGTTATGTGCAGTTAAGCCGTGATGATCAACAAAGGCGCCTTTACCGATACCTAAGGGATAAGATATTAGCATTTGTATGCCAAAATACCAGGCTTCAAGGCGTCCTCGCGCCGACTCGTCAACATTACTTTGTAAAATAAGTAGTACCATTAAAGCAATTGGTGCAAATAATAGCGCAGCAAAGAATAACTTTTTTCCTGCTTTCATCACTAAGTAGTAAGTGCCTATAAGGGCCACAACACCAAGTGCTGTACCTCTTGAGTGAGTTATATATACGCCATAAAGTACGCAAACAAGTATTATGAGCATCATTGTTTTTGTAAATAATTTTCCTTTTGCATAAAAATATAAAATAAAGGGAATGTTCATGACAAAAAACATTCCTATATCATTAGGATCACTAAAAAAACCAAGATAAGTAATACGCCTAGCGTCAGTGCCTGGAAGGTGGTATGCCTGGGTATTTAAAGCCCAGCCTTGCCATAATGTATCAGTTTGTTGTACATGACCATTGTGTATCATACATAAGCTTGCGACTAAGCAAACGATCATTATCCAGTGTTGGCGTTTAATACTAGAGATGCAGTTGCTGAAGAGAAATAAAGGAATAATGGTAGTAGATAAGTACATATTTGCTTGTGATATCCCCCACATTCCAGAGCCATTAATAAAGCCTGAGAGTATAATAAGAGGGTATAATAAAAACAGCATGATGTGTTGAGGAGCAACATTGAGTGGCCTTTGATTAATGAGTGCCGCGAGAAATGAAATAATAGCGAAATACATTATTATGCTCCATTCAATTGAAGCTAAAAACATTTCATGAGGCCGGATTAACACAGCTGCCGCATAAAGAAATAGAGAAAAAAAGGCAAAGGTAGAGTTTTTATCTTTAACTTCTGGTTGATACCGTGCCATAGGAAATAAGTCCGTTAGATGATTTTTATGGTGTTTGATTTTATTAGTAAGTACTAACTGTTAATTAAATTTCAAGGCTAGTTTTTTTTGCAACCTACACAGCCAGTATTTAAAAAGTTGCCTTTCCTGCCTGACTGTAAACATATCAGCAATTTGATTGCAGCTATAACTATTTTTGTAACTTTGCTGGTGCTCCCCCATCATGAAGTCATAACAATCTAAGGCATTATTTTCAATGCTCCACTGGTGTAAAGAAAAACCTGGTGACAATGAAGCGTAGTTATTTTTCCAGCCACTTTGATAAAAATATAAACAATTATCGCCGATTAAATAATAATTAATTGCCGCTAATTTTCCTTTAATCTTTAAAATGCTTATTTTACATAAGCCTTGTTTTATTAGGTTTTGATGAAAAATATTAAAGTCTGCGCTGGTAAATGCTCCTGATTTATTTTTTAGTCGCCATCTTTGCGTATGAATTTCTTTTAATTTCAGCCAATGGTCTTGCAGTTGATCCGTGTCACACCAGAAAAAATCTGCATTGTTTTCCAATAACAATTTTTTGCACTTGTTCCACTTATATCGATTATTTTTACTAAGTAAAACTTCTTTGGAACATGCGTTATAAATAGCATAGCGAGTACCGGCAACGTTTACTCTAGCTTGAGGTAAGTGTTTACTAATTTTGAGCAGATTAGCTTGCTTGGATATTGCACGCCAAGTGAGGTTGTCATATGTTAACGCTTTAATTTGATTCGCGATTTTTGCATGTATTTCATCATGTTTAATGCTTATTAATATATCTTGATACTCTGAGGCGACTTCTGCATGTTCCACTTCACCTTGCCCTATTGGAAATAGTGCTTTGTAGGTAATGCCGAACGCTTTTTTATTTTGTATATAAAAGGGGGCTAGCACTGATAAAGTGTCATCAGTAGTGCCAATAATAACGCTTAATTGCCAACTTTTTTGCCAGTAGACATTAATCCACTCTAATAACCATTCTGGGGAAGTAAAAAAACCGTCTGGTGAATTTTTAGCAAGTTTTTGCCATTGCGACTTATAAGTGACTAATTCATCAATGCTTTTAATGATTTTCCAAGATATTTTAAGTGTCAAATTATACTTTCCTTGAAAAAATTTGTCAGATATTGAATAGTCTTTATTAAGGGTAAGCGCAGGAGCCTCTTTACTAATTAAATGTTAATATGGGAAAACACTCAATTAGTATTCTGCTATATTTTTTAATAATAACAGCGAGTTTGTAATATTTAAATAGAAAAATAGCTTCCTTCAAAGGAATATAAATAAATGAAAGCGGCTATTGGGTGAAACAATATTCATTATCTTATATATTCTTATGAATATCTCTACTATTATATTTACACATATTAAGTAATTATAAATATAAGAATGACAAAGCAACTTAAAATTATCCATATCGTTAGCAGTTTAAATGTCGGTGGCGCTGAACGCTTTGTGATAGATTTAGGCGAGAAGCAACTTTCCTTAGGAAACGAAGTTGCTATTTTATCATTCAGTTCAAATGACGATCCGTTAGTTGAAATAGCAAAAAGTAAAGCTATAGAAGTTCATAGTATAGAAAGAGCTGCGTCTTTTTTTGGGCAATTGAAAATATTACTTACCTTAAAAAAATTCGATATAATTCATATCCATACCGCTTATGCCTTAAAACCACTGTCAATTGTGATGAAAATTATAGGCGGTAATCGATGTGTTTATACCCGTCATGGTGCTGCACCAAACAACTCTTTGGAGTGGCAAAAAATTCATCAGAATTTTAAACCTTATATCAAAGCCATGTCATTTGTTTCTCAAGAGTCAGCGGAGATTTTTAAATCAAATTATCCTTGGCATGATATTCCAATGAGCGTTGTGGATAACGGTGTGTTATTACCTGATTTAGTTTCAGTCAACCGCGTATCAGAAAATAAACTTCATATTGGTAGTGTGGGCCGACTAGTACCATTAAAACATCAAATATCTCTACTAAAAGCTCTTTCGATATTACCTAAAGAAATTCAGCAATTAATCCAGCTTCATATTTTTGGTGACGGTGAGTGCGATCAGAAACTGCGTGCTTTTGCAAAAGACAATTTGCTTGAAGCTAACATTCGTTTCTATGGAATGGTGACGGAACGTGATCAAATATACCCTACGTTCGATTGTTTAGTTGTTACGTCTGAAACTGAGGGCTTATCCCTCGTTATTATGGAATCTATGGCCTACTGTAAGCCGGTGATCGCAACAAGTGTTGGAGGTAATCCTAAGCTTGTAAAACATAATGAAAATGGTTGGTTGGTAGATTATGACGATCACGAGCAATTAGCTAAATTGCTGTGTCATCTTAGTGAAAACGTGCAACAAGTAACAGCATTTGGATTATCAGCAAGAGAGTATATTACCAAAAATTTTTCTTTAGCAACCGCTGTTAATAAATATGCAGAAATATATCAAAAGTAGTATCAAAGTAATTGCAATTGTTGTCTTTAGCATTAGCTTTTTGGCAAGTGTTGTCGTTTTTAGTTTACCTATCTGGGCAAATTTCGATTCACTTTTAATGCTCGAACACTTAATTATATTTGCGCCTCGTTGGTGGTTAATTTCCTTAATTTTTATATTGTTAACTTTCTGGCAGTTTCTTGGTAAACGTCAGCGTTATATGCTCCCAGTATTGTTTTATATTGCTATTGTTTATTCTGATTTCCAAGTACCTAATGTATTCAATTTCAATAAGGAAGGACATACGAACATTAGAGTTGTTACCGTAAATATGGGTGAAGGCAGTCAATTAATTAAATTGAAGCAAGTGATTAAATACTATCAAC
>TARA_R110000823_G_scaffold210224_17_pt1 | contig 21720 bp, 16 predicted proteins | sample TARA_R110000823 | Tara Oceans TARA_R110000823 (sample SAMEA4397722) | marine metagenome | biome: Polar Biome; feature: [DCM] deep chlorophyll maximum layer (ENVO:01000326); material: water (ENVO:00002006), including particulate matter (ENVO:01000060) such as... | depth 20 m | reverse complement strand
TTTCATGAGGGCGACCTGATTTTTGTTGACCCCAATGTTTCACCTGACCACGGAAAGTACGTGGTTGTTCGACTCGATGAATCCAATGAAGCCACGTTCAAGCAGTTAATTATTGAAGAGGGCAAGCAGTACCTGAAGGCGCTCAACCCTGACTGGCCGAATCGCATTATCGAAGTGGATGAAGAAGCGACAATCTGTGGAGTCATTGTCTTCAAGGGGGAGGTAGTCTGAATACTGATCGTAGACTTAACCGCCTACACCAAAAGATGACAAGAGAATGATTTGTATAGACAGCACGCAAAAGATAACAACCTTGATTAACCGAAAAACATTGTTGGCAATGATACCGCTTTCAGACCGCGCCATTTACAACATGGAAAAACGTGGAGAATTTCCCCGCCGTATCGTTTTAACAAGCCGCAAGGTGGTCTGGGATTTAGCTGATGTAGAGCAATGGATCGAGGAACGAAAGCAGTCCAGCGATAAAGCCACCAGACCGGCCTCTACTGCCACATCAGAAATCCCATGCTTAACAAAGTGACGGCTTTCACAAAGGCCATGTTTAGCTCCCTGATAAAAAGATAGCTTGGATTCTAGCTTGTAATAACAATTAGCTTAATGCTAATGTTTTTACAGACTAACATGAGCTTCTGACTCTTTCGGGAACTAAAATATGAACGACAGCGCAGCGGTTATTTACGACCGCGAACTTACAACTAAAGAGGCGGCTTCGCTACTAGGCTTATCACCCAGCACACTGCGAAAATGGCGCTGTACAGGAGAGCGTCCAGAATTGCCGTGGTGTAAGCGGTTTCGAAAGGTTTTCTACCTGGAATCCGAAGTTATCCTTTTCAAGAAACAAAATACAACATCCAATTGTGAAGAAACTTACGTCTAGCCGTTATTTCAACTATCCAGCTTCATATCTGTTAGCGTTTATCGGGCTTGTCTAGATTCGCTAGTCACTCATTCCCAATTTAGAACGCCCTAGAATTTTGGTTTAGCAACTTACCAAGCAGCTGTTAGCTCTTTCATTAGATCCAAACAGGATTTTCCAATCATATAATCAGCGACCTTCTGACTAGCCTCTCGTAGTTTTGTCATGGATGGATGAATATAGTGTGCATCCACACCTTCCCGGGCATGACTCAACAGCTCATCAATAAGGATTGGACTGATCTCCAATTCGGCCCCGATAGATTTGTAGGTTCGGCGCAAATCATGATTAGTGACAGATACCCCAGATACCTCCTTGACGATCTTTCTGACATCTTTTGTATCCCTGTAATGCCCGCTGCCAGTAATTCCCGGAAATAAATACTCCGTCTGTTCAGGCAAATTTGCCAATCGATTACGAACAATCGCTTCCGTGGCGGAGTTCAGGGGTAATTCCGCCTGCTTTCCGCCTTTCTTGATAATTTTGAAAGTATGCCTGTTAAGATCAATATCAGCGATTCGGATAGTCATAGTACCCATCAGCCTTACACCAGAGAACAACATAAATAGCAAAGCGTCCCGTCCATTGCGAAAGGCCGAAGTGTGATCATGCTCCCGGAGCCCTAGCACCGCTCTGAGATAGGGTTTGAAGTCGCTGTCATCCAGGCGTTCTGTGCGACGGTTAGAGCGGTTAATGTTAACGCCTAGCTGTTTCATCGCTCGACTAACCGGGTTTCGGATAAAAAGGTCAGACTCATCATATTTCGCCTGAGCCCAATTCCATACCGACCTCAAAATACGCATTGCATTATGTAGCTGGGTTTCGCCCTTACCTACTTGCTGGAGATATACGGCCTTTACCTGCTCTGCCGATATGCGGTAAAGATGCTCATCTAGTAAGTCCGCCAACAAAACCTCACATTTGTTTTTGATATCGATCAGGTAACGGTCACCGGGGCGCCTCTCCGCGACAAAACCATCAGGCAAAAACTCCCCGTCCTTACCTGTCGGCGACCCAAAGATCATATCTCTGAACGTTCGCTTAGCCTCGGATAGTTGTTGCTCATTTGCTTGCTCAGCAGCCAGCTGTTGAGCAAGCAAATGAGGATCGCGTCCCTCTTGTATTTCCAGGAACAGGCTATCTGCTTTCTGTCTCAGTTCTGAAATCGGAACTTGTGCATTTCTCGCTTCACCAACCTTCATGATTTGCCGCTTATACAACTTACTTTTTTGCTGTCCGCGAATACGAATCCTTTCGTATAGACAGAACGCACTGTCTGAATACGATTGACTGGGTCTGATTCTTATCGCCAGATGGCTGGCATTGTCGTAAAGGTAGGATTCTTTTGTAAATTCACCGTTATTAATTCGGCGCTCAATAACGGTTAAGGTCGGCTTGCTAAACTTGACCCTGTTCTCTGATGATCTTCCCATGAACAAGAACTCCTTTTCAGGCGATGGTAAGGTTAAATCTGGGATACACCTGGGATACAAAACATCGTAATTTTTGTATCCCAGAGGAAATATCAAGTAACAGTGAAAATTGAAGAACCAAGAAAGAATAAAGGATTAAATACTAATATATCAACAACATGGGTATCATAAATCAACTTTTAGGAGCATCAATTAACACTGAGAAATGATTATACGAGAAGGATTCAAAATCCGATGCCAGAGATGGCGTGCCGGTTCAAGTCCGGCCTCCGGTACCAGCATAAAATCTGTATTCAGCCGGGCCCCGTGCCCAGAACACCTTCAAGCTTTATAGATTCAATGCGCGTCACGCACGGGCATCCGACCCCGCGATCAGAATTCATAAATCAGGTCGATGCCAAAGCGTGCGGGTTCAGACCAGATCCTGGCGCTCTGCACATAACCATAAATCACCTCTCCGAGCTGATTCTGCGTTGGCACCACACTACCCAGCCCTATCACCTGCAGGGGATACTCTTTGTCCGCGAGGTTCTGCCCCCATAGCGCGAGTTCGATGCTGTCACCGCGCGGCAGGTCATAGCTCAAGGTGAGACGGCCGTTGAAGAGTCCGTAGGATGGGATTTTCAGATTGTTGCGACCCGGTACCGCGTCACCGCCTGGCGAGCCCGCAAACACTGAAGACTGGTAGCGATAATCGAGGTGTGCCGTGAGCATAAAACCGTCACGCTGGAGAAGCGTGGTGTCGGCAGCCAGCATCAGACTGTGTTCCGGCGCATAGGGCAACGTGAACACATCGGCGATATTGTCGCCCACCTCGTAGAAGCCTTCGGCAGCGGGATTGGCAACAGGGTCAAACACCGTGCCGGCCAGCGCCGTCACCTTCTCTATTTCCGGGTCGAGATAGGCGTACTGCAGGCTGAGACTCAACCTGTCCAGGGGCTGCACGACCACGTCGGCCTCAAGCCCGCGCACCGTTGCCTTACCCGCGTTGTAACTTTGCACGATTGAAGCGTCAAACGGATCGACAGCGAAGGCAAACTGCATATCGTCGAACTGGCTCTCAAACAACGCGATGTTCGCGCGCAGACGACGGTCCCACCAGTAGGATTTAAGGCCCACTTCATAGGACACCACATTCTCGGGCTCTACGGTATTGCTGAACTGATCGACCGGCCCGGACTCGCTCGAACCGCCGGACTTATAGCCCGTGGCAACCTTGAAATACACGGAGGTATCCATATCCCAGTCGTAGGCCAGCGTGAAAGCAGGATTGAACTTGCTGTACTGGTCGCTGTTGGAGGCACCCTCCTGCGATTTACTCTCGTTGAGCACTCCCGCTTCCACCGTGAACAGATCGCGGGTGGCTTCACGTTTGTCCTTCGTGTAGCGGCCACCGAGTGTGATGTGCAGACCTTCATCCAGGATCGGTGGGGTCCAGGTCGCCTGACCGTAGGCCGCCATTGAGCGCGCGTCCGCCGTCACATTGCGGGTGATTGTGTTAAATGTACCCAACGCGGTCTGCTCACCGTAGCCATCCGAGTCACTGCTTTCATCGAAGTAATACAGGCCGGCAACGTAGCTGATGCCCTGTTCATCGAAATCGCCAACAAAGGTAATCTCCTGCGACACCTGGTCGGAATCAACGGCGTTGTCTGACACGAAGACAATGGGAACCGGTTGCAGGAAAAAATCCGGATCGGTGCTGGAGATAAACCCGAAAGCCTCCGCGAAATCCTGGTAGGCCCGCCATTCGAGTTTGCGATACCCGGTGAGGGAGCGGATGGCAAGTTTGTCGCTAATGTCCCAGCTCAGGGTCAGGCCATGCGTTTGGAAATCTGACGTACTCTGCTCGAGATCTATGGGCCGGTAGGCTTTCGACTGCGGTTCGCCGGCGTTCGCATGATAGATGTTGGTAACGCCATCCACCTCGATAGCACGGCCGTTCCAGGCGGCATTCTGGTAGTAATTGGGCGTTGAATCGAGGCTGCCTCGCTCGAAGAAATAATCGACCGTCACCGCATCCGAGGCCTGCCAGTTGAGATCCAGGCGCCCCGCCAGTTGCTCCTCCCCACCGAAATCCTCTCCACTACCAGGATTATCGACGTACCCGTCAATGCTGCTGCCCAGTACAGTCAGCTTTGTCGCGATCCCGCGCCACGCCGGCAGTTCGAGCGCGGTAAGCGAACGGAACTCGTCGCGAGAGCCGAAGGTCAGTTTCTGCTTCAGCCCCAACTCGCCTGTTGGCTTGTGCGAGATGAGATTCACTGCACCGCCGGTTGTGTTGCGGCCATACAGGGTGCCCTGCGGACCGCGCAGCACTTCCACCCGTTGCAGATCCGCCAGGTCGAAGGTCGAAGCCTGGGGGCGCGATATATAAAAGCCGTCCTGATACAGGCCGACCGAACCGTCAATGGTGATCTGCGCCGGATCGGCCACGCCCTGCCCGCGCATGAACAGAATCAGAATATTCGAGGAATTCGGGTAAGGGGAAAAAGTGATGCTCGGCGTGGCCCTGGCCACATCGTCAAAGCTGGTAATGCCCAGAGCCTCCAACGTCTCACCCTGGATGGCACTGATCGACATCGGCGTGGTCTGCAGGTTCTCCGCCCGCTTTTGCGCCGTGACGATGACCTCCTCCAAAGTCGATGCCGACGCCGGCAGTACAGCCAGCAACCAGGGCAGAGCCGCCAGTTGCACTGCACTGATGCGGTGAGCGGTCTTGCTAGCGTGTTTTTTCATCGTATGAGTCCTTTAGTTACTATTATCTGACTACATGCATTTGACTGTCTGTGCTGCGGCCGTCTCGGAGAACAATTCTCCGTGCAACCGCCTACACACCTGATTGCACGGCATAATGCTCCCTGTAGTTCCGATACCGGCGTGCAAGAGATTCCTCCGTCCAGCCAAAATCGGCGGGGTTGTAGGTGTGGATACCCGCAGCATGCTGTGGCCGCTGGACCAGCCAGGCATCGACGCGCTGCCTGTGAAGCGAATTCACGGAGTCTCCGAATTGCCGGTAGATGTTTTCCAGCACGCGCTTCGGGTCGTCGACGAGATCTTCATAGCGGACATGACAACACCAACCCCCCGCCTCCTCATCGAACGCCATCGCCCTGCCGATCGCCGTTTCAACCTTGTCCGCCCAGTAGTTACCCACCCGGCGCGGGTCGAACTGCCGCGTAAACTGAATCTGCATGGCGCTATTCAGACTCGCCAGCGAGGTGACGAGCCTGGCCGGATCCCGGTGCGCCCAGATAATTCTTGCATCAGGGTATGCGGCCCGCAGAGCTGCCAGGCTCCATAGATGATTCGGACTCTTGAGCACCCAGTGTTGCGTGGGTTGCGCGTGCTGTAGCGCCTGCAGTGTCAGCTTGTGCATGGAATAGGCGGGCGACATGTCCGCGCTGTCCAGCCAATGCCCGTAGGATGGGACGAAGGCGATGGTTTCCATGCCAATCGTTCTCAGCGCGTAGGTGAATAGCGCGGTGCACTCCTCGGCCAGCGTGCTGCCGAATGGATGCATGGTAGCGAGCGCCGGGTTCATTTTCTGGAGTTGCGCGAGCGTGGCTGAAAACTCCGAAATCCTCGCGTCTTCCCGCGCTGTCGCCAGCGTGGGCGGAGGGATGGGCTGTCGTGCCTCCCACTGCAGCAGCGGGCGATTGAATGGATCGAGACCGAGCAATATGGAAAGTATGCTGGTACCCGTGCGGGGCAGGCCCACAATCACCCAGGGTTGCCGAATCTCCTGCTCACGCACCTGGGGCTGCTGGTCGCACCAATCGAGCACCCGCATGCGGCAGCAGAGTGAATCGACCAGCATATTGTGCACCGCGATTCGACCCAGGGTATTCAGACCGGCTTCCGCCTCTGCCGAATCCACATAGCGAGTAAGGGCCTCCAGCACGCCATCGTCAGCAAGATTGTCCAGTTGACAGCGGCGCTTCGCCGCCTCCAGCACGCTCGCCACATCGAGGCGTGGCCGGAGCAGGCCAACGTTACCCATGCCTGCCCCAACGGCGTTCATCAAACGCAGTGCCGGCGAGCGCAATCGGGCCTCTCTAAAGCTGTACGCCCTGGCCATCAGGAGCCTGGCTGCGCGTCTTTGCCCCGCAGCATCCAAGCACAACGAACGGGGGCCACCTATTGCAGTACCGCAACAGTGCGGCCAAGGGTCTTGCGCTGTGCCTGCTCCATCAGCGCGGCGGGTACTTCCTGGAGCGTCACCGTGCGCGTGAGAACCGGGCGAATCTGCTTTTGCGCGGCGAGTTCCAGCAGCGCGTTGTGCACTTCATCTGCCACATCGCGCGTGAACATATTGAAACCGAAGGCACGAATCTCGGGGGCGACTTCGCTCACCCAGGACAACATGACACCGAGAATTGAAAAGTTGGCGGCACAGGCGGGCCTCAACGGCCTGCCGGAAAAGCCGTTTTCCTCGTCGTCGGCATAACCCGCGGCAACGTACCGGCCCTCGCGCGCGATACACCGCCACGAGGGCTCGACAAAGTCTCCCCCGGCCAGATCAAGGATGACATCGGCGCCGCCATGCGACGTTTGCGCAAGCACTACCTGGTCAAACGCCTCGCTGGTATGGTTGATCACCACATCGGCACCGAGTTCACGGCAGTAGGCGGCTTTCTCCTCTGAACTCACCGTGGCGAACACCCTGAGCCCGAATGCGCGACCAATCTGAATCGCCGCCGCGCCGACGCCGCTGGCCCCGGAGTGCACCAGCAATGTTTCTCCGCGCGTGATCTTCGCGCGCCGCACCAGCGCCAGATAAGCTGTCTGAAACGGGATGATGAATGCGGCTGCCTCGGCGTCTGACAGCATTGCAGGCGCGTCGAAAACCGCATCCGCCGAGGCGATGGCGTATTCGGCCAGCCCTCCCGTGGCCATTAGCGTCAGGGCAACCACACGCCTGCCCAGCCAGGCTTCTGCGCCGGAGCCAGTGGCATGCACAATGCCGCAGACATCCATGCCCAGGGTGAACGGAGGAGTGAGGGGTACGGAAACCCGCCGCCCGTAGCAGCGGTCAATATCATTGAAGTTGAGAGAAGCGGCACTTACCTTGACCAGCACCTGCCCCGGACCCGGCTCGGGAATGGGGATATCAACGACCTCAAGCACCTCTGAAGGGGGGCCGTTCCTTAGCGCTTGCAGTGCCTGCATGACATATCTCCTTTTGTTATTAGATGGAACGCTCCGGCAATATTCTCCGGTCAGCGTCGGATTGTGGATTTTGATGAGCCTGTTGCAGCAGGCTTGAGTATTGCGCGCACGGTGGGCTCCAGGGTGGTGTGCAGTAACTCGCGCATCTCATCCCTGTTGCGGGCAAGATGGCTTGGAGCAATGGCATAGGACGCGAGAATCCGCAGTATCCATTCGGCCAGGTAGGCGACACGTCTCTCGCCCTCCCCGCCCTCAACGATGCGCAGCCCAGGCATGGCGTGGAGCATCTGAATACACATGTCGTGCAGGGTCTGCGCGGCCATGGTCTGTGACAACACCCACGAGCCACCGGACTCCGCAAACACGTGGGCATGCAGTGGCCGGCGAACAATTTCGTCGAGTACAACCAGAATGCCTTCAATCACATGCTCAGCCGGATCCGTGATTCCGCTCAGCTTTGCTTCGCAGTCCGCCACCATTTCCCAGGAATCCCGCGCCAGCACTGCCAGAAAAATATCCCCATGACTGGGAAAGCGGCGATACAGCGTCGCGCGGGAAATTCCGGCTTCGTTCGCGATATCCGCCGCCGTGGTTTTGGCAACCCCCTGGCGCAGATAGCACGCTTTCGCGGCATTCAGGATAAGCGTTTGCGCGCTCTGATCGGGCAACGTCGTTCCCCCTCCGGTGTGAAACATGAGACAAATATTGCCTCATGTTTCATGGCGGGGCAAGTCCTTTCGTTGCGGGTAGCACTTAAAAAAAGGCCTGGCAAACAGAGAGGCAATCGGCCAGACCACAGCGGGATAGCGGGAAAAAGCGCGGGGCGCCAGCTGCGCTGGTGCCAAAGCGAGCGCCGATTCTATGCTAGAATCGCGCCCGGTAGCGGGCGAGATCCCGACGTTTTGCGAGTCGTATCACAGTCCAGTATACGTCGGCTATCGGGGTCATCGTCACCGGATGTAGGCTGTTGAATCTTTGCCGATGCTGAATGCCCGCAACAATACTGTGCCATTCGCAATGGCTGACATCCGGCCGACATCAAGAACGCCAGAATGAAAATAACGGACGCTCAACTCGAAAAACTGCTGCAGTCGAACTCCCTCCAGGCCCTGAAGGATCAGCTCAGGCAGCGCAATCTTGTGCCGTCGCTGCCACAGGCGGGCCAGCTGCAGCGTTTCTGTGAAACACTCAGTCCCGACAGCACGCTACTGAAACTCGGCATAGTCCACACCTATACCAGCGAGTTGCTCGACCCCTGGCTGCATCTGGCAGCGGCCCTGAACGGCTTCAAACTGGATATTTATCACGCGCCCTACGGCGTCACCGTTCAGGAGGCGCAGGCCGATTCCGGCCTCGTCCGATTTGCGCCCGATATCAGCCTGCTGTTGTTGCGCAAGGAAGATTTGCATCCCGACCTGCAGTTGCCCACTGCATGCCTCGGCGACGAACAACTGAATAGCGTGACCGATGAGTTTCACTCCGCCCTGACGGGCCTGCTGGGGCGTTTCAGGCAAGCCGTTCCGGGCCAGCTGGTGCTGTCGCTGCTACCCGACCAAAGCCCCCCTGCGCTGGGGCTCTATGACGACATGGCAGCGCGTTCTGAAGCGCGTTGGTGGTCGGAGGTGAAAGCCGCTCTCGCCATGTCGATTCGCGATACCTTAAGCGGTGTGACCCTGCTCGATATGGAACAGCTATTGCTGGATGTGGGAAGACCGGATTTCTTTGATAGCAGACTCTGGTATTCATCAGGTTTTCCATTTGCATCAGGGGGTTGCTACAGCCTGTCCAACGCAGTCGCTAGCATTGCTGCCAGCCTGCACCTGAGAAAGGCCAAGGTGATCGCGCTGGATGCAGACAATACCCTCTGGGGTGGTGTGATAGGGGAAGATGGTATCGACGGTATCGCGCTGGGTGAGGATTATCCCGGCCGCGCCTACCGGGATTTTCAGAGACGCCTGCTCGGCCTGCAACAGCGCGGCTTTCTTCTGGTGCTGTGCAGCAAGAATAATCCGCAGGATGTAGAAGAGGTGATGCGCAATCACCCGCAACAGCTGCTGCGGCATGAACACTTCGCTGCGGAACGGGTTAACTGGTTGCCAAAAGCAGACAACCTGAGGTCAATAGCAGAGGAACTCAACCTCGGGCTCGACGCGTTTATCTTCATTGACGACAGCGATCATGAATGCGCCGCCATGCGCCATAGCCTGCCGGAGGTCGAGATCGTGCAGGTGCCATCGCGGGCCAACGAAATCCCGGCTTGCCTGGATGCTCTGGCTCGCCTGGAGATCAGCTCACTCACCGCAGAAGATCTCGAAAAGACGGCGATGTACGCACGGGAGAAAGAGCGTAAATCGAAACTGGCAGAGGTCACCGCCGATGGCGGCAGCCTTGACGACTACCTGCTGTCACTCAACATGCACATGACAGTGGGCGTAGACTCGGCATCGCATCTGCCGCGCCTCGCACAGCTCACCCAGAAAACCAACCAGTTCAACCTCACCACGCGGCGTTACACAGAGCAGGAAATGGCGCGCATGCTCGAGGATCCCAGTACCTCGGTATACCACTTCTCTCTGGCAGACAACTTCGGTGACAGCGGAGTGGTAGGTTTGGCGATTGTCACGCGCAGCGAGTCCGGCTGCGCGGATATCGACACGTTTCTCATGTCCTGCCGCGTGATTGGCCGATCCGCCGAGCTGGCTTTTTTGTCGAAAATCGTTGACTGTCTGAGGGCCGAGGGCGTCGAGGTATTAACTGCGCGCTATATTCCCACGCGCAAAAACGCGCCGGTGGCGCATTTCCTGGACGACGCCGGTTTTGAGCTGCTGGAAAACGGCGATCACAAACTCGAGCTGGGCCATCGAGCCGATGGTCCGGCACGCGACATACCGATAAGCATTGAAGGACCATGAACCCCATGAGTGATTTTGAGAAACTGCAGGAGATCATCGCGGCCACCCTTAAAATTCCCGCTGGCGGTATCACCGCCACGACCGAGATGGACGATATAGAGGAGTGGGATTCACTCGGCCACGTTCATATCATGGTAGCCATCGAGCAGGCCTTTGATCTGTATATGGATGTTGACGATTTTGCCGAACTGATCAGCGTGCGCGCGATTCTCGATTATATTGATACGGAGAAAGGTCGCGCGTGAGTCTGATTGAGAGCGTCTCATCGAAACTCCTGCGGGTTTTGCCTAGCGATTATTTCCTCAAAGTCCGCAATGCCTACCTGAAAACCAGGAAACGCGCAGCGCCAGCGCTGCGCTGGATTCATGGCAGTTTCACCACCGACGATCTCATTACAGAAATCGCAGCGCGTTTAGACAGCGACTGGAACATTCTCATGGTTCACAGCTCGGTGAACAATCTCGCTCCCGGCTTCGACGGGGATACCGGCGAATTATTGCGAGCACTCATCGAATTTGTTGGGCCGGAACGTACACTCGTGATGCCCGCCTTCAACTTCGGCGAATACGGCACAGGTGCGCGCGAGAAGCTCAAACGCGAACCGCGCTTCGATTTGCGTCGCACCCCGTCGCAAATGGGTCTGCTGACGGAACTGTTCCGGCGCTCTCGCGGTGTGTTGCAAAGTCGTCATCCCGTTTATCGCGTTGCTGCTCTCGGCCCACAGGCCGCGGAGCTCATTGCGGGACATGAGCACTCACCCAGCGGAATGGGCAGCAATACGCCCTTTGACTATATGGCGCGCCAGAATGCCCAGATTCTGGGGATCGGCAAACCTTTCCAGGTAATGACGCAGGTGCACCACGTGGAAAGTCTGCTGGCGGCGAGCTGGCCGGCGCCGCTGCTGGAACTGCCTGCCGTTGAGGTGACCGTGGTCGTGGATCAGCGGGAGGAAATAGCCATGCAGCTCGGGGGCATCCAGCAACAGTGGCGTTTCAATATCTGGAAACTGCGCGAGTTGATGGGTCCGCAGGAATTACTCGAATGGCGGTTTCACGGCTGCCCCATGTTCGCCGCAAGGGCGGGGACTGTCACTGCGGCATTGGAAAACGCAGCGGCGCGCGGATTTACCCTGTACGACCCCTGAGACGCCAGAAAGCGGCGTATACTCATTACCACCTAGCGGGCGGCCACGACCCGGAAGCGACCACCAGAACCTATGCCCACCCCACAGACACCCACCCAGATCTGCATTTCCATCGATACTGAATTCAGTATTGCCGGGCATTTCGAATCGCCCGACACCTGCATGCCCGTCTCTGACCCGATGGTATATGGCCGGGTGAACGGCCGGGAGGAAGCCCTTGGCTTTATCCTGGAGACCCTCGAGCGCCACAGTATCCGCGCGACTTTTTTCGTCGAGTGCGCCAACTACTTCTATTTTGGCGATGCACCGATGGCGGCGGTGGTAGACAGAATCAAGGCAGCCGGCCAGGACATCCAGTTGCATGTACACCCAGTGTGGCTCAATTTTGTGAACGGCGAACTGCCGGGGAATTTTCCACGTAACGACGATTGTTGCGGGCGCAGCTTTGAAGATCTGCAGCGCATTTTCCAGCTCTGTATTGAGGTTTTCCAGCGTTGGGTAGGGCGAAAACCACTGGCGATCCGCACCGGCAGCCTGCGCACAGACGAGAACGTGTATCGCGTGATGCACGCGCTGGATATTCCGCTGAGTTCCAATGTTGCACTCGGCGTATTCCAGCCGAGCGAACCGGGCCTGCGCCACCACTCCGGACGGCACCGCATCCACGGCGTCATGGAAGTGCCGGTGTTCAGCTATCAGGACATGCACATAGTGGGCCGCAAACACCTTAAATCGCTGCAAATCACCAGTTGCTCGTGGCCCGAAATGCGCCACCTGCTGTGGAAGGCGCGCAGGGCGGGCGTGGAGAACATCGTCATTCTGACGCACCCCTCCGAGTTCATCAAAGCGACTGATTTTCGCTACACCACACTCACCCGCAATCGTGTGAATCAGGAACGCCTGCGTCGGTTGTGTGGCTTTATCCAGCAGCATCCGCAGGATTTCGCGTCTGCCGATTTCTCCACCCGGCACGCACAGTGGTGCGCCACTGAACTGCAACAGCCATTCATCGAGGTACCCACGGCATTTGCCGTACTGCGCAAACTCCACAACAGGCTGAATGACACGCTGTGGCGCTACTGAAAAGCGTTTGGCATAGCATGTTATAACCCTGAAGAATACCTGACTTTTTTTTAAATTCTTTTTGGGTATATCATGCCCCGCTGCTAGTCTTTCAGACATCGGAGGACTGCGGCCTGCACGCCTGACACCCGTCACCGCTCGCGTCTTTTTTGCGCCCGCCGACCACTTGGAAGCAGACAGGGACCGAGGTACGCATGAAGACGTACGACCTTACCTTCAACGGAGCGGCGCTGCCTGGCCACTCGCCGTGCCAGGTCAGACGCAACCTGGCAAATCTGTTCTGCATCGACAACGAAACAGTTGTCGATGAACTGTTTTGCGGTGAAACCATTTATCTGCGTTGTGATCTCGACCGGAAAACCGCAGCCGGCTATTTCCGCGAGATAACGGAACTCGGCGGCGAAGCAACGCTCGTTGCATCATCGCTGCGCCTTGGCCGACGCAGCGGCGGAGTCGCCCTGCTGAAACTCGAACCCGGTAAACCGCCGCGCATTGTCCGCGAACACGCTGCGGAAACTGAAGCAGACCACGGCAGTGATCGACTCTGGCCAGTCAGCAGCGCCCGCCTGGCACGCAAGATAACTGTGGAAATCCAGGACGATACAACCGCTCAGCCACTGGGTTCGGCGGTCTTCAACAGCCCGGAAGTGCCCGCAGTTACTCCACCCGGGGAAACGTACACCCCGGCTGAGAAAACGAACGGGCGCGCGACGCCTGATGCACACACCGACGACAGGGCCTACAGAACCACGCGCGCACAACTGATTCTCACCAGCACAGGTAAAGAACTTGCCCGACTGGAAGCGCAGGCCGCGCAAACACGGGAAGATTCCGTGCGGGAAATCTCAAAGCTCCGCCGGCGCCAGTCGGAGCTGGCCGACCAGGCTGCCAGCGACGTTGCACAACTGCAGCAGTCCAGGCGACGCCTGGAAGAGACCACGGAGGGCCAGATTGAAATGCTGCAGGCGGAAGAGCAGGCCGTGCGCGCCGCCAGCGCCGCAGAACTGGAGCGTATCGCGGAAGAAGAGCGCACGCACCGCGCTGAGTCGGAATGCGCGATTGAACAGATCACAGCAGATATATCGACGGAGCAACGCACCGCGCAGCAGCACCTGGACGAGATCGAGAACAGGCTTGTACAGACGCGTGAAGCGGCCGATAAGGAAATAGCCCGATTGCAGGCGCTGATAGATGACACGCGGCGCAAAGCGGATGCAACCATCGAGGCGCTTCAGGGTGAACTTTCGACACTGCAAACAGATTCCACCAGGACGATTGAACAGCTCGAAAGCCGCGATGCCGAGATTCGCGCTGCAACCGAGGAAGCCGCCAAGGCTTTGCAGTCAGAGCGCGAACAGATTCTGGCCACGCTTGAGCAACACACCACCGCTCTTTTCGAGAAGCAGCAGGCTGTGCGGGCATCGGTGGCCAGCGAACAGGCAGCGCTGAATCGCAGGGAAGAAGAGATCAACCGCGCCTGCCAGAAGAATGAGGCGGACATGGAAACCGCCTACAGCGCGTTGCGGCAGCGGACGGAAGAATCCCTGCTCAAGCTAAAGGAACTTGAAGACCTGCTGAAAGCCAGGCAACAGGCAGCCTTGGCTGAACTTGAGAACAGGAGCATACCCGCGAACATGGAACACAGTGCGCCCGCATAGTGCTGCTTTTATCGCGCGCGTCAGGCAGTAGCGCCGCGCGGATCATCAAACAGGGCCAGCTCGACCATCGCACACCAGATATGGCCGACTACACTGTGCGCCTCCTGAATTCGCGGTGTCTGATCGCTCGGCACACACACACAGTAATCACAAAGCTCGCGCATCCTGCCGCCACTGGCACCGGTCAAACCGAAACTGACAACCCCTTTCGCTTTGCAGGCACGCAACGCCTCCAGTACATTGGCGCTGTTTCCGGAGGTGGAAATACCCAGAAAGATATCTCCCTGTGCGCCGTTCGCCTCAACCTGCCGGCGAAACAACTGATCAAAACCGTAATCATTGCCCACGGCGGTAAGAATCGATGTATCGGTGGACAAGGCCAGTGCCGGCAATCCGGGACGATCAAAATTGAAACGGCCCACAAACTCCGCGGCAATATGTTGCGCATTCGCCGCGCTGCCACCATTGCCTGCTATCAGCAATTTATTTCCCGCAAGGTAACAGTCGATCAGCAGGTGGCCCATCGATGTAAGCAGCTCCAGCAGCGCCGTGTCGTGCAGAATTCGCTGTTTGACGGCCAGCGATGCCGCAAGTTCGCTAACTACGTATTGCAGGTCGGGACGATCCATGCGGAAGCTCCATGGGATTCAACCTGAAACGGTACCACATACCCTTCCTGCTCCAGCGAGCAGAGCGCCCCTTGCATGGCTGCCGCGTTGCGCTTGAGCTGGATAGCCGGAACCGGCCGGCGCGTAATCACCAGGCTCCCGGGGCGAGGCGTTGATACACCGGCCGGAGATTTGTCATGCTATTGTTCCATGTGCGTTCGCGTTCCACGAACGCACGGCCGGCGTCCCGCATTGCGGGCCATTTCTCTTCGCTGTCGAGCAGCTCCAGCAGGCAGCGCACCAGATCATCGATATCATCCGCGCGAAACAGCGTGCCGGTAATTCCATCGCGTATCAGTTCCCGGTGACCGCCTACATCAGAGGCCACGAACATGCTTTTCTGGGCCATTGCCTCGAGCGGCTTGAGCGGCGTTACAAGGTCTGTCAGGCGCATCGATTTACGCGGGTACACCAGAATATCCGTGACCGAATAGTAGCCTTCCACCTGATCGTGCGGTACACGGCCTGTCATGACCACGCTGTCGCTGACTCCGAGCTGCTCTGCACGTGCCCGCAACGCCTTCTCTGTCTGTCCGCCTCCCACCAGAAGCAGCTTGATGTCCGCGCGTTGGGCAAGCAGCAATGGCATGGCATCGACCAGCAGATCGAGGCCTTCATAGGCGTAGAACGAACCGATAAAGGCGAGCACTTTGTGGCCCTGCAGGCCATACTTGTTTTCGATGTCACGGTCGCGCGCTCCCACAGGCTGAAAGCGGCTGGCATCCACGGCATTCGGCACAATCGCGATTTTTGCGCCTGCTATACCGCGTTTGAGCAGATCGGTGTGAATGCCTTCACAGATGCAGGTCACCGCATCCGCCCGCTTCAGCACCCAGGTTTCCATGGCGCGCGTCAGCCGGTAGCGCAATCCGCCCTCGCTGCTGGTGCCATGACTGACCGCGGCGTCTTCCCAGAATCCTCGCACCTCGTAAACCACGGGAATTCCCAGCGACTTGCCAACCCGCAGTGCCGCCACGCCGTTGAGAGCTGGGGAATGTGCATGGATCACATCGGGCTTTTCCACACGTGCAACCTCCAGCAGGCGCCGCGCGAGCGTGTTGATTACGGCCAGTTGGCCGAGTACGGGGAAGCTGTCAGAGACACCGGGAGCCTCCGTACAGCGGTAAAACTGCAGACCGTCTACTTCCTCTACAGCGGGTTGTTTGCGCCCCTGATTATGCTTGGGGCCGGTCAGCTGCACCGTCTCCCAGCCGAAATCCCGCTGCTGCCTGATGATGGCGCGGCTGCGAAAGGTATAACCACTTTGCAGTGGAATCGAATGATCTAGCACATGCAGTACCTTCACTGCGTAATCTCCGCATCGGGCAGAAGAAAGCGTTCCATACGCCTCAGGTTGGTATCCCAGTTGTAGTGCTCCATCATGCAGACCCGGCCCGCGGTGTTTCGCTGGCGGTCACCGGACAGGAGCTGCACAGCCTCCCTGGCCATCGCTTGTGGATCATTGGCAACGATTGACAACGCATCGGGATACTCAATTATGCCCAACAGCGCGTCCGTCGTGGCGAGTACCGGTAATTCCATGGCCATGGCCTCAAGCGCCTTGTTTTGAATACCACGGGCCAGTTGCAGGGGCAGACAGGCCGCGTGCGCGTACGCGAGATAGGGGCGCACATCGGGCACCCCACCGGTGACCCGCACGCCCGGTAGCCTGCCCAGTTTCAACACCTCGTCGGTGGGCTTCATGCCCACAATACAGAACAGAAAATCTGGCACCTGTGCACGCACACTCGCCAGCACGTTGTCACAGAACCAGGTCACTGCTTCGATATTCGGCCAGTAATCCATCGCCCCCGTGAACACCAGCACCTTCTGATTCGCTGCATAGGGGTTTTGGTATACAAGCGAGGGATCGAAAAAGGCGCTGTCCACTCCCTGCGTGCGAAAGTGCGTTTTATCCGCGCTTTCAGGTGCGAGCTTCTTGAACAGCGCGGCCTCTTCGGGGGACACGAAAATGCTGACGTCGGTATGCGCTGCCATGTCGCGCTCATAGCTGAGCAGGCGGTCGGCCTCCCGACGGTATAGCCAGGACAGCGGCCAGGGTTTTGCAGCCGAGTAGCTTCGCCACTTCTCGCTGTCTACATCTTCTGCATCGAAAACCACCGGCACATCCTCAGGTAGTACGCCACGCACAAATCGCCCCATGACGCCACTGTAGATCAATACTGCATCGGGACGTTCGCGCGCCACGTTGTCGCGCACCCAGCGCTGCAACTTGCCGCTTGCATAGTAGCTCAGGCTCAGCGAGGCATTCGTGGCCAGCCCCCGGATGCTGCCTGTGATACGCTGGATCCGTGGCAGGCTGACGATACAGCTTTCTTCACATTTCGCGCGCACATGCTCTACATGCTGCCAATCGTCCGGATCATCAACGAATGTGCCCAGATGAATGCGCCAGTTGGCAGAGAAATAATTGAGCATGTTGTTAGAGGAAATCTTGTCGCCCTTGTTAGGCGGATACGGCAGACGATGCACCAGGTACAGCAGTTTCTTCATGGTTTCGATGGCGTCCTGGCTGGTTTTATTGATATTGGCAGCGAGAATTCTGGCGCCACAACCGGGCCACGCCTTGCCCGCCCCCGGGGGCGCGTTTATATTGACTGAGGATACTACAGCGCAACCCAGACCAGATAAAGCGCCACATCGCGGGCCGGAAAGAATTTTTCATGAATTTTGTGATGCAAGCCGCCATTCTCATCGGCGGCCGCGGCACCCGGCTGGGTGATGCGGTAGCCGCCACGCCCAAGCCCCTGCTGGAAGTCTGCGGGCGCCCATTTGTTGAACACCTGATGTGGAATCTGCGACGCTTCGGTTTCAACCAGTTCCTGCTGCTGGCAGGCTATCACGCCGAGGTGGTGCGGGAACGCTACGCTACGGGCTCCGCATTCGCCAGGGAAATTGACGCGGACATTCGAGTGCTGACGGAACCCGAGCCGCTGGGCACCGCTGGGGCACTCAAATTCGCCGCCGATCACCTCGAGGACGAGTTTCTGCTGCTCAACGGGGATTCCGTTTTCGATTTTAACTATCTCGACCTCAGCCATTGCACACACCCCGGCGAAACCGAAGACTGGCTGGGCCGCGTGGCACTGCTTCCGGTGGAAAACACGGATCGCCACGACTTCGTGGAACTTTCCGCTTCGCGCATCACGGGATTCCGGGAAAAGCCAATGCGAGCGGCATCCGGCCTTATCAACAGTGGCGTCTACTGGCTCCGATCGGAAGTGCTCGAGTGGATTACCGAGACTCCCAGTTCACTTGAACAGATGGTCTTTCCCCGCCTCGCGGCGGCGGGCCGTCTGGTGGGTCGAACGTACCGCGGTTTCTTCATTGATATCGGAACCCCCGGCGATCTGCAGCGCGCCCGTGCCGAGCTGACGACGGCGCTGAGCAAGCCGGCCGCATTCCTTGATCGCGATGGCACACTCAATCACGATCCGGGATACACATATCGCATCGAGGATTTCCGCTGGATTGACGGTGCGAGGGAAGCGATACGCCGATTGAATGACGCGGGCTACCTGGTGTTTATCGTTACCAACCAGGCGGGCATCGCGCGGGGCTTCTACCAGGCGGAAGACGTGGAGAAACTCCACGCATGGATGCAGGGAGAATTGCGCCAACTGGGCGCCCATTTCGACGACGTGCGCTACTGTCCACATCATCCCCAGGGCCAGGTCGTCGAGCTCGCTGTACCCTGTCTCTGTCGCAAACCCGCCAGCGGCATGCTGGACAGCCTGATCGCCCGATGGCAGCCCGACCTGACGCGCAGTGTCATGCTCGGTGACTCCCCCAGGGACGCCGCGGCGGGCACAGCGGCGGGCATCTGCGGCACTCAGATTCCGCCGGGGCAACTGTGGCAGGAGGTGCAGCGGCTACTGGCAGAGTGAATGCCGAGCACGTCGACCGGTGTTAGCTCAGCCGCGCCTGCCGCATGCGCCCCGAGCCATCTGTATTATGGCAATACTCTTTAGTAATCAACGTATTAGTGGACATCCATCGGTTCGCTCCGAAGCACGTCATGAAAAGCGCTGCGCTCGCCATTGATTGTCTTTGCTTGCGCCTGCGAGTTCCCACGCTACAATCTGCCCACGCTCGTACTCCGGTAACACATCACATGACACTCTGGCAGCCCAGGTCGCTCCAGCAGCTGGTTATCTTCAGTTTTTTTGTCGCGCTCGCGCCCCTGTGTCTCGCCATTCTCTTCACCGTGGAAACCCTGGGGGAACTGTCCGCGAAAAATGGCCAGGTCACGCAAACCGTAGTGGAAGCCAGCCGCCTCGGCCAGGAGATCCAGCGCGACGTACTGGAACTTGAACGCCGCGCACGACAGTATCTGGCGCTCTCGGATTATGAACTCGCCGGTTTGTTTCAACGGGAGCGGGACAACCTGGCCCGCAAGCTCACTGCATTGCAGGCGCTGGTGGCATCCCCAAGCCCGGATATCACCGGGCTTGGCAACTCACTCGAACGGTTGACGCTGCCCTCTCCCGCCGCGGCCCTGAGTGGTGGCGAGGCAGATACCATCAACACCAAGCGCGAGCGCCTTGACCACGCGTTCTCAGTGATAAACGATCAGAGCAGGGCGGTGAAAACCTGGCTGGACGCTTCGGTCGATCAGCTCCTCAAGGGCAACGCAATGGAGGCCCGGTCACTCATCGAAAATCTCCATCTGCAACTATCACTGCTGGCAGCGGCCACACTCGCGCTGTTCATGTTTCTCGCCTACTGGATCAACAAGCCGGTGCGCGATCTCACGCAGGAAATCCACCAACTGGCCACCGCCGGGCTCAGCCACCCGATCGAAATTTCCGGTCCCGTGGAACTACAGGCCCTGGGCAGTGAACTTGAGTGGCTGCGACGCAGCCTGCATGCATCCGAGCAGGAAAAAGAGCAGTTCATGCGCCACATTTCGCACGAACTGAAGACACCCCTTGCGAGCCTGCGCGAAGGCGCGGAACTGCTGGCCGATCAGGTCACGGGGCATCTCTCGCAGCAGCAACTGGAGATCGTACAGATCGTGCGGGAAAACGGTATCGAACTGCAGCGTCTTATCGAGAATCTGATCGACTACAACCGCCTGCCCACACAGGAACTGCACTTCGAAGAAGTGGATCTCAACCTGCTCTGGCGGGATTTATTGGCGCAGTATCGTTTGAGTATCGACAAAAAGGCCCTGCAAGTATCGGTCAAAGGCACTGCCCGGTACTGGGTGGCGGATCGATCCCGGCTGAAAACCTCGTTGGACAACCTGCTCTCCAACGCCATCAACTACACGCCGGAGCGTGGCTGTATCGATATTGTCTGGCGGGCGCAGGGCGACTCCCTGTTGATTGACGTTGCCAACTCGGGTGAACCAATTCCCGGTGAGGATGCCGAACGGGTATTCGAACCCTTTTTCCAAAGTATCGCCAAGCGCAACGGCCCGATCAAGGGCTCAGGGCTTGGCTTGAGCGTGGCGCGCGACTGTATCGAGGCACAGGGCGGCAGCCTCGCCATGGCACAGCACCCGAAATTACCCGTCAACTTCCGCTTGTTATGCCCTACGCACTGATTCTGGTTATCCTCGCCACACTGGGCGGCTGTATGTCGACCACGCCGGCGCAAGTGGAGCAGGGCGACGCCCTGATCCCCGTCTACCCTGAGGCGCTACGCTGGCTACAGCTTGGCGAGCAGATTTCGGCGATGACTCCGGAGGAAGCCGTGGAGCAACTGGTAGGCGTCAGCCGTCCACAGGATGTGGATCAACTGTTTAGCTATGCTCTTCTGAATCAACAGCTGCAAACCTACGGCGCCTGGACTCAGGCGCGCGACACACTGCAGATACTTGCCGTGGATGAATCGCTTACGCCCGAGCAGTTACAGATCGTCGACACGCTGTTGAAATACAATCAGGCGCGAATCAACTGGTATCTAAAATACCAGCAACTGGCGGAGGAACAGACCCTCCTCCAGGAACAGCTGCAAGCCGCACAGGCAGAAACCACGCTGCTGGAACAGAAGATCCAGGCGCTCACCGAGCTTGAAACAGTTATCAGTACACGCAGGGAGCAGTAAACGTGCAGCATCGATTACTACTGGTAGACGACGATGCAAGCCTGTTGCGGCTGCTTTCCATCCGTATGGAAGCAGAGGGCTTCACGGTGGATACTGTGATATCCGCCGAAGAGGCGCTGCTCGCCCTGCGCAATAAACCGGTCGATCTGGTAATCACGGATTTGCGCATGGAGGGCGCCAGCGGCCTGGAACTCTTCGAGCAGATCCGCCATTTTCACCCCGGGCTGCCCGTCATCATCATGTCCGCCCAGGGCACGATACCTGAGGCGGTGGCGGCTACACAGAAAGGTGTGTTCGAGTTTCTCACCAAACCGGTCGACAAAGACCAGATGCTGTCCACGATTCGCGCCGCACTCCAGCAATCCGGCGGCACACAGAGTGAGATATTCGAAGACTGGCGCGAAGGCATCATTACCCGCAGCCCACTTATGGAGCGAATTCTCAATCAGGTCAAACAGGTAGCCAGCTCCGATGTCAGCGTGCTGATCACCGGCGGTAGCGGTACCGGCAAGGAATTGCTGGCGCGCGCGCTGCACGAGGCAGACGAATTGCGCAACGGCCCGATGGTTGCAATCAACTGCGGGGCACTTCCGGAACAGCTGCTGGAATCCGAACTGTTCGGCCATGTGAAAGGCGCC
>TARA_R110000823_G_scaffold72049_2_pt1 | contig 21784 bp, 23 predicted proteins | sample TARA_R110000823 | Tara Oceans TARA_R110000823 (sample SAMEA4397722) | marine metagenome | biome: Polar Biome; feature: [DCM] deep chlorophyll maximum layer (ENVO:01000326); material: water (ENVO:00002006), including particulate matter (ENVO:01000060) such as... | depth 20 m | reverse complement strand
GTAAATTCACTAAAAATATTATTAGGATAATCTACACCTCCACCGAGTGCGATTACTGTTGTAGATACTGGTCCTAATGCGGAATTCTGAATACGAAGTTCTAAATTTTCTCCTGCATCTGCTCGTTCTCCACCATTATTGCTATTACCTTTAATCCAGTATACTGTTATTTTACCACCTCTTTGTATTACATCGGTGATATTTTTTGTTCTAAAAAATCGTGTATTACTCCCTGTAAATAGAATATGTCTGGGTGTAGCAACTGGTGCCGCATTTGATAGAAAACCCCCATTTTGTCCTAAACCATTTCCAGAAAATGCTATTCCTGCTCCTCCTCCTATCTGTGCGGGACTTGCTGACCCTAAAACGTCATTAGTATATAAATCTGGATTAAAACCAGATAAATTAGATGTTAGTGTTCCTAATGCGGTAGCATATGTTTCTGTTCTGGTAATTGCTTCGTTCTTATTATATTGTAGATTGGTAGTAACATCCCTACCATAAGTAAATAAATCTGGCCTTTTTATACCGATAAATTGGTGTGCATTTAACCAGTCTAATGTTGTTTGTAAAGGTTTTTGATTGGATGCATTACTCCCATTAAAAGCAAGATATGTTGCATCTGTCATAGAACCTAAACACATAGCATTAAATATTTTATATGTTTGTGATTCTATAAAACCACTAATAGCAGTTTCTGGTGTAAAATCTGGTGTATTTAAAAATCTATCATAATTAATTTTTGTAAAATTACCTGTTTCATTTAATTGATTTGTTAAATCATTTGCGACATTAGAAGGTGAATTAAAACCTGCTCCCACTGATAAATCTATTCTTTCAGTATATTCTAAATAATTAGCATCACTTGGTTCTTTAATCCAGTAACTTGCTGGTGCGGTAACACTATCAGGAAAATCAAATGTTAAAGGTGTTCCTACTGCTAATGTAACATTTTTATTTAATTTTAAATTTCCATTTGTTTTATTAAATGAAACAACTCGTATATTATTAGCATCTGTATAAGCGGCAGATAACATTCTCATTTCTGGTAGTATACCACCACGAATAGATGATAATACTATTACACCATCAGGGGCATTAGACCAGCCAGATGAGGCATTTGCCTGTGCTCCGAATGGAAGAAAATATGAATTATCTCTAACAAACATAGTATATTTATTTCCATCATTTCTTAATTTATAATAATCTTTAGTAGAAAGACTGTTCGGGTCAAAAGACCTTATATTTCCACTACGATATGCATAATCAGCATCACAGTAATAAAACGTTCTGGCATCACGATAAAAATATGGAACCTGATGATTAGGTAATCCTCCCGCCCCGCCATAAATAGCACTAAGACCTCCCATATAATTACTACCTTCTTGAGTATTCCATATTAGATGTTTAGAAGCATTATTACCATTATATAACGAATCTAATACATTAAACTTACGAGGTAATTGCACATAATTTTCACCATTCATTGATTTATAATAATTAATAACAATAGATGCTTTATTATCTACTAAATTGATGACTTCTGATGAAGCATTATAACTAATTTTCTCATAACCTTCTGGAATACTGGAACAAGCATTTTCTTTAGAAGGTGTTAAATAATTAATTGTATGAGTTGCCCCTAAATTTTGACCTTTAAATTCTATAACTGAATCACCTGCTCCTTCCTCTGAAATAAAGGATTGTTCTACAGATATTTTATCACCTGGCATCACAAGAACACCATCTCCTAATTTATTGTGCCATAAACCTAAATTTTCATTATTACTTGATTTGGCTTCTTCCGAGTTTAACCTATTACATTCTAATACTCGTATATCAGTAAAAGAATTCATAAAGAATATATACATTATTGTAGATTTTTTTTATAAGAAAATATTAAGCATAATAGCAGTCAAACATACCGTTCCTTAAAGTAGCAGTTCGGAGAACTTCTATCCATACTCGTTGAGTATAGTTTAATATTGTAGTGAGACCAGGTAATTCAGAATATGTTGTTTCTAACTCAATACCACGACTATTAATACGTTCATTACGATTAAGTCTGTGTGCTTGATGACAGAATTGTCCTCGTAACGTTGTGCAGGCGTGTCCGTTATATAATTCCACGGTAAGACCACCACCTGCGGTTCCTCCACCTTCACTGTTATATTCATCACGGGTAATGTGTGGAACCTGTGCTTCCGTCTGAACGATATCGTGGAACTGAATAGCAGGATTCGTTCTATCAATTGGATATAAATATTCATCGTTATAACGGACATTCGTAGTAAGAATCTGAATATTACCAGTTGCTGTAATACCAGGATTCACAGAACTATAAACATTAAGGGGGTCCGCACTCATCAATTTATTATCATTATTCATAGAACAAAACATTTTATTTACAATACGTCCCGCACCTCCTACATTTAGAATTTGTTGAGTTTGTGGTATAGTAGATGAACCATTGTAAGTTCTTTTCGTTAATCGGTAATCAACATAATTCCAGTTCATTTCTTGATTAGCGGCAGCGTATTGAGCCATAATTTCACCATCAAATGTTAAATAATCTGCTATTAGTTTAACAGAACCAGTTTTAATTGCGAATGTTTGGTCGGTTGCAGGTGCGGTTGCCTGACCACAAATACGATGTTGGGAACCCGCGATACCTCCTGCGGTAGCAGTAACTGGAGTAAATACTAAATTAATACTTACCTGCTCTTTCATCATATACAAAGGTAGCTGATTAAATCTTAAAAATGGAAATAAATCTGCTAATGCTACTTGGAGTTCTGGTTCATTTCTAACAAGTAAATTATCTGCAGGTTGAGTGCCAGAAGACAATGTAGCACTCGCACTGGTAATCGCGGTCGCCTTAAAGGCACCTGCAGGTGCGGCAATTGTATCTAAACTATCAGTTGAGTTCGCGATACGATAGGAAGAAGCATTAAAATCATCAAAATAAACTGGTTCGTGATTAATAATACGTCCAGATAAAACACTTTCACGTTCTTTATTAATTTCATTAGCAATAAACATAGATTTGTAACCCATCCAGTGAGCAAAATCCTCTAGCTCACAAATTGTTTTACCACCTATCGTAAGGGTGGCTCGCTGGATTAAGCTATGAACTCCGACACCGATTGGATAGGTAGCATTAGCATTAGAACCATTTATGGCATTAGTGGCAGTGGCAGTTGCTACCTGAAATGTAATTCTGCTCATAGAATGTAAGAAGCCAATATTCTGCAAGGTTATACGGCAGGTATTCTGGTCAAAAACAACTGGGTCTGTTATCACTGTTTGCACATCCTGTGCCATTTCAGTATCAATCGCACCGATTCGCATTAGGTCTGGAACTTGTGCTGACATTTTTTATATAATAAATATATAAAAATTTAAAAATAAAAATAAAAACAAATTAATTAATCTTAAACAATTTATTAAAGCATTATTTTTATGAGCTAAGTTATTTTAAAAGTATATATTTTTATAAAAAAGTCTACATAATTGTAGATTATTAGGAAATAACTTGGAGACCATTAGCATTAAAAACAAGGGTATTCTTATTACGAACAAAGAGGAAAATAGTATTTGGGAAATCGGTAGTGAGCTCAATATCCATTTGGATGCCGAGATTAACAGATGAAAAATCTACACCAGCATTTGATATACTGTCAAAACTGGTTCCTACTGCAAACATACACCCTCCATCTGGAACATTAATATCTTCACCATCTGCATTTAGGGCACGAGTAAAAGTAACTGGACTGAATTGAGTATTTTTAATATCAGAATAAGGCATAAAACTATTGAGAGCGGAACGAATAACCTGTGGGTCTTCAGGGTTATATATAATACTGTTAGCAAGTAGCTTAACATTTGTATCTGTATTAAATTGATTTGGAAATTTCGTGCCTCCACGTGTAAAGATTATTTGCCGAAGTCTGGCAACATCATTATGAGGGGAATTAGAATTAGTAAATGGTAACGTTGCGAAACCATTCTGTTGAGTGTTATTGAGATATGTGCTTGGAATAACATTAAAGAAACAACCTAAACATTTACTCAAACCTAAATTAAAATTAACAATAGCATTTGTGCTATTAACCGATGTATAGTAGCTACTAATAGAATTATATTCTAAACTACCACTGGACTGATTTACGAGAGAACTTAATGTATCAGCACTCGGTTGGACCACTTCCATAATCATATTCATATTAGAAAGTTGATAATAACAATTACTTAATGATGTTCCATCTTTAGAAAATAGCACTTGACTATCATTTTCCAGAGTTATTTCTATTAGCAAACCACCCGTGCCCCATCCATTAGCAGATAATGGAATAGGTTCCTGGGAATTTAGAAGTCCTGTAGGTAAATGTAGACAGAAAGAATTACCAGGGAAACGGGTTCCCGCAGTGTTTCCAGAACCATTAAGGTTATTTACAACACCGAGACGTTCCACTTCGTGATTCGGATACATTAAAGCAACTTTATTCATATGTCCCTGTGCTTCTTGTTTAGATGCGAGTGCGGGTAAGTAACTGGATAAAAATCTACCATAATGTCGTATATGCTCAATTTGTTGTTTAGACCTTTGGCTGAAAATAGCAACTTCTGAAATAACAGAATAAGCACCTAATTTAGGGTCTAACATAGCAAGAGAAGCATTAACAGGTGGACGTGCCGCATCACCCACACCTTCTAAAAACTGAATATCACCAGTAAATCTTAAAGAATTACCTAAAAGGTATTTATCCTGCTCACCGATAATAAACTGAATAACAGGATTGCCATTCTTAAAGCTAACTTTATTTGTGCTAATAATATTACTGGGCTGGATTTGTAAATGTTCTAATCGTCCGTCCATTTTATATTATTAATATAAATTAATTTTAAAAAAAAATATTAAATTATACTTCTATGCTAACAGAATCTCCCTGGATATTCATACGACGGAGATGAAATACAAAATTGTGCCAGAGTTTAGGTTTGGTCGGAGCGGCCGTTTCCTGATAATTAACCTGTAAATTAAAATCTTTATTCCTGGCATCATATACGTTATTTTTACCGATTGCTACTGCACGACCGATTGCGAAATTCTCAACATATTTTCTCATACTGTGAGTCGTAATATCTGCCGCAGTAAGTGCTTTATCTAACTCAATAAGTCCCTGAGCAGAAATAGACGATTGTGTAGATGTTCTGGTTAAATCCACACGGCGTGACGGCTGAAGTCTGCCGTCATAAAACCAGCTATAATTACTAATTCCATCGGATATACCTACTAAACTACTTCTATCAGAATGACTTCTAAAATCACGGTTATTATTAATAGCATATTTATAAGTGTCCGCACCTACCATATTACTTTTTAAATCATATACTGTCGCATCTGTCGGTATGCTAATAATGCTCTTCATACGAGCATTATTTAATGGGAGCCTAATATTGGCAACTCTATCAGATTGTAATTGAGAATATTTATAATTTGTGCAACTCAAAAAGTCATATGAAATCACACCACCTTCTTTCATTTTACTTAACATACCCTGTTCGTATCGTGGGTCCGCAGTAACCTGTTGTAAAACCATTTCACAATTACTTATTTTATAAGTGCAAGAATAACTACTACCTTCACCTGCTACAGTATCATCAATCATAACCCACGTTCCATCCGTTGTAATAGTAGCACCAGTAGCATTTACGAGTTGTGGAGTTGTATCAAATGTATATCTAACGTGGTCTATACCACCTACCTCAACAGTTGCTATCTGTGTAATTTGAGGTCTTCCTTTAATAGCACCACCAGAAATAACAAAAGATGCATTAGTGGAAGTAGATGTTTGTAGGAAATTAACATATTGGCCGACAACAAAAGGACTGTTATCCGCATCAGTTTGAGCATTAGATGTATAAGTAAACATAGTTGTTAAATTAGAACCATTTGGAAGAGAAGCACTTGCCGCACCAGTTTCAGATAATACAATAGGATTGAGGGTAGTTCGTCTGAAATGAGCAACCGAATCTAACATTCTAAATACCTTACGGTCTTCCTCAAGTGTAATAGAAATATGGAGCCCATTTGTTAGCATTGTTGGAAATACTGCATCATTTTGGAAAATACCAGTATGTAATGGTAAACAAACCTTACAGGTTCTCATATTAGTAGCATTGTCAAATGCGGTTGCTTTAGGTTCCGCAGGGTCATTGGAATAATATGGGTTATTAATAAATTGATTAGCTTGAGTTTCAGTAGAACCACGGTCACCACGACATTGTGGTAGGGTGGAAATACCCGAACCTTCTAACATAGCACGTTTATTCTTTAATGATTCATTGGTTTCATAATCATATTTTGCGGCAACGAGCACGTTATAATCATTAATTTCCTCAAGCAACTGATTCTTATTGCCGTCATAAATTCTAACATCTTTCAGTAAAACTTGTGCTCCCGTTTCTGCATCTAACATAGTTCTAATCGCACCCACCCCACTTGCCTCATCATTCGTTAGTTTAACATCAAATTGGAGGTAGCATTCTTTAGGATTAATAAATTTCGTTCCTGCAGGTATATTTATCTCAATGGTCTGGGTAGAGTTATATGAAAGGCCATTTTCTGACGGAATAGAAATATTCTGTTGGAGAACAGGGAGTTTATCATCAGCAACAAAGAAAGACATTTATTATATTAAAATAAAAAAAAAATAAAATTAAAATTTAAATTAAAAGGCACCAGTTCCCTGAATTCTACCTTGTGAATCACTTTTACCAGCATACGAACCACTTAATGAAGGAGCTTGATAACTTGTAGAAGCGGCCGCCGTAGGTGCGGGACCTTGTGAAGTAACTGCTTTAGATGCAGATTTAACTGCACCTGAATCTTTCTTTTCTTTATCAAAAACATCACCTATTACACCTCCGATTAAACTGGCGGCACCTAATGCTGCACCTGCAATTTGTAATGGAATACCTACTACCGCACCCGCACCTGTTAAATCTAATGCTGCACCTGCAGTCTCAAATCCTGCCGCAGTTGCTACTCCAGATGCCGCTGCCGCACCTACACCGATTGATTCTGCCGCTCCAGAACCTATACCTGCTAAATTACTTCCTTTTTCTACAATATTATTACCTGCTACTTTAAATTTACCTTTACTAAAATCTTGTGCTAAATCTATTGCTCCACCTGCGATATTTAAACCCCTTAATCCATATCCACCATATCTTAAAGCGGCACCTCCTGATGTTTCTGCCGCACGTGAACTATCTGCTGCTACACTACCTACTTCAGCGGCAGTAGAACTAACCGTATCAGGAACCACCGCAGGATTAGATGTTACATCGGTTGTTACTTTACTTGGTTCTAATATTTTACCCCTACTTGCCGCTTCGGCAATTTCACCCAGTTGTTGTTGATTACCGCCTTTTACTGTGTCTGCTTCTCTAAAAACATTTGCACCATCTGCAGATGAATCTTGTAATGGATTTTCTACAACAGATTTATCACCCTGTGGCACACTACCCTTTGCCGCACCTGTAGCACTTAAGGAACTTTGTGCTTGTGTAAATACACTTTGTGCTTGTTTCGCACGGCCTACCATAGTAGATTGTATATGTTTAGCATCCTGTAAAACAGTTAAACCCTCCATACCTTCCTTTTCCCTATCTCCAGTAGAATCACCACTTGCAGCGATTTTTGCCTGTGAAACATTATTTATTAAATTACTTTTTCTTGTATTATAATTCTTTAAATTAACTGCTTGTCTTATAGCAATATTTCTATTTTGTTGCATAGCAATTTCATTGTGAGAATTACCTTGTGCGATTGTTCGTGAAATTCCTAAACTATCTGACATTTATTTAATAAAATATATTAATCTTCATCCGAATTTTCTAATTCTTTAACTTGGCCCTCATTTCCACTGCCTGTTACAATTGATGTTCCTTTAGCAAGTAATGTCTCAAAGTTTTTATATGCTTCTGGTGGATTTTCTGCTAAATTTAAAAATAAGAAATTATACCTTTCAGGAGTAGCCATCTTATATAATTTTTTAATTGCTTCATATCCTCCGAACTGGTCTCCATATTCCTCAAATACTTTATCAAGCTCCTGTTGATTAGGAAATGGACTACCTACAATGACGGCCGTAGCATTTGTTCTTATAACTGGACTAACGTGCCTGAATTTTTGACTACTAATCATTAATAATTTAATATTATAGTGCCTGAATCTGCTTGCTAAATGATTTACTTTTGCTTCCCTTCTAATTGTGCCTAAACAATCATCTAAACAAATACTAATCGCAGGCATATCTTTTTTCTCAAATTTATTTTGATAACTTACAATATCATCTATAATACTGTCTTTATATCCATCATAACAATCTGCGAATTTTAATAAATAACGGCTCGTATCGTCATTATGGATAGTAGGGCTTAGTATATGCACTGCATCAAAATAGTCCTGCCCATAAAAATTATCATTTAAATAAAGATTGCTAATAATTGTGCTCTTGCCTGTCCGTATAGGACTACATAACAACATAAGACACGGAGGTTTCGGCAAGTTTATATGTAATGGTTTCTCTTTCGGCATATCTTCTCTATCATTTACAGGTAGAATTTTCGGAATATCCATTTGTATAAACAATATATATTATTTTGTAGATTTTTTTACGAAAAATAAAATATTTACTACAAATAAAATGGATAGAATGCCTGTAGTAAATATGCCTGAAGTAGAAATGGAAATTAAAGATATGGATTATCCATCTGAAATACCTGATGAATTAAAGGAAGAATTTAGTTTAAGTGCTACTGAAGATTTATTACCAGAAGAAGACGTATTAGTTGATGAGAGTGAAGAACCAGAAAAACCTAAAATTAATAATAATGAAATATTTAAATATCAAAAAGGTGATGGCGACCTTAAAGTAGCAAAAGTTAAAAAACCTAAACGAGTAATGACAGAGGAACATAAGGCAAGACTACAAAAAGGTAGAGAAACCGCATTAAAAAATAGAAGGGCAAAAGCGGCAGCGAAGAAAGAATCAGTAGAAAAACCTGTTCCAGATGAACCTGAACTTATTCATCCTGAATTTAAACCTGAACCTAAACCAGAACCAGAAAAAATAGACAATAAAGTAGATATTATTAAAGAAAATCAATTAAAAAAAGAAGATATGGAGAAAATGATTTTTGATGCGAGTCAAAGAGCAGTAGAAGATTATGAAATATTAAGAAAAGAAAGAAAAAAAGTTAAAAAAGAAAAAGAATTAGTTGAGACTGAACGTAAAAGAGTTAGAGATACAATTCGTAAAGCAACATCAGTCGGTATTGATACAAATAATCCTTGGGCAAATTGTTATTAAAATAATATATATTATTATATAAATGCCTGAGATTTATTCTAAAATAGCTTTAAAAAAGTTTATTAAAGATACAAAACTGCCTATAAAAAATTACAGTAGAATGTCTGTTCCATTGATGATAGAAGGAATAGATGAATTTTTAGATAAAAATCGTGGTGGTAAATATCTTCCGATGCGTGTCTATATGGACCGTGTAAAAAAAGAAATGGCGGCAAAAGAAGAAACCATCGTAAAAAATAGAGTAAAAAGAATTAATGTTGCAGACAGACCTACACCGAAGGAAATATTTGATAAAAAAGGCGGTGCTGGTTTAGGTGATGTTAAAAATCGTAAATATTTACCTGTATCAAAACCTACACGTGCTGGTGGTGGTGGAGGTGAGGATGAGGAAGGGATGAGGTCCAGATATAAAAAACCAGTTAAAGTATTATATACATATCCGAAACAGAACCCGATAACAAACAGTAGTATAGGATTGCGATATTCAGATGAACCCCCCTACAGGCGGGTGCTCGTCACAGATACAATACGTATGAATTACTCAGGCAAAGAACTTCGGCCACCAATGAATCGTATGAATCTCAATCTACGTAAAGATGCACAAGAAGCGGCAACTAATGTTCTTAATTTAACAATAGATAATGTCATTCAGACATCAAATGAAAAGGGAGCAGGAGCATTAATAAACGAAGTTCTCCGTAATGTAGAAGCAAAAAAGATTGTTAGAAGGAAAATTAAAAATAAAGAAATGATGATGCCACGTGTTAATGAAATTATTAGTGATATAATGTCTGAAGTAAATAGTAGTATTCAGAATATAGAAAATGAGAATGCAGCGACAGAATTTCTTGCAACAGAAATAGCTAAAACAAGATTAGGTAAAATGAAACCGAGTGGTCTTGCTTTAGAAACCAGGGAAGGTTTCTTTGATAGGGAACCAGATAGGAGACCATCAAAAATAGATTATTTAAGTGCTGTATATCCACCAGTAAATAAAAGTAATAAAATATCACGTTCTGGGACTTACATCAGTCAGCAGGGAAACTCGCAGGGAGGTGCTATAGATGGTGTAGAATTTAGTTATTATGGAAAAGATTCATATATAAAGGCACAAGCAGAAAGATTTAAAAGAATTAAATCTGGTGTTTTCCCTAAAGGATTTACAATGCCACCCAGACCTTCATACGATACTATTAATCCATTTGTGCCATTAGAATCAGGGGGTAAATTTAGCACCTCACGCCTCCAGAATTCAGCACGAAGAGCTAGAGAAACAGAAGCAAAATATGCGAATGAAAGGGCATTAAAAACACCTACAAAAGAGGAAATATTAAAGAAATATTCACTACAATTTAGTCGTCAAAATAAAGTATCATATGGAGTTGCTTTATCACAGTTTCAGGATAAATATGGTATGAGAGGTGATTCACTTCCACAGAGTATTTTAAAACAGTATGGTTATACAGGCAAATCCTTTAAGAATGCTGGTGCCAGAGGTAGTTTATTTTAACGACTATTTAGTAGACTTTTTAGTTTTAATTCCTTTAGGTGGAGTATAGTTCTGAAATATTTTTTTAGGTTTAACTTTTTTATCTTTTTCTAAATCAGTTCTAACATTAAACTGCATTATAGAATCTGGTTCGTTATTCTGGACCATAGGTTTTAATAAATTTTTTTCTCTATATTGTTTAGGTTTTTTAGTTGTTCTATCTTTAAAAGTATTTTTAATATTAAGAGTATTTTTATCCATAATATTTACAATATTGTAGATTATTTTTTTTATATTTTAATTAATAAATGTCATTGATTCTCACAACAAATACTTCTGTATCGGAATCAGGTGATGGTCCATTAAATACTGGTATTAACTTACCGTATGACTATAGAAATTTTACCACTGATACATACGAAATAGATGAAGATTCAGAAATAGCAGTCCAGTCAGTAAAGTTTAATAAAGAAGGTAATATTGAGGTTAATAGGTCTAATAATCAATTTTATATGTATATGGGTGATAACAGTGCGGGAGCACAAGGTGCCGCTAATCGTATTACGAGTGCTTGTATTCATACTAATATCGGTGATGTAGGTGATAAATTTGTTACATATAATATAGAATCACTACCGAAGGCAATCGCAGATGCTATAGATGGTGGTTTAGCACATCCCGATATGGTTAAGAATGATACATCAAATACCTTGGGAACGGTTGTGACGATTAATAGGGATAGTGAAAATAAATTCGCAGGATATGATATTCAGATTAATTATGGTCGGGCGGCACTACAACCTAATAACCTTTCTAATTTAGCATTTGTTGATTCACTTAATTTGGCAACAGTCCTTACTCAAACACCTCCTTATAATGGTTCTTTCCTTACAGGTGTTGCTCCACGAATAACAAAGGAGGCAGGGAAACTTTGTGAAATGATAAATACTGGAGCACCTCTTACACTATGCACGGGACAGTTCGGTGGTGATTTTACAAATGCGGGTGGTAATTGGCATTGTGGATTAACAAGATATTTAGATGAATTTTCACCACATCATCAGGCACAAAATATAGGTTATTTTCACCCTGTAGGAGCAACTTATTATGATTATGTTGTAAAATCTGTATTAGGAGATGGAACAGCGGCAAATGCTGCTAAATTCTATTTACGAGTATATCACGCCGTATGTGACGACCAGGATGAGGATTTATCATTAGAAGAAATTGATTATACCCACGTAACACCTTTAATAGAAATATTTTCAGACCCTGCGAGTTATACTGCTACATCTATTTGTAAATTAATATGGGTGGCAAGGAATGAACGAATGCGATTAGATGTTATATCTACGAATGGTTCTGTAACACATACTTTATTTGCTGGCACAAATGCTTCTCGGGTCAGAAATTTAAAACCTATAAATCAAAATTGTAAATATTTATATCCTAAAGTAAGGATAGCAGATGATGCGAGATATATGACATTTACCCATTGGTATCAAGCAAAACCTGTAGGATTTGTTTATGGTAATAATAGGTCAATAGGAGATGGAACATTACAGGGAGACCCACAGTCATTAGATTGGTTTTGTAAATGTTACCACGAATCAGAATTAGGTTTATGTAAAGCAATTGATAATAGATATATGATAAATTATGAAGATTTTACAGGTGCTAATGCTACATATTCTCAATTTGGAGAAAATGCTTCTAATAGTTTTTATTCTCCGATTGGTAATGCTTCTAATTATTCTGTATGTTTGGTTTTAACTGAAGATGATACTGCGGATGCAAATAATAATGCTATTGGATATGTTCCGAGTATAGGTGCGAATGCGGCAGATATTTTAGGTTTTAATGATGACCCCATATTAAATGTTCCGAATGCTTCTACTTTAGTATCTCAGAATTTTCAGAGTATGAATATTCCTACAATGACATCAACTAATTCTATTTTTGTTAGATTAAATAATTTTACTCAAAGGTCTATTAACGGTCAGACGAACGGAACAAGTAAAATCGTGTATCATATTCCCAGGTTTGATAATAGTGGCTCTGAATTTGGAGGCCTCTTTTTTGAGCCACATCAAAGAACATATCTTAAATTAGGCAATACTAATAAATTGCGAATACAGGATTTTCATTTATCATTGGTTAATTCAGATGAAACCCTTGCAACTAATATTACTGGTAAAACAATAATTATGTTGCATATAAAGAAAAGATAAATCTACAATTATGTAGACTTTTTTATGAAAATATATACAAATATAAAAACTTAGCTCACAATTAAAACTCTTCTGCTGAAGGTTCTAATGTTAAATTAATTTCTTTTTCTTCTTTTTTTTCTAAAATTCGTGGAGAACGGCGTAATGCTAAACGTTCCTGTGCGATAACGGCATCCACATCTCTCACACATTTGATACAACAGCAATCAATTGTTTTACACTTGCTTTTAAAGACGACTGCGAGCAGTCCTCCTAATGCTCCTGCGATACCTACGACTAATAATAGCAAATCATTCGTATTAAATTCTTTCATTTATCTACAATAATGTATATTATTTATATTATTTTTAAAGATATTATTTTTATAAAATTATATTATAAATGGCATTAAAATGTTATACAAAAACAAATAAATCAGGTGGAAAATATACAACTTGCAATAAAGATGCTCAAGAAAAAAATGTTTCAGATAATAAAATGCCCCCGAAAAAAACCCCTTCTGGAAATACTCCGAATTCTGAAAAATCACAAGAATGGCACGATTCTAACAGATTTTGGAAAGCAGCACAATTACGACTTATTCCTGGAATTCGTGAATTAATACCTAAGGAACTCGTATCAGCAGTATTCGGTCACGATACGAAAAAAACTGGAAAACAACAGAGACAGGACTTTTTACGAATTAGAGCATTTAAACAATTAAAGTCTTTTGCTGATGATTCTACTGATGCTAAATTAAAAACTATGGTAGGAGATTTAAGTAAATCATATGATACATATATTTCACGACGAAAAGCGGCAACTAAAGCAATGAAGGGTGGTGGACCAGTAGCACCTAAATATACATTAGCAAAGAAAGGTCCGTCTGCTATAAAAATGACGACTAAACCCCCTTCATCTACTATGAAAATTGCTAAACCTGCTAAAAAGGTCGCAGTCAGTTATCGTGTAGGTTCAGGACCTATGAAAAAATCTACAGCAACGGTAAATAAAACTGGACCACGAACAGGGAAAGTAGGAACAGTCATTAAAACAAGGAAAGCACCTACTCGTGCGAGAGCACGTAAGGCAACCGCACCTGTTAAGAATGCTAAAACCGCACCACAGAAAATCAAACGTTTTGATTTAGTTTCTGGACGAACTGGTAATGAATTCTATGAAGGTATAGGTTCTACTCTGGGAATTCCGAAATATGGAAATAAAGTCACTCCTGGAAAAACCTTTTTAAAGAGGACCCGATAATCTACAATTTTGTATATTTATCTATAAAAATAATAAATCTTTTTCTAAATTCATTTTATAACAGAAATACCACGTGCCGAACGGGGGTGTGTATCCTTTTTTTCCATTTGTTAAATGTGTAAATGTTGGTCTTTTATTAGGAATAATTAATTGTAAATGTTCTTTAAAAAGGTTTTGGAAACCCTTTAGGTGAAAAACTTTTGGAAACATTATTAAAATAAATGGTTTATCTAATTCTTTTAATTTTTTTGCTATATCATTCCACTTACTAAAAGGCGGATTATCAATAATAATATCAAAATCAGGTGTATAAGAAAAAAAATCTTTATCTTCGTGTATAATATCAAAACCCATATCAGCAAAATATTCTTTTTGTTTTCCATCACAATAAAATGGAGACCATATTTGTTTATCTGTTGGAATATATTGTTTTATTAATTCCCATCCTAATTTATCAGTAGTATAATTATCAGTATCTTTATCTTTTGTAAAACTCATTTATATATATTATTATAACTTATGTTTAATAAATTTAAAATATTTTATCTATATAAATAATAAAATGCCTAAACCTAATTCTGCTTCTTCTGTTAAAGAAATGAAAGATTATATTAGAACTCATAAATTAAATCATCCAGATGTTAAATTAAGTATGAGAAAACCAGAACTGATTGCTGGATTAAAGAAAGCAGGTCACTGGTCTGGCTCGTCAACTAAAAGAAAAATGATTAAAACAAAAGGCAGACCTGTTAGTAAAAGACCTGCGAAATCGGGTGATATGAAAGGTTTTCTTGCTGGATTACCTGACCCGAAATAAATCTACAATAATGTATATTTTTTAATGCTATATTTAATATATTTTTAAAGTATATGAGATATAAAGTTTCTAACCATAAATTTAATAAACAATAAACTAAATTATCTCATATCAACTTCCTTTTTTTCCATAAAAATTTGATTATTTATACTTAAAAATAATAATAAAAGTATAATTAAAAATGAATAAAGTTACAGAATATATTCTAATGGCGAGACCTAAATCGGCACAATCAAGTGTTAAAACCTATGAAAGACTTATAAATAAATTTACAGACCATACTTCTATTGTAGATAATCCCGAGGATACCTCGTGGGTTGAGGATATTAATTATGTAGAAAAAAAGTTAGAAAAAATGAATTTAAAACCTACAACCTTAAGAAATTATTATGTCGCCTTAATGATTTATGTTGAGGGAGTAAATGGTGGAAAATTCACTGATAAATGGGAACAACTATCTGAATACAAATATTATAAAGATAAAGTTGATACAATTAATGGTGAATATAAACAAAATGCTTCTGAGAATGGTGCTACTCCTAAACAACAAGAAAATATGGTGAGTAAACAAGAACTTGTTGATATGTTATTAAAGATTAGACCTCTAACTGCTACTGATAATTCATTATTTATGGCATATGTATTATTTAATTTATATTTAGAATTACCTGTTCGTAATGAACTTGCTACATTAAAACTAATTAATAAATCCAGTTATAATAAATTAAAAAAGGAAAAAATGAATGTAGATAACTACATTATTGTAGAAAAAACTAAAACATCAATTATTAGAAATGGTTATAAGACCTCTAAAACTCACGGAGAGGTTGTAAATGTATTGTCAAATGAGGTAAAAGTAATATTAGGTAAATGGTTGAGAGATAATAAAATCAAAAAGAATGAATTTGTATTTCCTCTATTACAACCTAAAGGTGATGCGACCTATTCTACTGCGGAATTAAATTTAACAAAACTTTTACAGAGAGTAACAGATAAATATTTAGGTAAAAAAATATCTACTACAATACTTGCTAAAATTAATATTTCTGATAAAATTGACCCAGAACAACTTAAACTTCTTATGTCTCTCGGTCGCATCAGGGGAACAAGTCTGAATAATCTCGCACCTATATATGCCAATATCGTTCCTCTGAATAATGAAATTCTAAATCTTTCTAATGAACTAATAAATGCGGCAAATGACCTTCTACCTGCTATTGAATAGCATAATTTATCTATACTTAAACATTTATTAATGAGTATAAATAAATAATAATGTCTGATAATCCCTCAATGAATGGTTTTGATTGTTCTCAATTAATTAAAGATTTTGAGGCATTACCTGATAATATGGGTATTTCCGAATACTGGAGAAGTGAATTAGATGATAGAGATAAACAAGTCCAGACCTTAAAAGGAATGGTTTTTAAATTACAACAACAACTTTTAAGAGAAATGAAAGAAAGAAATGATTTAATTGATACTATTACCAAAATGTGTAAGTAATTCTGTGTTGACCTTTAATTTATTAATAAATGTTGTTAGCACAATTTCATTATCTCGTAAATAAAAATAAGTATCCATATTAGAACCGAATAATTGATTATTTTGTAAAGCATCTTTTCCTAAACCATATTCCATAACACGACAGTTATGATAACTAAATAAATTTTTTCCACTAACAAATATTTTTTTTTTATAAAATGTTGATATAATAAAATCATCACCCATAAAAGCGGCAATTAAAAAGTTATTAATTATATTATCTTCATCTTCTTTATTCTTTTCTTTTATTAAACAACTATAATATTTTATGAATTTTTGTAATAATTTATCTACATTATTGTAGTTAAAATAAATACCACTAAACCCTTCTATATATTGAGGATTAGGTGTTGTAACAGTATATTTATTATTTATAATATCAAAACCATTACCTGCGGATATTAATTTATATGGACCACCACTAATCACAGATGTAATATATTTTTTATTATACATAATATCATCATCAATTATAAATAAACTACAATTATGTAGATTATTTTTAGAAATATAATCAATTCCACCATAGTATTTACTTATCGGTCCGTAGTCTGGAATAATGTTTAATATAAACTTTTTATGTTCTAATAATATTTTTTTTGAGTATTCTGATAATTTAATACTATCAGGAAATCTTTTATAACTGGGTGCTATATTAATAATAACTTTAATACAATCATCTGGTAGTTCTTTATTAAAATATGTTATACTGTAAATAAAATTATTTATTCTTTTAGGAGTTGTTGCGAGAGAAATAACAAAGGACATAATTATTATATTATTTTATATTTATACTTTAAACTAATTCGTTTATAAATATATAAATAAATATACATTATTGTAGATAAATGAATTCTACACCAGACTTATGTGCGATGACAGGTGAATATCCTAAAGTAAGCATTTGTATGCCGATTTATAATAGAAATAATTTTAAACCATTAATAATATATAATTTACAGAATTTTTGTTATCCTGGTCGTGATAAATTAGAATTAGTTATTGATGATGACGGCACAGATAGATTCTTTAAAGATAATATAGAATTAGAAACCTTTAAAAAAGCAATAGCACCTATTCGTGTGAAATATTTTACATATAATAAAAGGAGGTCAATAGGTTTTAAAAGAAATAATTTAATTAAATTAGCAAGTCATAAACATTATGCTCAAATGGATAGTGATGATGTATATATGCCATCATATATACAATATAGTATAGAAACATTAAAAATAGGAAAAAAAACATTAGTCGGCACAAATCAAATGATATTCGTGTATCCCTTTGATAATTTTAAAATGACAGGTATTCAGTGTTCTGATAAAAGACAAATACACGAAGCAAGTATGGTATTTACTAAACAACATTTTAGGTCAATGGGAGGATTCGTATCAAAAGGTGAAGGTGCTTCTAAAGGTGAAGGTGCTAAAATGGTTGATTTTAATGATAATAATTGTGGTTTGACAGAATGTCATTTAGTAATGATGTGCGTATGTCACGACAGCAATACTGTTTTAAAAGATGTTTTTAAAGATAAAAGTGAAGTTACTGGCACATTAGCACCTATGTTAATTAATGTATTAAATGAATGTATTACTCCAGAGAATAAAAACCATCAGAATCAATCTGAACCTTTAACTCTTCCTCCTCCTCCTCTTCCGATGAACCCTGAGAATTAAGTTCCGCGTGCTCGGATAACATTTCTATAAACTCTACAATATCGTAGTTTTCCATAATATGATTCATTAAACCATCTAATGTATTTAAATCAAATCTAACAGTAGAAGAGCAGTCAGGGCATCTTCTGATTATTACTTTGCTGTTCAAATCTGTCATTATTATAAATGAGACATTTTAATTTTATTTGTTATTTTATAAATTGTATCATTTTCATAATATTTTAGAATTTTCATTTCCTCTGCCCTTAGTTCTTTTTTAGAATCACAAGGGAAATCCTTTATAAGAAACATTTCAGGGTTATCCTGAATTAAAACATCAAAACTACTACGATAACTTCTGGGTTTTCTCGTGCCGTCACCCATTAGATTATTCATATACCCTGTATAATCTGTTTTATGGCGAGCAAGTCTTATTTTTAACGGTTGATACGAACTACCGATATACATTAATTTATTTTTTTCATCTCTTATACCATATATTTTACCATTCTTATATTTATTAATATTCATTAATTTATACTTACCTTTTACTTTTAAGTATAAATAGATTTTTAATTAAATATAATATTAAAATTGCCTGTTTTTTTCTTAAATATGGGTTGTTTCATCTTTTTAGTTTTTAATTGTGTTTTCATTTCTTCCATAGTATATTTATTTAAATGAAGGACTATTTTACTTTTAGGTGGTAAAATAGCATTATATTTATATACCGCCCTACGACAACTGGGTATATCACCGCCCTGTTGTGCTAATATAATAGCATCTCTTTGAGGTTCAGATGTGTCTTTATAAAAACTTCTGTCAATATCTAACCCGTTATTTACATATGCGAGTAATTGTTTTGCTTTTAATAATAAATGTTGTTTATCTTTAACAGTTTTATAATCGTGGTCTTTCTCAGCAGGTAATGCGAGGAATTCCATTAAATCCATACAGGTGTTTAATTCTAAAAAATTATCACTGAATTCTGTATCAAAGTTTTCTAAAATCCACCCATCCATTTCCTCTAATAATGTTACTTTAGTAAATTCATTATATTTAATAGGAATATTAAGCAATTGTATAATTTTAATTAAATACTGTTTTGTGTGTGATTTATGAATAATAACATTAAGGTCATTTGTCTCAAACATATATACAATTATGTAGATATTTTTAATATATTTTAACCTTATAAATAAACATTATGGATACAGATAAAGCATTGTATAAACCATTTCCATCAAAATTAAAAAATAAAAAATTTTCAGTTTATGTAAAAGGACCGACAGGTAATAAAAAATTAATACATTTCGGAGCAAAAGGAATGGATGACTGGAGGTCAGGAACCGCCACAAAAGAACAAAGAAAATCATATAAAGCACGTGCTTCAGGAATTAAAAATAAACAAGGTCAATTAACTTATAAAAATAAAAATACAGCAAATTACTGGAGCTATAATTATTTATGGTAAATTTTGTTTTTAATTTAATTTAATTACTTTATAACATTTACTCAAGCACTTTTACAATCTCATTTACTTTTTTTATTTGTATATATTTTCATAAAAAAGTCTACATAATAGTAGTTAATAATTAACCATCTGAATCATCATCAGATTCAGACTCTTCTTCCTCATCAGATATTATTTCACATTCTTCCTCGTCTGATGATTCCTCCTCAGATGATACATCCAAATCAGGGTCTTCACCATATCGTATTCTATTTTCGTGTGCGATTTCCATTACCTCACTTAAAAAAAATAAAGGAACATCTTCTAATATACGAGATATCGCATCCGCAAATGAATCAATTTCACCACCAGATAATTTTATTTTTGTCATTTAGTTTATATTTATATTTTAATATTATATTTTAGTTTTAAATATTTATACTCAACAAAAAAAAGTTTTATACTAACTATAATTATCTAATATTTTTATAAATTAATCTACGTAATTGTAGGTTTAGTAGGTTTAGGTTTTAGTATCATCGGAACGGATTTTTCACCGACAATATTAGGTCTTTTAATAATATCATTTGTATTATGATTTAATAGATGTTCGTAGTTGACCTTCGCGTGATATTGATGTGATTTCATTCTATTATCACGAGTTACAAAAGTTTTATATGATTTACCTGGTTTAAATATAGGTATTTCACTAAATTCATCAGAAATATATTTTATAAAATCTTCATACCTTTCTTTATAACCCGAACCATCGGTATTACCCACTGATTTATCAGATTTATAAATATCTTTTTGATTACCTCCTTTTGTTTGACCCGATGTATTCTTATCATACATAATATGATTAAAACATAAATTACAATAACCTTTTAGAACTGAATGAATACTCATCATATTATCCTCTTGATGACGATATCCGAACCTTAATTCAGGGTCAGTTTTAATTAACATTGATGAATAACATTTTCCATTTTTACAGAAAATCGCACGACAATCACCTTCCATAATTAATGGATTAAAATTATGTGAAACGACTCCCACATTATCATACATAGATATATATGACTCAACAGAACTAAATATTTCACCACTTAAAATATTATTTTTGACACCTTGATATAGACGAGTATACCCTTTAATATTATCATCTAACATCCAGACTCTCTCAAAACCTTGACTTAATCCCCAGTCAAGTATTTGATTTCTCATAGGTGTAGAACCCATTTTATCAGTAATAGAGTAATCCCTATTACCTACAATTATTTTACCATAAGTTTTATTTATCCATTTATCGTATTTTTCCACTTCCGCTGGTTCTACGAATAGATAATGATTAATTTTCATTTTTGATAAAAGTAAATGTGTGAGACCTCTATCGTTTTCCGCCCTATCATATGTTACAATACATATAGGGAATGTAATTTTTCTATCATTCATAATAGATACCCATTCACCACGATACGCTTTTGTATTAAAATTAATATTTGTGGTCCAGGTGAGACTACCACCACGACTATTTTTTTTATATTTAGTCGCATCACCGAACGAGTTTAGTAATGTTTTTACCTCATTTTCTAAATCACGATTACAAGCGATTACAATATGATGAGCGACCATATCTTTTGATTTTTTATTATCATATGGAAGTATATTCCATTGATATTTAATTGTTTTATCTCTATCACTATCCGCTTTTTTACAAGTGTCAAATACATATTCTGAAAATAATTCCTTAAATCCAGTTATGAACTCATCGTCAATACGAATCTGAAATCTACAAAATGGTAGTTTACTGATTTTGTATTCTTTCTTTTCATCATCAGTCATTCTATAACAAATGCGATTTTGATTATTTTCCATTTTACTTAGATTTATTTTACTTTATGACTTTAAACTTGTTCTGGTGGTTTATGATTTTGACAAAAAAAAAATCAAATTTTCTACAAGA
>TARA_R110000823_G_scaffold33738_8_pt1 | contig 21989 bp, 21 predicted proteins | sample TARA_R110000823 | Tara Oceans TARA_R110000823 (sample SAMEA4397722) | marine metagenome | biome: Polar Biome; feature: [DCM] deep chlorophyll maximum layer (ENVO:01000326); material: water (ENVO:00002006), including particulate matter (ENVO:01000060) such as... | depth 20 m | reverse complement strand
TGATTGGGCGAAGAAAGCCAAGGGGTTTGCGGATGGGCCGGGGTTGTCACGAGTGTTGGTGGGGTTGGCGGCGTATAATCTCGCTTCAGAAGTACGAAGCTTTACCGACCCGAACTCTAGGGGAGGTGGAATTGCGCATGTTAGGTCTTTTGGCGCATTCCTAGACCTATCGGCAGCACTGATGAAGCTTCATGTCGTGAGCTCGAAGGCGAACAATAAGCTCGTTTTAGCGATGATGTTACGGCCGCTCTTTGAAATGAAGTCCATTCCTTTGATAGGACCTATCATTCAAAAACGGCTTTTGCAGGTTGGGGCAGGTACCATTGTGCGAACGATGGGGCTGGTGAACTTCGTGGCAGGCGTGTTCATGGTGGGCACGAGCGCCTGGGATTATCGCAACGGTATTAGCCAAGGAGATACTGACGCTGCTCTCGGTCATGGGCTTGCAGTGGCAGGCGGCAGTGTCTTTCTGGCGTCGCCCTTACTAAGTGGTCTGTTGGCGGTCCCGGGCTGGGGCTGGGCGCTGTTTGGGCTGGGGGCCGTGCTTGGAGGCAGTGTGTTCGCTGCGCTTGCGACTGATAGTGAGATGGAGCGGGTGCTAAAACAGGGGCCACTAGGCATAGGGCCTGGCCATAAAGGCTTGCCTGCGGAGGACTCAGTGTATTTTCCGCAGTTGCTTAGCCAGTTCTCCCCGGTCACTGTATCCGCAAAGCGCTATGATGATTTAGGTCGTGAAGAACAGGCGATGTTTGAAGTTAACAAACCCTCCTCAGATGACTACCGGGTGACAGTATGTTCTCCGCTGATCAGCCGTTTTAAACTGGGCCAAAAAGCACAGGAAAAAACCGGGGATACAGGGCCAGCTCTGAGGCTGGGGGTTCAGGAATTGGAATACACTCACAGTACTCTGGACACCTCCGTTGGTCAGGTTGATGAATTTAACCTGACCGGAACAAGGCCATTAAAACGAGTTACCGCCTGGGTGCCAGTGCCGGAAGACAACGCCGTGCATTTCCTGGTCGAACGAAATCTGGCTGGTGGCGAAACCTACGGGTTTGTTCATAGTGAAAGACGCACCGTCAGACTGAGGGTTGTTCTGCAGGCGCAAATCGAAAGCGAAATTGGCGCGTTCAGGCTTCCTATGCCGGTGCTTGACGCTTACGAGCCGTTTGATCCAGTCCGTCATGTCGAACTGCCGGATAAGCAGCGACAAGCCTTTAATCCATTCGATAATGAGCCCAAGCCCTATTGGATCGTGAAAGAGGTAAACGTGTGAGTAAGGCGAATGGCCGCGCAAGCGGGCAAGAGAACTCCGGTTTCCGGGCGGATGAAGTTCCGAACCTGCCAGAACCTGGCAGTAGCCGGAAACGGCTCGGTGAAGACCTGCAGCCTATGGGTGACTACGCTGGCATCGAACCCTATTACCGGGTATGTGAGGATGTAGGCGCCGTTAAACATCAGGATCAGAGCGATCCAAACGACTTTGAATCGGAGGAATGGTGGTGGAATCACCAAAAGATTCGTTTCCTCAACGGCAAAGCCTTTGTAGGGCTTTCGGCTTTGCTAATCCTGATACCTTACGCATGGGGAAGTCTAGTTCTGGGGGGAGGGGGAGTAATGTCCTTGTACTTCGCAGATATGGTAGACATGCCGCAAATCTTTAAATTCTTTTGGATTCTTTGTGCCGGTTTTGCTTGGATTGCGGCTTCCTTCTTTATCCTTGTATACACCATGCCTTGGGTTATGGGCGGCTTTGCCCTGTTACTCCGCCCCTTCGACAAACTACTGGGTAAACTCCTGGACCAGGGGCTGGAGGCCGGCGAAAGCGCCTTTAACCGTGAAACAGGCGAGGTCAGCTTCGCCTTGCCGGGCGGAAAAAAACTGACGGCTCCGTTTGAGGAATTCGATGCCTATGTGGAGCGTGTGGTCCAGCATGGCGGCATTTTCTACCGCCTGATGTTCGTTCATCGCTACACCGGTAAGCAGTTCAGTCAGACGTCCCTGAGCCGGATTGAGCCAAGCAAGGAAGAAGTCATGGCTCTGTGGGACATGCTTCAGCGGTACATGGACGTTTCCCAGCCGTTGCCGGATGTGCCAAGGCTGGAGCCCTTCCGCCACTTGGACCCCGTAACGGCGGAGTATGACCACCGCACCGGGCGGAATCCCCGGTTCTGGCGCGATCTGGACCTGGACGTCTGGAAACAGGGTGAAGGCGCCGAATGGCTGAAACGGCAGGCGGAATACCCCTGGGAGAAACGCACCTGCAAGCTGACACCGCAGTTGGGCAAGGTCTCCATGCAGGCGTACCGGGAATTTCGCCCGCAAGACGCTTATCCTGTTTGACTATCTGTCGTATCAACGTGCCTGGTCAACGAATTGCCTTTGATCAGTTTTTTCTTGCTGAAACGCCTATTATGATACCCGGCCCCGACTGTTGAACCGGATAGAGAAACCATGACCACGATGCCCTTTGATGCGTTAGCCTGCCCACTGGACGGGTGTTCGCTCACCCCCAGCGAAAAGACCTGGCGGTGCGAAAACGGGCACAGCTTCGATGTTGCCCGGCAGGGCTATGTGCATTTGTTGCCGGTTCAGAAGAAACGCACTCTGGACCCCGGTGACAGCAAGGAAATGGTGGCGGCCCGACAAAGGTTTCTCAAGGCCGGTTTCTACGCAAAGATCGCCGACGCCGTTAACAATCTGGCGCTACAGGCGCTGCCCACGGAAGGCGTTGCCTCGGTACTGGACGCCGGTTCCGGCGAAGGCTATTACCTTCGACAGCTTCCGAACATCGCCGGCAACCGAAGCCTTGCGATGATTGGCGTGGATATCTCGAAGTGGGCGGTCCTGGCAGCGGCAAAGCAGGATAAACAAACCCGATGGGTGGCCGGCAGCAACGCAAACCTGCCGGTACTGTCGGAATCGCTTGATCTGGTGCTTTGTCTGTTCGGTTTTCCGGTTTATGGCGAATTCGCCAGGGTGCTGAAGGCCAGCGGGCAGGTTATACAAGTGGATTCCGGGGAGGACCATCTCCGGGAGCTGCGCGAGATCATCTACCCCGAACTGAAGCCGCCGGCAGACAATGAGAGCACTGCGCCCGAGGGTTTCCGCCAGCTGGATTCGACCGTGGTACGATTTGCGCTCCCCCTTCCAGACCGCGACAGCATTGCCGATCTGCTGGCCATGACTCCGCATCTATACCGGGCCACCTCTGAGGGGCTTGAGAAGGCAGCGGCACTCGAGTCACTGGACGTGACGGTCGACGTTATTCTGAAACGCTTCGAAACGTGTTAAGCGCAGAAACTCACAGACTCTCATCTGAATCTGGTGCCTCTCCGCGTTTGCAGGAAGCGAGTCGTTTTTCCGCCTTGCCGATGATCAGGGTATCCGCAAGAATGTGCAGAGCCTTGTTAGTGGTGCGCACGGTTCGATAGATCTGCTGGCTGGTCTGATCATGAGTCGCCCGTGCTTTACGGGCGGTCTGCCGGAACTCTTCATCTTTTGAGAACAGATCAATCAGCCCGAAAGTGGTGTTGGAAATCGCCTTGTGAAGTTTCTCTACGGCACTGGCACCCCCTGAGACGGAGTCCTCCAGCAATCTGGCGCGATTCCGGACCTCCAGAAGGTCCATCCGGCTCTTCTGGACGGCGCTGTGTGCAGCCACGCGATGGGAGTTAAGAATCCGGGCTTCACGCCGGCAGAGCAGCAGCTGCCAGTACGCGACACAGAGCCCGCCCAAAGCCAGGAAAAGCAGAGCTGACACAATGGCATTCGTGATCATGGCAGTACCCTCCTATCGATACTCGATCTGCATTTCCACATCAATTTGGCGTTCTGTCATCTCTTCTTCAAGCTCTTTCATTACTTCCTGATACACCATCTTCCGCACCATCACCGGCAGCTTGTCGGCAAGTACCCGGGCAGATCGGGATTCCCGTTTCGCCAGGGCAATCGGATCCAGCACCCGCAGCGTAATAACCAGCTCCGGTTCCCGCGCTGAATCTGCGATATTGTCATTCTCCATCATTCGGGCAATCACTTTACGCTGTTCCAGAACCTGCCAGCAGACAAAGCCGCTGAACAGGACAAGCAGGATGCTGAGTACCGTAAGAAAGATGATCAATTCAGACCTCCGGGAATCGTTCTGTTCACTGCCTGGCAGTGTGCCTGATAGAGTGTGACAAACGATTGGCCGTGACGACGGTTTTGCCGGTAGGGAAGGGAAAGTGGAACGGCGTTCAAACCTGCTAAAATCGGTTGAGGTTGCACAGTGAGCCAGACTAAATCAACGAGTTAAGGTCGACTATTCCTGCTAACGGAGGATTGTTCATGATTTGGTTCAAAGCGTTTGTAAGTGGTTTTCTTGCAACCCTGGTGTTCCATCAGGGCCTGTTCACGCTGTTCTGGCTGGGTGACCTGGTGCCCAAGGCACCTTTCAACCTGTCTCCGGTGCCACCGTTGGGTGTTCCGGCCGTTGTATCGCTGGCGTTCTTTGGCGGCCTCTGGGGGATGGCGCTATGGCTCATTCTTGGCCGCCTGGCCGGGGTGAAGTTCTGGCTGGGGCATGTCATTGCGGGGGCAATCGGCCCCACGGCAGTCGCCATGCTGGTGGTTTTCCCCCTCAAAGGGCTTGATGTGTCCTCCCAGACCTGGGTAGGCGGACTTCTCCTCAACGGCTTCTGGGGCCTGGGTGTTGCCCTGTTCATGCGCCTGATGGGTGCAAAAGCGCCATCGGGCCTTCGATAAACGTTCAATCAACAGTTCCGACTAAGGAAGACCAATGACTAAATCCGCGGAAACGACTTACGATCTGGTGGTATTTGGTGCCACCAGTTTTGTTGGTCAGATTCTTACCCGTTACCTGCTCGACACCTACGGAGTGGGTCAATCGGTGAAGTGGGCGATTGCCGGGCGCTCGGAGAGCAAACTGAACACCCTGAAATCCGGATTGGGCGAGCCCGCGAAAGATCTGCCGGTTATTCTCGCCGATGCCTCCGATGAGCCAGCCCTCAAGGTCATGTGCGAACAGGCCCGTGTCATCATTTCTACCGTAGGCCCTTACGCTCTGTACGGTGAGCCGCTGGTGCAGGCCTGTGTGCGCACCGGAACCGACTACTGCGACCTGGCCGGCGAGGTGCAGTGGATCCGCAAGATGGTGGAACGCTACGAGGGCGAAGCGAAATCCTCTGGCGCACGCATTGTTCACTGTTGCGGTTTCGACTCCATTCCGTCCGATATGGGTGTCTGGTTCCTGCAAAACCAGGCAGAGCAGGTTTTTGGTGCGCCCTGTTGCGATGTTCGCATGAGGGTGAAGGTAGCCAAAGGAGAGTTCTCCGGCGGCACTGTGGCGTCCATGATGAACGTGGCAAAGGAAGCGGCGGCAGACCCGAAGCTGCGGAAAGAGTTGGCTAACCCATTCTCCATCTGCCCACCGGAACACCGCTCCGAAATCCGTCAGCCCAGCCTCAGGGGCGCCGAGTTCGACAAGACCTTCAACGTCTGGCTGGCGCCGTTTGTGATGGGCGCCATCAATACTCGGGTGGTGCATCGCTCGAACGCGCTACAGGATGCCCGGTACGGCAGGGAGTTCACTTACGACGAAGCAATGATGACCGGCCGCGGAACCAAGGGGCGACTGGCCGCCTACGCCATCACCGGTGGCCTGGCAGCGTTCCTTACTGCCTCTGCCATCAAGCCTACCCGCTGGCTGGTGGAGAAGTTCGTGCCTCAGCCCGGCGAAGGGCCAAGCCCGGAAGCCCAGAAATCCGGATTCTACGATTTGCGTTTTGCGGGCCGGACCGAGGATGGCAAAACCATCATCACCAGGGTGACCGGTGATCGGGACCCGGGTTACGGTTCCACCGGCAAGATGCTGGGCGAAGCGGGGATGTGCCTGGCTTTTGATATTCCGGCAGACCAGCCCGGCGGTTTCTGGACCCCGGCGTCATTGCTGGACGGCAAACTGATGGAGCGTCTGACCAGCAAAGCCGGCCTGACCTTTGAGGTGGTCGAAACCCGCTAGCAACTCAGGTGAATCACGCGGTCGGTGCCCGGAAGGGCATCCGGCCTATGTGCCAGGCTGATCACCGTTTTCCCATCCAGAAGACCGTCCATCCGTTTTGCTATTCGAGCACGGGTCTCGGCATCCAGGCCGGTAAACGGCTCATCCAGAATCACCAGCGGGGCAGAGTTCAGCAATACCCGCGCCAGCGCCACCCGTCGGGCCTCACCACCAGACAGCCGGCTGCCCGCGCATCCCAGCCAGGTGTCAAGCTGGTCCGGTTCCGAAGCGAACCGCTCCGCCAGCTCCACCTGCTCCAGAATACCCCACAGGTCGGTGTCGCTGGCTGTCGGGGAGCCCAGCTTCAGATTTGCTCTCAGAGTGTCTTCAAACAGTACGGTTTGCTGGGTCAGATAAACGCGATCCAGGCATGCGAATGTGCCATGTAAGGGCAGCAAACCGGCGAAGGTATCCGCCAGGGAAGACTTACCACTACCGGAATGACCAAGGATTCCAAGTCGCTCGCCGGCCTGGACCTGAAGCTCGAAATGTTTGAACAGTGGCGCGTAACCTTCATGTTTTACCGTGATGTTTTTCGCCATAAGCGCAGTGCCTGCCGGCAGGTTAACCGTGCCCGAATCAGCATCCGGTTCGTTTGCCCGACAATCCCGGTTCAGACGCCGGGCCGAGGCCACGGTAGCTCCCAGCTTGCCGAATGCATCCGGTAGCACGGTGTAGACTTCCGCCAGTCCAAGCAGGACAATCGGCAAAAGAACCAGCACCGGTGCGGACAATGTGCCGGCTCGATACAGGGCAAAACCGGCCCAGAGTGCGAAAACGGCAGAAAGGTTGATCAACAGGTGGGCACCGGCCAGGTGCCAGCCAATGCGGGCGTCTGCCTTAGCCTGCTCTGAGGTTACCTGATGAGCCTGGCGCATCAACCAGGCCGCATGTTTTCCGGTTCTTCCCGCCGCGGTCAGCTCCGCAAAACCCTCGATGTGTTCAACCACGGCGGTTCGCAGGGCTTCCTGCCGGTCACTCTGCCGGGCTGAGAGGTGTCGGGTTCGCAGATAAACGCCGATGGTAGCGATCAGGAACGTCACCAGCAGTATCAGGCCCAGCAGCATGGCTGCCTGCATATCAAAGAGCACCGCTGCCAGCATCACGACCAGTATGGAAACCAGCGCAGCAAGTGCGGTTGGTGCGATCAGCCGAAGATACAGGGTGTCCAGGGAATCGACATCGGTGGTCAGCCTTGAAAGCCATTGGGCCCCCGTCAGCCCACTTCTGTGGCTCCGGCTCGCGAGAGATAGTCCCCGGAACAGCGCCACCCGGATGTCGGCCAGCAAGCGCAACACCGTATCGTGGTTGTACACCCGCTCCAGATACCGGAACACCGTGCGGGATACCGCAAAGAGCCGGATGGCCCCGCCGGGCACATACAGATGGATGGTAGCGCCAACTCCGGCAGCTACAAGGAGTCCTACCAGCGCCGTTTCAGTGATAAACCAGCTGGAAATCGCGAGCAGGGCAATGCCGGAGAGCAGGGTGGCGAGGATCAGGAAACCGCCCACAACCAGACGCCCCGGGCGCTTGAAGATGAGATTCAGCCACGGCTTCAGGTCACGCATCCCGCACCTCCCCGCCGGAGACCAGCAAAATCCGGTTTGCCAGCGTGAGCAAGGCCTGGTGGTGGGTAGAGAAGATCAGGGTTTTGCCGGCCACCGCCAGTTTGTGCAGCGCTTCCAGAACGAAGACTTCACTGTCGCTGTCCAGACCCGCCGTGGGCTCGTCCAGCAGGATCAGATCGTAATTGGCCAGGAAGATACGGGCCAGGCTCAGGCGCCGCGCCTGCCCGCCGGAAAGGCCGTGACCGTCTTCGGACACCGCACTGTGAATTCCGTATTTCCGACTGTCCAGCAGGGGGCCCATGCCAGCATTGCGCAGGGCAGTTGCAATGGCAATATCAGAGGCGTCCGGCGTGGTCAGCCGAAGGTTGTCCGCCCATGTGCCCTGAACCAGGAACCCTTTCTGTCCCAGCCAGCCAAACCGGAAACTGCCGGGAGCCTGGCCGAACAACTGGATTGTACCGGTGTCCGGTGCCAAAAAGCCGGCCAGCAGGTGCAACAGGGTGGATTTCCCGCCACCGGAAGGGCCGGTAAGGGCAACAACGTCGCCCTGTCGGATTGTCAGCGACAGTTCCTTCAGAACCTGCTGGTCAGTCCCGAATACCTTTAATACCGAATTCAGCTCAATCACATCGCTTATGGCGGCTGCGTCTGCCAGGTCAACCGACCGATGGCTGCCCACCGGCCTGCTCAGGCGCGCAAGGATCTCCGCGCCGGCTCCCATAGCCGCGGCACGGTCATGGTAGTGCTGGGAGAGGGTCCTCAGCGGCTGAAAGAATTCCGGAGCCAGCAACAGAATCAGCAACCCGGAAAATAGCGTCAGCTCCGCCGAAGGGCCATAGCTGATGTAACCCAGCAGGCCAAACCCGATATAGATTGCAATCACAGCGATGGCAACCGAGGCGAAGAACTCCAGCACTGCGGACGACAGGAAGGCGACTCGCAAGGTTTTCATGGTGATACGCCGGTAATGGTCCGACCGTTGGCGTATAAGCTCGGCGGCACCGGCAGTCTGGCCAAACAACTGCAGGGTTGTCAGCCCGCGAACCTTGTCCAGGAACTGCCCGGAAAGCCGGCTGATGGTCTCGAAATGCTGCTGGTTCACCTTTTCCGCGCCCATTCCCACCAGGGCCATGAAAACCGGAATCAAAGGGGCTGAGAGCACAAGAAAGATCCCTGCCAGCCAATCCAGCCAGAACACCAGAGCCAGAATCATCAAAGGCACAATTATCGAAAGGCCCATTTGCGGAAGGAAGCGGGCGAAGTAGCCGTGCAGGGCCTCAACATGATCTATCCATTCCCGGGCGAGGGTGCCGGCTGAAGGCTGGTCCAACGCAACCGGGCCAGTGGCTTGCCAGTGCTTGTGAATCTGCCGCCGGGCATCCCGGCGCACCTGCTCACTGCAGCGGGCGGCAAGTTGGGTCTGAAAGCCCTGGCCTAGGGCACGCACCGCCAGGGCCAGGATCAGACCAAGAAAGAAGGGAGTGAGTTCCGCGACCGGAACTTCATCAATAATGCCCAGGTGAATAATCCGGGCCAGCAGAATCATCTGGATAATGGTGGCAACGCCGGCAACCGTGCCGGCAGCAACGGCGCTCCAGATCCAGAAGCGGCTGCCACGGGCCAGCCGGGCGAGCCACCCCCTGACGGCCTTCTGGTCGGTGGCGGAAGTCCTGCCTCCGCCACCGCTCGCCCGTGGCTCAGCCACTTAGTGGCAGTCCTGTCAGCCAGGTAATGAATGCCCGGATAAGGGGCAGATAAATCAGCTCCATAATCAGCGACCTCCCTGACTGGGTCGGTTTGGTTATCATCGGCATATTCAAACAGCACCGGGGCGAGTGGTGGCGGAGAGCACCCGAGTGTACGCAACGATATAAAGCCGATCAGTGTGAACAATGCCATACCGTCAAATGGCGTGAAATGACACCACAAAAGCGAACTGGATTCGCGGTAAGATGAGAGGATCAAGTTCCATGGAACCCTCCGGTAACGTTCACATCAAAATAGACGGGCTCGGGGAGCCCGTTCAGCAGCCGCCTTAGCTCATTTTGTTGTGTTGTTATTACCGGCAGGTGACTGTCATGCTACTGACTGTCATGCTACTAAACATGGCGGCAAAGCCGATAGGGCAGGTTGTCGCACCCCTTGATATAAAACAAGTGATATAAAACAAGTAAGGGCACACCAATGAGTTTTTATGAGGACCGGATACTGCCACACATCATAGACTGCGCCTGCTCCATGGGCCAGGTGATGAAACTGCGCAGCCAGGTAGTACCCCACGCCAGGGGCCGGGTGCTGGAAGTGGGTATGGGCTCCGCCCTCAACCTGGAATTCTATAACCCCGACCAGGTAGAGATTGTGTACGGCCTTGAGCCCTCAGGCGGTATGCGCCGCAAGGCCCAGCCCAATCTCGCCCGCTCTCCGGTCAAAGTGGAATGGCTGGAGCTGCCCGGAGAAAAAATCCCGCTGGAAGACCACTCCGTGGACACCGTTCTGCTCACCTTTACCCTGTGTACCATCCCGGACTGGCACGCCGCCCTCCAGCAAATGAAGCGGGTGCTGAAACCCGGCGGCGAACTCCTGTTCCTGGAACACGGTGAATCACCTCACGACAGCACCCGAAAATGGCAACACCGAATCACTCCGGGCTGGAAAAAACTCGCTGGCGGCTGCCACCTGAACCGAAACATCGCCGACCTGATCCGGCAAGCCGGCTTCGAAATCCTGGAGCTTGAAAACCTCTATATTCCCAAGGCGCCGAAGATCGCCGGCTACATCTACAAGGGCAGGGCGATAAGTCCGTAGAGGCCTGGCCAGCACCGGGGAGGTGCTGGGTAGAATCCGAATTGCGTTACCACACGCGCCCTTATACAATTCCGCACTTCAAAACTTCCCTCCGAATGCCCGGATGGTGAAATTGGTAGACACAAGAGACTTAAAATCTCTCGGCCGCTAGGCCGTGCCGGTTCGATTCCGGCTCCGGGCACCATATTTTCGCGGTGGTCCGAACGAACGGTAGGTGCTTGCGCACCGTCTTGCCCGGACTTCGCTCCGGAATTATCGTCGATAAACCCATGCGCGGCGTACTGCCATGCCTGAATTGCGACTCCAGGACGGGCGAGAGCTGCCATGGAGCGGGCGGCGAAACCCAGCAGAGGTCTGGCGATTGTCGCTGGCGAGCTGTACCCTCATCGAGTACGTGGTGTATCGCATTAGCAGTTCAGGGATGAAAGTGAGATCGGGGGAAACATGACTTTGCCAGAGACAGCATTATCCCGATGGGCGGCGACCGAGGGGCTGCCTTTTCCCCTGGGCCCGACCAGGATAGAAAAAGAAGGTGCCTTCAACTTCGCGCTATACTCCAAACATGCGAAGAGCGTCACCTTGCTACTCTACACCGAGAGCGATGTGGTCAATCCGGTATTCGAATTCCGGTTTGATTACCTCAGGAACAAAACGGGCCGGGTCTGGCATTGCCGTATCCCGCTTACATCAGTGAAGGGTGCGGCCTACTACGGGTACCGGGTCGAGGGACCCAGGCCCGATGGCCGCTTCGAGTGGCACACGTTCGATCACGAGAAGATCCTGCTCGACCCCTATGCCAAGTCGGTGTTCTTCCCCCCGTGCTTCGACCGGCTCGCCGCCGCCCGGCCTGGTTCGAACGCGGGCAAGGCGCCGCTGGGCGTGCTTGACGGCGACAGCGAGGATTTCGACTGGCAAGGTGACCATCGCCCCCGGCACGAGGCCGACACCGTCATCTACGAACTGCACGTGGGAGGGTTCACCAGGAATCCCAACTCCGGTGTCAGCGACGACGCACGCGGAACATTCGCGGGCCTGGTGGGGAAGATCCCGTACCTGAAGGATCTGGGCGTCACCGTGGTGGAGTTGATGCCGGTGTTCCAGTACGACCCTGCCGACGGCAACTACTGGGGCTACATGCCGCTGAACTTTTTCTCCCCTCACCATGGCTATCTCAGCGACCATACGGTCAAAGCGCAACACAACGAGCTGCGCGACACGATCAAGGCGCTGCACCAGGCGAATATCGAGGTGGTACTCGACGTTGTCTACAATCACACGGGCGAGGGTGATCACATGGGCCCTGTCTATAGCTACAAGGGGATCGACAACAGCACCTACTATCTGATGGCGGACCGGCCGGACGCACCCTACGAAAATTTTTCCGGTACTGGCAACACGCTCAACACGTCGAACCGCGCCGTCCGCAAGATGATCATGGACAGCGCCCGTCACTGGGCCCGCGAGATGCACGTCGACGGCTTTCGCTTTGACCTGGCTTCCCTCTTTACCCGTAAAGCGGACGGCTCGGTCAACGCCAACGACGTGCCGCTGCTCAGCGACATGGCCTCCGACCCGGATCTGGCGCAGCTGCGCCTGATTGCCGAGCCCTGGGACGCCGCCGGAGTGTACCAGCTGGGCCGGGCGTTCCCGGGCATCATGGCCTGCCAGTGGAACGGCAGATACCGGGACGATCTCCGTCGCTTCGTCAGGGGCGATCCCGGCATGGTGCCAGCCCTGATGCGTCGTCTGTACGGCAGCGACGATCTGTTCCCCGATGACCGGATGAATGCCTATCATCCCCATCAGAGTGTCAATTACGTCGCCTCGCACGACGGCTTCACTCTTTACGATCTCGTAGCCTACAACCAGAAGCGCAACTGGGCCAACGGCCACGGCAACAGCGATGGCATGGCGGAAAACCACAGCTGGAACTGTGGCTGGGAAGGCGACGAGGGCGTGCCGCCGGACGTCATGACGCTGCGCAAGCGGCAGATCAGGAATTTCTGCTGCCTGCTGCTGCTGTCGAACGGCACGCCCATGTTCCGTGCCGGGGACGAGTTCATGCAGACACAGGCCGGCAACAACAACCCTTACAACCAGGACAACGAAACGGCTTGGATCGATTGGCGCCGGCTGGACGCCAACCCGGACATATTCCGTTTTTTCAAGTTGATGATCGCGTTTCGCAAGGCGCATCCGTCGCTGGCGCGGAGCCGGTTCTGGCGCGAGGATATCCATTGGTACGGGGTCGGCCGGGACCCCGACCTTGGCGATGATTCCCGCAGCCTCGCCTTTGCCCTGCGCGGCGGATCACAGCAGGATGACGACCTCTACGTGATGATCAACGCCTGGTGGGAGGAACTGACGTTCGAGATACAGGAGGGGGAGGCTGACACCTGGCGGCGCGTGATCGATACCAGCCTCGAAAGCCCATCCGACTTTCTCGAACCCGGCACCGAAAGCCCGCTGCCGTCGATGCATTATCGCGTGCCGGCCAGGACCGTGGTCGTGCTGGTTCGTGACCGGGAAAGAGGGGGAGCGTCATGAAACCAGATCCTCTGGCAGGAAAACTCGCATTGCCGGCGATGCTGGCCAACATCCCAAAACTGGTGACCGCGTACTATACCGGTCGGCCTGACTTCTCAGTGCCGGCGCAGCGGGTGGCGTTCGGCACCTCGGGGCATCGCGGTTCGTCGTCTGAAAACAGCTTCAACGAAGGGCATGTCCTGGCCATCAGCCAGGCTATTTGTGACTATCGCAAACGGCTGGATATCGATGGGCCGCTGTTCCTGGGTATCGACACGCACGCGCTGTCCGAGCCCGCCTGTGCCAGCGCGCTCGAGGTGCTGGCGGCCAACGGGGTAGACGTCATGCTTGCCGAGAACGGCGAATACACGCCCACGCCGGTGATTTCTCACGCCATTCTCTCATACAACCGCGGACGCGCGAGCGGACTGGCGGACGGCATTGTCATCACGCCGTCACACAATCCGCCCGACAGCGGCGGCTTCAAGTACAACCCGCCCAACGGCGGGCCGGCGGGTAAGGACGTTACCGGATGGATCGAAGCCAGGGCCAACATCTTTTTGGAAAACGGGCTTGATGGAGTGCAAAGAGTGTCTTACGAGAAGGCACTGCGCGCCAGTACCACCCACCGCCACGATTTTCTAAACGCTTACGTGAGCGATCTCGGCAACGTAATCGACATGGATGTGATCCGCAGCGCGGACATCCGCATGGGCGTGGATCCGCTGGGAGGTGCCGGCGTTCACTACTGGGGACCGGTTGCCGAGCGTTACGGTTTGAATCTGACGGTGGTGAACGACGCCATTGATCCGACCTTCCGCTTCATGACGGTTGACTGGGACGGCCAGATCCGTATGGACCCGTCATCAGCCTACGCGATGCAGGGCCTGATCGGCCTCAGGGATCGCTACGACGTCGCCTTTGCCTGCGACACCGATCATGACCGGCACGGGATCGTCACGCGCAGTGCAGGCTTGCTGCCGCCCAACCACTACCTCGCGGTTTCCATTTTCTACCTGTTCCAGCATCGGTCGGAGTGGAGCAAGGCGGCGGCGGTGGGCAAGACGGTGGTCAGCAGCCAGATGATTGATCGCGTGGCCGCGAAGCTGGGCCGAAAACTGTACGAGGTGCCGGTTGGTTTCAAGTGGTTTGTGGATGGCCTGCTCGACGGCTCGCTGGGCTTTGGCGGTGAAGAAAGCGCGGGTGCGTCTTTCAGCCGCCTGGATGGCAGTGTCTGGACGACAGATAAAGACGGTATTATTCCGGCGCTGCTATCGGCGGAGATAACTGCAAAGATGGGCCGCGATCCCGGTGAGCTTTACAGCGAGCTGGCGCGCGAGTTCGGCGAACCGGTTTATGATCGGGTTGAGGCGCCGGCGACCCCGGAGCAAAAACGCAGGCTGGCGAAGCTCTCGCCTCAGCAGATCACGTCCGCGGAACTGGCGGGCGAAAAAATACACAGCGTTCTTACCCATGCGCCCGGCAACGGCGAAGCCATCGGCGGTCTGAAAGTCGTGGCGGAGAGCGGCTGGTTCGCCGCACGTCCGTCCGGCACTGAGGACATCTATAAAATCTACGCGGAGAGCTTCCGCGGCGAAGGCCACCTGCGCAGCCTGCTGAGCGAGGCGCAAGCCATCATTGATCGCGCGCTGGCGGACCAATGACGCGCGCTCAACACTCCATGTTCGGGAGTGATCATGTCAGACGAGCTCGACCAGTTTTACACCAGCGCCTGCGATGCGCGGCGGGCGATACCGGAACAAAGGAGATTGAAGATGCAGATCGGAATGGTAGGCCTGGGACGTATGGGCAGCAATATGGTGCGGCGCCTGCTTCGGGGAGGGCACGAATGCGTAGTGTACAACCGCAGCCCGGACGCCGTCGGAGCACTTGCCAACGAAGGCGCCGTCGGCTCGGTGTCGCTGGAAGATCTTGTCGCCCGCATGACTCCGCCGCGCACGGTCTGGCTGATGGTGCCCGCGACAGCCGTGGATGAGATGTTGTCCCGGCTGGCGCCGCTGCTCGAAGCGGGCGACATCGTCATCGATGGCGGCAATTCCTATTACCGCGACGATATCCGGCGCGCGGCCGAATTGCAGCAGAACCGAGTGCATTATGTGGATGTGGGAACCAGCGGCGGCGTCGCTGGCCTGGAGCGTGGCTTTTGCCTGATGATCGGTGGCGAGCAGGACATCGTCCGGCACCTCGATCCGGTTTTTGCCACGCTGGCGCCGGGGATGGGCACGGCGCCACGTACTCCCGGCCGGGACAAGCCCGGCACTACCGCTGAACAGGGCTACCTGCACTGCGGTCCCCACGGCGCCGGACACTTCGTCAAGATGGTCCACAATGGCATCGAATACGGCCTGATGGCGGCGTATGCCGAGGGCCTGAACATCCTGCATAACGCCAACGCCGGCAAGCGTGTGCATGATAGTGACGCCGAGACTGCGCCGATGGGCAACCCCGAGTATTACCAGTACGAGCTCGACCTGCCTGAGATTGCGGAAGTCTGGCGGCGCGGCAGCGTGGTGGCGTCGTGGCTGCTCGATCTGACGGCCGCGGCGCTGTTGGAGGATGCTGATCTCAGCGGCTTCTCGGGGCGGGTGTCGGATTCCGGTGAGGGGCGCTGGACCGCACTGGCGGCTATCGACGAGGGCGTGCCAGCGCCGGTCATCAGCGCCGCGCTGTTCGGGCGCTTTGCCTCGCAAGGCAATGCCGGCTATGCCAACCGGGTGCTGTCTGCGATGCGAAAGCAGTTTGGTGGCCATGATGAAAAGAAAAAGGAGCACTGAGGTGGATACCAGTCCCGACCACACACCGCCGGCGGATGCGCTGGTGTTGTTCGGCATTACCGGTGACCTTGCCCGCAAGAAGATCTTTCCAGCGCTCTACGCAATGGCAAAACGCGGCACCCTCGACGCCCCGGTGGTTGGCGTCGCGAATTCCAGGCTGAGCCTGACGCAACTGCGCCAGCGCGCCCGGGACGCCATCGCGGCATCCGGCAAGATCGACGACAAACCCGCCCTTGACCGACTGCTCTCCCTACTCGGCTACGTCAGTGGCGACTACAACGAGCCGGGTACGTTCACGGCGCTCAAGAAAACGCTGGGCGAGGCCCGGCGGCCGGCGCATTACCTGGCTATTCCGCCTTCCTTGTTCGAGACAGTCACCCAGGGGCTTGGCGCTGCGGGTCTGGCCGGGCAGGCTCGTGTCATCGTCGAAAAGCCGTTCGGACGCGACCTGGCGTCCGCGCGGGCACTCAACCGCGTGCTGCGCTCGGTGTTTGCCGAAGATGCGATTTTCCGCATCGATCACTACCTTGGCAAAGAAGCGATCATGAATATCCTCTATTTCCGCTTCGCCAATTCCTTCCTTGAGCCAATCTGGAACCGCAACCACGTGGCCAGCGTGCAGATCACGTTGGCCGAGGATTTCGGTGTGGAGGGGCGCGGCGCATTTTTCGAAAGCGCCGGCACGCTGCGGGATGTTGTCCAGAACCACCTGTTCCAGATCCTCGCACTGCTGGCCATGGAGCCGCCGGGTTATCAGGACTTTGACGCCGCGCACGCAGAAAAGTACAAGGTGTTCCGGGCCATGCGCCCACTGGCGCCCGACGACCTGGTGCGCGGCCAGTACGCCGGTTACCGTCAGGAGCAGGGCGTGGCAAAGGGGTCCGATGTCGAGACCTTCTGCGCCCTGAGGCTGTATATAGATTCATGGCGCTGGCAGGGGGTACCGTGGTATCTGCGCGCGGGCAAAAGTCTGGCCACCACGGCGGCCGAGGTTGTGGTTGAGTTGAAGCCGCCGCCGCAGCGACTGTTCGATGATTCTTCGCCTGTAACCGGTCCGGCCAATTATCTGCGCTTCCGGCTGTCACCGGGCTCCGCCGTGGCCCTGGCCGCACGTGTCAAGCGCGCAGGCAAGGAATTCACCGGGGAACAGCACGAACTCTGCCTGCAGGACGAACAGCCGGAAGAGGAATCGCCCTACGAGCGGCTTTTGGGGGACGCCATGGCCGGTAATGGGGCATTATTCGCCCACGAGGACTGTCTCGAGGCTGCCTGGGCGGTGCTTGATCCTGTCCTGACGAAGCATCACCGGACCCTGGCGTACCAACCGGGTAGTTGGGGACCCAGAGCCGCAGACGCGCTTATTGCGGCAGACGGCAGTTGGTACAATCCGGTGCCGGTGAAAGCGGGGAAATGACTGCAGAGGCAGCAATAACCAGTCGGAACACGGTCTACGGATCGTTCTGCTCCGGCAGAGGCTGGATGCGATTGATGTCTCCGGTTGGGGTTGCCGGGTCATCCTTGATAATCACCATGATGCCGCCTCCGATAATAGCAATGGCGAGAATGGCTTTAATAATGATCGTTTTCCACATGAATGGCTCCTGTCGGTATTTTGGCGTTGCTACAGACTTTAGGGGCAGCGGCGGCCGGTAACAACCCTACAGCCGAAAACCGGGGACCCTCCAAAAGTCGCTTCGACAGTATAGGCTGTCTCGGCAATACTGGAACCTGGACTTCGGAGAAGGCGGTCCGGAAGTTGTTCCCAAAATACGCTGTAAATACTTACCTGTGCGCTCGGCTCCGCCATCCATGGCTCCGCACGATTCTGGGAAAAGCTTCCGGACCGCCCCTGCCACGTATAAGGGCTCGAACAGGAGAGCAGTCATGACAGCACAATCGGAACCGTTGGTCCACAAGTACAGCGAAAACGGCATTACCACGCTTACGCTGAACCAGCCCGATAAGAAAAACAGCCTTTCGATGGCCATGCTGGAGGCATTGTCCGAAGAGCTGGAGACCATCGCCTCGGATTCTGAAACACGGGTAGTGGTTCTGGCGGCCCATGGCAACGTGTTCTGCGCCGGGCACGATCTTCGGGAGGTTCGGGAACAGTTCGATAGCCATGAGTTTCAGCTGGCACTGTTTAACCAGTGCAGCAAAGTGATGCAGCAGATCGTGAATCTGCCCCGGCCGGTGATTGCCCGGGTGGCGGGCGTTGCAACGGCGGCGGGCTGTCAGTTGGTGGCCAGTTGTGATCTTGCGGTGGCGGCGGATACCGCGCGGTTTGCCACGCCCGGGGTGAATATCGGGCTGTTCTGTTCAACGCCGATGGTGGCCCTGTCGCGGAATGTGTCGCGCAAGCATACGATGGAAATGCTACTGACCGGTGAGCTGATCAGCGCGCCGAAGGCAGAGCGCCTGGGGCTGGTGAACCAGGTGGTGGATGAGCAGATTCTGGATGAAGCCGTCTACAAGCTGGCCCGCACCATTGCCGGAAAGTCGGGTCATACCCTGAAGATCGGCAAGGAGGCGTTCTATCGGCAACTGGAAATGCCATTGGCCGATGCCTACGAGTACACCTCTAAGGTGATGGCGGACAATATGATGGCGAACGATGCCCGGGAAGGTATCTGTGCGTTCCTGGAGAAACGCAAGCCGGAATGGAAAGACAGCTGAGGTCTGCATATCCGAGCACCCGATTCCGCAGGCCATCTTCGGGGTTTGAAGTCCAACGGAACGAAAACGTACGCTAAGCTATAGGAAGGCTTTATGGTCCGAATGGTGTAACATTGTCTTTGCTGGTCATATTTCTTCGTCATCAAGGCTGGCTGGCTTTAACTCCAACAGTTTGGAGATCTGATCCCGTAGACGTTCCATGTTCTCAATTTCATCATCGAGCTTGCTTTCAAGCTCTTCGGCAAGCTCGAACATTTCCATTGCGCTGCTGGTATCACCGTGGTTGCAAACCTGCATGGCAAAGTGATGTAACGAGAAAACGTCATCTCGGAGATGGAATGGCCCGTTGTTAATCACGTCCAGTAAGTCCGTGGTTTCGTAGTTTTCCATCAGCTTATCGAGCTCTTCTTCGGTCATCGTCAGAACTTCTCCCGGAAGCCTTCGGCAATTTTTTCGAGCTTGGCCATGAGATTGGGATCTTTGTCAGTACCTTCTATCTCGTCAGGCTTTTTGTAATTCCAGTGCTTGATCACGGTAATCAGTAAGTAGGTATTGCTGTCAAAGAAGCCAGGGCAATAAACCAGGACGTAATCGGATTTCCGGTGAAACTGAACCAGCCTCAACGGGAATTGCTTGCCATCCTGTTTGATATGGATGTGTTGCAGTTGGACGTATTGGCGATTGTGCGTGAAATCATAGGGCGCATCCCGGCCAAAGGTTGCCGGTAAAATGCCTTTTTCTTTATACAATCTGAAGTCGTCGAGCAAGTCATCGGCAGCCGCTTTTCCAAGCGTGTCAATAATGAGCCTGCTTTGAAATAACCGAACCTTTGTCATTGCCGCCCGCTATTTTTTCTTCTTGAGAGTATTTTTGGTTGCCTGACTCAGTTTATCCAGTTGACCTTCATATCGATGCAGGTTTTTGGCATTGTCAGGTTTCGGTGTGTTCTCATCGTTACGTTCGTCTTCCACGATCACGAACGGTTTATTATCGCCGCCTTTTATGTATTGCTGTCGCATTCAATAAATTCTCCCAAGTCATCATCGGAAAGGTTCTTAAGTTTATCCGTCATCCCCTCAACCATGTCTTCGGTCAGGTTGAACTTGGCCGGAGCGGTTTTTAGCTCCGTGGTTCCGCGTTGCTTGAACTCAACGAAGTTGATCATCTCCTCATAGAGATGAGCCGGTACCACATAGAATTGGATCTCGTTATGGGACGATACTGCCACAGCCTCACCTTCCGCTTCTGCCAGAACAGCGGTAGGATTGGATTTGAATTTGCTAATGGGTGTGGTGTATCCACACATGACCTTCTGTAACATAACCACCTCTCTATCAAGCTTCGCACTAAGGCCAACTATTGGGCTGAGTATAGCTCTATTTTTAGCCCAATTCCAGCGCTTTATAGACGGTTGACCGGCCAATCTTCAATTGCCTAGCAATCTCCGTAGCGCCGACTCCTTGTCCGTGGAGAGCGCGAACTTTAGCTTTATCCACTGTGGGCTTGCGCCCAAATTTGACGCCCTTGGCCTTAGCCTCCAGGCGGCCCTCGTTGGTGCGCTCCAGTATGCGCTGGCGTTCGGCCTGGGCCACGGCTGACAGGATGGTGACAACCATCTTACCCATAGTCCCTTCAGTGCTGATCCCATCGTCCAGGAATCGGATGGCCACACCCATGTCGTCGAACTCCTTGATGAGTTGGATCATGTCCGCTGTGTCGCGGCCAAGCCGATCCAGTTTCTTCACCAGGATGACATCACCTTCCTCCACCTTGAGCCGGAGCATCTGAAGTCCTTCGCGGTTCACATGACTGCCGGACACCTTGTCGGTAAAAATCCGGTTTGCACGGACGCCCTCTGCCTTAAGCGCCTTCACCTGCACATCGAGGGACTGCTGACTGGTGGAAACACGGGCATATCCAAAGAGTCTCATGGTAAAAAATGTCTCCTAAATCGATTTGTAGACCAGCTGTCTACTAAGCGATGTTTTAACGATTTAATAGACAGTTTATGCTGGTCATTTATGATGTCCACAAAGTTATAATTTATTAGACACTGCAATCGCTCGCGATTTGCACAATTTTATTCGGTCTTGCGGAAGAACCGACAAATTTGACAAGCTATTTTGGCTGGGGGAATACATGCCCGTTGATTTTTTAACCTCGGAACAGAAAGCCAGCTATGGGCAATTCACGGGCGAACCGAATGAAGTGCAGTTGGCCCGCTACTTTCATCTGGATGGAGCCGACCTTGCCTTTCTCCTTCAACGGCGCGGTGATCAAAACCGTTTCGGTGTTGCCTTGCAGCTTGGCTGTGTTCGATTCCTCGGAACCTTCCTCACCGATTTGTCACAAGTGCCGATCAACGTGCAATGGTTTATTGCCCGACAGCTTGGCATCGCGGATATAGGGATTCTGTCCACCTATGCACAACGGGATACCACTCGACGTGAGCACGCAGCGCAGATCCGAACACAATATCAGTACCGGGAGTTTACATGGCCATGGTCATTTCGACTGAGCCGCTTACTCTACACGCGTAGCTGGATCAGCAACGAGCGGCCCAGCCTGCTGTTTGATCTGGCAACCGGGTGGCTGATACAACACAAGATTCTGCTGCCTGGAGCCACCACGCTGACACGCTTGATTTCCGAGGTACGGGAGCGGTCCACAAATCGGCTGTGGCAACGATTGTCGGTTTTGCCGACGCAGGAGCAGGTCGGCAAGCTGGAAACGCTTCTTCAGGTTCCGGAGGGATCGCGAACTTCCCGCTTTGACCGGTACCGCAAAGGACCGGTGACTATCAGTGGTCCGGCCTTTAACGAAGCGGTTGATCGTTATCGGGAGCTGAAGGCATTCGGCATGCACGACTTGGATTTCACCGGCATCCCGCCAGTGCGCTTTAAAAATATCGCTCGTCACGCCGGTATGATTTCCATGCACAAAATAGCCCGTATGCCGGAGAGCAAACGCACCGCCATCCTGGTTGCGTTCGCCAAGGCGTATGAAACCATTGCCCTCGATGAGGCCCTGGATGTTCTGGATTTACTGATTACCTATATTGCCGGTGAGGCGAAAAAGCTGGGCCAGAAAAAACGACTGCGAACACTGAAAGATCTGGATAAATCCGCATTGGCCCTGGCGGAGGTATGCGCCCTGATACTCAATGAACGTATGCAAGATGAACTGCTGAGATCAGCCATCTTCGCCAAAATGCCGCGTGAAAAACTGGCGGAATCCATTGCCACTGTTCATGAGCTCGCACGACCCTACGATAATAACTTTCAGGATGAAATGGTGGAGCAGTATGGCCGGGTCAGGCGCTTCTTGCCGAAATTACTGTGCGATATCGAGTTCAAAGCGGCTCCGGCCGGCAAAGCGACTTAAGCATGTGAACATGCTGGGTCACTACTCGTTTACCCTGGCAGAGCAGGTGCTGAATGGTCAGCTCAGACCACTGAAGCAACCATCGGAGCTGGAGGAATGGCCTTAGCGTACGTTTTCGTTCCGTTGGACTTCAAACCCCAACACCGGGCGGTCATTCGGTGTAACACCCAC
>TARA_R110000823_G_scaffold130015_19_pt1 | contig 22125 bp, 17 predicted proteins | sample TARA_R110000823 | Tara Oceans TARA_R110000823 (sample SAMEA4397722) | marine metagenome | biome: Polar Biome; feature: [DCM] deep chlorophyll maximum layer (ENVO:01000326); material: water (ENVO:00002006), including particulate matter (ENVO:01000060) such as... | depth 20 m | reverse complement strand
GGGGGTTCGAACCCCTGTTACTGCCGTGAAAGGGCAGGGTCCTGGACCACTAGACGAAGGGGACGCAACGGTGCTCAGCCTTGGGCAGAAAGCGGCGACATTGTACCGGAGCAAGGATGCGATGCAAGCGTCCTCCAACGGCAGCGAGATCGAATGGCCCGCGCTAGTACTTGAAGCTGGTGTCGAGCACGAGGCGCTTGTAACCGACGTCGTCGCCAAGATCCACTCCCACCTGATTATCGAACCAGGTCGCCGCGACATACCAGCTCTTCCTGATGTGGTAGCGGGCGGCGAGACGGTGGCCTTTGCCATCCGTTGAGCCATCGGCGAAGTTGGAGTCGTTGATGAGCCCGAAAGCGCCATCCGCTTCAAGATCCTGGTATTGATAGCTGAAATCCCAATGACCCGGTACCGAACCCTCACCAATGCTAAAACCCAGGATATAACCGGTGTCGAGTTCATCCGCGGCGGTGTTGCGCACGAAATCCGCGAAGGTGCTGACGGGCCAGTCGAAGATACTGTAACTCAACTCCAGCGACGCGTTGAACAGATCGTAGTCAACAGCGTAGAGCGGATCGCCATTAACCAGTACGAATGAATTACCAAAGAAGTCCGGGTCGTCTGCATCGAATGCGAAGCGTCCCTTGCTCGGAATCTCGAGATATTTGGCCGCCGCGGTAAGGCTCAGATTGTCCAGCACTGGCAGCGTGGCACCAACCTGAACGCCCCAGAACACATCGTCGCCAGCATTGCTGTCACTCTCAAGGAAGCTGTAGGCTGCCGTTGCAAACAGCCTCTCATGCCTCCACCCGGCAGCGAATCCCTCCGGGCGGAAGTCAGAGTCCCAGATCAACTGGCTACCGCCGGCGCGATAGAAGGGATTGGAGAATTTGCCGGCGGATACCGCCGTATTCTCGAGCCCACTCCATGTGACGTAAGCCAGGTCCAGACGCAGTTCCTTGCTTGATCCACCACCACCCAGTGTCTGGTTGGTAGACACGGGGTTATCGCCACCGCTGGCCATTCCCAGCCCGACCTCGATCGTGGGGCTGGGGGTTGCAATAAGGGCCGCCCGCGCGCGAATACGATTGCGTTCGCGGCTGTTTTCTCCCTGCCGGTCGATCTCCTCGACGCGGTAGCGGAAATCGCCTTTCCAGCGCACGGTTTCTGTCCAGGAAGACTTGCGATTCTGCTCTTTCACGAGCGCCACCTCGGCGTTCAGATCCTCCACCGGGATTGCGGAAGCCGCCGTCGCGCGGAGCCTGGCATTTTCTGCCTCAAGTGCACTTAACCTGTCGGCCATTGCCGCGAATTCGGCCTTGAAGCGTTCCCATTCCTCCGCCGGTATCTCAGCGGAGGCAGTGGCCTGCTGGGATAATGCCGCAACAGCATGCAGCAGTACCGCGGCACCCAGGGCGGTGACGAGTTTTTTCATCAGCTTCTCTCCTCTGCCGCCCCCCGGGCGCGAACCGGAATGCTCGCGCCGCCCGAGGCGCCGATGCCAAAGATAGCAAACTGCGGGCAGAATTTTTCACACAGAGCGCGGCCGTGACAAAATAAGACAGAAATTTTACAAAATTGAACTACGCTTGAAATGCAGTAGACTTCAAGAGGAGAAAAGCGTGGGGAGAAATACCGGCTGCGCCCCTACACAGGCGCAGCCACGCAGGGTCAGCCGCGTGGAACAGAACTGCACGGAGCAGCACTATCGGGGTTTAGGGTCATTGCCTCAGGAAAAGAAATATACCAGCACAAAGCTGGCGGACACCATCAACAGAGCCTCAAGGGCCAGGAACTGGGGTGTTACCTTAGGCGACCTGCCACGTAACTCTTTTTCGGCCGCTCGTAAATTCATCACATTCACCTGCTCAGGAGGTAGCTTTTGTATATACATATCTTAGCGCTTTCGCGTAAGGAAGACAAGGTGTACACATGTGATAAACTACTCAATTCATTTGTGAACTAACGCACAATGTCCAAGACCAAGCTACTTAACATTCGCATCGATCCCGAGCTGAAGAAGAAGGCCAAGAAGCTGGCTGAAGCCGATGGTCGATCCCTCTCCAACTGGGTTACCAAGCTGATTTCAAGCAGGGTCAAGGAGCTGGAGAAAGAGGCGAAGCCCGAGCGTGGCGAGAAAAGCGAGCAGGATGAGTGACAGACTCTCCCCGGACCCGCTTCAGCCGAAGCGGCCGGTGATGTAGTTTTCCGTGAGTTGGTGCTGGGGCATGGTGAAAATGTCTTTGGTCTGCCCCACCTCGATCAATTTTCCGAGATGAAAATAGGCGGTGCGCTGTGATACCCGCGCGGCCTGCTGCATGGAGTGGGTTACGATGGCGATCGTGTACTTCTCTTTCAACTCGTCGATCAGTTCCTCAATGCGCGCCGTGGCGATCGGATCCAGCGCGGAACAGGGTTCATCCATCAGAATAACCTCGGGACTGACCGCAATCGCCCGCGCAATACAAAGGCGTTGCTGTTGCCCGCCGGACAGCCCGGTTCCCGGCTTCTCGAGCTGGTCCTTGACCTCGTCAAAGAGACTCGCGCGACGCAGGCTGGTCTCAACTATCTGATCCATCTCCGCCTTGCTGCGAGCCAGGCCATGGATGCGTGGGCCATAGGCGACATTCTCATAAATGGATTTGGGGAACGGATTGGGCTTCTGGAACACCATACCGACACGCGCACGCAGCAAAACGGTATCCTGATTGCCGCGATACACATCTTCATTGTCCAGGGTGATGTTCCCCTCTACCCGGCAAATCGGAATGATATCGTTCATGCGGTTGAGGGTACGCAAGAACGTTGACTTACCGCAGCCGGAAGGTCCGATCATGGCGATGACTTCGTGCTCGCCGATATCCAGAGAAACGTCGTGAATGGCCTGCTTGTCACCGTAGTAGACATTCACATTGCGCGCCGACATTTTCGGGTCATCCACATAGGGCGACCCGATCGTTTCGTAACCGGAGACTTCGGAATGGTCGCGAATATCCAGCTCCGCCTTGTCGGCAGGCTCGACTTCGCCTGAGTCATCTGCACCTGTGGCTGTCGCTGTCATTGCGCTCATATCTTTTGAACCTTGCATGCAGTATGCCTGCGAATCTATTTTGTTTCGAATCGCCGGCGGAGATAAATCGCCAGTGCATTCATCAAGATGAGAAACCCCATGAGCACCATGATTGCGGCGGAGGTTTTCTCCGTAAAACCGCGCTCCGGACTGTCTGCCCACAGAAATATCTGCACAGGCAACACCGTTGAGGGGTCGGTAACACCGCTGGGGGCATCCATGATGAAGGCCACCATCCCGATCATCAACAGGGGCGCGGACTCGCCCAGGGCCTGCGCCATACCGATGATTGAACCTGTGAGGATACCGGGCATCGCCACCGGTAGCACATGGTGGAACACGGTTTGCAGCCGCGAGGCGCCCACGCCCATGGCCGCCTCGCGAATCGAAGGCGACACCGACTGTATGGATGCCCTTGAGGTGATAATAATGGTCGGCAAAGTCATCAAAGACAGCACGATACCGCCCACCAGAGGCGCCGATCTCGGCAATTCAAAAAAATTGATGAACACCGCCAGACCGAGCAATCCGAATACGATCGACGGCACTGCCGCAAGGTTATTGATATTGATCTCGATGAGGTCCGTGATGCGGTTTCTGGGCGCGAACTCCTCCAGATATACCGCTGCTAGCACACCGATGGGAAATGCCAGCGAGAACGTCACGAGCAGCGTGTAAAAGGAACCGTACAGCGCCGCCTTGATGCCGGCCAGTTCCGGCTCCCTGGAGTCACCGGCGGTGAAAAACTGTATGTTGAACCGCGAATCCACCCGGCCCTGTTCACGCAGACGATCCAGCCAGGCTATCTGCTGATCGCTGACCCGCCTGTCGGACTCGGGAAGCGCCGGATCCACCTGCCCTTTCAGGTAACTGTTCGCCTCCGCGTGCGCCCGTAGCCAGAGAGACTGCGTGCTGCCTATCAGTTCGGGGTTTTCGATCACCCGGTCCCGCAGTTCATACTCGTTACCGATACTGATCAGGCGGAACAAATCGCGTCTTTCGCCGCGCCCGCTGACGTCTGGAAACATTTCCAGCAGGCTCTTCTTGATGGCAGTGCCATAATTCGCAGTGAACAATGCCTCCTGATCAGGTTGCGGATCGAGACCCAGCGTGTCGGCGTCCAGCATTACCTCCACCTGCAGAAAGTGCTGGGTAAAAGCCGGCATGCCCTTGCTGACAATGTCGAACAGCAGAATAAACAGGAATACAAAACCCGTGAGCACGGCGCAGCGGCCATACCAGCGAAAACGGGTTTCCCGCGCATAACGCTTTTTCAGCGAAGCTCTGATTGCGGCCGTATTATTCCGGCTTTCCTCACTCATACTGTTCCCGGTATTTGCGCACCACGTACAGCGCGATGACATTGAGCAAAAGCGTGACAAAAAACAGGACCAGACCCAGCGCGAAGGCGGCGAGTGTTTTCGGGCTGTCGAACTCCTGGTCGCCAACCAGCAGCGTTACGATCTGTACCGTTATCGTGGTTACCGCCTCCAGCGGGTTGGCAGTAAGATTCGCTGACAACCCCGCAGCCATCACCACAATCATGGTTTCGCCGATGGCCCGCGACACCGCCAGCAGTATGCCGCCCACAATGCCCGGCAAGGCGGCCGGCAACAGCACCTTGCGAATCGTCTCGTTCATGGTGGCGCCCATGCCCAACGAGGCCTCGCGCAGGCTGACAGGAACGGCACTGATAATGTCGTCCGACAGCGACATCACAAAGGGGATAATCATAATGCCCATCACAATGCCTGCGGCGAGGGCGCTCTCGGAGGCGACCGACAGGCCCATGGACTCACCCAGAGTACGGATAAACGGGGCTACCGTAAGGGCCGCGAAAAACCCATAAACCACCGTGGGAACACCGGCGAGAATCTCCAGCGCCGGTTTGGTCACGGCGCGAAAGCCGCGGGAGGCGTACTCCGACAGGTAGATCGCCGACATTAAGCCCACAGGAACCGCAATCACCATTGCGACCGCAGAAATGAGCAATGTGCCCACCAGCAGTGGAATAAATCCGAATGAACCGGAGGCGCCAACCTGATCGGCACGGATGGCCATCTGCGGGCTCCACTCCAGCCCGAAGAGAAAATCCTGCAAGGGTATTATTTTAAAGAAGCGTTGCGCCTCAAACAGCACCGACAGGACGATACCCAGTGTAGTACCCACCGCCAGCAGCGAACAGCTGAAGAGAATCCAGGTGATGATGGCTTCTACGTGATTGCGTGCGCGAAACTGGGGAGCGATTCTGGAAATAGCGAATGCCGCACCAATGATTGCGACCAAAAATACCAGGGCGCCCTTCAGCATGGCAAATAACGCCACCAACTCCTGATAGTGCGCAGCGGCGGCCCGTTGTACATCGTCGAGCTCAGCGCCACCAATGGCACCGCGGGCGTAACTCTGCACCTGGTTGTAGTACAGGCCGAGACGGCTTTCAGGAAGCTCCTGCACCGCCTGGGGCAACTGCGCGATGACCATATCGTGCAGAATCCGCCCCTCGAAGCTCACCCAGAGGGCAAGCAGTGCCAGTGCCGGAATCGCCGCCCAGGCCGCCGCCATATAGCCGTAATGTTTGGGAAGTGAATGCAGGAAGGTGAAACCGCCGATACCCTGCGCGAGTTGCAGCGAGCGCTGCCTGCCTGCATAAAAACTGATCACGCAGAGTGCGATGAGCGCAAGAAAGACTGTGGTTGTCTGCATTAACGCTAAGCTCGCTTCATCTGCCCTGAATGTAAGATGCTGCGCAAAGCATTGCGGCGTTGTGCAACACCATCTCCATGGTGAAAATTGGACGGCGGAGCGTTGCCGCCTACAGCTTCTTCAGGTAGTTGAGTTTTTTCACGTCTTCCCGAACCTGATCCAGTTTTTCCTCATCGAGCGGGATCAGACCATTCTCCGTCAGGTAGCCGTACTCGCCAATTGCATTTTCGGAGGTGAACTCCAGCGCATACTCCTGGACACCCGGGATCTTGCCGATATGCGCGCCCTTGATATAGAAATACAGCGGGCGGGAAATCGGGTACTCACCAGAGGCGATGCTGTCGAAGTCAGGCGCGATGCCATTGATCGGCGAGCCCTGCACCTTGTCGCTGTTTTCTTCCAGAAAACTGTAGCCGAAGATGCCCATCGCGTCGGGGTTTGCTTCAAGCTTCTGCACAATCAGGTTGTCGTTCTCACCGGCTTCGATATAGGCGCCGTCTTCACGCATGGCGTAGGCAACCGTTTTGAACACAGCCTCTCCGCTGGGCGCCTTGCCCCTTTGTTCAGCCAGCGCAGCGTAAACACCCGAGGGCATACCAAGCTTCTGCATAAGCGCACGGATCTCATCGGCTTTGTCGGCTTCCAGCTTCTCCAGGGCCTCGAGATCCGCAAAGCTGGCGGCTCCGCCACCCATCGCCAGTTCGGCAAAGGCATCACGGGTGCCCGAGGTCGGTGGAGGCCCCAGCACTTCGATACGCATGGCTGGCAGGGCCGGGTTCACATCCTTCCAGGTGCGGTTTGGATTGGGAATAAGCTTGCCGTCGGGGCCGGGCACGTCCTTGGCCAGTGCCAGGTAAATGTCGCGCAGGCTGAGATTGAACAGCGGCGCGGTTTTGGCGTTGGCGATGGCGATGCCGTCAAAGCCTACCAATACCTCGATGATGTCTTCGACGCCATTCGCCTGACAATTGTCAAATTCGCTCTGTTTGATGCGACGCGAGGAGTTGGTAACGTCGGGCGTACTCGCGCCCACGCCCTGGCAAAACAGCTTGAGCCCGCCGCCCGAGCCGGTCGCTTCAATTTTGGGAGCATTGAAAGTCGTCGAGCGGGCAAAACGCTCGGCCACTACGGTGGCGAAGGGGTAAACAGTCGAGGAGCCGACAATACTGAGATTATCCCGAACCGCCGCCTGAACCTGAGCGGTGCCACCCAGAAATAGCATGATGGCGAGGATGTTGGTCGACAGATTTTTCACGTGGCAACTACTCCGTGACATAGTGATCCCGGTGGAAAGGGGCGTTGGCGGACGAGCCCGCATTGTATGTCTGTATTGTTACGATTATATGACATGGCGCCACTCTGATCACACACGCCCCCGGAAACAGCCGCGGCTCTGCGCTCCTGCGAAACTAGTCTTCACCGAGATCGTCGAGATCGCCGAGGTGGCCGTGGCGCACGTCGCGGCCCCGCGCCAGATATACCACGTGCTCGGCGACGTTGCAGGCGTGATCGCCAATGCGTTCCAGGCTGCGCAGGGCCCACATTTCATTCAGTATGGAGCCGATTTCGCGAGGATCTTCCATCATGAAGGTCACCAGGCTGCGCATGGCGCTGTCATACTCCTTGTCGACCTCCTCATCGTGGTGCAATACCTCTACCGCCTGCTCCACATCAAGGCGGGCAAAAGCATCCAGTGCATCGTGCAGCATTCGTGATACATGGTTTCCTATATGCCTGATTTCAATGAAATTGCTGGGTGAGAGGCCCGCATCCGCCATGCGCACAGCCTGCTTAGCCACTTTCGCCGCCTCGTCGCCGATGCGTTCCAGATCGGTGTTGACCTTGATAATTGCTATCACCAGGCGCAGATCGCTGGCCGTAGGCTGACGTCGTGCAATGATCGTGGCGCACTCGTCATCAATTGCCATCTCCATCCTGTTGACCTCGCGGTCGCGGTTGATGATCTGTTGTGCTTCGCCACTGTCCATTTTGACCAGGGCGTCCAGCGCGGTGTTGAGCTGCTGCTCCACGGTGCCGCCCATTTCCAGCATATGGTTGCGCAAGCGCTCGAGCTCTACGTTGAACTGGCCAGAAGTATGCTGCTTGTAGTCGTCCTGTTTCAACACCAGGTTACCTCCCAGTTGGGAAAATCAGTGTGAAGGTGCTGCCGACCCCCACTTCGCTGGTAATTTTCAACTCTCCACCGTGCTTGGCAACCGCATGTTTGACAATCGCCAGGCCCAGCCCGGTACCCCCGGTATTGGACGAACGGCTATCGTCGACCCGATAGAAGCGCTCGGTAAGCCTGGGAAGGTGAATCTCGTCAATTCCAATCCCCTCGTCCTCCACTTCAACTATGCATTTATCGTTGCGTGAATACCAGCGAATCGTGACCGCCGCTCCCTCGGGGCTGTATTTTAGCGCGTTGTTCGCCAGGTTGGAGATGGCGCTGTACAACTCGCGATAATCTCCCACGATCTTTTTGTCGGTGGCCACCTCGATACTGACATTTCCCTGCGGATAACTGTGTGACAACTCTTCCCGCAATTCCTGCAACAGGCCCGCTACATCCACGCGTTCCTGGCGCTCGCCGCGTTTCTCGCTTTCAATACGCGACAGCCAGAGCAGGTCCTTGAGCAGGTTTTCCATCCGCTCGGCCTGCTGGCTCATCTGCTGCAGTGGCTTGGTGTAGCGTTCGGGCAGATCACTCGCGCTGCTCATGAAGGTGCCGAGATACCCGCTGATAACCGTCAGCGGGGTTCGCAGTTCATGCGATACATTGGCAATGAAATCACGGCGTATCTGCTCCATGCGCACGGCATCGCTCACATCGCGCACAAACAGCAGGCGCTCCCCCTCGCCAAAACGGGTAATTTCCACGCGCAGGTGTTTTGGCTTCGAGCCGCCCACACTGTACTGGAGGGGCGCGCTGTAGTCCGCGGCGAGGAAATAGCGATTGAACTCAGGCTCGCGCACCAGATTGGTCAGCGTCCTGCCCGTGTCCTGGGGGTGCCGCAATCCGAGAAGTGGCCCTACTGCGTCATTCATCCATTTGATCGCGCCGCTGTCGCTGACCATAACGACGCCATCGCGCATGGAAGCGAAGGAATCCTGCAGGTATTTTACGTTGGCTTGCAACTTGTCCTGTATCTCTTTATTGACGCGCTGGTGAAGATAAATACGCGCCAGCAATTCTCCCCAGATACCGTAGGCATCCGGCGGAGCCTGCCGGGGATCCTGCAACCAGGCATGCACGCGGTGTAACTGGTACAGCCAGAACAGGATGAATCCCGCCAGAACCAGCGTCAGCGTGGTCAGCGGATACCCGTACAACCAGCCCAGGAAAGAGGCCGACGCTGCTATCAGGAAAATTCTGCCAGCCGCGGCGAGCCAACTCATCCCCCAACTCGCACCGCTAAACGAGACCGCGAGAGGAAAAGCGATAGCCGGTGCCGCGCACCGTCTGGATCAGTTCGCTGTAGTCGCCGGCTGCAGACTGCAGCGCCTTGCGCAAGCGACGGATATGCACATCCACAGTGCGCTCCTCTACGTACACGTTCGCGCCCCACACCCGATCCAGCAACTGGCTTCGCGTGTAGGCACGCTCCGGGTGCGACATAAAAAACTTCAGCAGATTGAACTCGGTCGGGCCCATGTCCAATGGTTGATCGGCGATGTAGATACGGCGGCTCTCACCGTCCAGCATCAGGTCCGCCACCTGTATTTTCTCACCTTCGGTGGTTCCGGCACTTCTGCGCAGCAGCGCCTTGATGCGCGCGATCAATTCGCGCGGGGCAAAGGGCTTTGTCAGGTAGTCGTCGGCACCCACATCAAGGCCCTGGATAACATTGTCTTCAGCGGTCTTGGCGGTCAGCATAATCACCGGCAGATCACTGGTGCGCTCATCGCGCTTGAGACGGCGCAGCAATTCCAGGCCGCTACCCCCTGGCAGCATCCAGTCCAGCAACACGATGTCCGGCCTCTCATCCACGATCAGCGTATAGGCCTTCTGAATGTCGTCTGCTTCAAGACAACGAAATTCGGACATCTCGAGCGCCATGCGCAACATGTCGCGAATGGCAAATTCATCGTCAACGATCAATACAGTCCGCGCGGTCATATCGCAGAACTCCCTCCTTTTGGATTCGAGGGACATTAGATGAGGGAATTGTGACAATTACATGACACCGACCGAGAAATCAAACATTTCTGCGGACACCCGGCGGGCCAATGCGGCACCCGCCGAGCCGCCCGGGCATCTAGCGCAAGCTGGCGTTTATGCTCATCAGCACCTTGTTACCCGGGCACAGATCGGACTCATCCAGGGTGTTCAGGGGCCTTTGTGACGTTTCCATGACATCGTGCAGGTCGCGCGAATCCTCGTCCAGGTATATCAGCCCGGTTACGATATTGCCCTTTTCCCGATGATCCTCCAGCACATTGCTGGCCGAACGCCGGTCGAACGGGTTGAGTGACTCATCCATTTTATACAGGTGGATTGACGAACCGTCGTGCAGCGTCACCTCGTGGCGGTGGCCCGGGCCGTAATCTGTTGTAATCTCCCGGTGCAATGGCACGAAATCGACCGTGCCCGTGGCCTCGGCGTGATCGCGCACGAACTCGTAGCTCTTGGTTGACTGCGCGTTGTTGTTAAAGGTCACGCAGGGCGAAATGACGTCGATGAAGGCAAACCCGCGATGCGCAATGGCGGCCTTGATCAAAGGTACCAGCTGTTCCTTGTCGCCCGAGAAGCTGCGAGCCACGAAGCTCGCGCCCATGTGCAACGCGGTGCCGCAGAGATCGATCGCATCCCAGGGATTCGGGTCGCCCTTCTTGCTGGCGGAACCCTCATCTGCAGTGGCGGAATCCTGCCCCTTGGTCAGCCCGTAGCAACCGTTGTTCATCACGATGTAGACCATGTTCAGGTTGCGCCGGGCGGCGTGCACGAACTGCCCCATGCCGATAGAAGCCGTGTCACCGTCGCCGGACACCCCCAGGTACAGCAGTTCCCGGTTGGCGAGTGCGGCGCCGGTGGCCACGGACGGCATGCGCCCGTGTACGGAGTTAAAGCCGTGCGACTGCCCGAGAAAATAGGTTGGGGTCTTCGAGGAACAACCAATGCCCGACAGTTTGGCGATCTTGTGCGGCTCGATGGACAACTCGTGGCAGGCGCGCACAATCGCACCGCTGATGGAGTCGTGGCCACAACCGGCGCACAAGGTTGAAATCGAGCCTTCGTAGTCCGCCTTGGTGTAGCCCAGGTCGTTGACCTTGAGCTGCGGGTGGCGAAATTTGGGAACCTGATAACTCATGCCGATTCTCCCACGCCGCCCAGCGCTGTGTGCCGATGCAGGGGCGTGACATTGTTGCCGTTGAGGTGTTTCTTTATCTGCTTGCGAATGTTGCGGGCGCTGATGGGCGTACCGTCAAAACACAGTACCGATTTCAGTTTATCGGGGCCAAACTCGAACTCCGCCATCAGCAGGGTACGCAGTTGTGCGTCGCGATTCTGCTCGATGACAAAAACCCGATCGTGTCGCTCGATAAACGCTTTCACTTCGTCATTGAACGGGAATGCGCGAATGCGCATCGCGTTCATGTCTATGCCTTCCTCCGCGAGATGGTCCAGCGCCTCCTTGGAGGATTCCTCACTGGTGCCGAAATAGATCACGCCATCATCCGTGTCACGCCCACAGTCGTAGATCTGCGGCGCCGGCACATGCTCGTTGATCGTGTCCCACTTGCGCAGCAAGCGCAGCATGTTCCGCTCGTAGATCTCGCCGCGCTCTGTGTACACAGCATATTCATCGCGCGATGTGCCGCGGGTGAAAAACGCGCCGCGCGCGGCGTGGGTTCCGGGGTATGTCCGATAGCATATGGCGTCGCCATCCACATCGAGGTAGCGACCAAACTCGGCGCCCTCCTCCAGTTCCTCTGCTGTCATGACCTTCCCGCGATCATACTTGCGCTCGTCGTCCCACTTGAGCGGGGGCGACATATTGTCATTCATTCCCAGATCCAGATCCGACATCACGATAATCGGGGTCTGCAGGCGCTCTGCCAGGTCGAAGGCCAGCGCTGCAAAATCGAAGCACTCACCCGGCGTCGACGGAAACAGCAACACCTGCTTGGTATCGCCGTGCGAGGCATAGGCGCAGGCCAGCACATCAGCCTGCTGGGTGCGCGTGGGCATACCGGTTGAAGGACCGGCACGCTGGACATTAAACAATACGGTGGGGATCTCCGCGAAGTAGGCCAGCCCGAGAAACTCGCTCATCAGCGACACGCCGGGGCCTGAGGTGGCGGTAAACGAGCGCGCACCATTCCAGGCGGCACCGATAGCCACACCAATCGCGGCGAGTTCATCTTCAGCCTGTACGATGGCGTAATTCCGGCGGCCGGTACCGGCATCGATACGCATCCGTTTGGCATAGGTTTCAAAGGCATCCACCACCGAGGTAGAGGGAGTGATGGGATACCAGGCGGCGACCGTCGCGCCGCCATAAATAGCGCCCAGACCCAACGCGGTGTTGCCATCCAGCAGGATCTTGTCACCCACCCGGTCACTTTTCTCAACCCGGATGCCGATAGGACAATCGAGATTGGTCTTGGCCCACTGGTGGCCCAGCTCAAGCGCATGAATATTTGGCAGTACCAGCTTTTCCTTGCCCTTGAATTGATCCTCCACCAGCCCCGTAAGAACCTTGAAATCCATATCGAGCAACGCCGCCAGTGCGCCCACATAAATGACGTTCTTGAACAACTGCCGCTGGCGCGGATCGTCATACTGTTCATTGCAAATACTGGTTAGCGGTATTCCCAAAATGCGCACATCGTCGCGCAGCAAACGCAGATCGAGTGGCTTGGTATTGTCGTAGATGAAATAACCGCCCGGCTCAAGTTCCTGTATATCCTGCGCCATGCTCTGCGGATTGACCGAGACGGCAATGTCGACGCCTCCGCGACGTCCCAGATAACCCTGGTCATTGACGCGCACCTCATACCAGGTGGGAAGGCCCTGGATATTGGAGGGAAAGATATTCTTTGGCGATACCGGTATGCCCATACGAAACAGGGCTTTTGCGAACAGGTTGTTGGCACTGGCAGAGCCGGTGCCGTTGACGTTGGCAAACTTGATAACGAAGTCATTAACCGCTTCCAGGGTCTTCACGCGACTTCCCCCGCCTGAGTTACGTTGTACAGAAACTTCTGCATATCCCAGGCCGTGGTGGGACAGCGTTCGGCGCAAAGGCCGCAGTGCAGGCACACGTCCTCATCCTTCACCATCACCCGCTTGGTCGGCAGCAACTCAGACACGTACAGATCCTGTGAAAGATTTTCGGCCGGGGCTGACAGGCGCTGGCGCAGGTCCCGCTCCTTGCCGTTGTCGGTAAAGGTGATGCAATCCGTGGGGCAGATATCAACACAGGCGTCGCACTCGATACAGCGCCCCTCGTAGAATACCGTCTGCACATCGCAGTTGAGACAGCGCTCGGCTTCCTTGAAACCGGTATCGCGATCGAAGCCCAGTTCCACTTCCATCTTGCGATCCTTGAGCGACCTCTCCAGGGGGGCCTGCGGCACGATGTAGCGTCGATCGGTCTCAACGGCGTTGTCGTAGCTCCATTCATGCACACCCATTTTCTGGCTGGAAAGGTTCACATGCGGCGCAGGACGCTCCTGTACCTCTTCTCCGCGACAATACTGGTCAATGCTCACCGCCGCCTGGTGACCATGCGCCACGGCGGTGATGATATTCTCGGGGCCGAAGGCGGCATCGCCACCAAAGAACACCCGCTCGTTGGTAGACTGGAACGTCAGCTTGTCGACAACCGGCATATCCCACTTATCAAACTCGATACCCAGGTCGCGCTCGATCCACGGGAACGCATTTTCCTGCCCGATCGCCATCAGCACATCATCGGCTTCCATGAACACCAGGTCTTCGCCCGTCGGCACCAGACTGCGGTTGCCCTCCTCGTCATACTGCGCTTCCACTTTTTCAAATTTCATGCCCAGTAAACGGCCGTTCTCAACCACGAACTCCTTCGGCACATGGTTGTTGTGAATCGGTATACCCTCATGCATGGCGTCTTCTTTTTCCCAGGGCGAGGCCTTCATGTCCTCGAAGGGACTGCGCACTACAACGCGCACATCTTCGCCGCCAAGTCGCCTGGAGGTGCGACAGCAATCCATGGCCGTGTTACCGCCACCGAGCACCAGCACACGCTTGCCGATTTTTTCGGTGTGTTCGAATGCAACGCTGGACAACCAGTCGATACCCAGATGCACATTACCCATGGCGTCTTCAAGGCCGGGCAGGTTGAGGCCCTTGCCGCGCGGCGCACCGGTGCCTACGAACACCGCGTCGTAGTCCTTGTCGAGAATACCCTTGAGGCTCTCCACTTCAATATTGAACAGCGCGTTCACGCCACGCTCGAGAATGTAGCCCACCTCTTCATCGAGCACTTCGATCGGCAGGCGGAACGCGGGAATCTGGCTGCGCATCATGCCGCCGCCGGCAATCTGGTTATCAAAAATATCGATGCTGTAACCCAGCGGCGCAAGATCGCGCGCCACCGTCAGCGAGGCGGGACCGGCACCGATCAGCGCAATCCGCTTGCCGTTTTTCTTCTTTGGAATCTTCGGTAGCCGATCGACGATGTCGTCCTTGTTATCCGCGGCCACACGTTTCAGCCGGCAGATGGCCACCGGTTCTTCCTCCACTCGCACGCGACGGCAGGCTGGCTCACAGGGACGATCACAGGTGCGCCCGAGAATTCCCGGGAACACGTTCGAGTGCCAGTTCACCATATAGGCGTCGGTGTACCGCTGCGCCGCGATCAGGCGAATATATTCGGGTACGGGCGTGTGGGCAGGACAGGCGTACTGACAGTCCACCACCTTGTGAAAATATTCCGGGTCTTTAATATTCGTTGCTTTCAAGCTTCTCGCTCACAATAGCCTACAAAATGTAGTGTTTATTATGCCCTTATGGCGCCAATTTAAAGTGTGTCATATGTCAACTGCCTTTTCATCAGACCCACACTATAAATCTCGTTATTTTTCCAATGCTTAGAAACTATCGTCGGAGTGGTGTCCAATTTTGAACTGTGCAGGGCAAAGCCGGGGTAGGGGCGAACGACCCTGCCGCGAGCGATCGATCAGAACCAGCCGAAAAACCAGCCGTCGTCCTTGAGATCTTCTTCGCAGCTTGCGAGCTGTGACTGGTACTGCCCTGCTCGCAGCTTAACCCTGGTCGCCACTCTGGTAAGCCAGGGCTTCTGCCGGTAGGTCGCACGATTGTAGCCACCGTGACCCTCGTGATAGGCGAGATAGAGTGCGTAAGCATCGTCCGTCGCAATGCCGCTACGCTTGCGCGACTGCGCGTTGTACCAGCCGACGAAATCGATCGCATCGCCAAAATCATCGCGATCGGCGCCAAAACGACCCGCGCTGCGTTTGTATTCTGCCCAGGTTGTCTTTTTGGCCTGGCTGTAGCCGTAGGCACTCGAGGGGCGCGGGCCGGGTATGAATCCGAGTATCCTGCTGCGCGGCGGTTTCGCTTTGGCGTCAAAGCGGGATTCCTGATGCAGGATCGCCATCATGATCGGAATGGGGCTGTTCCAGTTGTCTCTCGCATCCGCGGCTTCGTCGTACCAATCATCTTTCTCGCGAAAGATGGCGCAAAGATTATCTGTATTTACTGGCGGGCTGGTCGCGCAACCTGTTACCAGAAGCAGGGACAGCAATACCAGCGACAATCGCATCATGTAGACACTCCATGTTCTGCCAGCAGGTCCAGCAGCGCCTGCTCATCGATAGTCTGAATCTCCAGCTCACGGGCGCGGGTCAATTTTGTACCGGCCCCCGGTCCGGCTACCAGACAGCTGGTGTTCGCAGATACGCTGCCCGCTACTCTGGCGCCAAGCGACTGCAAGTGTGCCTTTGCCGCATCGCGCGTGAGCGACTCCAGCTTGCCGGTGACAACCCAGGTCTGCCCTGCGAGTGGTTGCGCGGAAGCCTCCTGCACCTGAATGTCGTCCCAGTGCACGCCCGCGGCACGCAATGCGTCGACAACCGCCAGACTCGACGGCGAAGCAAAAAACTGCAGCAGGTGATCGGCTACCACTGGCCCCACATCAGCCACCGCCAGCAGCTGCGTCTCGGCCGCTCCGCGCAGCGCCTCCCAACTACCAAAATGCTGCGCCAGGTTGCGCGCCGTGGACTCACCCACGTCGCGAATGCCGAGGGCATAGATAAACCGTGGGAGCGTGGTGGACTTGCTGGCCTCAAGCGCCGCCAACAGATTGTCGGCAGACTTTTCGCCCATGCGCTCCAGCGCCACCAGTTGTTCCTGCGTGAGGCTGTAAAGATCAGCCACGCCCGCCACCAGGCCCTCGTCCACCAGCTGCTCCACCAGCTTGTCACCCAGGCCTTCTATATCCATTGCCCGCCGCGAGGCGAAATGGCGTATAGCGGCTTTGCGCTGCGCGGCACAGATAATGCCTCCCATGCAGCGCAACACGGCCTCGCCCTCGGCGCGCTCCACCGCCGAGCCGCATACCGGGCAACTCTGCGGGAACACCACCGGGCGCGCACTCGCGGGGCGGCGTTCGACCAACACCGAGACAACCTGTGGAATCACGTCTCCGGCCCGACGCACGACAACCATGTCGCCAATCCGCACATCGAGTCGCGCGACCTCATCGGCATTGTGCAGCGTCGCATTGCTCACCGTAACGCCACCGACAAAGACCGGCTCCAGTCGCGCCACCGGCGTAATCGCGCCAGTTCGACCTACCTGAAACTCGACATCGAGCAGGCGGGTCAACTCTTCCTGTGCCGGGAACTTGCGCGCAATCGCCCAGCGCGGCGCGCGCGAAACAAAACCGAGGCGTCGCTGCAGGGCGAGATCGTTTACCTTGAAAACGATACCATCGATGTCGTAGGGCAGGCTGTCGCGCCGTGCGGCCATTCGGTCGAAGTAGGCGTGACAGCCAGCCAGGCCGGTGACTACCGCGGATTCCGCATTTATTCTCAGCCCCCAGGCGTGCAGTAGTTCGAGCACTCCGGAATGCTCCGCCGGCAATTCCCCGCCCTCTGCCAGCCCCACGCTGTAGCAGCACATCTGCAGAGGCCGCACCGCGGTCACGCGCGCGTCCAGCTGGCGCAGGCTACCCGCCGCAGCGTTGCGTGGATTCACAAACGGCTTCTCACCCTGCTCCCGGGCGCGTGCGTTGAGCGACTCAAAGCCTTCGCGCAGCATGTAAATCTCGCCCCGCACCTCCAGTAGAGGCGGATACCCGCTGCCCCGCAGCTTGAGCGGGACACTGCGGATGGTGCGCACATTGCGGCTGATGTCCTCTCCCGTTGTACCGTCGCCCCGGGTTGCCGCGCGCTCGAAATGACCGTCCCTGTAGAGCACACTGACAGCAACGCCATCCAGTTTCGGTTCACAGGCGTACTCGACTTCTTCATCACCGACGCCGAGTCGCTCGCGCACGCGCGCGTCGAAGGCCTCCAATTCCGAGGCGTCAAAGGCGTTCTCCAGCGACAGCATCGGTGTCGCGTGCTGCACCGTCAGAAAAGCTGCCAGCGGCTCGGCGCCCACGCGCTGGGTGGGAGAATCGGCTGTCAGCAGCTCCGGATGTGCCGTCTCGAGTTCCACCAGGCGGCGCAGACAACGATCGTACTCGGCGTCCGGTACCTGCGGGTCGTCAAGCACGTAGTATTGATAATTCCAGGTATCCAGCTGCTCGCGGAGCGAGCGGATTTCCTGCGCAATCGTCGCGGTTGTCATGCCGCCAGACGCTGGCTCAGCGCGCCTTGGCGAGCATGCGTTGCTCCAGCTCGCGAATCTGCTGGCGGCTGTGCTCGGTTGCCTGACGCGTGAGCACACTGCGCGATTCATCCAGCACATCACCGCCCAGGTTCCGGGACACGGCCTGGGCGGTCTCGAGCATATAATCGAAGGCTTTCATCATATCCTCGGGGCCTGGCAAGGTGAGAAAAAACACCAGGCCAGGGGTATTCATGTCCGACATATTGTCGATGTCGAACACGCCTGGCTGCATCATGTTGGCCACGCTGAACTGGATGGCGCCTCGCCCGGCTGCAAACTCGTGGCGATGGAAAAAATTCATATCACCAAAACGCAGGTCGCAGGCGAGCAGAATGTGCAGAATATCCTCGCCGCGAAAGCCCTCCGGGTTGCGCGCCACGACATTCAGCATGAACACTGCCGGGTCCGGTTCTCGCGGCAACTTGCCGGCAGGTGACGGCGATGCAGGCACGGCGTCAGGCTGATCGCCGGCGCTGCCGGGCCAGTCCGGCTCGTCGTCAGCGTCAGCGGAACTCATGCCCTCTACCAGTTCGAAGTCTTCGTCCCGCGCGGCTGCGCGGCTTGCGGCGGCTTCTGAAGACTCCGCGGTGGCCCGCAGGATAGTGCCCCGATCCACCACCCGAGCACCACCGTTGGGCAACTCCTTGAGCCAGGCGAGATCCGCATCCCTGGACGGACCCGCTTCCTCGGGCGTCGCCAGCTTCACTTTTACAGCGGCCTGCCGGTCCCTGCGAATTCTGCGCCATGCGTCCAGCGCCACAGCCACTATCAGAAGCACCCCGATAATGACCATCCAGTCTCGTATTGTCAGATCCGTCATTTCAAGGCCGTTATCTAGCGTATTGCCCCGGGTGTTTCCGGCGAGGATGTCATATTAACTCGCCGCCAGTTCGGCGGCCGCATCAACGTCAACGGACACAAGCCTGGATACACCCGGCTCATGCATGGTGACACCCATGAGTTGGTCGGCCATTTCCATGGATATCTTGTTGTGCGTGATAAAGATGAACTGCACTTTCTCCGACATCTCCTTGACCAGACGGGCATAACGCCCGGTATTCGCATCGTCGAGCGGCGCGTCCACCTCGTCAAGGATACAGAAGGGGGCCGGATTGAGCTGAAAGATGGAGAAGACCAGGGCGATCGCGGTGAGCGCTTTTTCGCCACCCGAGAGCAGGTGAATCGTGCTGTTCTTCTTGCCCGGTGGACGGGCCATGATGGAAATACCGGTATCGAGGAGATCGTCGCCGGTCATTTCCAGATAGGCACTGCCACCGCCGAACACCCGCGGAAACAGTTCACCCAGACCCGCGTTCACGCGTTCAAAGGTGTCGCGGAATCGGTTGCGGGTTTCTTTGTCGATCTTGCGGATGGCCGACTCCAGGGTATCCAGCGCCGTGGTGAGATCCTCGTTCTGCGCATCCAGGTAGGTCTTGCGTTCAGACTGCAGTGTGTACTCGTCGATGGCCGCGAGATTGATCGGGCCCAGCCTGTCTATGCGCGAAGCGCTCTTCTCGAGTGCGCGCTGCCACTCTGGTTCGTTGGCATTTTCGGGCAGGGAGGCCAGCACCGCCTCTACATCCTGCTGATCGTCGGTCAATTGCCGCTGCGCCGTATTGCGCTGCACCTGCAGAGTCTGATTGGCAATGCGCTGCTGCTCCAGATCACCGCGTACGCTCTGGGCCCGCTGTTCAATCTGCGCCCGCTCGCGCTCGGCCTCGCGCAGGGCATGTTCCACCTCGGCCACGTGCTGGCGCGCCGCGCTCAGCGCCGTTTCGGCCTGCAGGCGTTCCTCAAGTTGTTGCTCCAGCTGTGCCCGCAAGCCTTCAAGCGGGCTGTCGTTTTCTTCCCGCGCCTGAGTGAGGCCCTCACTGCGTTCGCGCAACTGCAGCACTTGCCGGTCGGTGCGCTCTATAGACTCGCGCATGGAGTCGAGCTGCGAGGACAGGCCCTGATAGCGCATTGCCACCTGGTGGGCTGCATCCTTGTCGTGTCTCGCCTGCTGTCGCGCGGCATCCAGTGCACCGCGGATTTCATCCCGCGCCGTCAACAGTTCTTCCCGCTGCTGGGAGTCGCTCTCCATCAACTCGATCGACTCGGCCAGAATACGCCGGGCTTCGGCAATTGCCGCCCGCTCCTGGCTAAACTGTTCTCGCGCCTGACGCACCTCGTCGATGATGCGCTGGCCGCGCTCGGCGATCTGTTCCAGCTTCGCGCGATTGCCCGACAGACGGGCGCTGATTTCTGCATGCTCACGGGTGCGCGCCTGAAGTTCACGCTGACAGTCCTGCCGCTGCGTCTCGAGTTCGCGCAGGCGCTGCTCGGAGGCGCCGAGCTGTGCACCCAATTCGGCTTCCCGCTGCTGCGCCCGCTCAAGGGAGGAGCTGAGTGTTTCCAGTTCTTCGCGCCGGTTGATGAGGCCGCCCTCTTCCCCGGATACACGCGCAACCCGCAGCCAGTGCGCACCCAGCCAGATGCCGTCGCGGGTAACTACCGATTCATGCGCGGCAAGTGTCGCGCGCAGCGCGAGCGCCTGTGGCAGATCATCCACGGCCCGGACGCCCGCCAGCAGCGACTGTGCGGCGCCGCTGCCACGCACCTTCGCGGCCAGCAGGCCCGCAGACTGGACGGAATCCTGTGCAGTCTCAAGCAACACCAGTTGCCCGCTGTCGAAGGAGTGCAACGCATCAGCGAGCGCCCCGATATCATCGACGCACACGGCCTGCAAATAATCACCGAGCACCGTCTCCACCGCGCACTGCCAGCCATCGTCCACCCGTAGCTGATCAAGCAGGCGGCTGTTGCCGCGCAACTGACTATTCTCCAGCCATGCACCGACGCCCTGTCCCGCATCTTCAGCCGCGGCCTGCTCGAGTGCTTCAAGCGAAGCAATACGACCGCGCATCTGCTGCATGGCGGAACGCGCCTCGCTGAGTTCGGAGGACGCGCGGCTGTTCTGTTCACGAGTGTCGCTGATCGCCTCTACCAGCGCTTCACCGCGCTCTTCCTGTTCGGCCATCACCTGCTCAACCGCGGCCAGCTCAGCAGACAGGGTTTGCACCTGCGCATCCACATCTGTCGTCACCAGGCTGCGCCGTTCGTCTTCCAGTTGAGTGGTTCGCTCGCTCAGGCGCTGCAGCACCTGCTCCAGGTGCTGGATGCGTGACTGCTGAACTTCGGCCTGCTGCCGCGGCTCGGCTGCCGCCTGGTTGAAACTGTCCCAGGCCTGCTGCCAGTCGTGCATCGCAGCCTCCGCAGCCAGCAGCGCCTGCGAGGATGCCGTCTCAACTTCCTGCAGCCGCTCGCGCTCGGGGGCGAGCAAGGCCACTTCCTGCTCCCACGCAGACAGCTTTTCGCGATCTTCGGCGAGATGGCTTTCCGCCTCGCTGAGGTTTTCCCGTGTTTGTGTTAAATCCAGTTCGAACTGACGCGCCCGTTCCTGCTGGTGCGAGATGCTCTGTTCAATACGACTGACCTCGGCGCCCAGCGAGTAGTAATTCGCCTGCACCTGATTAAAGGCATCGCTGCGATCGGCGTGTTCCACGCGGTACTGCTCGATTGCGGTGTCGACCTGCTGATGCTCGCTGTGCACAGCCTCGAGCTTGACTTCCAGCTCGGCGATGTCGCGGCTGGCACGGCTGATCTGGGTATCGAAAGCCTGCCACTGAATTGCCAGAAGTTGCGCCTTGAGCTGCCGCTCTTCGGCCTTGTACTGTGCGTATTTTTCCGCGGACTGCGCCTGACGCTGCAAGTGCTGCAGCTGCCGGTCCAACTCATCGCGCAGATCAGTGAGCCGTTCCAGGTTCTCCAGCGTGCGCCGCATGCGGCTCTCGGTTTCCTTGCGCCGCTCCCTGTACTTGGAGATGCCCGCCGCCTCCTCGATGAACACGCGCAGTTCTTCCGGCTTCGACTCGATAAGACGGCTGATCATGCCCTGTTCGATAATCGCGTAGCTGCGGGGCCCGAGACCGGTACCGAGGAAGATATCGGTAATATCCCGTCGACGGCAACGGGTGCCGTTGAGGAAGTACTCGGATTGCCCTTCGCGGGAAACCTGACGCCGGGTCGAAATCTCGGCGTAGCTGGCATACTCGCCGCCCAGCTTGCCCTCGCTGTTGTCGAACACCAGTTCGATCGAGGCCTGCCCAACCGGCTGCCGGTTTACCGAGCCGTTGAATATCACGTCGGCCATCGATTCGCCGCGCAGATTCTTGGCGGAACTCTCGCCCATCACCCAGCGCACGGCATCGATCACATTGGATTTACCGCACCCATTGGGGCCTACGATGGCGCACATATTGCTCGGGAAGTTGACGCTCGTGGGGTCTACAAAGGACTTGAAACCGGCCAGCCTGATCGTCTTTAGTCGCATATTACCTTAGGTTTTATTCGCAATATGTTGATATCATTATCGTTATTCCGTTTTTTTCGCTTTGAGACCGCCCGCCGGAACACTACATATAGTGTATCGGCTTTCCCGCAGTAACACTATGCCTGCACGCTAAAT
>TARA_R110000823_G_scaffold309352_2_pt1 | contig 22180 bp, 16 predicted proteins | sample TARA_R110000823 | Tara Oceans TARA_R110000823 (sample SAMEA4397722) | marine metagenome | biome: Polar Biome; feature: [DCM] deep chlorophyll maximum layer (ENVO:01000326); material: water (ENVO:00002006), including particulate matter (ENVO:01000060) such as... | depth 20 m | reverse complement strand
CTCGTTAGCTGGTAATGAGATGTCTACTTTTCATGGGTAGCTTGGTCACAGCACGCCTATCAGTTGTTATGATTATCCACTAGCCCGACGATAAGAGCATACCCCCACCGGAGCAAGCACTTTATCCTCCGGCGGAATGCCCGGCACGTTCTCAAGCCTGCCCGCGCGAAACTACCCCATCCACTAATCCCCACTCCAACGCAGTAGCCGCACGAATACGCCGCCCCGAAAGCGCAAGCCACGCGGTGCGCTGCCGGCCGATGCGCCGCGGAATACTCACCATGCCTCCCGCCCCTGGCAACAGCCCAAAACGTAATTCGGGCAGTTGTATAAAGGTGTTTTCCTTGGCCAGCACACGCCCGGCGAAGGCGGCCAATTCGATACCAGAGCCGATACAAGCGCCGTGCAGATGAAACTCCAAACGCGGCGATAGTTCCAGCAGCAGGGCGGGCACCGATGCCACGCTGCGGATGGCGTGTGCCGTCGCGGTATCTGCAACCTGCCCGAACTCCGCAAGGTCACCCCCCACGCTGAAGCAACTGCCCTTGCCGCTCACCACCGCGCGCTTCAGCGTGGTATCGGCCCGCAATAGCTGCAAGACAACAAACAACTCATTGCGCATCTCGGCGTTGTAGGCGTTTCGTGCATGCGGTCGGTTCAGGCGCAGCTCAAGCTGGTTGCCTTTGCGAGAAACCAGCAGCGCCGGGCCCGCTGCATCCTGCACCTGCGGTGCACCCAGGCCCGCCGCCTGCGCGGCACGGAATTCCGCGCCGCCCTGCAGGCTGGCGTAGGCGAGGGATTCAGCAAGCAGCGCCTGCTGCGGCTCAATATGTTCGTTGTGGCGCAGCAACTGCACCAGCGTCATTGCTGCCAGCGGGTGCCGGGCGATGTTACGCAGCAATGTTTGCGCCGCCGCGCGCGTTTCGAGCAACACATCCACGCCCGGTAGCAGCGCCTGCGGCAGCCCGCCCTCCAGTGCGAGCACGGGGCACGGTAGTGCGCGCAGGCGTGTTGCCACTGCGTTTAGGTCGCTCACCGGCACGTTCACTCCGGCGGATGCAGCGCCGGAACAATCCAGCAGCAGGCACGGCCACTGCATTAGCGGGGAATAGTGTTCGAGGCCGAAGGGCGTTTCACAGGCCGCCATGAGTTCGCCCAGCGAGAGCCACGGGGGCTGGGTGCCAGTCACGTTATTGGGCCGCGAACCAGGCGAGGTCGGCGGCATGCCGTTGCCTGCTCTGCTCGGCGTCGCGCAGGTAGATGCACTCCCCCGCCACCAGTGTCGCGCGCACGTCGCTGCAGTGCAGGCGCTCGCGCGCGGCGGGCCAGGGCCTGTCCAGCAGGCAGAGATCTGCCGGCCCGTTCGGCGCCACGGCGCGTTGCACCACGCCGGGCGTTGCGGCGGCACTGCAGAACAGGGCCAGCGCCTGTTCCGGGCTCAGGCGCTCGCGGGGGCCGAGCAGCGTGCCAGCGCGAGTGCGCCGTTGCACCGCCGCGCGCATGGCGGCCCAGGGGTCCGGGTTGGTATAGGGCGCATCGGAGCTGCCCGCCAGCGGAATGCCGCACTCGAGCAGGCTGCGTAGGCGGTAGAGTTCGGCATGCTGTGCCGGCGCCACATCCGCCAGGTAGCGCTCGCCTCGTTCATGCACGAACGCGGGCTGGGTTACCACCCTTACACCGCTTTCCCGCAGCAGCGGCAGAACGGCCTCGGGCACCAGCGAGGCATGCTCAATGCGGTCACCGGGCAACACGCCCACCTCGGCCAGCACCGCCAGCGCGAATACCAGCTCTGCCTCTGTTACACAGTGCAACGCCACGGCGCGATGCTGCCGGTGTGCGTCGCGAATCGTCGACGCCAGGCTCTCCCATTCCGGCAGGTTGTCTTCATCCAGCAGTATCTTGCGCTCGCCGCGCTCGAGCAGCGGGTGTTCCGGCTGGGGCAGGTTCGCGCCGCCCATCATGCGCAGGCGCTGCCGCCACTGCCCCGTGCGGGCCGCTGCCTCAAACAGCGCCAGTGCGCTGGCATCGTTAGTGGCGGAGGCGTCGGTAACGCCGGTGATGCCGTGTGCCGCCAGTTGGCGCGACACACTGCCCACGTCGGGCACAACGCGTTCGCCCCGCGCGGCCTGGCGTGCGGCCAGCCAAGCATCGAGCCGGAACAGGCGCCCGGTGGGCTGCCCGCTGGCATCGAGTTGCATGCCCTCAGGGTATTCGCCGGGCTGCAGGCCGAGCTGTGAGAGCGCCAGGGAGTTCAGCATCCAGAGTTTGCCGCTGCGGTGCTGCAGGCGCAGCGGCCGGTGCGCCTGCATGCTGTCCAGCCGATGCCGGTCGAGTTCTCCGGCCACCGATTCATGGTAATCCAGCGCGCGTACCCAGCCGGAGCCTGGCGCGCCGCGCAGCTTCACGGCCAGTTCGCCCGCGCTGCGCACGGCATCCGGGCCGCAAGGCACGGAGTGCTGCCGGGCGGCGAGCGCACACACATGTATGTGATGGTCGTGGAGGCCCGGCAGCAGCGCGCCGCCGTGGGCGTGTATATCCGCTCGTGCGATATTGCCGCGCTGGTGGGGTTGCACACTAGCGATAGCACCGCCTGCGCAGCGCACGTCGAAAAGGCCTCTCTGCCCGGGGAGGCTTGCCGCCGCAATCAACATGCGCTGCAGAACTCCCGAATCACCTGCTCAGTATGCCACCTGCTCGGCGCCGCACTGCCGCCGGGCGTTCGCGCGCGCGGGCGTTGTACAGGAAAACGCTGCCCGGCAATTTCCAGCGTCCAGCCCTCGTGCTGCCATACCACCGCACCCGGGTTTGCGCTGCCATGAAAGCCGCGGCAATAAGCACCCACGTCATGCAGGTTGAGATCAAGCAGCGCCGCCTCGCCACTTTGCCAGAAGGCCAGCGCCGCCAGCGCCGCGTGCACGCCGAGTAAAGGGTCGCACAGTGCATCGCCGCAGAATGCGGGCTCACCAGTTCGCGGCTGAGTTGAACACAGGCCAGCGGCAAACGCCGCGTCGTCGCCGAAGGCCACACGGTTGGCGAATGGTTCCGGGCGGCCATAACCCGTGAGGCTCAGCCACACCACACCGGGCCGGGCGGCCACTACGTCTTCGGCCACGATGCCGAGCTGACGCAGCGCGCGCGGCCGCGAACCCTCGATGACGATATCCGCCGCGGCCAGCAACCGGCACAACTGCGCGCGTCCACGTTCACTGCCAAAGTCCAGCGCAACCTGCTCCTTGCCGGCATGCAAAAGATCGAAAAATGCGGGCGCGGCCTGGCGAGTCGGGTCGGGGCGCGTGGTGCTCTCCACGCGTATCACCCGCGCGCCGGCACTGTGCAGCAGGCTGGAACACAGCGGGCCGGCCCAGAGCGCGGAAAGATCCACCACCAGAGGCGGTACGCCTGTGCGCGGCGCACGCGGTGTGCCGCGCACACTGCGTTTGCACCAGTGCACGGGCGCCGCGCCGCCGGGCGCTGCCAGCGGCAGGCCGAGCAGGTGGCCGCGTTCGAGCAGGCCGGCGGTGGTGTGCGCCCTCACCGCTTGCTGCAGTTTTGGCAGGTCGTCTTCGAGGTCCGCCTCTTCAAGCCATGCGGGCAGCAGCGCGCGATCATCGGCGCGCGCCAGGTTCAGCGCGAGCCAGCCATCGGCGCTGCGCAACAAGTGACAACTGCCATTCGCCGAGCGCCTCTCTCTACGCGCTAGCCCGAGCAGCGCCGCGCGTTCCACCAGCAGCGTTGCGCCGTTATCGGGCAGCGCGGCCCCGGGAGCGCAGAGTCGGGAAAACGCCTGCAGTGCGCCGCGCGCGCAGCTTGCAACCGCGTGCGCAGCGCGGGCGGGGGGCTCCCCCGGGCACCCCGTGAGCCACATCAATCCGGAGGCGGCCCAGTCGCGGGCGGCGTCGATATCGGCCTGGGTATTCTCAAGGCTCAACGGCGCGCCGTGTTGGCGGGCCAGCGGCAGGCTTTGCAGCAGATGCGCGGCGTAGTGCGCCGCGAGCGAACCTTCTGTTGCCGGCGCCGGTGTGGGTGTCGGGCATTCGGCCAGCGATGAATGAAGGTGCCGCTCAGTGGCCATGGCTGTCTCCCAGGCGCGCGTCGCGCAGGGCACGGCGGCGCATCTTGCCCGCGTCGTCGCGCAGCAGGGTATCCACCACTTCAATGGAAGCGGGCACTTTGTAGTGCACCAGCTGCGCCTGCAAATGCGCGCGCAGCGCCTGTTCGTCGAAGTCGCCAGCCTGCGCGCCCGCATCCACAATCGCGTGCAGGCGCTCGCCGAGGTCATCGTCCGGCAGGCCGATCACCGCGCTGGAGCGCACGGCGGAGAAGGCGTCGATTGCCGCCTCCACTTCCGCCGGGTAGATGTTGCGCCCGCCCGAAAGCAGCATGTCGCTGCGCCGGTCACCCAGGTACAGGTAGCCCTCGGCATCGAAATAGCCCATGTCGCCCACCGATTGCCAGCCGTCCGCGCTCAGCTTCGGCTCGGCGCCCACGTAGTGAAAGGTGGAGCCGGTGCCGCCGGGCGGCATCACGTAGATCTCGCCCATCTGCCCAGGGGGCACTTCCCTGCCCTGCTCATCCAGGATCTTCAGGCGCGCGCCCGCCGAGGGTTTGCCCACCGAGCCGGGGTGCGCCAGCCATTCGCGGCCGCTGATAAACGTGCCGCCGATGCGCTCCGAGGGGCCGAAGGCCTCGTGCATTACATCCGCGCCCAGCCAGTCTATCCACGCACGCATCAGCCAGGCGGGGCACGGCGCGCTGCCGGTGAGCACAAACTCCAGCGACGACACATCAAAGGCCTCGCGCACTGCCGCCGGCAGCCGCCAGATGCGCTGCAGCATGGTGGGCACTACCGTCATGCGGTCCACCCGTTGCTGCTCTATCAACTGTAAACAGCGCTCGGCGTCGAAGCGCCGCATGAGCACCACCCGGCAGCCGCCCAGCAGCGCCTGGAACGCGGCACTGAAAGGCGCGCCGTGATACAGCGGCCCGGGCACCAGTACCGCCTCGCGACCCTGGAACAGCGGCGAGGCGCTCGCCGGGTCGAACAGCGCCGGGTTCGCGGCCACAATCAGTTTGGGTAAACCGGTGCTTCCGCCGGAGGCGAGCGCGCGTTCGTGCGGAGAAACGCACGCCGGTAACGGGTCTGCGGCAAAGTCATTCGCGGCATCCAGCGCGACACAGGGCAATGCCGTTTCGCCGGGCGCCACCCCGACCACGAAGCGCGGCGCGGCGCGCGCGATAATCGCCTCGCGTTCCGGGCGCGGCAGACGATGCGACACGGGGTTGGGAATGGCGCCGAGCTTCCACGCGGCAAAACAGGCGCTCACCAGTTCCGGGCTGTTCGGCAGCGCCAGCGTTACCGTATCGCCCTGCTGCAGGCCGTGCGCGGCGAACAGGCGCGCAACCCGGTTGGCGCTCGCCTCCAGTTCGGCCCGCGTGAGCACAACCTGCCCACTATCGGTGTCGCACACCAGGGCAAGCGTGTGTGGCGAGTGCGCCGCGAGCCGGCTGAGCACGGCGCCAAAACCGAGCGCTCCAGCGGCTTGCTGCTCAACCTGCTCGCTCACTCCGGGGCTCCCGCGGCGGCTAACGCGCCTGCATGAATTCCTGCATGATGTAATCCAGCGCCGCCATCTGGCGCTGCCGCGTGAAGTAGCTGGGGCGCAGGATCGTATTGCAGCCGAGGCCGTACAGGCCGTGCAACAGGCTGTGCGTTAGCGGTTCGAGAACCACATCCTGCTCCAGCTCGCCCAGCTCTTTAGCCTGCTCCAGGTACTCCAGGATGATTTTCTCCGAAAGGTGCATGCGCTTGGACTGCTCGCGGCGATGCTCGTCGGATACCGCCGCCATGCCCCAGAACTGCATGCGTATTTTCCACTCATCGCGCAGCTCCGGGGTGAGCGGCAGGCTCATTTCGCAGAAGGTGCGCAGCGCTTCCAGGCCGCGTTTGCCATCGAGCGCGGCCTCGGCGCGCGCCAGCGAGCGTTCGTTGATCCAGCGAATGGTCTTGCTGATCAGCTCTTCCTTGTTGTGAAAATAGTGCTCTATAAAGCCCCTGGAATAACCGGATTGCCGCGCGATCTCGCGTATGGTCGTGCGCTCGGCGCCCACCGTTGCAAGCATTTCCGCCACGATCTCGACGATCCGCTCCCTGCGTTCATCGTGGTCCACAATTTTTGGCATGCGCTTGCTTATCTCCCGGTGGGTGGCTGCATCAAAGCATTATAAGTCAAATGTCCTGACAAGAAACCGGCGGCGCTCTCGCGGCTATTATATAAGCCACCTGTCTGGTAAATTATCCCGCGGGGCGTAGAAGCGTGCGACAGTGGTGAGCCCGGGCCGTTAACCCCGGCCAGGCTTGCAGCAAGACGCGCGCACATAATCAGAACAGGAGTCCCACAGCACATGCCCGTGGTGGATTACCAACCCAGCACTCCGGTTTTTCTGCGCGAGGTCACGAGCCGGTTCGCGGCCAGTGATCTTATCGTCTACGAAGGCAACCGCCTGAGCTACCGCGAACTGGCGTCCGCGTCTGCGGAATTGGCCCGCGGCATGCTCGCTCGCGGTATCGGCAAGGCCACGCGCCTCGGCCTGCTGATGCCAAACAGCGATCAGTTCCTCATCGCCTGGTTCGCCGCCGCGCGCATCGGCGCAATCATTATTCCCATCAACACCTTCTACAAGCCGCGCGAGCTGGGCTATGTGCTGCAACACGCCGATGTGCAGGTGCTGCTCACGGTGAGCGCCCTGCTCAACAACAATTACCTCGAGCGCCTGCAGAGCTGCGTGCCCGCGCTTCACGCACACGTGGCGGCAGATGGCCCGCTGTTCGATGCACTCTACCCGTGGCTGCGCGAAGTCTACGTGTGGCCCTCGCAGGCGCACGCCGCGGCGCTACCGGCCTGGGCCCTGCCGGCAACTGCCCTGCACCAGGCACCCGGGCGCGTGAGCGCCGAACAGCTCGCCGCCAGCGAAGGCTGCGTGTCGCCCGCCGATCTTTTGTGCATCGTGTACAGCTCCGGCAGCACGGCAGACCCGAAAGGCGCGCTGCACAGTCACGGCGCGGTGATACGCCACGCCGCCAACCTCAACCGCTGGCGCGACATCGTCGCCGGCGATCGCCTGTTTTCACCCATGCCGTTTTTCTGGGTGGGCGGGCTGGTGTTCACCCTGCACTGCGCGATGCACGCCGGCGCCAGCCTCATCTACGAGGAAGTTTTCGAGCCGGGCGAAACGCTCAAACTGATCGAGCGCGAACGCGCCACGCTGGTCACCGGCTGGCCGCACTACGGCACCGCGATGGCCGATCACCCGACATTCGCCGCGCGCGATCTGTCTTGCATTCGCGGCGGCAATATCTACGCGCTGCTGCCGCCCGATGTAAAACCTGAAGACCCGGAACTGCGTTCCAATGCCCTGGGCATGACAGAAACCTGCGGGCCGCACAGCATCGAGCGCATGGATGTCGATCTGCCGGAGGCGTTGCGCGGTTCTTTCGGGCGCGCGCCGGAAGGCATTACACATAAAATTGTCGAACCTGATACCGGCGCGCCGCTGCCCGCAGGCCAAGTGGGCGAAATCTGCGTGCGCGGCTACAACGTGATGCAGGGGCTGTACAAGGTCGAGCGCGAAGAGTGTTTCGACGCCGAGGGCTTCTATCACACTGGCGATGCCGGCTACCTGAACACCGAGGGCTACCTGTTTTTTCAGGCGCGCCTCGGCGACATGATCAAAACCGGCGGCGCCAACGTCACGCCGCGCGAGGTGGAAATCGTCATCGATGAACAGCCCGAAGTGCAGGCCTCCTACGTAGTGGGCCTGCCCCACCCCGAGCGCGGGCAGGAGGTTGCCGCCGCGGTGGTGCTGAACGCCGGCGCGGCGCTGGACGCGCAAACCCTGCGCGCCCGCCTGAAAGCGGAACTCTCCACCTACAAGGTGCCCACGCAGCTCTTCTTCTACGCAAAGGGCGAGATACCCTTCACCGACAGCGGCAAGGTCGACAAGCGGCGCCTGGGCGAACTGCTCGCCGCGCAACGGAGCGCCGGTGAAAGATAAAACGGCGATTGCCGGCATCGGCCAGACGGCATTCGGCAAACAGCTTGAGGCCTCGGAGCTGGAGCTGGCCTGCAGCGCGGTGCTGGATGCGCTGGAAGACGCCGGCATCGAGCGCTCGGAGGTGGACGGCCTCGCCTCCTACACGCAGGAATCCAGTTCCGAGGTGACGCTGGCGCGCAACCTCGGGCTCGGCGATATCACCTGGTTCTCGCAGGTGGGCTACGGCGGTGGCGCGGGGCCCGGCGTGCTCGGCAATCTCGCCCTGGCGGTGGCCAGCGGGCAGTGCAACGTGGGTGTGGCGTGGCGTTCGCGCAAGCGCGCCTCCGGTGCGCCGCGCAGGCCCTGGGCAAACCCGCAGTCTGCACTCACCGAGGAGATCGCCGCGAACTACACGCGTCCCTTCGGCGTGCTGCGCCCGGTGGATGAAATCGCCCTGCTCGCGAGCCGCTACATGCACGAGTATGGCGCCACCCGCGAGCACTTCGCCAACATCGCCCTCGCCCAGCGCCGGTACGCCAACAACAATCCGGCGGCGATGATGTACGCGAAAACACTATCGCGCGATGAGTATCTCGCCGCGCGCTGGATTTCCAAACCCCTGTGCCTGTTCGACAACTGCCTGGAGACAGACGGCGCCCTGGCGGCGGTGATCGTATCCGCCGAGCGCGCGCGCGACCTGCGCCAGCCGCCGGTGTATGTGCACGCCTTCGCCCAGGGCTTTCACAGCCAGCACCAGACGATGCAGAATTTTTTCTGCAACGATCCGCTCAAGGGGCCCGCCTGGGTCACGGCGCGCAAGCTCTGGTCGCTCTCGGATATTCAGCCGGCGGATATCAACGTGGCGCAGATCTACGATGCGTTCACGCCCCTCATTCCGCTCTCGCTCGAAGGTTACGGTTTCTGCGGGCGCGGCGAGGGAGCTGCCTTTACCGAGAACGGCAACCTGGAACTGCATGGCGCGCTGCCGGTGAATACCTCCGGCGGCGGGCTCTCGGAGGCCTACGTGCACGGCTTCAACCTGCTTACCGAGGGCGTGCGCCAGATGCGCGGTTCGGCCAGCAACCAGGTGCCGGGCGCCGAGACCTGCCTGGTCACTGGCGGCGAGGGCGTACCCACCGGCGCGCTGGTGTTACGGCGCTAGAACGGAGAATCAACATGCTGGACGACGCCCTGCTCCCGCACATCGACGCCATCAACGCGCCTTTCTGGGAAGGCTGTAGAGAGGGTGTGCTGCGTATTCAGCAGTGCCCCGACACTGGACGCCTGATGTTTCCGCCGCGCGCGTTGAATAGCTGGTCGCCGCGCACGCCGGCACAGTGGGTCACTGTTTCCGGGCGCGGCACGGTCTGGTCGGTGATCGAACCGCACCCGCCGCTGATGGGCGCTTTCACCGACATCGCCCCCTACAACGCAATCCTGGTGGCGCTCGAGGAAGACCCTGCCATACGGCTGGTGGGCAACCTGGTGCCCTACGCCGGCGCGCCTATCAATGCCATCGGCGCACACGAAATCGCCATCGGCACTGCGGTAACGGTGGTGTTTGAACGCATCGACGAGAACATCAGCCTGCCGCGCTGGGTGCGGCGCGGCGCAGGCTAGGCTTTGCGGGAATCGCAAGCTGTAATACACTGTTTCCCAAGGCGACTGTCTTGTATAAAAACCCTGTCGCCACCGCGGGAGCCGGCCACGGCATCCGCGCAATAACGAGGTGAACCGCGGTGTCCTTTGAACGCAATCGCAGACTGGTCGCCAAACGCCCGCCTCTGACCACCGGCGCCAGCATCGATGCAGTCACCGCCGGCATCATCAACGGCGCCTTCGAAACCGTGTGCTTTGAAGTGGCCACGCACCTCGGGCGGGCCGCCTCTTCCGCCATCATCAACCAGTCGAACGAACGCAACGCCAGCATCATCGATGCCAACGGCCGGCTCGCCGGTATTTCCGTGGGCATACCGCAACTGCTGTTCGTGTCGCCGCTGGCGGTGCGCTGGGGGCTGGAGAACAGCGTCGCGGACGACTGGGGGCCGGGGGACGTGTTCGTCGGCAACGATCCGGATTACGGCGGCGGTCACCTGCCCGACTACACCGTGTACGCACCGCTGTTCGATGATTCAGGCGAGCTGCTGCTGATACAGGCTCTGCAGGCGCACCAGGGCGATACCGGCGGCAAGGATCCGGGCGGCTTCTCGGTAGACAGCACCGACATATTCGGCGAGGGGCTGGGCATTCCGGTGCTGAAACTGGTGCATCGCGGCGAGCCGCGGCGCGACGTGATCGACCTGCTCATTCGCAACAACCGCTTCCCCTCCTTCGCCGGCGACATCGCCGCGATGATCAGCGCGGTGCAGCGCGGCGTGCGTTCACTCGAACACATCGTGTCGCGCTACGGCGTGGAATGCATCAAGGCCGCGATCAACGCCAATATCGAACAGACAGAACAGCGCTTTCGCGCGGCGGTTGCGAGCTGGCCGGACGGCGACTACGGCGGTGAGGTATGGATCGACCAGGACACGGCGGGTAACCCGGATGTGCACGTGGTGGTGAACTGCAAGGTGGCGGGCGATCAGCTCTGTTTGGACATGACGGGCTCGGACGCCCGCCCGGAACTGGTGAATGTGTGGAACACCTACGCCAACACCCGCGGCTACGCCATTGCGCAGCTCGCATCGATGGTGGCGCCGGACATCCTCAAGAACGAGGGCCTGTTCTACGCGGTGGAGATGCTCGTGCCCGAGGGCTGCATCCTGCAGCCGCCGCCGAACAAGCCCGCGGCGCTCGGCGCCTTTCACCCCGCCGTGGAGGTGGGCGAGGCCATCTGCATCGCGCTGTCGCGCATACTGCCCGAACGCTCCGCGCCGCAGGTGTACAAGCTCGGCATGCCCAACGCTGTGATCGGCGTGGATGCGCAGGGCGCCATGTGGATGGACCAGGGCGTGGACGTGCGCGCCTCCGACGCCTCCGCCACCCAGGGTCTCGACGGCTGGGGTTCCATGTGCGCGGGCCTCGGCAACCTGATTCTGGCCACGGCGGAAGACGCCGAAAGCCGCTTCCCGGTGCTCAATCTCGCGCGCGAGATGCGCACCGATACCGGCGGTGCCGGACGCTGGCGCGGACAGCCCGGCACCTGCAACATCAAGCAGGTGCTGGAGCCTGTTTCCGCGATGACCTGGATGGTGTCACGCAAACATCCGTTGCGCGGTCTGTGCGGTGGCGACGACGCCGCGCCCTACAGCAACCATTTCCTGTGTGGCACGCCGGACGAGTTTGCCGTGGAGAACGCCCTCAACGCACAGCTCCCCGCGGGGGCCATCACCCGTTACCAGTACGGCGGCGGCGGTGGCTTTGGCAACCCGCTCGAGCGCGAGCCCGAGGCAGTGCGCGAAGACGTGCTGGATGAATACGTGAGCGTGCAGGCCGCGCGCGAGCGCTACGGTGTGGTGCTCACCGGCAGTGTCGAGCACTGCGACATCGAGATTGATCACGCCGCCACCGCGCAACTGCGGGCGGAACGCCTGCAGGCAAGTACCACCCGATGAGCTACCGCATCGGCATCGACATCGGCGGCACCTTCACCGATTTCGCGCTGCTGGCAAAGGGCGAACTCACCCTGCACAAGAATCTCAGCACGCCGCAGGATCGTTCCCTCGGTGTGCTGCAGGGTCTGGAGAAACTCGCCACGCTCGAGGGCAAGAGCCTCGCCGCCCTGCTGGAAGACACCGAGGCCATCATCCACGGCACCACCGTGGCCGACAACACACTGATTGAAATGAACGGCGCCTGCACCGGGCTGCTCACCACCGAGGGCTTCCGCGACGAGCTGGAACTGCGCCGCGGCTACAAGGAAGATATTTGGGATGTGCGCCTCGGCCCGCCCAGCGCGATCATCCCGCGCCGGCGGCGCCTCGGTGTGCCCGAGCGCCTGCGCTTCGACGGCAGCGTGCACACAGCGCTGGACGAAGACGCGGCGCGGCGCGCCATCGAACTTCTCGCCCGGCAGGGCGTGGAGTCGGTTGCCATCTGCACACTGTTTTCCTTCACCAACCCGGCGCACGAACAACGCCTGGCGGAGCTGGTGCGCGAAATGCTGCCCGAGGTGCACCTCTCGCTGTCGCACGAAGTGCTGCCCAAATCACCGGAGTTCGAGCGCGTTAGCACCACGGCGGTAAACGCCTACATCGGCCCGCGCGTCACCCGCTATATCGATCAGCTCCAGCAGCGCCTGCAGGAGGCGGGCTACACGCGCAAACTGCTTCTATTACAGTGCAACGGCGGTGTGATGAGCCGCGAGTACCTGCAGGCCAGCCCGGTGCGTGTACTGGCCTCCGGCCCGGCGGGCGGGGTGATCGGCGGCGCCGCTTTCGGGCGCGCCAAGGGCGCCGCCGATCTGCTGTGTGTAGACATGGGCGGCACCAGCTACGATGTCTCGGTGATTCGCGGCGGCAGCGCGCCGGCGGAATCGCGCTGGAACTGGCACCACCGTTACCTCGTGGCGGTGCCCATGGTGCAGGTGGAAACCCTGGGCGCCGGGGGCGGTTCACTCTGCAGCGCCGCGTCCGGCACGCTGCAGGTGGGGCCGGCGAGCGCCGGGGCGGACCCGGGGCCGGTATGTTACGGCCGGGGCGGCACGCAGCCGACGGTGACCGACGCGATACTGATTCTCGGGCTGCTCTCGGAAGACATGGAATTTGCCGGCGGCGATTTTCGCCTCAGCCGCGCCGGTGTAGAAGAGGCGATGGCGCGGCATGTCGCCGAACCGCTGGGCGTGAGCGTGGAAGACGCGGCCTTCGACTGCTGGCGCGTGGTGAATGCCAACATGAGCCAGGCGGTGAGACGCCTCACCGCGGCCAGGGGCTGTAACCCGGAAGACCTCAGCCTGCTGGCCTACGGCGGCAACGGCCCGGTGTTCGCAGCCATCCAGGCGCAGGAACTCGGAATCGACCGCGTACTGGTGCCGCGCACCTCGCCCGGCTTCTCCGCCACCGGTGCACTCGCCGCCGCACCGTGCATCGATGAAGAGCGCTCCTATCTGGTGGCGGCCGATCAGGCCGATGCGGCGCGCCTGCGGGAACTGTTCAGTGCGCTGCAAGAACACGCCAGGGGCTTTCTTGTCGATGCAGGCTTTGCCGCCGACGCAATTCGAACCCGTTATCAGCTCGGCATGCGGTATCCGGGGCAGAACTGGTCGCTGAGCGTTGATGCCTTTGATGCGCTCGGCGATGGCGACCTGTCTTTCGCCGATGACGGGCTGGCGCTGCGCGTGGCACAGCGTTTTCACGAACTGCATTACGCCGAGTATGGCCACGCGCGCGACGCGGAAATGCCGGAGATTACCGGCGTGCGCCTGAGCGCGTCTGTGGCCGTGCCCGGCCCGGCATTTCACGGCGGCCACAGTGCGCAGGAAGAACCCGCAATACCTGCCCGGCAACGCCGCGCCAATCTCGGCAACGGCTTTCAGCCAACAGACATCTACCGCGGAGCCGACCTCGCCCCCGGCCATTGCATCGAAGGCCCCGCCATTATCGAAGAGACCTTCACCACCATTGTTGTGTACCCGGGCTGGCGCGCCGTGCTGGATGACGCCGGCGACTACGAACTGCGGCGCAACCGCAACGACATTCACTAGACAGGGAGCCCGGGTGGGTTCCACAGCGGGAGAACAGGCATGGGAAAATCGACAGCCGACACACAGCACGAGCCATTGCAGCTCGATACCAGCCCGGTGGATGTGTGGGTGGGCGTGCCGCTCGGCGGCGGGCAGATGAAAGACCCGGTGGCGGCCAACGACATCCGGCGCTGGGCGCAGGGCATGCAGAATTCCAACCCCCTGTACTACGACGAAAGCCTGGCGGAAGCGCCGGACGGCCGCTTCGGTGAACTGGTGGCGCCGCAGTCTTTCGCGGTGTGCACCGACGACAGCCACGGCGCGGCGCCGGCAATCCAGGGCAACATTCCCGGCACGCATATGCTGTTCGGCGGCGACGAGTGGTGGTTCTACGGGCCGCGCATCCGCCCGGGGGATAAAATCACCCGCTCGCGCATGCTGTTTGACTACAAGGTCACGCAAACCGGCTTCGCCGGGCCGACCATGTTTTCCCGCGGCGATACCGAGTACGTGAATCAGTTTGGCGAGTTTTTGTGCAAGCAGCGCTCCACCTCCATCCGCTACCTCGCCGAGGAGGCGCGCAAACGCGCGCAGTTCAACGAGGAGAAAGATCCCGCGTGGAGCGAAGATCAACTGATGGAGATTGAGCGCAAGAAAATGACCTATTTCCAGAACGTGCAGGCCGGCATCAACCAGCGCAAGCTGCAGGTAACGGCGGGCGAGCAACTGCCCGAGCGGCTGATAGGCCCCCACACCATCGCCAGCTTTACCACCGAGTGGCGCGCCTACCCCTTCACCATCTGGCATACCTTCCGTCCGGACGGCCTGCCCTCCTCCCTCTACGAAGCTGGCTGGCTGCCGGAAATGGCGCGCGATTTCGACAAGGGCGCGGTGGACCCCACCCACCTCGACGGTCTCTACCACGGGCCCTCGCGCGGGCACGTGCAACAGGAATACGCGCAGTTGATCGGGCTGCCGCGGGCCTACGGTTACGGTGCTTCCATGGGCGCGTGGATGCTGGACTACATCGGCAACTGGGGCGGCATCTGGAGCGACATCATCCACAGCAAATTCTCCTACCGCTCGCCCGCCATGACCGGCGATCTCACCCTGCTCAAGGGCGAAGTCACCAGCGTGAAGGAAGATCCCATGAGCGGCCAGCCACTGGCGGTGGTGCAGATCACCATGACCAACCAGGACGATGCCGTGCTGGCCTCCGGCGGCGCCGAGGTGCGCCTGCCGACGGCGGAGTTGCCGCAACCAGAGCGACGCTGAGATGGCCGACGCCCGCTTCGCACAGCACATCCGCCTGCAGCCGGATGCGACGCGCTACACCTGGGGGCACTTTATCGAGGATGTGGCGGCGCGCCACGGCAACCGCGGCGGCATCCGCTTTGAGGGGCGCGACATCGGCGCGCAGGAGCTACTCGCCGACGCGCGGCGTCTGGCGAAATCGCTGGCCGTGCTCGGTGTGGGCAAAGGCACGCGCGTGGCATTGCACATGGCCAACCGGCCGGAATTCGCCAGCGCCTCCTTTGCCGTGGCGATGCTCGGCGGCGTGCTGGTGCCGGTGAATACCTTCGCCACCGTGGACGAGCGCGAATACATCCTGCGCCATTCCGACAGCGCCGTGTTGCTGTTCCAGCAGCGTTTGCTGAAGCACGATTTTCTGCAGGAACTGCTGGCGATCCTACCGGGCTTCGCCGCGAGCGCGCCCCTGCGCGATGCGAAAACACCCCAGTTGCGCCACGCGGTGGCGCTCGGGCTGGAGGCGTCGCGCGGCGGCGTGCAGGCCTGGGATGAATTCCTCGCGCTCGGGGAAGAATTTCCAGACGCGGTGCTCGACGGCATGCTCGCGGAAGTACGCCCCGCCGACGACGGCTTGATCATCTACACCTCCGGCACCACCTCACGCCCCAAGGGTGTGTTGCACCTGCAGCGCGCGGCGGTGATGCAAAGCTGGCTGATTGCCGATGAAATGCGCTTCACGCCAGAGGACAGGGTGTGGACCACCTACCCGTTCTTCTGGTCGGCGGGCATCTGCATGGCGCTGGGCGCAACCCTCGCCGCGGGCGCAACCCTGATCCTGCAGGAGACCTTCGAGCCGGGCGCGGCACTCAACTGCATTGCCAAAGAGCGCGCCAACGCCACCCAGGCCTGGCCGCACCAGGCCAAGGCCATGGCGGAACACCCGCTGTATACAACGCTGGATTTGTCGCACATCGATAAAGAGGTGTGCCGCCTCAGGCCGGACATCCCCCCGGAGGAGGATCTGTGGGGGACACAGGGTTCCTTCGGCATGACGGAGACCTTCACCTTCGTCGCCAACCTGCCCGCCGATGCGCCGGTGGAATTGCGCCGCAATACGTCGGGAAAGCCGCGCGCCGGCATGCGTGTACGCATTCTCGATGCGGCCACAGGTACGCCGCTGCCCGTGGGCGAGGAAGGCGAAATCGCGGTGAAGGGCCTCACGCTGATGCGCGGGTACTACAAGGTGAACCCGGAAGACTGTTTTGACGATGAGGGTTTTTATCACAGCCAGGACGGCGGCTCCCTCGACAGCGAAGGCTACGTGCACTGGCGCGGACGCATGTCCAACCTGATCAAAACCGGCGGCGCCAATGTCAGCCCGCTGGAAATCGAGGAGGCGCTGCTGGGTTACCCGGAGCTGCGAGCCGCTGTCGCCTTCGGGGCGCCGCACCCCGACCTCGGCGAGGTGATTGTGCTGTGCGCGGTGGCGATGCGCGGCCGCACAATCGACGAGGCCGCCTTGCTCGAGGCACTGAAAGCAAAGCTCGCCGCCTACAAGCTGCCCAGACACGTGCTGCTGTTCGACGAGGACGAGCTCGAGTTTACCGGCAACCAGAAAATCCAGAGCGGCAAGCTGGTGGAACAGGCGCTCGCCCGCCTGCGCGATGACGCCGTGCATATCGCGGGCGTGAACTACGCAGAGTACTTGCCGGGGCGGGCATGATCCCGGGCGCGGCGAAACGCGAGCGCAACGGGTGAAAGACTCATTACTCGCCGGTATGCGCGTGATCGATATAGCAGGTGAACCTTTGGCGATGACCGGCCGCATCCTGGCAGACATGGGCGCCGAGGTGATCAAGCTGGAGCCGCCCGGCGGCGACCCTTTGCGCAGCGCCCCGCCCCTTGCGCCCGATGGTGTTTCGCTGCGCTTTCTCGCCTTCAATGCGGGCAAAAGCTGCCGCGACTACTCAGCCACCGACCCCGAAATACAAAAGCTGTTGCAGGCGGCGGATGCAGTAATCACCACACCGGGCTTTCCCGGCGCTCTCAACCTGTCGCCGGAACTCGCGCCGCGTGCGGTGTGGCTGCTGGCCACGCCCTTCGGCCTGAACGGGCCGCGCGCCGGCTGGCGCGCGAGTGATCTCGGTCTGCTGGCGGCCTGCGGCAACCTCTACGCCACCGGCTACGCGGACGAGCCGCCCCTGCGCTGCGCCGAGCCCGCCGCCTATGCCCACGCCGCCGCGGAGGCGGCCTTCGCGGTGATCACTGCGCTCGCGAGCGGCCGGCCGCAACACATCGACCTGTCCATGGCCGAAGCACTGATGATCGCCAGCATGGGCTTTGCCGGGCAGTACCCACGCACGGGCCACAAAGGCACGCGCCAGGGTGCGCACCTCGGTGGCACGCGCGAGATCTGGCGCTGCGCCGATGGCTATGTCTCCTTCGGCTTGCGCGGCGGCCCGGCGCGCGCGGATAACTTCCGCATTCTGCTCGCCGAGCTGGAACGCGAAGGCCTCGCCAGCGCCGCGTGGCGGGAACGCGACTGGGCACGCTTCAACCCGGGAACGCTCACTGCTGCACAACTGCGCGCCATGGAGGCGCCACTGGCGGCCTACTTTGCGCGCCACAGCCTGCAGGAATTGTATGCGCTGGCGGTAGCGAGCAACCTGATGCTCGCACCCGTGCAGGCAGCCAGCGACATCCTCGCCAGTGAACAACTGAATGCGCGCGGGATGTTTGCAACTGCGCAGGGCGTGCAGAAATTTCCCGCAAGGTTTTACCTGCGCAGCGATGCTCCGGAGATAGCGGATACGATCGCCGCGGCTAGGCCGGCACGTGATAGCGAATCCGCGGGTAACCGGGCCGCATGGGCCGGGCTGCGCATTCTTGAATTCGGCTCCGGCGCCGCCGGGCCGATTGCCACGCGTTACTTCAGCGAGCACGGCGCGCAGGTGATTCGTGTGGAATCCACCACCCGGCCGGATTTTCTGCGCCAGATGGCGGCGGGCAGCGAGCACGGCCTGGAAGGTTCAACATTGTTCGATGCGCTGAATCCGGGCAAGCAGAGCATCACCCTCAACCTGAAACACCCCGGGGGCAAGGCCATTGCGCTCCGGCTGGTGACATGGGCCGATGCGGTGGTGGAGAATTTTGCACCGAAAGCCATGCGCAACTGGGGGCTCGACTACGCGCAGCTCGTGCAACACAAACCGGATCTGGTGATGCTCTCGAGCTGTCTGAATGGCCAGAGCGGCCCGCAGCGGGATTATCCGGGCTTCGGCGGCCAGGGCGCCGCGCTTTCCGGCTACAACTTTCTCACCGGGCTGCCCGGGCGCGAACCGGTAGGACCTTTCGGCACCATCACCGATTCACTGTCGCCGCGTTTCGCCGCAACCGCGCTGGGCGCCGCGCTGCTGCATCGCCGGCGCACGGGCCGGGGTTCGCACATCGATCTCTCACAAGTGGAAACCGGGGTGTATGCGCTCGCGCCCTGGCTGCTCAGCGAAAGCGTGCTGGGGGTGTCCTGCACGCGCATGGGCAATCGTTCGACGCGCGCCGTGCCGCACGGCGTATTCCCCTGCGCGGGCGAAGATCGCTGGATCGCCATTGTCTGCTGCAACGACGATGAGTGGCGGCGGCTGGCGCAGCGGGCGGGCATAGGCGGCGAGCAGTTCACCACGCTGGCCGAGCGGCAGGCAGCCGTACAGGAGATAGAGACAGCGCTGGGAAACTGGACACGCGAGCAGAACGCGCAAGCTGTTGCGGAAAGTCTGCAGAAAGACGGCATGGAAGCCGTACCGGTTGCGAATTTCCAGGAGCTGTTCGAACGCGATGATCAACTGCGGGCGCGCGAGCACTTTGTGCCGCTCAGCCGCGCGGTGACGGGTGAATCATTCTACGAACGCAACGGTTTCCGTCTGAGCGACGCGCCGTCGGCGATTCACCTGCCGGCCCCATTGCTGGGGGAGCACACCGGAGCGATTCTGCGGGAAATTCTCGGCTGCAGCGAGGAGGAGATCGCCGCTCTCAGCGCAAGCGGCGCACTCGAATAACAGCAAACCGAAAGCTGGCGAGTTGTCTTCAGGCCCTGCTCAACTGCAACGACGCCGTGTGCGCAACAGTGCGAGCAGGCCAAGGCCGAACAGACTCAACACCCCCGGCGCAGCCACAGGCGTCGGCTCATTCGGATCTACCGGCGGCGGTGCATCCAGACCGAGAAATTCACCCGAGCTGGAGAACACCTCCACGCCCGGGGCAAAATCCTGGGTGTAGGTTACCGTGTTCTCAAAATCCAGCACGTAGGATTCTACGCCGGAACCCACGCCGGCCGCTGACGCATTGTAGAACACGTTGGTGAACACGAAGACATCGAGGGTCTCGGTGTTGTTCTCGAGCAGTACGCTGGCAAAGATCGAATCCGCCACGTCGATATAAAACGGGCTCGAGGAGGCAGTGGGGTCGTAATCCTCAATCGGTATATCCAGGATATTGCTCTGGTACTGGAATGCGCGCGGCGCGGGTCGCGGAATACAGTTCAAAGGGTCCTGGCCGAAGCAGGGATCGGTCGCGAGGCCATAAAAATCGGCCGAGGTGGCAATGCCCGCATCAAACACGACGATGCTGAGATCGTAAAATACCACCGGCAGCTCCGCGCCCGGGGCAGCGGGGCCGAGCTCGCCAAAAATTTCGCCTTCGATACCAAAACCCAAATTCCAGTTGGTGCCCGCGCCGTTGCGTATGGTCAGGCGCTCGCCGAAGGAGCCGAAGGTCTGCAGACCTACTTCGTTGGAGCTGCCCTCCTCCGCGAACATTTTTACCGTGCCGTCCACCAGGCTGACAGTTGAGCGCGAGGTGCCGGACACAGACTGGGTTTGCGTTGCCTGCGTTGCCCCGTTGGTCACCAGGCCGTCCTGTATCGCACCGCCACCCACCCGCAGTGCCGGCCTGACGAAATAACTCTGCTCCAAAATGGGCGCCGCGGAAACCGCAGCAGACATCAGCCCGCTGACTATCAGGCTGGCTGCAGCCAGGCGTAGGTGTACCATCTCATGTCCTCCTGGAAAGTTTGTTAGCCAGAGGCACTGGCCTCTGAATCTGTATGCCGGTTGGGAGCGCCGCACAGGCTTGCGCCCGGCGCGCAAACGCACGCCCGCCAACAGAAGGCAAAATATGTGCTAGAAAATCGGAAGGATCGGAAAAACAGCCAGTTACCGGCAGGGAGCCCCAGCGCGCAGTGTAGCAATTCTGTCACACTGTAAAGCGAACTGACGACACGCCATGGGCCAGAAACGCTACTGCGGCAGGGGTATTTCCATCACCGGCAGTTCGTCGGGCATGCCGCCGAGCGAGACGGCGCAGCGCGAAAAGCCATTGAAGTGCGCGATGGCGAGGGAGAGATGCAGCAACTCCTCCGCGCTGAACAGCGCCGCGAGTTCATCGCGCAGGCTGGCCGGCATGCCTGAAGGGTCATCCAGATACTGATCGGTGAAAGCGATGATGGCTTTCTCACGCGCACTCAGCGCGCTGTGCATGAACTGGTCATCGATCATGCCCACGCGTTCCTCACTGAGACCATCGCTGCGGGCGATGTCGTAGCGCACGCTCTTGCAGAACACACAGCCCACCTTGCGCGCGTTGCGCAGCCGGGCGATTTCCAGTTCGGCCGGGCCCAACGGGCCGGATTCCCACACCAGGCTGTTCAACCGCAGGTAGTGATCCAGCGTTTCCGGTACCAGGCCGAGCGCTGAATCGCGCACGGGGTTTCCGCTGGAGGCGCCCTTGCGCTCGACGCGTGCTTTACTGCCCATCGGAAGCCTCCCCGCGCTCTGGCGTTGTGTGATCGCCCTGCGCGGCCGGCGGCGAGCGCCAGAGCAGGTTGAGACGCGTCATGCCGTCGAACAGGCCCAGCGCCTCAATCAGCAACACCAGCCCCGCGTCACCGTAGTGCGACTGCACGGCCTGCGCCTGCGCATCTGAAATCGCGCTGGCGTCCATCGCGTACACTTCCGCGAAGGCGATGCAGGCGCGCGCCGCGTCATCAAAGGCTTCGCTCTCGTGCCAGCGTGCAAGTTGTTCCCGCATCCCGGGCGCAAGCGCGTGTTCTTCACGCGTCCAGTCAGCTTCGCTGCGGTGCAACTGGGCCAGGCGCAAGCGGCACAGTTCAAGTATCGCCGGCGGGACATGCGCCTGCTGCCACAATGAGCGGTAGAGCTGCTGGTGAGCCGCGAACAGATTCGGCAGCGCCTGCTCCAGGCGCTCCACATAGGGCGGGCCCGGGGATGCGGTTTGCGCCGAGGCGTCGTGGGCAAAGCTGTGCATGCGTAGGTCCCCTCCTGGCGCCGGCGGGCGTTCTGAAACTGCGGCGCTCGCTGGTGTGACACTATGTCGCACCACGCGCCTCGTCACAATGCCTGCGCGTTGTTAGTATCACGGCTCGCAAAAAAAAGCAGACAAGGACAGCGTATGCAACCTGCTGGATGGGGGCGCTACTCGCTTGCCCTGGCAATACTGGGCGCGACGAATGGTGGGCAGGCGCATGAGAGCGTGCTGGAAGAAGTACTGGTTGAGGGGCGACACGTGGTGCTTGCGGGCTATGCACGCAGCGCCTCTGAAGGGCTGGTAGGGAAACAGGATCTCGAACTGCGCCCGCTGCTGCGCCCCGGCGATGTGCTCGAAGCGGTACCCGGGCTGATCGTGACGCAACACAGCGGCTCGGGCAAATCCAACCAGATGTTCCTGCGCGGTTTCAACCTCGATCACGGCACGGACTTCGCCACCTGGGTGGAAGACATGCCGGTGAACATGCGCACCCACGGGCACGGCCAGGGTTACACCGATATTAATTTCCTGATCCCCGAAACCATTCGCAGCATCGGCTATGTGAAGGGTCCCTACCACGCGGAGCTGGGTGATTTCTCCTCCGCCGGCGGCGCGCACATCCGTCTGGCAGACGGCCCGGAGAGCAATACAGTGCAACTCGGCGCAGGCGGCAACGGCTTCCGCCGCGCACTGGCCATGGGCGGCATTCAGGCGGGGCCCGGCACGCTCTCCGGCGCCCTGGAGGCGCAGGCCTATGATGGCCCGTGGCGCGATATTTCCGAAGACGTGGAAAAGTTCAACGGCTTACTGCGCTACCGCGGCGAAAGCGACGGCCGCGACTGGCGGCTCACCGGCATGTACTACGACAACGAGTGGAACTCCGCGGACCAGATTCCGCAGCGGGCGGTGGATAGCGGCCTGATTGATGAACTCGGGTCGATCGATACCACGCTCGGC